>Ga0209901_1000349_pt1 | contig 19686 bp, 14 predicted proteins | sample OrgsoiDNA_201058_FD_185806 | JGI IMG/M metagenome (GOLD analysis project Ga0209901, IMG submission 185806) | Permafrost soil microbial communities from the Arctic, to analyse light accelerated degradation of dissolved organic matter (DOM) -... | ecosystem: Environmental > Terrestrial > Soil >...
TGGATGCATACCGGCGATCTGGCGACCCTCGACGCTGAGGGATATTGCAATATCGTCGGACGTTTAAAGGACATGCTGATTCGCGGCGGCGAGAACATTTACCCGCGCGAGATCGAAGAATTCCTGTTCCGGCATCCGAAGATTCAATCGGTCCAGGTATTCGGTGTTCCAGATAGTAAATACGGCGAGGAAGTATGTGCGTGGATTGTTCTCCGCCAAGGTGAGCACGCGGCGGCAGAAGATATTCGCGAGTTTTGCCAAGGGCAGATAGCGCACTACAAGATTCCGCGGCATATCCGCTTTGTCGATGAGTTGCCGATGACGGTCACCGGCAAGGTTCAGAAATTCATCATGCGAGAGAAGATGATCGACGAACTGAAGCTATCGGAAGCTAAAACCGCGTAACTATTGGCAATTTCTGATATCTAGAATTGAAAATGGCTGCCGGGATAATCACGGCAGCCATTTAAATTCTTACGCAAACGTTTGTACAGACGAAAAAAAAGCGGGCCTGGAGCCCGCTAAAAACCACACGCTACGGGGTTAGCGCGAGGAGACCAAGGGTGGGACCGGCCGATATCATTTCATCAGCCAACGACCCCAACAAACATGTCCCTGAAAATGGGATTCGGCACCAAGCCGACCGTCGAATGCAACTCAAGACGTTGTAGCTCACCAACGCTGCACCCGATCACATCCGTGTTGAGACCGTTGAAGTGATTGTGGGCGAATAATCCGGCCGTCACCGTAACAAAGTGTTTCAGGTTGTAACCCCCGACGCACAAGGCTCAGCGATTATTCCGTTCGTACTTGGTCGATTATTGCGATTTACAAGCCGATATTTCGGCGGCTTTTAGAAATGCTTGCGCCGCCAAGCGCGATATGTAGATTTTAAGGACAATCAAAATGCGTCGACCCGACCGGGCGGCGAACTGCATTGGAGACAACCGCATGACCATTGACGCAGACCTTCTCGCCTACTACGCCAAGGTTGCCGCAGCGTTCCCCGAACTGCCGGCTGATGCCGATCCGATCGCTATGCGGCAGCAGTTTCAGAGCGTTGCGCGTGAGTTCGCCGCGCCCCGGCCGGCTGGGGTGGATGTTGAAGACTTGGCGCTGCCGCTCGACGGACGGACCCTGCGGACGCGGGTATACCGGCCGGCAGGGGCCAGGAAAGCGTTACCCCTAGTGGTCTATTTTCATGGCGGCGGTTGGGTAGTCGGTGATCTGGACACGCACGACCTGATGGTCGCGCGGTTCGCCCTGGACTCGCATTGCGCGGTCGTGAGCGTGGATTACCGGATGGCGCCGGAGCATCCGTTCCCCGTGCCCGTTGACGATGCGCTCGATGCGCTGCTGTGGCTCGCCGAGCATCGTTCGCGTCTGGGCTTGGCGACCAACCGGCTGGGCGTAGCCGGCGACAGCGCGGGCGGCCATCTTGCAGCCGTGGCTGCGCGTGCCGCGAACGATCGCGTGGCCGGTCTGGTCACGGCGCAGTTGTTGATTTATCCGGTGGCGCGCTGCCGTTTCGAGGGCGGGAGCTTTACAGCCAACGCCGAAGGGCCGGGCTTGACCACCGAAGAAATGCGCTTTTACTGGGCTCAATTTCTGACGGCCGAACCGCCCGCCGATGACGACGTGCGCGCTTTCCCGCTCGCGCAGTCGTACGATCGGACGCCGGCACGCGCGTTGATCGTGGCGGCAGCCTACGATCCGCTCTACGACGATGCTCACGAATTTGCGCGTTTTCTGGAAGCGAATGGAGGGCGCACCGAAGTAATTGACGCACACGACATGACGCATGGCTTCGGCCGGATCCAGGCGCATTCGAAAGCAGCGGCGGCCTGGATGAAAAAAACGTCCGAACGCTTCGGTGAATTGTTACACGCAGAGCGTTGACTTTTCGATGCCCAGCGCCATTGGCTTACATTGTTATTACGAAAAGTTATCAACCCGCTAAATCTGACGTGCGCGTTAGCAATCGGGGAAAAGGCGGCAGCGCCCGCACGGCAGAGCGCCGACTTTTTCGCCCGCGCCCGCGATGGCCCCATCGATCAAGCTCATGGCGGCGCTCATCGGACGCCCAGAGCGAAGGTAATGCGTTTGCATTGACGCGGCAATTCATTTGCATTACCGTGTGTGTGGTTGTTACGGAATGGAGTCCGACATGTCATACGCAATCGAGAACGATTTCGCGATGGAAGCTGAATCATCGCTGACCGACCGATATCAAACCACGGTGCCGGAGACGATCCGGCGCGCGCTCAAGCTCGGCAAGCGAGACAAGATCCACTATCGCGTCAAGGCGACCGGCGAAGTCACCATGACCCGGGTCGCAGCCGACGAAGAAGATCCTGCCTTTGGTCCGTTCCTGGCCTTTCTGGCGCACGATATCGAACGCCATCCGGAGCGCGTGAAGTCATTCGCACCCGAGTTTGTCCAGAGCATTCGGGCGCTGACGAAGGACGTTATCTTCGATATTCATGCGCCGCTTTCGCCGGACGATGAATGACCGCACAACCAGTTCCTCTTGTCGTCAACGACTGGACGATCTTCGGCCACCCGCTTTTCATCGATCAGCTTGAACTGCTCCACTCGGAAGTCCTCGCGCTCAGTCAAAAGGATCCCGACAATTTCCACAAGAAGAACGCTGCCAAGCGGCTCGCCGTAATCGCGCATCTGATGCTGGACGCGATCCCACAGGATCCCGAGAAGGCTGAATATCGACAGGGCATCACGCTCGGCGATGATCGTAAGCATTGGTTTCGCGCGAAGTTTTTCCAGCAGTACCGTCTGTTCTTCCGTTACCACAAGGCTTCGAAGATCCTCCTCCTCGGCTGGGTAAATGATGAGGACACCAAGCGTGCCTACGGCTCGGGGAGCGACGCCTATAAGGTCTTCGCAAAAATGCTGGATAAGGGTCAACCGCCTGATGACTGGGACCAACTACTCGCCGAGGCGACCGCCGCGTCGGGCCGATGGGCTGAAACGCTCCAAGCCGTCGGCAACCTGAACAAATGATGGGAAAGAGCGGCCCCACGAGGGCAGGCCGCGACCGGCCGCCTCCGCTCTTATTTCAGCCATTTATCGAGCACAGCCTGAAACTCGCCCGTCGAGCGTGACAGGTGTAGCCATTGGTCGACGTATTGCTGGAATACGACGTCTCCGCGCGGCAGCAGGTACGCCTTTTCTCCGAATTGGAATGGCTTGTCCGGATGGACCGAGCATAGCCCTGGATTCAGCTTTTGCTGAAGCAGGGTTTCGGAGGCGTCGGTGACCATCACGTCGGCTTGACCACCAAGGATTTGCTTGAAGATGGTCACGTTGTCCGGGTACTCGATCAGCTGCGAGTGAGTGAAGAACTGCTTCGCGAACTTCTCGTTCGTCCCCCCCGGATTGACGATGGTGCGTACACCGGGTTGATCGATTTGCGCGACGGTCTGGTATTTATCGACATCGGCGCAACGGACGATGGGTGTCTTGCCGTCGACCATGTAGGGTTGCGTGAAGAACGCGCGTTTCTGGCGTTCGAGCGAGGTCGATACTCCGCCGACCGCGATGTCGCACTTCGCAACAAAATCGTTCATCAGGTTCGACCACGATGTCTTGATGAACTCGGCTTTGACGTTCATCGACTGGGCGAGGTTTTGCGCGGCATCGATGTCGATGCCTTCAAACTGGCCGTCCGGCCTCAGGAATGAGTACGGCTTGTAGTCGCCCGTTGTGCAGACGCGCAGCGTGCCGCGTGCGAGGATTTCGTCGAGTCTCGATGGCGCGGCCGGGGCTGCCGGTGCGCTGACCGGTAACGTCGCCCCGGGGGGCGCGGTGATGCTGCCGGCTTGCACGGTTTGCGCCTGCGCGCCGATGGCAAAACCGAGCAGCAGGGCGCAAACACCCGTGCGAAAGACACCGCGAAGCGACACGCAACCAAGGGCAAGAACTTTCATCGACACTCCTCGAAAGATAATTTCAGCCGCCGATGATATCGAAGGGGTTCGTCGTTCGCACCTACCCCAAAAACCCCAAGCCCCGAGTACGAACGAAAACCCCTGTCCGGTAGAATGCCCTTTTGCCCAACGCTCCAAGCCACGTGCCTTCCACACTCCTGAACGACACTTTCCTGCGCGCGCTGCAGCGCCAGCCCACCGACTACACGCCGATCTGGCTGATGCGTCAGGCGGGCCGCTATTTGCCCGAGTACAACGCCACGCGTTCGCGCGCCGGCAGCTTCCTGGGCCTCGCAACGAATCCCGACTACGCGACGGAAGTCACGCTTCAACCGTTGGAGCGCTTCCCGCTCGACGCCGCCATCCTGTTCTCGGACATCCTGACTATCCCCGACGCAATGGGCCTCGGCCTGAATTTCGTCCAGGGTGAAGGTCCCCGATTCGAACGCACGGTCCGCACCGAAGAGGACGTGGCCAAGCTGCACGTGCCGGATATCGACGCCACGCTGCGCTACGTGACCGACGCGGTATCGCAAATCCGCCGCGCCCTAACCGACGCGCAAGGCCGCCAGAAAGTGCCGCTGATCGGTTTTTCAGGCAGTCCCTGGACACTTGCCTGCTACATGGTCGAGGGTGGCGGGTCGCCCGATCACCATACGGTCAAGGCCATGGCCTACACCCGGCCGGACCTGATGCATCGCATCCTCGATATCAACGCGCAAGCGGTTGTCGCCTATCTGAACGCACAGATCGAAGCGGGCGCGCAAGCCGTGATGATCTTCGATACCTGGGGCGGCGCACTCGCCGACGGCGCGTATCAACGCTTCTCGCTCGACTACATCGCGAAAGTGGTCGCAGGATTGAAGCGCGAACACGACGGCGTCAAGGTGCCGGTGATCACGTTCACGAAGGGCGGCGGCTTGTGGCTGGAACAAATCGCCGCAATCGGCGTGGACGCGGTTGGCCTCGACTGGACCGTGAACCTGCGTCAGGCGCGCGAAAAAGTGGGCGATCGGGTCGCGCTCCAGGGGAACATTGATCCAGCGGTGCTATTTGCATCGCCGGCCGTGATTCGCACCGAAGCGCGCGCCGTGCTCGACAGCTTCGGCAATTTCCCTGGTCATGTCTTCAACCTTGGCCACGGTATTTCGCAGTTCACACGCCCGGAAAACGTGGCGGAACTCGTTGATGAAGTCCATCGCCACAGTCGCGCCATCCGCGCAAAGAACTGACGTTTAGTCAAAAAAGATTGCTGCACTGCGCCATGAAATGCTTACGTCAAACGTTTGGGCGGTAAGACAAAAGTGGCGCGAAGTGCCCGTAGCTTGGCCGTTCTGCCAATGTCAAGAGTTGACTTATGCACATTTTGTACGTTGCGGCGCGCCATCTTCAAATCAGACCTAAGCGCCATCATGAAGACCTGTTTTGTGTCTTCAAATACATGATTAATAAGAGAAATTTGAGACCAACCCGAAATGTGGGCTACCGCACACAAGAAGCGAGATCGCCACTTTTTGTCCCTGTCAATCAAAGTTCTCAACAAAGTTATCCACAGGCCTGTGGAAAGCTTCGAAATCTCAAAAATAATCCACAGCTTAGCGTCGATTGTGATGTTTCACTTTAACTACGCCCCGCACAGCCGCATGTTCAGGTGGAACGGTTGCGCCTGCATGGCTTGCGGCGGGTGCGGCAATTGAGCGTCTTTGTCCGCGTCGCGCTGGACCATCCCTTGCCGACGCTTTTCGACTATCGATACGATCTGGCCCCAACGCCGCTACCCGGCATGCTGGTACGGATTCCCTTCGGACGTCGCGATGCGGTCGGCCTGATTTGCGAAGTCACGGATCACACAGAAGTGCCATCGGACAAGCTGCGTAATGTGGCTGCGATTTGCAGCACACTCGCACCGCTTGCCGACGAATGGCGCGCGCTGACGTTGTTCGCGGCCGAGTATTACCAGCGCGGTCTGGGCGAAGTGGCGCTGCCTGCGCTGCCGCAAGTTCTGCGCGACGCCTCGCGCTGGGCGAAATTGCTCGCGCCGGAGGAGCGGTATCGGTTGATGGCGGAAGGGCGCGCGAGTTTGCCCGATGCCTTGCCGCCACGCGCCACCGCGCTGCGCCGTCTCGCCGATGCCCTCGCCGCCAATCCCACGTTGCCCGCCGCCGAGGCTCGTGCGCTGCATCCAAAAGCGCGCGCGACGCTCGATGAATGGCAGACGCGCGGATGGGTATCGCTGGAAACCGGCGATGCGCCGGAGCAGGACACGCCGCTCGCACCCGCCGTTGAAAAGGCCGCGCTGCACGCCGCCGACGCGCTTTTGCCGCAATTGACCGCAGAGCAGTCCGATGCTGTCGATGCCATCACGGGTGCGAAAGGTTTCGCCGCGTTCCTGCTGCACGGCGTGACCGGCAGCGGCAAAACCGAGGTCTATCTCCACGCACTCGCCGATTTGCTCGGTTCGCGTCCCGACGCGCAAGCGCTAGTACTCGTCCCGGAAATCAATCTCACGCCGCAATTCGAAGCCGCTTTCCGCACGCGTTTCGCCGCGCTGCCGGAGGGCGCCATCGTGACGATGCATAGCGGGCTGGCCGAAGGCGAACGCGCACGCAACTGGCTCGCGGCGCACACGGGCCGCGCGCGGCTCGTGCTCGGGACGCGGCTGGCGATCCTGGCGTCATTGCCGAAGCTGTCGCTGATTGTGGTCGATGAGGAACATGATCCCGCCTACAAGCAGCAGGAAGGCTTGCGCTATTCGGCGCGCGATCTCGCGGTTTATCGGGCGAACAAGTTGGAGATTCCGGTGGTGCTGGGGTCGGCGACGCCATCGCTGGAAAGTTGGTGGCAGGCCGAGCAGGGCCGATACACCAAGCTCACGCTCACGCGGCGCGCCGTGGCAACGGCAGTGCTGCCAAGCGTCCGCCTAATCGATCTGGAAGAGGAGCGGCAACGTGGACGGGCGTCGGTGGAGGGCTTGTCGGGGCCGCTGATCGCCGCGATGAAAATGCGCCTGGAACGCGGCGAGCAAAGCCTCGTGTTTCTCAACCGGCGCGGTTACGCACCCATTCTTTCGTGTGACGCTTGCGGCTGGGTCGCCGGCTGTCCGCGGTGCAGCGCCTACGTCGTGCTTCACAAGCCCGAGCGCGCGTTGCGTTGCCACCATTGCGGCTGGGAATCGCGCATCCCCAAGTCCTGTCCGGATTGCGGCAACGTGGATATCGCGCCCATGGGCCGCGGCACGCAGCGCGTAGAAGAAACGCTCGCGACGGCGGTACCGGGAGCGAGGGTGTTGCGCATCGATGCCGACAGCACGCGGCGCAAGGGCAGCGCACAAGCCCTTTTCTCCGATGTCCACGCAGGCGAGGTCGATATCCTCGTCGGCACGCAGATGATTGCGAAAGGGCACGATTTTCAACGGGTCACGCTGGTAGGCGTGCTCAACGCCGATACCGCACTTTTTTCCCACGATTTCCGGGCGAGCGAGCGGCTTTTTGCCCAACTGATGCAGGTTAGCGGACGGGCGGGGCGCGCCGGCTTGCCGGGCGAAGTGATGATCCAGACGCGCTACGCGCGGCACGCGCTTTATCACGCGCTGGCGCGGCACGACTACGTTGGCTTTGCCAATTCGACGCTGGCCGAGCGCCGCGACGCGCATCTGCCGCCCTTCGTCTATCAGGCGATGCTTCGTGCCGAAGGACGTACGCTCGAGACCGCGCTGGACTTTCTGGGGGCTGCGGCGGCAGAGTTCGCCGCGCTCGCCGGTGCAGAACGCGTGACCGTGTACGACGCGGTGCCGCTGACTATCGTGAAGGTGTTTAACGTGCACCGCGCGCAGTTGTTGCTGGAGTGCGCGTCGCGGGCTGTTTTGCAGAATGCGTTGCGGGCCTGGCAGCCGGCGTTACGCAGTCTCAAGATAAAAGGCGTGATCCGATGGAATGTCGAGGTCGATCCGCTCGATATCTAGGTTCGCTCGAGCCGGCAAGCGGGTCTTTGGCCTCGCGTTGCCCGGCGCCTCCGCCGTTCAGCTATTGCCGCGGTCTGCGCCTTGCACGCGTGCAACCGTCAGGCCGCCGACCTTCATGTCGCCACCATCGTCGCGAGTGCCGCCCTCGGGACGCTCGACGTGCGGATGCGCGCCGCGGATGAACAACACCACACACAGCGTACACATCGCCCAAATGCTACAAACAATCATCCAAGTGCTCATATCCTCTTCTCCCCGAAACCGCGCGGCTGAAATTTAAGACGGCCGCAAAGTTTCATCGCTGAGATGGCCGTACCAGTTCTTATCGGCACCAGGAAGCAATTACTTAGGGGTGGTTCAAGAATAATTATCAGACAAGAAATCCTAAAGCACGCCCAGACCAAACCGCCATCCTCAATTACCCGTAATTCCTTGTTCCGAAAGGATTTTTGAAAGGTGCAACCCATCTCGAAATGTTGGTTGCACCTTTTTTAAGAGCGGGTTACGATTCGGCCACTTTTCAAGCTATCGCCGGTCCCGATTCCGGCAAGGAAGGATATATGGCGAGCACCACCCTGGGCGTCAAAGTCGACGATCTGCTGCGTACCCGTCTTAGAGACGCCGCCACGCGGCTCGAACGGACCCCGCACTGGCTGATCAAGCAAGCCATCTTCGCGTATCTCGAACGCATCGAACATGGACAGTTGCCGCCTGAACTGTCCGGTGCAATGGGTTCAGCCGATACGCTGGAACCCTCTGCGCTCGCCGATTCGGAGGAGGACGGCGCGCCGCATCCCTTCCTCGATTTCGCTCAGAACGTGCAACCGCAATCGGTGTTGCGCGCCGCGATCACGGCAGCGTACCGGCGTCCGGAACCGGAATGCGTGCCGTTCTTGATCGGTCAGGCGCGGTTGTCGGGCGGGGTCGCAGCCGAAACGAATGCCATGGCGACGAAGCTTGTCGAAGCGCTGCGCAAGAAACAAACGGGCGGCGGTGTCGAAGGGCTGATCCACGAGTTTTCGCTGTCCAGCCAGGAAGGCGTCGCGCTGATGTGTCTCGCGGAAGCCTTGCTGCGCATTCCCGATCGCGCCACCCGCGACGCGCTGATCCGCGACAAGATCAGCAAGGGCGACTGGCGCTCGCACATGGGCCAGGCGCCGTCGCTGTTCGTGAACGCGGCGACGTGGGGCCTGATGATCACCGGCAAGCTGGTGACAACAAATAGCGAAGCGGGGTTGTCGTCGGCGTTGACGCGGTTGATCGGGCGCGGCGGCGAGCCGCTGATCCGCAAGGGTGTGGATATGGCCATGCGCCTGATGGGCGAGCAGTTCGTCACGGGCGAGACGATTTCGGAAGCGTTGGCGAACAGCCGCAAGTTCGAAGCGCGCGGTTTCCGTTACTCCTATGACATGCTTGGCGAAGCCGCGACGACAGAAGAAGACGCCGTTCGCTATTACGCATCGTATGAACAGGCGATTCACGCGATCGGCAAGGCGGCGGGATCGCGCGGCATTTACGAAGGCCCAGGGATTTCCATCAAGCTGTCCGCGCTGCATCCGCGTTACTCGCGCTCGCAGCAGGAACGCACGATGACCGAGTTGCTGCCGCGCGTGAAAGCGTTGGCGCTGCTCGCGCGCCGTTACGACATCGGCTTGAACATCGATGCCGAAGAAGCCGACCGGCTGGAAATTTCGCTCGATCTGCTCGAAGCGCTGTGCTTCGATCCGGAACTGGCTGGCTGGAACGGTATTGGTTTCGTGGTGCAGGCTTATCAAAAGCGCTGCCCGTTTGTTATCGATTATTTGATCGATCTCGCGCGTCGCAGCCGTCATCGGATCATGGTTCGGCTGGTTAAAGGCGCTTACTGGGATTCGGAAATCAAGCGCGCGCAAGTCGATGGCCTCGAAGGCTATCCCGTCTACACGCGCAAGATCTATACGGACATCTCGTACGTCGCCTGCGCGAAAAAACTGCTCGCTGCGCCGGATGCCGTGTATCCGCAATTCGCCACGCACAACGCATTCACGCTGTCGGCTATCTATCACCTCGCCGGGGGGAATTATTACCCCGGCCAGTACGAGTTCCAGTGCCTGCACGGCATGGGCGAACCGCTGTACGAAGAAGTCACGGGGCGCGACAAGCTCAACCGGCCGTGTCGCGTGTATGCGCCCGTCGGCACGCATGAAACGCTGCTCGCGTATCTCGTGCGCCGCTTGCTCGAGAACGGCGCGAATACGTCGTTCGTGAACCGTATCGCCGATAAAACGATTCCGGTCAGCGAGCTCGTGCAGGATCCTATCGACGAAGCGTCCAAGCTCACGCCGCTCGGTCTGCCGCATGCAAAGATCGCGCTGCCGCGTCAGCTGTTCGGCAACGAGCGCCTCAATTCGATGGGCTTCGATCTGTCGAATGAGCATCGGTTGGCGTCGTTGTCATCGGCGTTGCTCGCGAGCGCGAATCATCCGTGGCGCGCGGCTCCGATGCTCGAAGCCGCTGACGTAGTGGAAGGCGTCGCACGCGATGTTCGCAATCCGGCGGACTTGCGCGATCTGGTCGGAACCGTGGTTGAGGCAACATCCGGGCAAGTTGCTCTCGCTCTGAGTAACGCTGTCGCCGCCGCGCCGATCTGGCAATCGACGCCCGTCGATGAACGTGCAGATTGCCTCGCCCGCGCAGCCGATCTGCTCGAAGCACAGATGCATACGCTGATGGGTCTCGTCGTGCGCGAAGCGGGTAAATCGCTGGCGAATGCGGTGTCCGAGATTCGTGAGGCTATCGACTTCCTGCGTTATTACTCGGCGCAGATTCGCAGCGAGTTTTCCAACGATACGCACCGTCCGCTCGGCCCCGTGGTTTGCATCAGCCCTTGGAACTTCCCGCTCGCGATCTTCATGGGACAAGTCGCGGCCGCGCTCGCTGCCGGCAATCCGGTGCTGGCGAAGCCGGCCGAACAGACGCCGCTGATCGCAGCGCAAGCGGTGCGCATCCTGCGCGAAGCCGGCGTGCCGCCGGGCGCGGTGCAACTGCTGCCGGGCAATGGTGAAACCGTGGGTGCGGCGCTGGTCGCCGATCCGCGCACGCGTGCCGTGATGTTCACAGGTTCGACGGAAGTCGCGCGCCTGATCAACAAGACCTTGTCCGAACGGCTCGACCCGGATGGCCGGCCAATTCCGCTGATCGCGGAGACGGGCGGACAGAATTCGATGATTGTCGATTCGTCGGCGCTGGCCGAGCAAGTGGTCGCAGACGTATTGCAATCGTCCTTCGATTCCGCCGGCCAACGTTGTTCGGCGCTGCGCGTGTTGTGCCTGCAGGACGACGTCGCGGATCGCACGCTCGAAATGCTCACCGGCGCGATGCAGCAACTCGCGATGGGCAATCCCGACCGGCTTTCCACCGATGTCGGCCCGGTGATCGATGCCGAAGCGAAGCAGAGCATCGACGCGCATATCGCATCAATGCGCGAAAAGGGTCGCAACGTTGTGCAGTTGCCCATGCCCGATGGTTGCGCACAAGGCACATTCGTCCCGCCGACGCTGATCGAACTTGATTCCATCGACGAGTTGAAGCGCGAGGTCTTCGGCCCGGTCCTTCACGTAGTGCGGTATCGCCGGGCACATCTTGATAAACTGCTCGACCAAATTAAAGCGACGGGGTACGGGCTGACGCTGGGCATCCATACGCGTATCGATGAAACCATCGCGCACGTCGTAAGCCGCGCGCACGTGGGCAACATCTACGTGAACCGGAACGTGATTGGTGCGGTGGTCGGCGTGCAGCCGTTCGGCGGCGAAGGTTTGTCGGGCACGGGACCGAAAGCGGGCGGTGCGCTGTATTTGCAGCGGCTTCTCGCCAAGCGTCCGACGGGCTTGCCGAAATCGCTGGAAAGCGCGCTGATCGTGGATCAAACGGCTGCGAACGATACGCCGGCTGCGCTGACTGCATTGCGCGACTGGGCGATCGCCGAGCGTGATCCGCAAACGGCGGCACGTTGCGAAGGCCATCTGCAACACGTGATGGCCGGTGCGACCGCCGTGCTGGCCGGCCCGACGGGTGAGCGCAACACTTATACGCTCGGCGCACGCGGCACAGTGTTGTGCGTGGCATCGACGGCAAGCGGCGCTCGCGCGCAGCTCGCCGCAGCGCTCGCCACGGGCAACAAGGCGCTGTTTTCCGGTGCGGCGGGTGAACAGCTCGTGGCCGCGTTGCCGGCGAAGATCGCGCCGTATGCATCGACGCGCAAGAGCCAGGATGCGGCCTTCGATGCGGTTTTGTTCGAAGGCGACAGCGACGAATTGATGGCGTTAGTGAAGGACGTTGCGAAACGCCCGGGACCGATCGTTTCGGTGCAGGGTGTGCCGGCGGGAGCATTCGCCGACGACGCCCACGACGGTGAGCAGGAATACGCGCTCGAACGGTTGCTGACGGAACGCTCGGTGAGCGTGAACACGGCGGCCGCGGGCGGCAATGCGAATTTGATGACGATCGGCTGAGCTGCTATCAGCAGGGCGGGTTGGCTCAAACAAACGGCAGCAGGCACGGCGATCCCGGCACACGCTGCCATCTACCAGGGAATCAGGAGAGTTATGAATTACACGATGAAGAAGCTGGCAGCGGCGATGTTTATCGCTGGACTGTCGCTCACGGGAACGGCTCAGGCGCAGACGGCTGAGGACGTGAAGGTAGGATTCGCCGGCCCGATGACCGGCGCGCAAGCGCACTACGGCAAGGATTTCCAGAACGGCGTGGTGCTCGCGGTTGAAGATTTCAACGCGACCAAGCCTGTGATCGGCGGCAAGCCGGTTCGCATTGTGCTCGATTCCGCTGATGACCAGGCTGACCCGCGCACCGGCACGACCGTCGCTCAAAAACTTGTCGATGACAACGTCAAGGGCATGCTCGGTCACTTCAACTCGGGTACGACGATCCCCGCTTCGCGCATCTACGCGAACGCCGGCATTCCCGAAATCGCGATGGCAACCGCACCGGAGTACACGACGCAAGGTTACAAGACCGCGTTCCGCATGATGACGTCCGACACGCAGCAAGGATCGGTGGCCGGCGAGTTCGCGGTGAAGACGTTGAAGATGAAGAAGATCGCGATCGTCGATGACCGCACGGCTTATGGACAAGGTCTCGCTGACCAGTTCGAGAAGGCCGCGAAGGCATCGGGCGCAACCATCGTGGATCGCGAATATGCGAACGACAAGGCTGTCGACTTCAAGGCCATTCTGACGAAGATCAAGTCGTTGAATCCGGACCTCGTGTACTACGGCGGCGCCGATTCGCAAGCTGGCCCGATGGTCAAGCAGATGAAGACGCTGGGCTTGCGCGCGCCGTTGATGGCAGGCGAAATGGTCAAGACCGATACGTTCCTGAAGATCGCCGGCAATGCAGCGGACGGCACGGTGGCGTCGCTGGCTGGTTTGCCGCTCGATGAAATGCCGGGTGGCGCGGCTTATGTTGCGAAGTACAAGGCGCGGTTCAACGAAGACGTGCAAACGTACTCGCCGTATGCGTACGACGGCGCAATGGCCATGTTCGCTGCAATGAAGAGCGCCAATTCGACCGATCCGGCGAAGTACCTGCCGCTGCTTGCTAAGACTGACATGGCAGGTGTGACGTCGAAGCAACTCGCGTATGACTCGAAGGGCGATTTGAAGAACGGCGGAATCACGCTGTACAAGGTCGTCGACGGCAAGTGGACGACGCTGCAAAGCGTGGGTGGTAAGTAAGGTTTAAGTTTGGGTTTAGGTTTGGAAGCCCCGCATGCGTTCTGCGCTGCGGGGCTTTTTGCTCACTACGCGCCAAAATCCTCTTCCCAGTATTCATTCTCCCGCCGCGCGTCGCTGCTTCGCGCTTCTTCGGTTTTCCTTAGTTCTACGCGGCGAATCTTGCCCGAGATCGTCTTCGGCAATTCATAGAACTCGATGCGTCGAATGCGCTTGTACGCGGCCAGTTTCTGCGCGGCGAACTTCAGGATTTCACCAGCGGTTTCCTTCGTCGGTTCATATCCGTTGCGCAACGCGACGAACGCTTTCGGCACCGATAAACGCAACGCGTCTGGACTCGGCACCACCGCAGCTTCGCCCACCGCCGGATGCTCGATCAGCACGCTCTCCAGCTCAAACGGACTGATCCGATAATCTGCCGCCTTGAAGACATCGTCGGAGCGGCCTACGTAGGTGAAGTAACCATCGTCGTCGATAGACGCCACATCGCCGGTACGATAATGGCCGCCGCGCATGGCCTCCTGCGTTTTCGACGGATCGTCCACATACCCGTCCATCAAACCCAGCGGCCTGGGGTCGAGTATCAGCGCGAGTTCGCCTTCCTTAGCGGGGTTATCGTCGTGATCGAGCAGCGTGATGCGGTAGCCGGGCAATGGCCTGCCCATCGATCCCGGTTTCATCGGCTGACTCGGCGAATTGGCTATCTGTGCGGTGGTTTCGGTCTGGCCGAAACCATCACGTAACGTGAGGTTCCACGCCTTTTTCACGCGCTCGATAATCTCGGGATTCAATGGTTCACCCGCGCCAACGACTTCGCGCAAGTGCACCTTATACGCCGATAAATCCTCCTGGATCATCATCCGCCAGACGGTCGGCGGCGCACACAGCGTAGTGATCTGGTGTTTGACGAGCGTTTCCAGCGTCGCCTTCGCGCTGAAGCGCGACGTGTTGTGGATGAACACGGTCGCGCCCGCGTTCCACGGGGCGAAGACACAACTCCACGCGTGTTTTGCCCAGCCGGGCGAGCTGATGTTGAGATGGACATCGCCGGGTTTCAAGCCGATCCAGTACATGGTCGACAAGTGCCCAACCGGATAGCTCTGATGGCTGTGCAGCACGAGCTTCGGGCGACTCGTCGTGCCGCTCGTGAAGTACAGCAGAAGCGGATCGGTCGCGAGCGTCCTGCCTTCGGGCTCGAACGAGGGGCTTTCGTTGAAGGCATCGGCGAAGTTCAGCCAGCCTTCGGGCAACGAAATATTTTGCGGAATAGCTACGGCTATGCGGGTTTTCGTTTTATCGATGGAATCGAACTTCGCGGTTTCACTCGATGCCACGATCACGTGCTTCACTTCACCGCGCGTCATGCGGTCGGCTATGTCCGCCGGGGTCAGCAACATGGTCGCCGGAATGGTGACGGCGCCGAGCTTCATCGCGGCGAGCATGGTTTCCCAAAGTGCCGGCTGGTTCGGCAGCATCAGCAAGATCCGGTCGCCTCGCTGGACGCCTTGCTGCCTCAGCCAGTTGGCCAGCTGATTCGATCTCGCCGATAACTCCGCAAACGAGAGCTTCGTCTCCTCTCCGTTCTCCTCGACCACCCACAGCGCCGGTGCAAGGTTGCTGCGTGCGTATTCATCGAACCAGTCGAGTGCCCAGTTGAACTCCGTCAATTCGGGCCACGCGAAGTCTTTGTACGCGGCGGCGTAGTCGTCGCGATGACGTAGCAGAAAGTCTCTTGCCTGCAGAAATGCTTGCGATGCCATGGTGTTGCGTCTCCTGGATTTTGTTCGCTTTTGCGTGAGCCTTGATCTGGCTCTTTTGCGCGGGTCTTTGTGAAACCTGCTTGTTCGCGAGTGTTCAAGGCCGCCACGGTGCGTGGCCGGCGCTCACGTGCTCATTTGCTTACTTCTGCCGCAACTTCTCGCCCTGCTCCCTCACTTGATCCAGGGTTGCCGCCGGGGTGCTCGCATCCTGCGGAATCCTGATTTCTATCACCGATGGCAACCCCGTTTTCACCGCGCGCTCGAATGCGGGCATGAATTGCGCGGTTGATTCCACGAGTTCTCCATGCGCTCCGAACGCTCGCGCGTAGGCCGCGAAGTCGGGGTTCGTCAGCGCCGTGCCATGCACGCGGTTCGGATAGTGGCGTTCCTGATGCATACGGATCGTGCCGTATTGCTGGTTGTTCACCACCACGAATATCACCGCGAGCTTGTACTGCATCGCCGTGGCCAACTCCTGGCTCGACATCATGAAGCATCCATCGCCCGCAAACGCCACCACGACCCGGTCCGGATACAACGACTTCGCCGCGATTGCTGCCGGTACGCCATAACCCATTGCGCCACTCGTCGGCGCAACCTGTGAGCGGAAATGCCGATACGCATAGTGTCGATGCAGCCACGTCGCATAATTTCCAGCACCATTCGTCACGATGGCATCGGCGGGAAGACGTTCGCTGAGTTGCTCCATGATCTCGCCAAGCTGGACATCGCCGAGCATGGGCCGCGGCTTGCGCCACGCGAGATATGCGTCATGTGCCGCTTCAATAGCGCCGTTCCACGGAATGACTGCGGGTGGTTTGAGTGCCACGAGGGCCGAGACCATTTCCGGCATGCCTGAAACAATCGGCAGATCCGCCGAATACACACGCCCCAGTTCTTCCGCGCCTTGGTGCACGTGGATCAGCGTTTGTTTCGTCTTGGGTATGTCGAGCAACGTGTAGCCGCCGGTTGTCGATTCGCCCATTCGGGGGCCGAGTACCAGGAGCAGGTCGGCTTCGCGAATGCGAGCGGCAAGGGCGGGATTGATCCCGAGGCCGACATCGCCGGCATAGTTTGGGTGGTTGTTGTCCAGTGTGTCCTGGAACCGGAAGGCGCATCCGACCGGCAGTTGCCACGCCTCGACGAAACGCGCGAAGTCGGCGGTGGCTTCGGGTGTCCATCCGCTGCCGCCAGCAATGACAAACGGTTTCTTCGATGCCACGAGCATGTCGTTCAAACGCGCGATCTGCGCGGGCGCGGGTGCCGCAGCGATGCGCTGATAACGCGGCGCACCCGGCACGGCTTCGCATGCGTCGCTCAGCACGTCTTCCGGCAAGGCGAGTACGACCGGGCCTGGCCGGCCGGAGGTCGCAATGTGGAATGCATGGCTCAGATATTCGGGGATACGGCGCGGATCGTCGATTTGCGCGACCCACTTCGCCATCTGCCCGAACATGCGTCGATAGTCGATTTCCTGAAATGCTTCGCGGTCCATGTGTTCGCGTGCGCACTGGCCGATCAGCAGGATCATCGGTGTGGAATCCTGGAATGCCGTGTGGACGCCGATCGATGCATGCGTGGCGCCTGGGCCGCGGGTAACCAACGCCACGCCGGGGCGCCCGGTCAGTTTGCCGATTGCTTCGGCCATGTTTGCCGCTGCAGCTTCGTGGCGGCACACGATGGTCTGGATGCGGCTGGTTTCGTCGTGGAGGGAATCCAGGATGGCGAGGAAGCTTTCGCCGGGTACGCAGAAGACGCGTTCAACGCCGTGCGTGAGGAGTGCATCGACGACCAGGCGTGCGCCGGTGGTCGAAAGGGCGTTGGAGGACGGGACAGCAGATGTCATGCGATGAAATCTCCCAGAAGGTTTCGCGCGGACGGCGATGGGCATTGGATCTCATAGCTTACGCTTGCGCGGGGCGCTGGCGCTAGGGAGGGGTTTTGCTGGGTGGCGTAGAGCGGAACGCGAACATCAAACCAGCTTCGCTGCTGAATCCCGACTGGCCGACTTTGGTGCTCTTGTAGTGACGAGCCTGCCGTGCTCGACCGTGATGCGTTAGCTCATTGGCTAGTTTCGCGGTTACGCATGAATCGGTATCTTAATGAGTAGCGGCCAAATCAAGCGGAGGGCAGGCCGGGCATCACGATGACGACTCAGTCTGGACATCTGGAGCATCGCTAGCTGCGTTCGCGTCGCGGTCTAACGAGCAATAGCGGAAATCAGCGATGCGTTCAGCCCGGGCCGGCATAAATGGGTGGAATGCGTATGTAGCGCTGAGTGCCATACTTTGTGAGGACGAATAAGGTGGGATATGCGGGTTTTTAAGACCAAATGGTTCGCGCGCTGGGCCGAAAGAAGGGGTGACCGATGCGGCGCTGCAAGCGGCTGTCGAGGAAATGGGCCAAGGTCTGATTGATGCGAATTTGGGCGGGCACGTGTCCAAGAAGCGAGTCGGTATCGACGGACGGGGCAAGCGCAGTGGATTGCGCACGCTGCTGGCGTTTCGGATGGGTGAGCGAGCCTTTTTCGTGTTCGGGTTTGCCAAGAGCGAGCGGGCGAACGTGAGCGACAAGGAACTGGTGGTGTTGAAGTTGCTGGGGGCGCAGTTGTTGGGCTATGACGTGCGCACGTTGGCTCAGGCGCTGCGTGCAGGCGAATTACATGGGGTAGAGAGCGATGAGTGACAAACTGTTGAAGGTGCTGCACGAAACGGCGCAAGGGTTACACCAGGCTGGAACGATGAACGCGGTGACGCTGCGGGAATTCGATGCGCTGTGCCTGCCGCCGATCAAGGACTATAGCGCGGCGCAGATCAAGCGGCTGCGCCAGCGCAGCAAGGCGAGTCAGGCGGTGTTCGCAGCATGTCTAAACACCAGCGCATCGACGGTGCAGAAATGGGAGCAGGGCCAGAAACGCCCGAATGGGCCGTCGCTGAAGCTGCTCGATCTGGTTGACCGTAAAGGCTTGGAAGCGATGTTTTAAAGGTTCTTCCCGAAGGGACCATCTCAACACTCAACGATATTCACCGCCAGCCCACCCCGCGACGTTTCCTTGTACTTGGTTTTCATATCGGCGCCGGTTTGCATCATCGTCTTGATGACGGAATCAAGCGACACATAATGCGTGCCATCCCCACGCATTGCCATGCGCGCAGCATTCACGGCTTTCATCGACCCCATCGCGTTACGTTCGATGCAAGGAATCTGCACCATCCCGCCGACCGGATCGCACGTCAGCCCGAGGTTATGTTCCATGCCGATCTCGGCAGCGTTCTCGACCTGCGTCGGCGTCCCGCCCATGACCGCCGCCAACCCCGCCGCCGCCATCGAACAGGCAACGCCTACTTCCCCCTGACAACCTACCTCGGCGCCGGAAATGGAAGCGTTCATCTTGTACAGAATCCCGATAGCCGCAGCCGTCAGCAAAAAGTCGATCACGCCCTGTTCATTCGACCCCGGCATGAACCGGTCGTAGTAATGCAGTACCGCCGGAATAATCCCGGCCGCGCCGTTGGTCGGCGCCGTCACCACGCGCCCGCCCACCGCGTTTTCCTCATTCACCGCAATGGCGTAAAGATTGATCCAGTCGATCATGGAAAGCGGATCGCGCAACGCCTGCTCGGGTTTATCGACCAGTGCCCGATACAACACCGGTGCCCGTCGTTTAACCTGGAACGGACCGGGCAGGCAACCATCGGCGTCGGGGTTATCGATTCCGCAACCGCGCTTCACGCACGACTGCATCACGTCCCAAATGCGCAGCAAGCCTGAACGAATCTCGTCTTCGCTACGCCACACGCGCTCGTTGTCCCACATCAGTTGCGCCACGGATTTGCCCGTTTCACGGCACAACGCAAGCAATTCATCGCCGGACTGGAACGCGTACGGCAACTGTTCAATCGCGGTCAGCACCTTTACATTCGATGCCCCCGCCGTCACCACAAAACCGCCGCCCACCGAGAGATAGGTCGAGTCGCGCAATGACACGCCGTTGGTATCGAAGGCATGGAGTTTCATGCCGTTCGGATGCTCAGCCAGCGCCTGCCGCAGAAACATAATGTGTTCCTTCAGCACAAACGGAATCTCGTGACGTCCCAGCAGCGGCAGCTTTTTCGACGCGCGCACGGTCTCGAGACGCGTGCTGATCGTGCCTGCATCCACCGTATCCGGGGCATCGCCCATCAAACCGAGCATCACGCCACGATCCGTGCCGTGACCTTTGCCGGTTGCGCCAAGCGAGCCGTACAACTCGCATTTCACAGTAGCCGTGGCGTCCAGCAAACCAT
>Ga0209901_1000350_pt1 | contig 19681 bp, 21 predicted proteins | sample OrgsoiDNA_201058_FD_185806 | JGI IMG/M metagenome (GOLD analysis project Ga0209901, IMG submission 185806) | Permafrost soil microbial communities from the Arctic, to analyse light accelerated degradation of dissolved organic matter (DOM) -... | ecosystem: Environmental > Terrestrial > Soil >...
TGGCCGATTCGAAGGTCGAGAAGTCGAGCGGCTTCCGTGAGCTGGACCGCGCGGCCCAGCAGGCGCTGAGCTTATGCAAATTCAAACCGGGCACGGTCGACGGCGTGCCCTACCAGTCCTGGACCAGGATGCAGTATCTATGGAGCCTGGACGATTGATGGCGGGCCGGGTAGCGTTCAAGCCGCCGGCTTGCGGGCGACCAGATTAATCAGCGTCTCCTCGCGCACGGCACGCGGCTTGATGCGCAACACCGATTCGAGCATGCCCAAGTCTTCGCGGCTCCACCACAGGAAGGGATAGGAGACCGCGCTGTCCGGCACCGTGAAGCCGGCGGCGCGCACCAGCGCCAGATACTCGGGCGCGGTCTTCTGCACATCCATCGGATGCCGGAACAGCAGGCGAATGATCCATGAATGGATGTAGCGCCGCGTCGACTCGGCAAACAGCAGCACGCCGCCCGGTTTCAGCACGCGGAAGAATTCTTCGATCGCGCGCTCCTGGTCGATCAGGTGATGGAAAGTCTGGTGGCAGAACAGCAGGTCGACAGAATTATCTTCCAGCTGGATGTTCGAGCTGGAACAGCAAATGAATTCGGCCTGGATGTCCAACTGCGCCATCTCCTTCGCCGATGCCTGCAGCATCTCGGGATCGATGTCCATGCCGATCAGGCGCGCGGGCGCGAAGCGCGTTTGCAGCTTGCCGAGCGAACGGCCAAAGCCGCAGCCCACATCAGCCACCACCGGATAGCGGCGCACGTCACCCGGCTCGCCCGGCATCAGCCGCTGCAAATCGTTCAGTGCCCTTTCCAGCACATGGACAGTCCAGGTATTGGTCTGTAAAAACCATTTGCCGAATGCCGTCTCGGGTACGTGCGGGTCGGCGGGATGCTGCATCAAATCGAGATTGGCGCTCATAAGCCCTTTGTGTTTCTAATCTTGAGAGAACCGCAGCGGCGACGCCATCACACTGGCGCGCACGACGCGGCGTATCTTGTGCTGCATGGCGCGATCGCGCCGGCAAATCCGCTACAATGCGACCACCGCATTTTTTGGCCCTATCGTGTCCAAGCACCGCCTCACTTCCCTGCTCGCCACCGGTACGCGCGGCGCCATCATGAGCATCATGCTGGGCGCCCTGGCCGCCTGCGCCAGCGTGCCCGCAGGGCCGCCGCAACCACCATCAAACAGCGTGGCGCGCGCGCCGATCCGTTTTCTGCTGACCTTCGACGACGGCCCGGCCGCCGCCAGCAGCGACAATCCGACAGTGCACATCCTTGAAGTGCTGGCCCATAATCCCTACCAGGACGGCATCAAGGCGGTCTTCTTCACACAAACCCGCGCCTGGCACGGCGGCGGCACGGCGGTCGGCCGTCAGCTGATACGGCGCGAATACGACGAGGGCCACCTGGTGGCTTTTCACAGCGCCACCCTGTTCCATTCCAACCACCGCTTCATGAGCCAGGCCGACCTGGACGCGTCGCTGCAAAACGGCGTCGACGACCTGACCGGCGTAACAGGCATCGCGCCAACGCTGGTGCGCCCGCCGTTCTGGGCCTACGACGCCGCCACGCTGGAGTCGTATCACCGGCATGGCATGCAGATGCTGCTCACCGACCTCAATGCCAACGACGGCAAGATCTACGGTGTCAATTTCAGCTGGCACAAACGCTCGAACATGTTGAGCCACCTGGCCGCAACCCGCAAACGCTGGGCCGCCGGCACCATGCCCGAAGTCGACGGCGCCACGCCGGTGGTGGTCACATTCCACGACGTGAACACCTACTCGTCGCGCCACATCGAGGAGTACATGGCCATCCTGCTCGACGTCGCGAAAGAACTCGATGTGCCGCTTGCCGCGCAACCGTTCTACACCGACCGCGCCGCGCTGGAACGCGCCGCGCTGGCCAGCACCGTCCACACAGGCGACGTGCGCCCGCAATTGCCGGGCATCTGGAACTGGCTGTGGCAGTAGGCGTGACAGTAAGCGCGACGGCGCTGCTTATCGCGCGAGCTTGACGAAATCGCCCTTGAACGCGACGCCCGACATGATGGCGCCGGCGTGGCATTCAAATTCGGTCTGGCTCGACATTTCCTTGTCGTCGTAATTGCTGACGATGTGGACCACCGCGTTGGCGCCCACTTCCACGGCGCGTTTTTGCAGCTGCAGCATCGCCGACAGGAACACCCAGTTGCACGATTTTTCCGCCGATTTGCCGAAGCCATTGGTGCGCAAGCTGGTATGGTCGCTGAGCAGCGTGTTCAACACCTGCGGCGTCGGCTGGTCGCCGAAGTAGAATTTCACACCATCGCCCAAACGCTCCTGCGCATTGTTGGCGGCCATGGCGCCGGCCACCGGCAGCATCACCACCGTGTCCGAGGCCTGCGCCGGCAACCCGCCGGCCAGCGACGCCACCAATGCAAGTCCCATCAGAGCCGCGGTCGAATTCATTTTTTTCATTTTTTTCTTTCTCTAAAAAGTACACGAACTGCTGGTGACGCCAAGCCGTCAGGACTGGCGGTAACGCTTGAATATCAATGACGTGTTGATGCCGCCGAAGGCGAAATTATTCGACATCACATACTCGCATCGCAATGTCCTGCCCTCCCCGACGATGTAGTCGAGCGGCGCGCATTGCGGGTCGATCTGTTCCAGGTTGATGGTCGGCGCGAACCAGCCCTCGCGCATCATCTCGATGCTGAGCCACGCCTCCAGCGCGCCGCAGGCGCCCAGCGTGTGGCCCATATAACTCTTCAAGGAACTGATCGGCGTGGCGCCGCCGAACACCGCCATCGTCGCCTGCGACTCGGCGATGTCGCCCTGCTGCGTGCCGGTGCCGTGGGCGTTGATGTAGCCGATGTCGGACGCCTGCAGGCCGGCGTCGTCCAGCGCCAGCAGCATGGCCTTCTGCATCGTCGCGGCATTCGGCTGCGTGACATGGCAGCCGTCGCTGTTGGTGCCGAAGCCGACCAGCTCCGCGTGGACGACGGCGCCACGCGCTTGCGCATGCGCCATGTCTTCCAGGATCAAACAGCCGGCGCCCTCGCCGATCACCAGGCCGTCGCGCGCCGCGTCGAAGGGACGCGGCGTGGTGTGGCCGGCGTCGTTGCGGGTGCTGGTGGCGAACAGCGTGTCGAAGACGGCGGCCTCGGTGGCGCACAACTCCTCCGCGCCGCCGGCCACCATAGCAGTCTGCTTGCCGCCGCGGATAGCCTCATACGCATAGCCGATGCCCTGGCTGCCGGACGTGCACGCGCTCGACGTGGTGATCACGCGGCCGGTGATGCCAAAGAAAACGCCGATGTTGACCGGCGCCGTGTGCGCCATCATCTTGATGTAGGTGGTGGCGTTGATGCCCTTGGTGGTGCGCTCCTCCATCATCCGGCCGAAGTCGCCGATGGCGCTCGGCGTGCCGGCAGAGGAACCGAAGGACACGCCCATGTCGCCGCTCTTGAGCAAGGCGTGTTCCAGCAGGCCCGCGTCGAGCAGCGCCAGTTCGCTGGCGCGGGTCGCCATCAGCGCGACGCGGCCCATGCTGCGTATGGCCTTGCGGTTGTAGCGATCATTGAGCTCGAAGGGTGCGGCCGGCGCGCCGAGGCGTGTGTTCAAGCCTTCGTAATCGGCCCAGTCGTCCATGTGCACGATGGCGTTGCGGTACTGCCCCAGGCGTTCGCGGATGCTGACCCAGTCGTTGCCGATCGGGCTGATGCCGGCCATGCCGGTGACGGCGACGCGGCGGCTCATGCCATGCCTCCGTTGACGGAGATGACCTGGCGGGTGATGTAGCCGGCCTCCTCGCCGATCAGGAAGCTGACGGCGGCGGCCACCTCCTCCGGCTTGCCGACACGGCGCGCCGGGATCATCTTCAGAGCTTCCTCCATCGGCACCTCGCTGATCATGTCCGTTTCGATCAGACCCGGCGCCACGCAGTTGACGGTGATGGCGCGCTTGGCCAGCTCCAGCGCCAGCGCCTTGGTGGCGCCGATGATGCCGGCTTTGGCCGCGCTGTAATTGACCTGGCCGCGATTGCCGATCAAGCCCGACACCGACGCCAGCGTAACGATGCGGCCCGGCTTACGACGCTGCACCAGCGGCATCACCAGGGGATTGAGCACGTTGTAAAAACCATCGAGATTGGTTTGCAGGACGATGTCCCAATCGTCGCCGGACATGGCGGGAAAGGCATTGTCGCGCGCCACGCCGGCGTTGCAGACCACCCCGTAGTAGCAGCCGTGCTGCGCGATGTCCGCCTCCAGCGCGGCCGCGGTCGCGGCGCGGTCGCCGATATCGAATTGCAGTACGCGCGCGGCGCGGCCCATTTCCTCGACCTGACGCGCCACATCGTCGGCTTCGGCGCGCCGGCTGCGGCAATGCAGGACCACGTCGTAGCCGTCACGCGCCAGGCGCAGCGCGATCGCCTTGCCGATGCCGCGCGACGATCCCGTCACCAGCACGCTCATGGACTTGTTCTGATTCATACCACGCTTCCATCTTTGAGAAATTGATTGACATTATCGGGCTGAAAAACCGTCACCGTGGCCGTCGCCAGCGTCACCGGTGTGGCGCCATTGTTCACAAGCTCGCCATCGTCGATGCGGCACTCGAACGCACCGAGGCCGTTATCGCCTTGCAGCACGCGGTGCGCGTGAACATGCAGCACGCTGCCGATTGAAAAATGCGGACGTCTCGCTTCATATTTTCGGGCGCCGAGCAGGAAGCCGATCTTCACCGGCTCATCGCGCCGCAGCGCCAGCCAACCCGCGTGCGCCGCTATCGCCTGCGCCATGTATTCGACGCCGACCCAGGCGCCGACTGCATCGCCGTCGCAGAACACGCTGTCTGCACGGATGCGCACTTCCGCGCACAGATTATCTTCGTCGGCGCTCAACACGCGGTCCAGCAGCAGCATGGCGCCCGAATGCGGCACCAGCGCGCGGATGTCGGGCATCGTCATGCGGTCCTCCCCAGTACCAACACCGCGTTCGATCCGCCGAACGCGAAGGAGCTGCTCAAGGCCCAGCGCAGCGGCCTGCCCAAGGCCGCGCCGCGCGCCACCAGATTCAATGCCGGCAGCGCGGCGTCGGCGGCGCCATCCCAAAGGTGCGGCGGCAGCTTGCCGTCCTGGTTATCGTCCTGCATCGCCAGCCAGCACAAGGCCGCCTCGATCGCGGCCGCCGCGCCCAGCGCATGGCCGGTGAACGGCTTGGTGGAGCTGACCGACACGCCGGCGCCAAACAGCGCCTCGATCACGCGCGACTCCATCGCATCGTTCTGGATCGTGGCGGTGCCGTGCATGTTGATGTAATCGATTTGCGACGCGCCGATGCCGGCGCGCTCCAGCGCCTGCGTCATCGCCAGCCGCGCACCCACACCGGCCGGATCGGGCGCCGACATGTGATGGCCGTCCGACGATTCGCCCCAGCCGCGCAATGCGACCGGCGCCGCGTCGACCGGCGCGTGTGCGGTCATCAAAAACAATGCCGCGCCCTCGCCGATATTGATGCCGTTGCGGTTCGCGCTCATCGGATTGCACTGCGCGGCGCTGACCGATTCCAGCGACGAAAAGCCGGCCACGGTGAAGGCGCACAGCGTATCGACGCCGCCGGTCAGCACCGCGTCGCAGAGTCCCATCTTGATCAGCCGCGCAGCGCTGGCCATCGCCTTGGCGCTTGATGAACAGGCGCTCGAATGGACGTAGGCCGGACCGGCAACCCCCAGCTGCTGCGCCAGCATCTCGGCCGGGGAGCCCATTTCCTGCTGGCCGTATCGGAAGCCGTCGGGCAGCGAGCCGTCGAGCACATGCTGGCGCACGGCGCGCTCGGTTTCGGCGATGCCCGATGTGCTGGTGCCGATCACCACGCCGACCCGGTCGGCGCAGAAGCGCGCGATGGCGGCATCGACGGCCGGCCGGATCTGTGCCAGCGCCGCAAGCGCCATGGCGTTGTTGCGGCTGCGCTGCGGCGGCGGCAAGTGCGCCACCGATGGCAGCTCCGTCCCCAAACGCCCAAGCGGCAGCATGCGACCGGCCGACCACGCGTCCGTCATCGCGACGCCGCTCTCGCCCGCGTACAGGCGCGCCTTGATCTGCGCGTGATTGTCGCCGAGGGCGCAGACGATGCCGCAAGCGTTCAAATAAAATATCGTGGTATCCAATACAACCTCAATCAGTGTCTGGTGCCGCGAACTGGATGGTCAGGCGGTAGTGGTAGCGCAGATTCTGCAGCACCACGGTGCCGTTCCAACGCGGCTGTCCGCTGTAATCGATCAGCATGACAGGTTCCGCGCCCAAGTAAAGCGTTCGGCGTAATCCTTGTTCGTCGATGCGCCAGCCGGCCGGCAAGGCCTGCGCGATGGCGGCGGCGGGCCACAGCGTCAGTTGCATGTCCTCCAGCACGTCGTCGGCCTTGACCTGCGCAGGCAGCAAGGCGTGGCGCCACGACGTCAGCTGCTTGCCGTCGTAGTGCAGCGTCAGCACGCGCTGGCCGAACGCCAGGCCGACCATGTCGACGGCGTCCGGTTCCACCTGCAAGGCGACATCGAGTTCGTCGACGCGGCCGCCGCGCTCCACTTTCAAATGCTGCTGCACGCTGATCGACGCGCCTAGCGCCGCCGGCGCAAGTTTCAGGCCGAGGCGCGCCGGCGGCGCTGACGGCGGCGCGCTGGCGCAGCCGGCCAGCGCCAGCACGACAGTCAGCGTCAGATATCGCAAGCCGCAGCCTGGCCGATTCAGGCCGGCGTGCATAAGGCCTCCAACGCGGCCAGCCGGCGCGGCGTCTCCTTGACAAAGGGATTGCTCAAGTCCCATGCGTAGCCGGCCAGAATCGCGGCGATCATGCGCTTGATTTCGGGCTGCTGATTTTTGTGGAAGATGATCTTCTGGAAGCCGCCGGCGTACCACGACTCGACGAAAGCGCGGAAGGTGTCGACGCCCTTGCGCAGCGGCGCGCCGAAGTCGGCCTGCCAGTCCACGCTCTCGCCGGCGAACTGGCGTTGCAGCGCCGCCGCCGCGAGGCTGGCCGATTTGAAGGCGATCGTCACGCCGGACGAAAACACCGGATCGAGGAATTCGCCAGCGTTGCCGAGCAGTGCGTATCCCGGCCCCCACAGCTTGTCCACGTTGGCCGAGTAACCGACGATCTGGCGTGCCGGCGTGTCCCACTTGGCGTCGGCCAGCAAGGCTTGCAACGACGGTTCTTCCGCGACGATGGCTTGCAGCCGTTCGGTCGCGCTGCCTTGATAGCGGTCGAGGAAAGCGGTTTCGGCCACCACACCCAGCGAACAGCGGCCGCCGGCGAACGGAATGGTCCAGAACCAGACATCGCAATGTTTGGGGTGGACCGTGACACGGATTTTATTGCGGTCAAATTCCGCGCCGCGTATGCCGTCTTCGATGTGCGTGAAGATCGCACCGCGCACCGGGAAGTTCGATGGTGTTTCGAGTTTCAGCAGCCGTGGCAGGATGCGACCAAACCCACTGGCGTCGAGGATGAACCCCGCGTCAACCTGATACTGCGCGCCGTCCGGACCCTTGACGGTCACGCGCGAAGTGCCGCCGGCCTGCGCCAGTTCAACGTTCAGCACTTCGTGGCGATAGCGCACTTCGGCACCGAAACGCTCTGCCTCCCTGGCCAGTATGTGATCGAAGTCGGCGCGCTGCACCTGGTAGGTCGTACCCCAGCCGGCCGAATGCTTGTCGCGGAAATCGAAATCGGTGTAGCGACCGTCGCGCATGAAGGCCGCGCCGTTCTTGAACTGGAAGCCGGCTTCGACAACCGCCTTCAGCATGCCGGCCTGCTCCAGATATTCCATCGATTGCGGCAGCAGGCTTTCGCCGATTGAAAAACGCGGGAACTGTTCGCGCTCGATCACCAGCACCTGACGGCCTTGCCGGCGCAGCAGCGCGGCGGCGACCGAGCCTGCGGGTCCTGCGCCGACGATCAGGATCTCAACGGATTCCAGTGTCATATCTTCAGTCATGCGTACTTTCGGAGGAGGAGACAAAACAGGGAACGAGCAGCCAGGCCAGCGCGGTCCCGACCAGCATCGTCAGGCCGAACGCCTGCAACGCCGGGGTGCGGCTCAGGGCCAACAAGCCAAACGATAAAATGGTATTCGCGGCCGACATGCCGATCGCCAGCCACGGCGTGTGGTTGCGACGGTCCGGATGCTCCTGCATGAAGATGCCGTAGTCGACGCCGACGCCCAGCAGCAGCATCAACGCCAGCACATGGAACAGCTGCAGCTTCTGCGCCGCGAAGCCGAGCAGCGCCAGCGTGGCGATGCTGGCCACCGCGGCCGGTGCCAGCACGCGCCACGTTCGACGCCGGTAGCGCGGGAACAGCAGCGCGTACACAAGCACATAAGCGCCCAGCACAACCCAGCCCATATACTGGCGATAGCGCCCCAGCACCGATGAAATTTCATCGACCTTGTCGACCCACTGCACGCCCTGCAAGCCGGCGCCGGCCTGCATCACTTCCGGCACGGCGGCGCTTTCCATGCCGCGCAAGGCGACGATGCTGGCGTAGCTGCCGTCGATCCGGCCGAGCCACAAATGGCGCCATGGCTCGCTGGCCTGCGTCTTCAAAAAATCGTCCATCAGCAGCGGCGTACCGGCAGCCCTCAGGCCATCGCGCGTGGCCGCTATCCATTGCGCGTCGGCGCCGATCTGCGCGGCCAATTCGCTCAGCGGGCCGCCCTCGTTCAATAATTTTTCATCGATCAGCGCGCGGCGCGAGACCTGCGTCCGCGCCGACGGCACCCAGTTCGACATCGCCTGGTACCCGCTGAGGCGATGCGCGGCGACCAAGGGATCGAGGCGCAGCTTGAGATCCTCCTCGCGCTGCAAGACCATTTCAGCCGAGTCGCCGCGCACGAGGAAGTACTGCACCGGCGTCGGCGCGTCGAGCAGCTTGCTCAATTTGATCTGGTCGGCGATCAGGTTCTTGGGCGGATTTTGCAGCAGCCGGATATCGTCGTTGGCGCCAAGGCGCGCGATGCCGGCGCAGGCCGCGATTGCGAACAATGCCGTCACCAGCAGCGTCATTTTGTTCACGCGCAGCAGCGGCCAGCGTTGCAGCAACGCGCCGTAGCGCCGCACCAACGCGCCGCTCTTCAACGCGCTACCGCCTATCATCAGCGGGAACCAACACGCCACCGTCAGCCACGCGAACACCAGACCCAATCCGGAGAACACGGCCATCTGGCGCAGGCCGGGGAACGGCGTCAGGGCCAGACCCATGTAGCCGATGACGGTGGTCAGCAGCGTCAATATCAAGCCGGGCATCAAGCGCTTCAAAAGCGTAGATGAATCGGTCGCCGCATCGGTGGCGAGACGGTTGTAGAGGAAGTAGATGCCGTAATCCTGCGCCACGCCGATCAGGCTTGCACCGAACACCAGCGTCATTAAATGCACATGGCCGAACAATATCCAGCACACCGACAACGCGCCAAGGCAGCCGATGCCGATCGACAGCAGGATCAGAAAAATCGGTTTCAGTGTATGGAAGGAGAACCACATCAGCAGCACGATGCCAAGCAGCGAGCCGATGCCGATGGTCGACACCTCGCCGCTGGCTTGCGAACTGGCGGCCGCCGCGTGCAGGATGACGCCCGCCTGAACCAGCTCCGACTGCGGCGCCGCCGTATGCGCGGCGGCACCGGCCTGCGCCAGCAAAGGCAGCACGGTTTCCTGCGCCGTCATCGACAGCGCGGGCACCTTCAGCACAAACGACAGCAGCGCATACTGGCGCTGGCCGTCCGTCACGAACAGATGGCCGTCGCGCGGCCGCACCGGCGTTTCCAGCGCGCGTTCCTGCACCCAGCCGCCGAACAGGCCAAAGGGATCGTCCTGCCACGTGCCCAGTTTCGGGCCGCCGAACGGACTATATAATTTTGCCAGCGCGGAGCGCACCCAGAACTGCCCCGGCTGCGCGCGCAGCTGCGCGTCCTGCTGCGCCGTCAACAACGTTAGCCGGTGCTGCTGGAATAGCGACAGCCAATCCGTCTGCGTCTGCTCGTCGATCGGTGTCGCGTCGATGATGTCCTTGTGCGCGGCCAGCACCGCGCTGTACGCGTCGGCCGCGCGCTGCGCATCGCCCCACTCCTTGGCGCCGACCAGAACGATCACGCGCTGCTGCGCCGCATCGACCATATGCGTAAAGGACTGCTGCAATATCGGATCGCGTTCCTGTACCGGCAGCAGCGCCATGATGTCCGTGTCCGGCACGATGCGCTGCACCAGCCACAGATAGGCGTTATGCCCCAGCAGCAGGCACACGACCAGTGCCCACATCAGCGCCAGATAGCGGCTGGTCTTCAAAACAGCGCCGCCTCTTCGGCCGACATCGCGGCCTCGCCGCTCTCGATGCCGGAAAAGACGATGCTGGTGCGGTCGCCGCCCGCTTCGCTGATGACGATATTCTTAACGTAGGCGCCGCCATCGAGCTTGATGCCGCCGATGGCTTTGGCCAGTGCCGGCGAACGCGCCTTGAGCGTGACGTTCCAGCTGGTGGCGTCAACGCTGCCGTCAATGTCGAACAGAGTATCGAGTTGTGCGAGGTCGCCGCCGAGCAGCGAGAACAACACGCTGTTGATCATGCGGACGGTCGGTTCGGTTTTTGCGTCGAGCCGCATGGCGACGCGGTCACCCTGATAGTTGACGATTTCGTCGCGCGTCAACCGCAGCGTGCTGGGGAAAGGGCGCAAGGTGCGCCACAACACGCCCTTGCCGGCGACGACGCAGAACCGGCCGCTCGACGCCAGCGGCTTTTTCATGCCGGCCAACTGCTTGCTCTGGTCGAAGCGGCCGCACATCACCGGTGGTTTGGCCAGCATGGACTGGATCTTCGCGACCGGCACGGCGGCCTGCGTCAGCGTGGACACAGTCAATATCAAGGTCAGGATAAGACGTTTCATACCGGAGCGATCCCCAATTTTTCAAACAATACGGGCGGCGAGGCGAAGCACATTTCCTTGGTCGCGATATCGACGGCGACCATGGTGGTGCTGGCACGGTTCAAGCGCTTGCCGCTGTCGGCGTCGCTGATCAGGTAATCGATCTTCAGACGATTTTCCCATTCGACGATATCGGCGCGCAGCTTGAGCCGCTGGCCGAACGTGGCCGAGCCGACGTAGCGCAGGTGCATGTCGATCACCGGCCACGCGTAGCCGGATTCCTTCATCTGCAGATAGTTGTAGCCGATCTTGTCGAGCAACGCGCAGCGCACCACTTCCAGATATTTGACGTAGCGGCCGTGCCAGACGATTTCCATCGGATCGAGGTCGAAGAACTGCACCTGCATTTCCACTTCCGCAAACCAGCGGCTTTCCTTGACCGGCTTACGCATACAGCCGCCATGCCTTGCCGCGTATGCGATCCAGCAGCAGGCGCAAGTCCGGCTCCAGGCGGCGGTCCTCCACCACCACGTTGATGTCGGCGCCCAGCTCCGCCAGCATCGCCGCCAGCTGCGCCTGCGGTCGCAGCTCCGGATTGGCGAGGGTACGCAACCAGACGCCTTGACGCACGGTGATCAGCAAGGCAGCGACAACCTGCTCCGTCAGTTCCAGCACGCGCAAGCAGTCGCGCGCGGCGATGGTGCCCATGCTGACCTTGTCCTGGTTGTGGCATTCGGTCGAGCGCGAAAAGACCGACGCCGGCATGGTCAGCTTGAGCGCTTCTGCGGTCCATGCCGAGGCGCTGATTTGCAACGCCTTCAGTCCGTGATTGATGGCCGCGCGCGGGCCGGTGGCGCCGGACAGGTTGGCCGGCAGCCCGTGGTTGTAACGACTATCGACCAACAGCGCCATCTGGCGGTCCAGCAGATCGGCCAGATTGGCCACCGCGTTTTTCATGCCATCCATGGCGAACGCAATATGGCCGCCGTAGAAGTGGCCGCCGTGCAGGACGCGTTCGTTTTCGGCGTCGATCAGCGGATTGTCGTTGGCGCTATTGAGTTCATTTTCAATCGAGCTGCGGAAGAACGGCATCGCGTCGGCCAGCACGCCGATCACGTGTGGCGCGCAGCGGATCGAGTAGCGGTCCTGCAGACGCTTGCCGTTGCGCTCCCACTGGTCGGTCGGCAGGTCACTCCGCAGCCAGGCCGCCACTTGCTGCATGCCGCCGTGCGGCTTTACAGAGAACAGCACCTCGTCGAAGTGATGCGCGTTGCCGTCCAGCGCGAACGATGCCATGGCCGTGATGCGCGTCGTCAGCCGCACCAGATAGTCGGCGCGGTCGTAGGCCATGCAGGCCAGCGCCGTCATGACGGCGGTGCCGTTCATGATGGCCAATCCCTCTTTCGGACGCAGTTTCAGCGGCGCGATGCCCGCCTCCTCCAGCGCCTGCCCGGCCGGCACCTGCGCGCCGTCACGCCACACTTCGCGCTCGCCGCACATCACCGCTGCCAGATAGGACAGCGGCGTCAGGTCGCCACTGGCGCCGACCGAACCTTCCGATGGAATCAGCGGCAGCAGGCCGGCATCGAGCAGGCGCGTGATTTGCAGCAGCAGTTCGACGCTGACGCCGGAATAGCCCTTGCTTAACGACGCCAAACGCGATGCAAGAATGGCGCGCGTTTGCGCCGGCGTGAAGTATTCACCAAGGCCGCAACCGTGGTAGGTGTACAGATGATGCGGCAACTCGGCGATCAGTTCAGGCGGCACCGTCACCGTGCAGGAGTCGCCGTAGCCGGTGGTGACGCCGTAGATCGTGCCGTCCTCGCGCAGCAGGCGGTCGAGGAAATCGGCACCGCGCGCGATGGCGGCACGGAAGGCCGGATCGTCCGACAGCATGGCGACGGCGCGGCCGTGCGCGATGTCGGCGATGTCCTCGATGGTCAGGCGGTTCCGGTCGAAACGTACCGCGCGGCGGGTGTTTTTTAAATCAGCGAGATGCATCAGCGTGTTCCAATTGGGGTGTATGCCAGAAATCGTAGAAGTTGAACCACTGCAGCGGCGCGCGCAGACAGTAGTGTTCCAACCGGCGCGCGTAATCGGACGCCAGCACCGCCAGCGCGGCATCGCGGCCCTGGCGCGGAATGCGCACGGCGTCGCGGAAAAATTCGAAGTGCACTTCCGAGCCGCGTCCCCGGCGGATCGAGAACAGCAGATACACCGGGCATTGCAGGACGCTGGCCAGCACGTATGGCCCTACCGGGAAGGCCGCCGGCGCGCCGAGAAAATCGGCCATCGCCACGCGCGGATTCGGCGCGACCGGAATGCGGTCGCCGGCGATGACGACGAACTCGCCCTGCGCGATGCGGTCGGCCAGCAGCATGGCGGTGGCCGGCGACATCTCCGTCACCTGCATCAGATTGAGCTGGCTGGCCGGATTGAGGCGCGCCAGCATCTGGTTGAAGGCCTGCGCATGCTTGGTGTGGACCAGCACCGTGAGCTTGATGTCACTACGCTGGCGCGACAGCACGCGGCACAGTTCCAGGTTGCCGAGGTGGGAACAAATCAGCAGGCCGCCGCGGCCATCGGCGGCGGCCTGGTTGACGACGGCCTCGCCGAAAAAGGTCACGCTGTCGAGCGGGAACAGGCCGCCCCACAGCAGCATCTTGTCGAGGATGCCCTCGCCGAACGCGGCGAAATGGCGCAGCACGCCGGGCGGCTTGCGGCCCGTGCTGCCGGCCACGCGGCGCAAATAATCCTGTGAGGCGCGGCGCGGCAGCGGCTTGGTCATCAAGTACCAGCCCAGCACCGGATACAGCACCACACGGAATGGCCAGCGGCCGAACACGCGGCAGATCCAGAACAGCAGGCGCATGCCGGCCACGAAACTGATTTCGTTGATGGATGCCCAGTGGCGGCCGCGCGCGCTCATTGCACGCGCCATTTTCGCGCCAGCAAACGAGGTATGCGCGGCAGCATGCCGAAGAAAAGTTTGGTGTGCATCCACGAGATCAGCACATTGTCGCGCCAGACGCGGAAATGCGAGACGCCGTCGGCCGGATAGGAGACGCGGGTCGGCAGGTTGATGACGGCCAGCCCATCCCAGTACAGGCGCACCAGGATGTCGGTGTCGAAGTTCATGCGCGCGCCGATGCTGCGCCGCGCAGCCAGCGCGGTGACCGCGGCCACCGGATAAACGCGCAGCCCGCACATCGAATCCTTGATGTCGAAGGACAGCGTGTTAATCCACACCCAGACATGGGTGGCGTAGCGGCCGTACAGGCGCGCCTTCGGTACCGACTCGTCGTAAACCGGATGGCCGGCGATGATCGCGGCCGGATACGCTTCCGCTTGCGCGAGGAAGCGCGGCACATCGGCCGTGTCGTGTTGACCATCGGCGTCGATCTGCAGCACATGGCTGTGGCCCAGTTGCGCCGCGCGCTCGAAACCGCGCAGCACGGCCACGCCCTTGCCCTGGTTGCGCGCCAGCCGCACCAGCGTGACGCGCTGCGGATGCTGGCTCGCCAGCGCGTCGAGTACCTCCGCGCAGGCGGCCGAGCTGCCATCGTCGACCAGGATGCACGGCACCTCGTGACGCAGCAAGCCCGCCAGCACGGCGCCGATGGCGCCTTCATGGTTATACACCGGGACCACGACGCACGGCTTAAACACCGCCGTCTCCGAACATGACGCGGCCGCTGGCGTGCTGGCCGCTGGCGGATACGTAGCGGAATTGCAGGCTGCCTTTGTGCGCGTCGTGCAGCAGTTCCAGCTGCACCGGATTGTCCGGCAGGATCACCTGCTGGAACTTCAACGCGTGGACGGCGCGGAACTGCGGCGGCAGGTCGAAATACTGGCGGCCATAGCGGATCGCCCATTCGACTTGCACGACGCCGGGCAGTATCGGCGCGCTGGCGAAATGGCCGTCGAAATAAAGCAGGTTGGTCGGCGCTGTCAATTCCAGCAACACGCGCTGCGGCTGCGCGGCGGCCTCGCGTTCCAGTTCGCGCAAATGCGGCAGGCGCGGACGCGGCGCGATAACCGTATTGCCGGCGCCGTCATCTTCGAGCAGCGCCAGCAAGGCGGCCAGCGTGGTCTTGCCTTGCGTGTTGACCGGCATCTGATCGAGATAGCGCCAGCGGCGCGGCAGCGCGACCGCTTCCACCACGCCGGCCAGCACGGCGCGCAGGCGCGCATTCAATGCCAGTTTGCCTTCGGCTTGCAGCAAGTCGCGACCCGCCGCTGTCGGCACGATGAAGGCGGCCAGCTTTTGGCGCTCGCCGGCGACCGGATCGCACAGAACCACGCGCGCATCCAGCGCCAGCGACGAGGCGATCAGCGCGGCCTCCATCGCATCGAGCGAGATGCGCTTTTCTTCAATTTTGACAATGCGGTCGCTGCGGCCCAATAACAGCAGACGCCCCGCCGCTGCCGGCGTGGCGCGGTCGGCCAGCGCCAGCCAGCGGTCGTCGGCCAGGTGCGGCGAACGTACCGCCAGCAAGCCGTCATCGCTGTCGATGCGCCACTCCACGGTGGGAAAGGGCTGCCAGGATTCGTCGCCGACGGCGCCGCGCTGGCGCCATGCGACGCCGCCTGTTTCCGAACTGCCGTAGACTTCCACCGGCACTTTGCCCAGCAGCGCCCCGGTGCCGTGCGCCGTTTCCGCCGCCAGCGGACCACCTGATGAAAACACGGCGCGCAGCGTTTGCGTCGCGCCGCTCCAGTCCAGATGCGTGGGCAAGCGCTTCAGATGCGCGGGACTGGCCACCAGCACGCACGCACTGGCGGCCAGCGCGGGCGCCAGCTGTTCCGGGAACGTCACGCTCAACGCGTGGATCGCGCGGCCCGCGCTGAGCGGCCACAAAACTTTGAACAGCAGCCCGTAGATGTGCTGGTGCGAGACGGTCGCGATGACCGCCGCGTCGCCGACGATGGCGCCGAACAGGTTTTCCAGCGTCGCCACTTCGCTGGCCAACTGCGAGATTTTTTTCGGGATCGCCTGCGCCGCGCCGGTGCTGCCGGACGTGAACACGACCAGCGCAGGGAAATCGGGCGCCAGCTCGGCGGCACGATCATCGTCCCCAGCGACGTCCCCATCGGCCGGCATCAGCGGCTTCAGCGCCGTCGGGAACTGGCCGAGGAAGCCATCGACCTGCAAGCGCAGCGCGGCGCAGCTGGCCTCCAGCGTGTCGGCGCTGAGCCAGACGGTTTTTCCGGCCTGCCACGCGCCCAGCAAGGCCGCGCCGAATTCGATGCTGTCATCGAGGTACAGCGCGAAATCGCGGCCTTCCCGCCGTCGCAGCAACGCGTGCCAGGCACGCACGCGCGCCATGAACTGCGCGTTGTCGACCGCCGCGCCATCGCGCCAGCCGACCAGCGACGCGGACGGACGCGCGGCCATTGCCGCGCTCAGAAGTGATAGCGGATCAGACATGGTGCAATCGCTTGAAGCGCAGCCGCACCAGATATTCGACGCCGAATAAAAGCCCCATCAGCGCATACGAAATCACGCCGGTGTACAGCGACCACACGGCCGCCGATGCCCATAGCGCGGTGCCCAGCGCGATCGCGCCATTGAGCACGAAGAAGCCGCACCACACCCGCGTCACGCCACGCATATATGCTTGCGCGGGCGGCGCGAAGTCCTCGCCGCGCAGCCGCGCCATGCGTTCCACCGCCGACATCGGCGTGCGCAGGCTGTAGCCGAAGCCGCCCAGCAGCACCGCGTTGACCAGCACTGGATAGAGCTTCAGCGGCAGCAGCAGATTGCTCCAGATGGCACAGGCGACCAGCAGCAGCGCGCCGGCCACCGACCAGCGCGCGGCCGTCGAACGATCGCCCAGCTTGAGCGACGGCAGCCGCGTGAGCACCGCCAGCAGCAACAGGCCGGCCAGCCAGCGCGGCTCGACATGGCCGTGGCCGAACCAGATCGCCAGCGGATAAAGCAGCGTCAGCGCCGCCGTCAATACTGTCATCGGCATCGCGTTTAAGCCGCCTGCTCCGCCATACCGGCCAGCGCGTCAACCACGTCGCCGATGGTGCGGATGGTCTTGAACACCTCCGGCTGCAAACGCTTGCCGGTCAATTGTTTAAGCTTGACGGCCAGGTCGACGGCGTCGATGCTGTCGATATCGAGATCGGCGTACAAGTTCGATTCGCCCGTCAGTGCGGCCGCGTCGAGTTCAAACATTTCGGCCAGCAGCTCGACCACCCAGGCCTGCAGCTGCTCCCTGCTCATCGTATCCAATTCAATCATTACTACCCCTTGTGGTTATATTTGCTTTTATTTTTTTCTCAGGCTGTCGATCATGGTCGCCAGCGCTTTCACGGACGCGAAATAGCGCCGTGTGTCGGCCGAATCGGCCGACAGGGAAATGCCATACTTCTTTTGCAGCGCCACGCCCAGTTCCAGCGCGTCGATCGAGTCGAGGCCCAGGCCATCGACGAACAAGGCGGCCTCGCTGTCGATGTCGGCCGGGACCATGTCCTCCAGCTGCAGCACGTCGATAATCAGTTCTTTCACTTCCAGTTCAAGCATGGCGTTGGCACTTCCCGGTAAAATAAATCTGTAAAAAATCGGTGAGCCGACGCGCCGCCATGACATCGCTGGCGCCGCCGTCGGTGAACCGCCCTATCGCCAGATCATCCTGCACCTCGATCTGGAACAGCACCCGGCGCGGCGGCACGCGCCACCACTTTTCGCCCTTGCCCAGCGTGCGCGGCTCGCAGCGGATCAGCACCGGCGTCATGTCGCGCGCGCCGCGCACGGCGATATTGGCGGCGCCACGTTTCAGGCAAATGACGCCGTCGCCGGCCGTGCGCGTGCCCTCCGGGAAGACGATCAGGTTGTTGCCGCGTTCGAGCGAGGCGATGCAGTCGTCGACCAGCGCGGCGCCGCCGGCGTTGTTGATATAGCCGGCCGCGCGCACCGGCCCGCGCGTGAACGGGTTGTTCCACAGCGCGCCCTTGACGATGCAGTCGGCGTTTTTGACGAAGGCCATCAGGAACACGGTGTCGATCAGCGTCGGATGGTTGGCCAGGATCAGCAGGCCGCCGCGTTCGAGTTTTTCCCGGCCACGGATGTCGTAGCGCAGCACGCCCAGCATCCGCATCAACTCGACGTAGGCGCGGAACGCCAGCCGTATCACGCTGCGCGAGCACGCGACGCGCTGGTCGGGACGGCGCACCAGCAAACGCAGCGCGGGGAACACCAGCACCCGCAGCAGCAGGCCGCCCGCGCCGAAGACGCAAAAACTGAAACCGGTGGCCAGCACGCGCCAATACCAGGCCAGCCGCGCGATCACGGTGTCACGCATCGAGCGCATCGCGACTCCAGCGCCAGCGCCGTTGCGCGGCGACGCGCTCCATCACCCGCGCGCCGCCAAGCTGGAACGCCAGCACATCCAGGCTGCCCGGCGTGGCGCCGGACTGACCATCGTCGGCGGTCCAACTCAGCGCAATCTTGTCCGTGTTCGTGTCGGCGCTGTCAGCGGCCGTCATCAGCCACGCCCACGCGTGCGGCTGTTCGTCGGCGTCCGCGTAGGGCGCCATCAATTCCGGCAAGGCGCAGTCGCAAGCCACCAGCAGCACGGCCGGCGCGCCGTCGGCCAGCAGGCCGCAGGCTTCGATGACCGCGTGTTCGACGGTGGCCGCGCCGGCCGCCAGCGCGATATGGTTGGCGCGGTCGGCGCGTGCGATGGTGAACAGGCCGGCCGTGGCATTGTGCACGGCCATGCCGAAGGCGGTCGGCGACAGCGCGTCCCCGCGCGCCAGGTCGGACAGCAGGTCGAGCGCGCGCCCGACTTCGCCGTGGCGCGAGCAAAACACGGTCGGCACGCCGGCGCGGCCATCGAGGCATGCATAGGCCACTTCCAGCGCCATCTTGCCTAGCAGGCCGGCGCGCCGGCGCAGCATGGCCGGCATGGCTTTGACGCCCGGCTCGGCGCCCGTTGTGATGGGATAGGGGGCTGCGGCCCACAAGCGCCAGTGGTCGGCCGTCGTCAGGCCAGGAGCCCACGCGGCATGACCGGCAACGGAAAATCGAACGACCTGCGTGCGCATAAATTAAATAGTCCCTGAGCCATCAAGTAAAACACCGCTCGAACTCGCGCACCAACTATCGCGGAATCACCAGCCAATATCGAGTCCAGATTATAGACGAGCGTTTCCCGCATTGGCGCCAGCAACTGAATAGAAAGCAACTATTTTGTTGTTAAATTTAATATCGCGCACGCAAATTGCACGAAATCTCTCCAATTATCACAACAATGGCCGCCAACCCGCATGCAGCTGTCGATCCGCGCCCACATCAGCCATCCGGAGCTGGTCTCGCACATCGCACGCGAGGGCGCCGTCTTCTAGCGGCGCGCGGCGTCGACGTAAAAAAAAGCGCCGGCTCAGTTGCACTGAGGCGGCGCTTTGCTCATGCCAGCATCACATCACAGCTTGATGAAATGCTCGCGGTAGTATTTCAGCTCGTCAATCGATTCGACGATGTCGGCCATGGCCGTATGCTTCTGGTGCTTCTTGAAGCCGCCGACGATCTCCGGCTTCCAGCGCTTGCACAGCTCCTTGAGCGTCGACACGTCGATATTCCGGTAGTGGAAATACGCTTCCAGCTTCGGCATGTAGCGCACCATGAAACGGCGGTCCTGGCCGATGGTATTGCCGCACATCGGCGCCTTCCCCTTCGGCACCCACAGGCGCATGAAGGCCAGCAGCGCCTCCTCGGCCTCGGCTTCCGTCACGGTCGACGCCTTGACGCGCTCGATCAGGCCGGAGCGGCCGTGCG
>Ga0209901_1000351_pt1 | contig 19656 bp, 25 predicted proteins | sample OrgsoiDNA_201058_FD_185806 | JGI IMG/M metagenome (GOLD analysis project Ga0209901, IMG submission 185806) | Permafrost soil microbial communities from the Arctic, to analyse light accelerated degradation of dissolved organic matter (DOM) -... | ecosystem: Environmental > Terrestrial > Soil >...
AAGGCAAGTCCTTGCAGACGCCCGTCGACGAGACGGTGCTCGACCAGCAAACGCTGCTCATCGTCGACGACGACGCCTTCATGCTGGAGGTGCTGACCGACTTCCTGGCGCAGGACGGCTACCGCATCCTGACGGCGCAGACGGCGGCCGAGGGCTTCGACATCCTCGCGCGGCACCGCGTGCAGGTGATCCTGTGCGACCAGTGCATGCCGCTGATGAGCGGGACGGAGTTCATGGAGCGCGTCAAGAACCTGGCGCCGGACACCTTCCGCATCATGCTGTCGGCGTATGCGGACCTGACGCCTATCATGGCCGCCATCAACCACGGCGCCATCGACCGCTTCTATACCAAGCCGTGGAAGGGCGCGGTCCTGCGCGATAACATCCGCGAGGGCTTCCGCCTGCACGCGCAGGTGCACGGTCCCGTGGTCGCGGTTTGATGGGGACGAAGGGGCGCCGCGACATGGTTTAGAATCCCTGCTCTAGGTTTGATGACTAGAATGGATCGATCATTTCACGGAGCTGGCCATGGCGAAGAAATTGCAGGCGAAGGACGAGGACCAACAGCTGACCGAGGCCGTGCGCAGCTCCGCACAGCAAATCTGGCAGGCCGGCCTGGGCGCGTTCGCCAAGGCGCAGGAAGAGGGCGGCCGGGTGTTTTCCAGGCTGGTCAAGGACGGCACCGATCTGCAGAAGCGCACGCGGAGCAAGGCCGAGGAAAAAGTGGCCGACGTGCGCGAGACCGTCAGCGGACTGGCCGACGATATCGGCAGCAAGGCGTCCGGTTCGTGGGACAAGCTGGAGCAGGTGTTCGAGGAGCGCGTCCTGCGGGCACTGAGTTCGATCGGTGTGCCGACGCGGAAGGACATCGATGCGCTGGCCAGCCGCGTCGACGAATTGAGCAAGGCTGTCGCGCAACTGTCGGGCGATGCGGCGGCAGCGTCGGCCGCCCAGCCTTTAGCTAAAGCCGCGCCGAAAACCGCCGTCAAAAAAGCCGGCGTAAAAAAAGCCGCTACCAAGCCGGCCGGCCAGGCATCGACGAGCAAACCCGCCGCCGTCAAATCCGTCGCGGCCAAGCCGGCCGCCGCCAAGGCAGCCGTGAAAAAAACGCCGGCCAAGCCGGTGGCCAAAAGCGTCGCCAAGCCGGCCGCGAAAAAAGCCACGAAGCGCGCCGCGACAGCCGCCGACTAGCCGATTTGAGGCCGCGGAGTTTCAAAGAATGCAGCATCGGTGTTATGCTGGCAGGAGAATAAAGAGAGACCTCCTGCTATGCTACAAAAAGCTCCCCGCCGCACCCGAGAACGCATTCTGGAACTGTCCCTGCGCCTGTTTAACGAATTCGGCGAACCGAATATCACGACCACCGTGATCGCCGAGGAGATGAATATCTCGCCCGGCAATCTGTACTACCACTTCCGCAACAAGGACGATATCGTCAACTCCATCTTCGTCCAGTTCGAGGCCGAGATCGAGCGCATCCTGCAGGTGCCGGACGGGCGCCGCTCCAACATCGAAGACGTCTGGCTGTACCTGCACCTGATGTTCGAACTGATTTGGCGCTACCGCTTTTTCTACCGCGACCTGAACGACCTGTTGTCGCGCAACCGCAAGCTGGAGCTGCACTTCAAGCAGATCCTGGCGCACAAGATCAAGGTCGCCAAGCAGTTGTGCGAAGACCTGCGCAGCGAAAAATCGCTGGAGGCGTCCGACACGGCGATCGACGCCATGGCCACCAATATGGTGGTGGTGGCGACCTACTGGCTGTCCTACGAATATGTGCGCAATCCGCGCAAGTACACGGAGCAGCAATCGATGGCCGATGCGCTGGCGCGCGGCTGCTACCAGGTGCTGTCGCAGATCGGCCCATATCTGCGCAATGAAACGCATCTGCTGTTCCAGAAGCTGTCCGAAGAATATCTGAAGAAAATCACCCGGAGCACGACATGAGCTGGGAGCCGTTTCCGCATCCAGAAACGGCCTATGTCTACACGGCCGACAGCCTGCTGGCCGCGTGGCCGCAGCTGCACATCGGCGACGCCGAACGCTATCCTTCGGACGCGCGGCTGGTGCAGGCGTGGATCGCCTTTCACGCCGGGCAGTTCGAGCGCGCGGCCCGATTGGGGCTGGACGTCGGCGTCGAAGGCTATTCGGTGGCGCACAAGGCCACCTGCATCTACGCGCTGTATCTGGAAAAAAGCGAGAAGAAAAAAATCGCCACCTTCGAGGAGGTGGCCGAGCGCTGCGAGCGCCAGCAGCTGGAGCGGCCCGCCAACGCGGCCGGATTTTACTGGCACGGTTATGCGCTGGGCCGCTACGCACAGGGCATCTCGGTGGTCAAGGCGCTGGCGCAGGGACTGGGCGCGAAGGTCAAGCACAGCCTCGACGCCGCGCTGAAGCTGGAGCCGCGCCACGCCGACGCCCACATCGCGCTCGGCACCTATCACGCGGAAGTGATCGACAAGGTCGGCGCCATGATAGGCGGCCTGACTTACGGCGTGAAGAAGGATGTTTGCTACCGGCACTTCGACAGCGCCATCCAACTGGACCCGGAATCGGCGGTGGCGCGCATCGCCTATGCGCGCGCGCTGCTGACGCTGGACGGAAAAAAGAAACTGGCCGAGGCGCTGGACCTGTATCAACAGGCCACCTGCTGCCCGGCGCGCGACGCGACCGAGCGGCTCTACGTCGACGCGGCGCGCGTGGAACTGGAGGAAAAACGCTAGTGATGAAATCGATTTGTGTGTATTGCGGCGCCAACGCCGGCGTCACGCCGCGCTACGCGGAAGCGGCGCGCGAGCTGGCGCGCGCGCTGGTGGACGAGAACGTGGCGCTGGTCTACGGCGGCGGCAACGTCGGCCTGATGGGCATCATCGCCGACGAGGTGCTGCGCCTGGGCGGCGAGGTGACGGGCGTGATCCCGACCGCGCTGGTCGAGCGCGAAGTCGGCCACACGGGCCTGACGCGCCAGTTCATCGTCAAGGATATGCACGAGCGCAAAGCCATGATGGCGCAGCTGGCCGACGGCTTCATCGCCATGCCCGGCGGGATGGGCACGCTGGAGGAATTGTTCGAGATGCTGACCTGGTCGCAGCTCGGCATCCACGCCAAGCCGATCGCGCTGCTGAACGTCGACGGCTTTTACGATCATCTGATCGGCTTCATCGCGCATGCCAGCGACCAGGGTTTCATCCGCCCGCAGCACGCCGCGTTGATGATGGTCGAGACGCGCCCGGAGGCGCTGCTGCGCCGCTTCAAGGACGCCGGCACCGTCACCAGCAATCCGGACTAGCTCGCGGCGTATGTCACCACAGGCGCTGGCCGCTGGCGTCGAGCTGGGTCAGGTAGAGCCGCAGGTCGAATTCGTACTGGTGATAATTCGGTTCCATGTAGGTACATAGCTTGTAGAAAGCCTTGTCGTGCTGCTTTTCCTTGACGTGCGCCAGCTCGTGGACCGTGATCATGCGCAGGAATTCCAGCGGCACTTCCTTGAACATGGTCGCGACGCGGATCTCGTGCTTGGCCTTGAGCTTGCCGCCCTGGACGCGCGAAATCGACGTGTGCAAGCCCAGCGCGTGGTTGATGACGTGGATCTTGCTGTCGTACTCGACCTTGTTGATCGGCTCGGCGTTGCGCAGATATTCGGTCTTCAGCTCCTGCACGTACTGGTACAGCGCCTTGTCGGTGCGCAGCTCGTGCGACTTGGGATAGCGTTTGAGCAGCACTTCGCCCAGCTTGTTTTGCGCCAGCAGCTGCTGGACTTGCTCTTGGGTCTGTTCGGAATAAGCGCTGAGATACTTCAGGGGCGGCATGGCGGGTACGGAGAGAGGGGCGCCGTCACGGAGCGTGATGGCGCGGGCCGCGAATATAGCACATCCGTCCGGAGGCACATCAAAGCGGCGCTGCCGGCGGCCGATCTATACCCGGTGCCACGGTTCTGTATGGGCATGCATCATGCAGCCCATCATTGCGCCCTTGCCCATCGCCTCGCCGATCGGGACATTCAAAACCTCGGGCCGGCTTACGAAGTCGTCGATGCGCTGCGGCCAGCCGCTGACGGCCACGCCCGATCCGCAGCCGTCGCGCTTGGCGCATAGCCCGGCACCAGCATCGCTTTACTCGCCGTGCGGCCGCTTCGGCTTGCTGGCGTTTTCAAAACTGGCGCGCGTGACTTCCTCGTCGCGCTGGCCGAAAGCGTAGTTCGATTCCAGCCACATGACGTTGATGATGGCCGCCGACAGCGCCAGGCCGATGCCCAGTATCCAGGTGAAATACCACATTGCGTGCTCCTTGAACGATTGAATTGGTCAGTTAATAAGCGGTGTGTTCGTTGTCGCGGATGTCCGCCAGCGTGACCTTGCCGCGTACCACGCGATAGACCCACGTCGTGTACAGCATCACGATAGGCAGCATGATCAGCACGACCCAGAACATGATGGCCAAACTCTTATGGCTGGCCACCGCGTCCCACGCCGTCAGGCTGCTGGCCGGGGCCAGCGACGACGGCATCACGAAGGGGAACATCGACGCGCCGGCCGTGAGGATGATGCCGGCCACCGTCAGGCCGCTGGCGAGGAAGGCCGGCAACGTCCAGCGCCGTGCGCTGCAGACGATCACCAGCAGCGCGCCGACGAAGGCCATGATAGGCAGGGCGCGCAGCAGCGGCCAGCGGGCGTAGTTGTCGAGCCAGGCGCCGCTGGCGCGCACCACGGTTTTCATCACCGGCATGAAGGAGGTGTTGGTGTCCGGCATGGCGGTGATGCGGTAACCGTCTATGCCGTTGGCGATCCACACGCCGGCACCGGCAAAGACGACGACCACCAGCGCCGCCGCGAGCATCGCCGTGAGGCGGGCGCGGCGGGCGATGTCGCCCTCGGTTTTCTGGTGCAGGAAGGTGGCGCCGTGCATCGCCAGCATCGCCACGCTGAGCACGCCCGACAGCAGGCCGAAGGGGTTGAGCAGGCCGAAGAAATTGCCGGTGTATTCCATGCGCATGGTGTCGTCGTAGTGGAAGGGCACGCCCTGCAGCAGGTTGCCGAAGGCCACGCCGAAGATCAGCGGCGGCACGAAGCCACCGGCGAACAGGCCCCAGTCCCAGGCGCCGCGCCAGCGCGGGTCGGCGATCTTGCTGCGGTAGTCGAAGCCGACCGGGCGGAAGAACAGCGAAAACAGCGTCAGCATCAGGGCGATGTAAAAGCCCGAGAACGCGGCCGCGTAGACCAGCGGCCAGGCCGCGAACAAACAGCCGCCGGCGGCGATGAACCAGGTCTGGTTGCCTTCCCAGGTCGGGCCGATGGTGTTGATGATGACGCGCCGCTCGCCGTCGTTGCGGCCCATGAAGGGCAGCGCCATGCCGACGCCGAAGTCGAAGCCGTCGGTCAGCGCGAAGCCGACCAGCAGCACGCCGACGAAGCACCACCAGATCACTTTATAGGTTTCATAATCGAATAGCATGCTCGCTCCTTAAATGGTGGCGGGGTTGGCTGCCATGGCCGCGATGGCGGCCGGCTGTTCCCAGTGGTAGTTGCCGGTGTGCAGACTGCTCGGCCCCTTGCGGGCAAACTTGATCATCAGCGTCATTTCTATCACCAGCAGGAAGGTGTAGAAACCGAGGAAGCCGGCCAGGCTGAAGTACAGGCTGCCGACCGGCACCGTCGACGCCGACAGGTGCGTCGGCAGGATGCCGGCGATGGTCCATGGCTGGCGCCCGTATTCGGCCACCACCCAGCCCAGCTCGGCCGCCACCCACGGCAGCGGGATCGCCAGCACGGCCAGTTTCAGCAGCCAGCGCTGCGCGGCCAGGCGCTTGCGGATCAGGAAGAAGAAGGAGCAGCTGAAGATGAACAGGAACAGCAGGCCCAGTCCGACCATGATGCGGAAGGACCAGAACATCGGCGCCACATGCGGCACCGTGTCGTTGACGGCCAGCTTGATTTGCGCCTCGGTCGCGTCGATGACCTTGGGCGCGTATTTTTTTAACAGCAGGCCGTAGCCGAGATCGTCTTTCAGCGCATCGAAGGCGGCGCGCGCCTCGGGCGACTTGTCGCCGGACTTCAGGCGCGTCAACGCGGCGTAGGCTTTCATGCCGTTGCGGATGCGCACCTCGTTGCCCTGCTTGAGTTCCTTGATGCCGGTGACCGGCGTGTCGACCGAGCGCGTGGCGATCAGGCCCAGCACGTAAGGGATTTTGACGGCGTAATCGGTGTGCTCGGTCTGGTCGTTGGGCCAGCCGACGACGGTGATGCCGGCCGGCGCCGGCTGGGTTTCCCATTCCGCTTCGATGGCGGCCAGCTTGGTCTTGTTGACTTCGCCGGCCGTGTAGCCGGACTCGTCGCCGAGCACGATCACCGACAAGGTCGACGCCAGGCCGAAGCCGGCGGCGATGGCGAAGGAGCGCAGCGCGAAGGGAATGTCGCGTGCCTTGAGCAGGTAGTAGGACGAGATGCCGAGCACGAACATCGATGCCGTCACATAGCCGGCCGCGACGGTGTGCACGAATTTCACCTGCGCCACCGGATTGAAGATGACGTCGACGATGCTGGTCAGTTCCATGCGCATGGTTACGTAGTTGAACTCGGCGCCGACCGGGTGGTTCATCCAGCCGTTGGCGATCAAGATCCACAGCGCCGACAGGCTGGAGCCGAAGGCGACGAGGAAAGTCACGCCCAGATGCTGAACTTTCGACAGCTTGGTCCATCCAAAGAAGAACAGGCCGACGAAGGTCGATTCGAGGAAGAAGGCCATCAAGCCTTCGATGGCCAGCGGCGTGCCGAAAATATCGCCGACGTAGTGCGAGTAATAGGCCCAGTTGGTGCCGAACTGGAATTCCAGCGTAATGCCGGTGGCCACGCCCATGGCGAAATTAATGCCGAACAGCTTGCCCCAGAACTTGGTCATGTCGCGGTAGATCTCTTTGCCGGTCATCACGTAGACCGACTCCATGATGACCAGCATCCACGACAGGCCCAGCGTGAGCGGAACGAACAGGAAGTGGTACAGGGCCGTGGCCGCGAACTGCAGCCGCGACAAATTGACGACGTCGTCTAGGGGATTCATCGTTCACCTTTGGAAGAGGAGGGGAGGGAGCTTGAGCCGGTGGTGGCGGGCGCGCTGCCGAGCAGATGCTGCTCCACCTGCGCCGCCGGCATGTGCATGTGCACCGCTTGCGGCTGGGCGAAGAAGGCCCGCCACAGCGCGTATAAAATCAACATCTTGAGCAGCAGCGCCGCCGTGATCGCCGCCGCCAGCGAACGGCCATGCAAGCGGCGCCAGATCATGACGGGTCCTGCTCGTCGGTCAGATTGTCGAGCTCGCCGAGGCCGGCCAGGTCGGCGGACTTGGCGGCGCGCGTGGCGCCGGCGCCGCTGCGGCCCAGGCCCAGCTTGCTGCGCACGCTGCCGCCGACGTCGAGCAGCTTGCCGACGGTGGCGCCCATCTTCATCAGCGAGGCCAGCGTTTCCGGCGACAGCCGTTGCACGTCGTTGAACCAGCTGCTCGACAGTTCGATCAGGTCGTACATTTCGCGCATGCGCTGCTGGGCGACCTGGTCGATGTCGGAGGTCGGCGTTTCCAGCAGGGCGTCGCGCAGCATCGACAGTGTCGGTTCGATTTCACGGCGGCGCTTTTCTTCCAGCAGCGCCTTGAAAATATCCCAGATGTCTTTCGGCGGCTCGAAATATTCGCGCCGGTCGCCCGGTTGGTGCAGCAGTTTCACAAGGCGCCATGATTGCAATTCCTTCAAGCCCATCGACACGTTCGAACGCGAGAAGTTCAGGTGCTCGGCGATTTCATCGGCGTTGAGCGGCTTGGACAGCACATACAGCAGCGCGTAAATCTGCCCGACGGTGCGGTTGATGCCCCAGCGGCTGCCCATTTCGCCGAAGTGCAGGATGAATTTTTGGGCCAGCGGAGTCAGGTTGGTCATGTTTGGATGTTTTGAATTTTCAGTAATTACTGAAATTATAGAAGCTTCCATGGAATTTGACCAGCCACGATAAACAAGCGCGACGCCTGCCGGTGCGCCACGGCGGCCATCGCGGCGCTCACTGCCGAGGCGCTATATAATCCGGTATATTGCGCTTTTCACCGGACTAAGGACATCTCCCATGCGGACTAGTACGTCATCGAAATTGATACTGGGCTTGCTGCTGAGCGCCTGCGCGGCCGGCGCCTACGCCACCGACATCACCGTCTCGGCCGCCGCCAGCCTGACCAACGCCTTCAAGGACATCGCGCAAGCCTACGAAAAAGAGCACACCGGCGACAAGGTGCTGCTCAACTTCGCCGCCTCCGACGCGCTGGTGGCGCAGATCAGCAAGGGCGCGCCGGTCGACGTGTTCGCCTCGGCCGACCAGGACGCGATGGACAAGGCCGACAGCCTCAAGCTGCTGCAAGCGGGCACGCGCAATAACTTCGTCAGCAACAGCGTGGTGCTGATCGTGCCGGCCAACAGCGCGCTGGGCCTGAAGCAGTTGAGCGACGTGCGGCTGGCCGGCGTCAAGCGCATCACGCTCGGCAATCCGGCCAGCGTGCCGATCGGCCGCTATGCCAAACAGGCGCTGGAAGCGGCCAAACTGTGGGCCGCCGTCGAGCCTAAGGCGATCTACGGCGCGTCCGTGCGCCAGAGCCTGGACTACGTGTCGCGCGGCGAGGTCGACGCCGGCTTTGTCTACGCCACCGACGCCGCGATCCAGAAGGACAAAGTGAAGGTCGTCGTCACTGTGCGGACCGAAACAGCGGTGTTGTATCCGATCGCCGCCATCGCGTCCGGCCCGCAGCATGAGGCGGGCCGCCGGTTCATCGACTACGTGATGACGCCGGCCGCGCAAGCCATCCTCGCCAAATACGGTTTCGGCCGCCCGTGATGGGCTGGTGGTCCGAGCCGGCGTGGATCGCGCTGGCGCTGTCGCTGAAGGTGGCTTGCTGGGCCACGGCCATCGACGTCGTCATCGGCGTCGCGCTCGGCTACCTGCTGGCGCGCGGCCGCTTCCCCGGCCGCGAGCTGCTCGACGCGGTGCTGACCTTGCCGATGGTGATGCCGCCGACGGTGCTGGGCTATTATCTGCTGGTGGTCCTCGGCCGCAACGGCTGGCTGGGCGCGTGGCTGTTGCGCGTGTTCGGCATCAACCTGATTTTCACGTGGCAGGCGGCGGTGATCGCGGCGGCCGTGGTGTCGCTGCCGCTGATATTGAAGTCGGCGCGCACCGCGTTTGAAACGGTGGACCTGCAATTCGAGCAGGCCGCGCGGGTGCTGGGCATCGCGCCGATCGGCGTGTTTTTGCGCGTGACCCTGCCGCTGGCCTGGCGCGGCGTGCTGGCCGGCGCCTTGCTGGCGTTCGCGCGCGCGATGGGCGAATTCGGCGCCACGCTGATGGTCGCCGGCAGCATCCCCGGCAAGACGCAGACGCTGTCGATCGCCGTCTACGAGGCGGTGCAGGCGGGCCAGGACGACAGCGCCAACCTGCTGGTGCTGATTACCTCGCTCACCTGCGTCACGGTGCTCATCGTCGCCAACAAGCTCACGCCCAACCGCCATCAACAGCCATGACCATGCTGATCGAAGTGGACATCAACAAGACGCTGCGCTCCGGCGCACGCAGCTTCGAGCTGCGCGCGAAGTTCGCCTCCGACAGCCAGCGCATCGTCATCTACGGCGCGTCCGGCGCCGGCAAGAGCCAGCTGCTGAAAGCCGTAGCCGGCTTGATGACGCCGGACTCCGGCCGCATCGTGCTGGCCGGCCGGCCGCTGTTCGACAGCGCGCAGCGCATCAACGTCACGCCGCAGCGGCGCCGCATCGCCTATCTGTTCCAGGACTACGCGCTGTTCCCGCATTTGAACGTGCGGCAGAACATCGGCTTCGGCCTGCGGCGCGGCTGGTTCAATCCGGCGAGTTCCTTCGATCATGCAGAGATCCGCTACTGGCTGCAGGCGTTTGAACTCGACGCGGTGGCCTTGCAGATGCCGCACCAGCTGTCGGGCGGCCAGCGTCAGCGCGTGGCGCTGGCGCGCGCGCTGATCGCCCATCCGCAAGCCTTGCTGCTGGACGAGCCGTTCGCCGCGCTCGACCCCAGCCTGCGCGCGCGCATGCGCATCGAACTCGATGCGCTGCAACGCCGGCTGGCGATACCGATGATCGTCATCACCCACGATCCCGACGACGTACGCGCCTTCGGCGAGCATGTGCTGCGCATGGACGGCGGGGCAATCGCCCATCTTGCCGACGTCGCCGACCTGGAGCTGGCGGCGCGCGGCGAGGCCTGAGGGCTGGCTGGACGGCGATATGGATGATGCGCTTGTGTAGGCCAACGCACAGAAGCGGCGGCCGCACAGGCGCATTGTGTCCCTATCGCGTCGCGTCTGCGGCGTGCATCACGGACCAGGAGAACGCTATGAGCCAGAACATCCAGAACCCCAACCCGCCGGCACCGAAGGCCGATCCTTTCAAGCAAAGCAGCAACAACAAGCAGCACGAGGAAATCGAAGACCTGGAAGACAGCAGCAAGCCGACCAAGCTCGATACGGTGAGCAGCGATCTGGAAGACCTCGTCATCGCCGGCAAAACCGGCGGGCGCCAGGGAACGATCTAAATAATATAAATCGTTTCGATATCGCTCAGGCGGATTTCGAGACGATGCGGACCGTCGTTTCCTTGTGGTCCGCAAAGCCCATGCGCAGATACAGCGCATGGGCTGCTTCGTTGTTGCGCATGACGTGCAGGAAGGGCAGTTCGTCGCGCAGCATCTGGCGGCGTATCAGCTTGAGCGCCAGGCGGCGCGCATAGCCCTGGCCCTGATAATCGGGACGGGTGCAGATGCCGCTGACTTCGCGCAGCCCGCGCGCGCTGACCCGCTCCCCGGCCATCGCGATCAAGCGTTCGCCGTCGAAATAGCCAAAATACTCGCCCAGCTCGATGGTCCGGATGCCGAACGGTCCGGGGCGCGTCAGCGTGGCCAGTTCCAGCGCCTGCGCCGCATGCTGCGGGCCGAGCGCGATGGCGTCCGGCGCGTTGTCGAGGTCCGGCATGGGCGCGTTCCACACCATGCGGAACATGGTGGTCTGGGCATCGATACGCCAGCCGTCGGGCGCGGCGCCGGACCAAGCGTCGCAATACAATTGTTCACCGGCGTCGCAATGCGGCGCCAGCGCGTCGAAGTCGGGCCGCTGCGGATCGGCGAACGCGATGATGGGCGAGAAGCCGCGCGTGTAACGGCGCGCCTGGCCATCGCCGGACGAATATCGCGCGTGGTCGCCGCTCAGGGCGTGCCAAAAAATATTGTCGAGCAGTGGATACATCATGGCGATGGCGGTGGATGGAGCGCAGAGCATACCATCGCCGTTTCAGCCGTGCAGCGGCGGGCGCAGACGTGCTACCGTGCGCGGCGAAAAAGGGTAGAGTCGTGGCGAGCGCCCTTTCGAGGGCACGGCAGTTTTGGCAGGTTCATTCATAGTCTCACCCACAGGCGCATCGATGAAATCCGACTTGAATCTCGAATATCACAAGGGACAGGAATTCACCAAGAAGAACGCGTCCCACGTTCACTGTGTCGTCAATGATTATTTTCCGGATGACGACAGCTATCTGGTCACCTACACCTGCTCCGGCAATATCAAGAAGGTGCCGGAGTCGGTGCTGGCGAGCCGGTATCAGCCGGCCACCAGCAGCGACAAGCAGGACGCCATCGAACACCTGTGCCAGCTGATGGGCACCAAGGGCTACCTCGATGAGGACGGCGTACCGGCGCGGCCGCGCTAAAGCTCTATTTGAACTGGCTGCGCACTTCGCGCAGGATTTCTTCCGACAGCGCTTCGTCGTCGACGGCGCGCGCCAGCGTCATCGCGCCGACCATGGCCGACAGCATGCGGATCGCATCGCGCCGCGCGTGGCGCTTGGCGGACCAGGGGAAATGTTCGGCCAGGCTGGCGATGCTGGAACGTACGTGGGCCGTGAAGCCGGTGCGCACCGCCGGCACGCGGCTCACTTCCGATCCCAGCGCCGACATCAGGCAGCCATCGCCCGGATCGTTGCGGTGCGCCTCGCTCAGATAATCCTGTACGTAATCGACCATGCCCTCGGCTGTTTGCAGGGCCGGCGCCATCCTGGCCTTCGACGCGGCCACGGCGTGCGCCACGCTTTCGGCCATCAACGCTTCCTTCGACGCGAAGTGGTTGTAGAAGGGGCCGTGGGTCAGGCCGGTGGCCTTCATGATTTCGGCGACGCTGACGCCGTCGAAGCCACGCTCGCGGAACAGGCGCGACGCTGCATCGAGGATGCGTTGATGCTTCTCTGCGGTTTCGGCGGCGGGGTAGCGCATGGCGGTCCTTTGGTGGGCAAAAATATTCGCTTGACTCCAAACATTATATACATCATGCTTCACACATCCAAGCATGATCGATGTCATGCTTACTGCCTAAAGCATGATTGATGTCATGCTTGAGATAAGAATTGTAGTTTTAATCATCAACAAGGAAACGATATGAGCACTCAACAACACCCCAATCAAGGCACTGCGGTTGTCACCGGCGCCTCCTCCGGCCTGGGCAAAGTGTACGCCGACCGCCTGGCCAAACGCGGCTACGACCTGATCCTGGTGGCGCGCCGCGGCGACAAGCTGGAATCCATCGCCGCCGAGCTGCGCGCTGCCTACGGCGTCAAGGTCAGCGCCATGGTGGCCGATCTGGGCGCGCCGGCCGATCTGGAGCGCGTCGCCGCGGCCATCGCCGCCGACGACAGCATCACGCTGCTGGTCAACAACGCCGGCACGTCGACGCTCGCGCCGGTGGCCAAGACCAGCAAGGCGCAACTCGACGGCATGAACGATGTCAACGGCTACGCGCTGCTGCGCCTGTCGCACGCGGTGTTGCCGGGCTTCGTGGCGCGCGATCGCGGCACGCTGATCAACATCGGCTCGGTGCTGGGTTCCTTCGTTATTCCGGGCAGCAGTATTTACAGCGGCACCAAGGCCTATGTGCAGTTGTTCACGCTGGGACTGCAAGGCGAAGTGGCCGGGACCAAGGTGAAAGTGCAGCTGGTGCTGCCGGCCGCGACCGCAACCGAGATCTGGGAAATTTCCGGCGTGCCGCTGTCGGCGCTGGACCAGGCCACCATCATGACGGCGGAAAACTGCGTCGATGCGGCGCTGGCGGGGCTGGACATGGGCGAGACGATCACCATGCCGTCGGTGGAAGACGCGCAGCTGCTGGCGGCCTTCGAGGCGGCGCGCATGGCGCTGGCCGGCGCCACGCAGAGCGGCAAGCCGGCCTCGCGCTATCAGATCAAGTAACTGGCCCGATAGGCGGCAAGAGTGCGGCTTAGTCCGTGTCTGAATGTCGGCAGCGACCCTGATTTGCCGTTGCTGGCGCTGGCGGGACGCCCGCATCCCGCCAGCCCTGCGTCGGTTTAGCCTTCGTCCTCCGGCTTGGCGTTGCCCTGGCGCGCGCCGCCCCTGGACTGCTGCTCGGAACCGGAGCCGGCGCCGCTGCGGGGGCTGGTTGCGTTCTTGCCGTTTTCGCGCTGCGCCGACTGGCGGCTCTCGCCCCCTTTACGGCCGATCTCGGCCATGTGTTCGCGGTCGCGGCTGACCACCTCGCCGCCTTTCTGTCCGGCCCGGCGCGCCTCCTCCGTATCGAATTCGTGCGCCGTGCCTTTTTGATGGGCCGCTTGCCCGCCCTTGCTGGCGATTTCACGCTGCTGCGCTTCGTTCATGGCGGCGAAGCCGCGTTTGGCCGGCGGCTTTTGCACGCCGGATAGGCCGGATTTTCCGCCCTTGCCTTGATCGCTACCTGGATGACTGGCCATGTTGCTCTCCTGTGTTGATGAATTGGACAGAGCGTCGTGCCGAGGCGTCCTAAGCCAATCGGCAGCTCTGTGTGGTTAGAGAGTCATGATTGATAGAAGTTCCAGATTTTCGTCGCGATGTCAGGTCGGTGTAATAGGTGAGCAGGACGTTGCCGTGCGATGGGATCGCTGGTGCCGCCAGCATTTGCGGACAAGGATACCTATGCGGCCTCGATAAAAATCCTTGAACGAGCCGGTCAAGCCCGGGCCTGTGCCGTCGTTTCGTCGTCGCTACAGTGATAGACCTTGCGGGCCGGATCAAGTTCCGTGCAGGCTGAAAAATTTGTGGGGATGGTTGTGGCGGGGAGGTGCGGCGGGGAGGGCGGCGCAACGCCCGGCAGGCGTCGCGCCGTTACACAACATCAGGGCTGGGCGACTTGCAGCACCAGCTTGCCGAAGTTTTTACCTTCGAACAGCATGTTCAGCGCCTGCGGGAAATTTTCCAGGCCCTGCACGATGTCTTCCTTGCTGACGAATTTGCCTTCCTTCATCCACTTGCTGATGGCGGCGATGCCGACGTGGTAGCGGTCCGCATAATCGAACACGACGATGCCTTCCATGCGCGCGCGGTTCACCAGCAGCGACAGATAGTTGGCCGGCCCCTTGACCGGCGTGGTGTTGTTGTACTGCGAGATGGCGCCGCAGATGACGATGCGTGCCTTCAGGTTGATGCGGGTGAGGACGGTGTCGAGGATCTCGCCGCCGACGTTATCGAAATACACGTCCACGCCCTGCGGGCAGTGTTCCTTCAAGCCGTCGCGCACCGAGCCGCCCTTGTAGTCGATGCAGGCGTCGAAGCCGAGTTCGTTGACGACGAAGTCGCACTTCTCCTTGCCGCCGGCGATGCCGACCACGCGGCAGCCGAGCTGCTTGGCGACCTGGCCGACGGTCTGGCCGACGGCGCCGGCCGCGCCGGACACCACCACCGTTTCGCCGGCCTTGGGCTGGCCCGATTCGATCAGGCCGAAATAGGCCGTCATGCCCGGCATGCCGAGCGTGTTCAGGTAGGTGGTCAGCGGCGCCAGCGCCGCGTCGATCTTGTGGAAGGCGGCGGTCTTGTCGCCGGCCGCGCCTGTCCAGTACTGTTGCACGCCGGTGCCGCCCGAGACGTGGTCGCCGACGGCGTAGCGCTCCGACTTCGATGCGACCACCACGCCGACGCCGCCGGCGCGCATGACTTCGCCGATGGCCACCGGGCGGATATAGGATTTGGCGTCGTTCATCCAGCCGCGCATGGCCGGATCGAGCGACAGGTACAGCACCTTGACGAGGATCTCGCCGTCGGCCAGTTCGCGCACCGGCTCCGTCACCTGCTGCCAGTCGCTGTCCTTGACCATGCCGACCGGGCGGGCGGCGAGGCGGAATTGCAGGTTCTCCAAAACATTCGTTGTCATTTTTATTCCTCGATGAAGGGTTCGTGCCTCACTATACCGGAAAATTGCACGATCGTGCTATTCGTCAGGTAGCGCACCGTAGCGATAATGTTGGCCGCCTTTTTCCCGACGATGCTCCGGCGTGCGACAATACCGGCCTTGTCAACCGAGCGACCCCGCGCGCCAGCCTTCATGAGCCATCCCGAATACATCCTGACCCTCTCTTGCCTCGACCAGCGCGGAATCGTTCATCGCGTATCGGGATTCCTGGCCGACCATGGCTGCAACATCATCGACTCGGCCCAATTCGGCGACGGCGAATCGAAGCTGTTCTTCATGCGCGTCCACTTCGCGCTGGAAGACAGCGGCATCGCCGACGCGCTGCTGCGCGCCGATTTCGCCGCGCTGGCCGCGACCATGGCGCTCGACTGGGAGCTGCGCGACGCCCGCTACAAGCCGCGCGTGATGCTGATGGTGTCGAAGATCGGCCACTGCCTCAACGACCTGCTGTTCCGCTACAAGAGCGGCCTGCTGCCGGTCGAGATCCCGGCCATCGTCTCGAACCACATGGACTTCTACCAGCTCGCGGCCAGCTACAACATCCCCTTCCACCACCTGCCGCTGGCCGCCGGCGCGCCGGCCGAGGCCAAGCGCGCGCAGGAAGCCAAGGTGATCGAATTGATGCAGACGCACCAGGTCGACCTGGTGGTGCTGGCGCGCTATATGCAGATCCTGTCGCCGGAACTGTGCGCGGCGCTGAAGGGCAAGGCGATCAACATCCACCACTCCTTCCTGCCCAGCTTCAAGGGCGCCAAGCCGTATGCGCAGGCGCACCAGCGCGGCGTGAAGCTGATCGGCGCCACCGCGCACTTCGTCACCGGCGACCTGGATGAAGGCCCGATCATCGAGCAGGACGTCGAGCGCGTCGACCACGCGATGGACGCCGAGACGCTGTCGGCCATCGGCCGCGACGTCGAATGCGTGGTGCTGGCGCGCGCCGTCAAATGGTTTGTCGAACACCGCATTTTGCAGAATGGCGACAAGACCGTCGTCTTCAAATAATTTATACCGTTTATATAGTTTATAGAGATACAGATGGCCCTCAAAGCAACGATCTACAAAGCCGATTTACAGATTGCGGACATGGACCGCAATTTCTACGAAACCCAGTCGCTGACCCTGGCGCGGCATCCGTCCGAAACCGACGAGCGCATGATGGTGCGCCTGCTGGCCTTCGCCATCCACGCCAACGAGGCGCTGACCTTCACCAAGGGCCTGTTCGACGTCGAGGAGCCGGACATCTGGCAAAAGGATTTGACCGGCGCGATCCAGCTGTGGATCGAGGTCGGCCAGCCCGATGAAAAAGTGATCCTGAAAGCCTGCGGCCGTTCCGAGCACGTGGTGGTCTACAGCTACGCCGCGACCAGCCATATCTGGTGGAAGGCCTTGGCCAACAAGGTCGAGCGCTGCAAGAACCTCACCGTCATCAACCTGCCGTCCGACGCCACCGAGCAGCTGGCCAAGATGGCGCAGCGCTCGATGCAGCTGCAATGCACGATCCAGGACGGCCAGATCTGGCTCACCGATGGCACCGATACCATCGAAATCGCGCGCGAAACCATCAAGAGCGAACGCGCTTTCTGATCCGGCCGCATCCGGCGCGTCCGGCCTGCGACCTCACATGCATTTGAAGCGATGCTGGAAGCGCTGGCTGACCGGCAGCCGTTCCGCATGCTCGCGCAGCGTCAGCCACATGGCGCCGTCGGCGTCGCGCGTGGCGGCGGCGATGCGCTTCACCGCCACCAGATAGCCGCGGTGGATTTGCCAGAAGCGCTCCTCGCCCAGGCTTTCGACCAGCTCCTTCAACGGCGTGCGGATGTGCGCCACCAGCGTGTCCGTGACGACGCGGGTGTACTTCAACTCCGAGCTGAAAAAAATCACGTCGGCCAGGTCGATGAAATGGATGGTCGCGCCGACCGACGCCTGCAGCCACGCCGGCGCTTCGGGCTTGGCCTGCAGGCGCTGGATCACGCGCGACAGGTCGACCGGCGGCGTGGCCAGCCGGTCGCGCAGGCGCTGCACCGCCCGCGCCAGCCGCGCCGGATCGACGGGCTTGAGCAGGTAGTCGATGGCGCCTTCGTCGAAGGCGGCGATGGCGTGCTCCTGGTGCGCCGTCAAGAACACCACGTGGGCGCGCTGGCTCAAGGTGCGCGCCACTTCCAGCCCGCTCAGGCCCGGCATGCGGATGTCGAGGAAGGCGACATCGGGCTCGCTGGCGCGCGCCAGTTGCAGCGCTTCGTAGCCGTCGGCCGCTTCGGCCACCAGCTGCGCTTCCGGCCAGAGCTGACGCAGCGCCTCGCGCAGTTCGGCGCGCAGCAAAGGTTCATCGTCGGCGATCAGGATGCGCGGTGCGCGGGCGTGGCTGTCATTCATCGGTGGGGGCGGTCGTCGCTACGGTGATGGTTTGCAGCGGCAGGTGCAGCCGCGCGCGGGTGGGGTGGCCGTCGGCGCCGAGCAGCGCGAACGTGGCGCGGCCGGCATACAGCGCTTCGAGACGCTGACGCAGATTGCGCAGGCCGACGCCGTTGCCCAGCACCCCCGCTTGCAGTCCGGCGCCGTCGTCCTGCACGACGATGCACAGGCGCTCGCCGTCCATCGCGGCCGACACGGCGACGTGCACCGCGCCCGGTTTCGGCTCGACGCCGTGGCGCACCGCGTTCTCCACCAATGACATCAGCATCAGCGGCGGCAGCGTCGCCGCGCCCAGCTCCGGCGGGTAGTCGAGCCGGTACGACAGACGCGCGCCGAAGCGGATCGCCATCAATGCGAGATAGTGTTCGGCCAGCGTGAACTCGCGCTCCAGCGTCGACATGGCGCGCCGCATGTCGGGCAGGGCGCTGTGCAGATAGGCGATCAGGTGGTCGAGCATCTGCACCGCCTTGTCGGGATCGTGGCGCGCCAGGTAGCGCGTGTTGGCCAGCGTGTTGTAGAGGAAGTGCGGCTCGATCTGCGCCTGCAGCGCTTTCAGTTCGGCGCTCAACGCGGCCTGCCGCAGGTCGGCCAGGTGCAGCGTGCGCGCCTGGCTTTGCGCGAGGAACAGCGGCAGCGCCAGCACCAGCGCGCCGAAGGCCAGCACGATGGCGGCGATCTGTACATCGCTGAAGCCCGTCGCGTGGACGTCGGCGATGGCGTAGCGGTACAGCGGCGGCGCCAGCGCGGTGCTGGCGGCCAATGTCAGCGCAAGCGTGCCCCACACCGTTTGCCAGCCGATGCGCAGCCGGACCACGGCCAGCAGGCCGCCGCCGCACAGCAGCACCGGCAGCAGCATCGTGCCGAACAGGGCGAACCAGGCGTGCGCGTCGAGCCAGCGGGCGTCCAGGTAGAACTCCACCAGCAGGCCGAGGCTGAACCCGGCTTGTTTCCTGCTGACGCCGAGCAGGCGGCGCACCGCCTGGCCGGCGCTCAGGCGCTGTTGCAAGGCGGCGTCCTGCATCACAGCGAGGGCTTGCGCGGCAGCCCGCGCTGGGCCGCCTGCACACTCGTCGCGACGCTCGCGTCCACCACGTCGAGCTTGAGCCCATCGATCCACACTTCGCCCTTGCCACCATCGATGACGCCGAAGGAGATCACGCTGGCATCGCCCGGCACATCCAGCACCACGTCGCGGATCTGCCAGTCGGTGCTGCCCTTGATCGGTTTGTCGCCGCTGTTATAGAAGCTGGCGTTCGGCTTGGCCGGCGTATCGACGCGCATCCACAGGCCGGCCCAGTCGCTGACGTTCTGCGTCTTCACGCGCGCCTGGAAGCGCACGCGTTTGCCGCGATAGTCATCGGCCGCGATCTGCTGCATGATGGTGGCCCAGTCCTTGTCGTCGCCCTTGTCGCCATCCTTGGCGCGGCGGATGAATTTGGCGCCCTTGGTGCCGCCGGTGGCCGATTGGTCGATGCCGGCGTCGAACAGCTGCGGCGATTTGCCCGACAAGATCCAGGGATCGGGCAGGCTGGTGTCCGGCGCGGCGATGGCATACAGCGAGGTGGCGGCGACGGCGGCCAATAAAATATAGTGAGGTTTCATGTGTTTGCGCTCCGGTGTTACGACCGATTGTCGTGGCCATGACTGTGCCCGATCCGGCCGCGCTTCAGGAGCGCATGCGATGAACGCGGCCGGACGAAGGATGAGCGCAGTTGCTAAAGGATGAAGATAGCGCAGATGGCATCATGCTGGCAATCGGCGGGTGAAAAATAGCGCCGCATGCCGCTGCTATAATCGTCTGCCGCGCCGCCGTGGAGCCGCGCACTCTTCGCACTGTCCGTACACAAAGGGAAGCACCATGAAAAAACACTGGATCGTTTTGCTGATGTCCTTGTCGGCCGCCTCGTGCGCGCTGGCGCAGGTGACCGTCAAGGATGCGTGGATACGCGCCACCGTGCCGGCCGCGAAAGCCGGCGGCGC
>Ga0209901_1000352_pt1 | contig 19650 bp, 18 predicted proteins | sample OrgsoiDNA_201058_FD_185806 | JGI IMG/M metagenome (GOLD analysis project Ga0209901, IMG submission 185806) | Permafrost soil microbial communities from the Arctic, to analyse light accelerated degradation of dissolved organic matter (DOM) -... | ecosystem: Environmental > Terrestrial > Soil >...
GTTGCGAATGCCTCCGCCGGCGTGACTGCGATGCCCTCGCGGTCGGCTGCACGCGCAAGTTGTGAGGGGTTCCAATACGCCGGCAACGCGATCCATACATGCAGGCCGTCACCAAAGCCGCTGTACCGCCCCGCCAGAATATCCCGAGCCATCCACTGGCGCAGGCGCGCCTCGTTGCGTACGCCTTCCATCAATCTTTCAGCCGAACCGTCGAGTATCCATTGAGTGGCCAGTGCGGCCGTCAGAGGGGCGACCATCAGCGCAAACGATCTGAGCGCGACCAGGAAACGTTCGCGTTCGTGCGGGTCGCGGATGAGCACGAAGGCGACACGCAAGCCGGGCGTCAGGCATTTCGACAGGGTAGAGATGTAGTACACCTGTTCCGGGGCAAACGTGGCAATAGGCGGCGGCGGGGCATCGGCAAGCAGCCAGTAGGGATCGTCTTCGACGATGCGGACATTGCAGCGCTTCGCGATGCTGGCGAGCGCCTTGCGCCGGGTTTCCGGAATGGTGATGGCGGTCGGGTTCTGCAATGTCGGATTGAGGTAGACCAGCTTGGGCTGGTGCTGGCGGCACGCTTGCTCAAGCATCTCGGGCAGCATTCCGTGCTGGTCCGCTTCCACCGCAATGATGTGCCGGCCGAATTGGGTCGCTGCGGCACGCAAGCCGGGATAAGTCGTGGGTTCCGCCAGGATGACATCGCCAGGCTCCGTCAGCGCAAGGATCAATGCGGCGATCGCCGCTTGCGCACCCGGACAGACAACAAGCTGTCGAGCATCCAGATGTCCAAACATCGGTGCCAGCCATTTGGCCCCAGCCTTGCGGTCGGAGTCGCTTCCCCCGGCCAAGTGGTAAGTCATCAGCGTTTCATTGCCTGACCTCATCAGTACTTGAGACAAACCTTGTTTCAACATGTCGTCGAAGTCCACACCATCGGGCGGTGGTGGGGTATTCATGCTCAGATCGAGGATAGCGGTTGATTCGACTTTCGGCGCCGCGACATACGTACCCCGAGCGCCGCGGCCCTCCAGCAAGTTGCGGCGTCGGGCTTCGTCGTAGGCGCGCGTGATCGTCGTCAGGTCGACGTCCAGCTGCGCTGCCAACAGGCGCTGCGGAGGTAGGCGGTCACCCGGTTTCAGCGATCCTGCTACCAGCGCGGCCTGTAACGCATCCGCAATCTGCAAAAAACGTGGGCCTTTGTTCCCGGCCAGTCGCGGCAACCAGCTAGGCAAACTATCATCTTGTATGTTTTTTAACTGGGACATTTTGTCTCAATGTATGGAAATTGTTTTTAGGTAGTATGCTTGATGTCATGAAAGATGCAAGCAGGATGCCTGAGGGGATGCTTTGAACAAACAATGAAGCTGCTGAAGCAGCGTTTTAAGGTAGTGTTCCTCAGATAGATAGTGTCAGTTAATAGCCTGGAAATACTCAAAATGATGGATTGGTTTCCTATTTTCTTCGTTACGTTCAAGCTGCTCGTGCTCGGTACGGGCATGTTCTTCGCCATCAAGTGGCATTACGATCAAGGCAAGAAGGAAAAGGCGATGGATAAGCGCGCGGTGCTACGCGCGGGCGGCAAGGTGGCCGCAGTCTTCATGCTATCGCTCGTGGGCCTGGTGCTTGTCACCTTCGCCCTTGCCAGGAAGCTCGGTTTGGACTTGAGCTTCTCATAAGGGCAAAGGGGAGTCGGCCGATATCCGGTGATGCGGCAGCAATTCTCCGATGCGGCTATTGGGATAATTTCGAGGAGGGTGGACCTTATGTCCGCTCATTCTTTTGCGCCGGATAGGCCGACATGCTGCCTTCGCTGTCGGGTTTGGGCGTATGCGGATGTGCCAATCTACGTCTGTGGCAATCCCTGTCATTGAATCTGCTCAACAATTCAATTTCTTTTGCCGCCACTCGGCCTGCGGAGCGGGGCAGATGATCAATGTTTTTCAAACAGCACGTCCGGGATAGAATGCCTGCTCCGCAAACTATTCAATAGGATGTCCGATGTCCCAGCGATTTACCTTGATGACCGCCGCGCTGCTGGCTGCCGCACTGGTCAGTGTTGACGCCCTGGCCGCCACCGCATCAGCCGGCGCCCGCAGCTACGAAGACTTGGCCCTGAACGGTGCCGGCGACCGCGTCGCCGCGCTGGAATCGGTCAATCCGCCGGACGCGGCCAAGCGCGCCCACGCCAGCGTCGTGGTGCGCGACGCCGGCAGCGGCAAGGTGCTGGCCACGTATGATCCTTGCCCGCATTGCCTATACAACTATCCGTCCTGGTCGCCGGATGGCAAGGCGCTGGCCTTCATCGGCAACGACAGCCACAGCGGCAACGCCATGCTGTATCTCGCCAGCGACGGCAAGGTGCGCGCCATCAGCACCTTCAAGGGCGTAGCCAATACCGCGCGCTGGGCGCCGGATGGCCAGCGGCTGGCGTTGCTGGCCACGGTCGGCGCCAGGAAAAGCACCGGCGCGACCCAGGCCGGCGCGCCGCAGGTCGGCGAAATCGGCACCGATGAGGACGAGCAGCGCATCGCGCTGGTGCCGCGCAGCGGCGGCGCATTGAAGCTGCTGTCGCCCGAAGACACCTTCGTCTACGAATATGACTGGATGCCCGATGGCTCGGGGTGGGTCGTCACCAGCGCCAAGGGCAACGGCGACAACAACTGGTGGGTCGCGACCCTCGGCCATGTGGACGCTGGCAGCGGCGCATTGCGCGTGCTGGCCGCGCCGAAAACGCAGCTCAACATGCCGCGCGTGTCGGGCGACGGCAAGACGGTCGCCTATATCGGCGGCCTGATGAGCGATTTCGGCTCGGTCGGCGGCGACATCTTCACCGTGCCGCTGGCCGGCGGCGAACCGGTCGACCTGACGCCCGGTTTCAACGGTTCCTTCAACGGACTGGATTGGCGCAACGGCCAGCTGCTGGCGACCGCGCAAATGGGCGGCGAACAAGCCGTGCTGGCGGTTGACGCGGCCAGCGGCAGCCGTCGCGTGCTGTGGTCGCAGCAAGCCGGTGTCGGCACCGCGTGCGAAGGCTGCGTGTCCTTCAGTGCCGACGGCACGCGCGCCGCCACCGCGCTGGAAAGCTTCGAGCATGCGCCGCATATCGTGGCCGGCCGTCTGCCCGAACTGGCGGCGATCACGCATGACAACGACGCGTTGCCGGCCCATGTCGCCGTGCGCAGCATCAGCTGGACCAACGATCAGTTCACGGTCCAAGGCTGGCTGCTGTCGCCGCTCAAGGTCGATGCGGGCAAGACCTATCCGATGGCGGTGATCGTGCACGGCGGCCCGGCAGCGGCGGTGGCGCCGGGCTATGTCACGCCGGGCAAGAGCACGCGCGGCTTGATCCACGACCTGACGGCCAAGGGCTATTTCGTGTTCCTGCCCAATCCGCGCGGCAGCTACGGCCAGGGCCTGACGTTCAGCAGCGCCAATCAGCGCGACCTCGGCGGCGGCGACTGGCGCGACATCCTGGCCGGCATCGACGCGGTGGAAAAAGTGGCGCCGGTGGACGACCATCGACTGGCCTTGATGGGCCATTCCTACGGCGGCTTCATGACCATGTGGGGCGTGACGCACAGCCAGCGCTTCAAGGCTGCGGTGGCCGGCGCCGGCATCGCCAACTGGATCAGCTACTACGGCCAGAACGGCATCGACCAGTGGATGATTCCCTACTTCGGCCATTCGGCGTATGACGATCCGGCCGTCTATCGGGCCGCTTCGCCGATCGAATCGATCAAGGCCGCCAAGACGCCGACCTTGATCACGGTCGGCGAGCGCGACGTCGAATGTCCGCCGGCGCAATCGGTCGAGTTCTGGCATGGCTTGAAAGCGATGGGCACGCCGGTGTCGCTGGTGATTTATCCCGGCGAGGGCCATTCCTTCCAGCAGCCGGCCAGCCGCGCCGACGAACGCGCGCGCACGCTGGCGTGGCTGGATCGCTACGTCAAATAAAGGGTGGGGAAGCGGACGCGGAGGCGCTTGCTAGTCGCGCCGCGCGCTCCAGACCACGCGTGACGCGGTCTGCAGCGGAATCCCGTCCGCCACCAGCTTGTTGAACGCCTCCATCCGGCTGCATTGCTCCGAGCGCGCCAAGCCCATCTCGATCCGTAACGCGGTCATCCGGTCTTGACGACCCACCAGCCGCAGCGGCGGCCGTGGAAAGCCAAGCTGGCCGGCCGCCGCCGGCGCGGGCGTCATCCTGCCCGGTCGCGGGGTGATGATGCCCACGACGGGCGCCATTGTTCTCGTTTCCATAGCCACCTCTGTGTATTCAGATAGCTGGATCATGCACCGCGCGCCGGGCGCCGTCTGTTAGGCTTCGCGCACAGCGCCGGGGTTCGATTCGAGCAATTCGCTGACCCAGTACAGCAGCGCCAGTCCCGGAAACGCCATGCCGGTCAGCAGCGCGGCGTGCCAGCCGTAGCTCGCATACACCCAGCCGCCCAACGCGGAGCCGAGCGCGCCGCCGGCGAAGAACAGCGCGAAGTAGATGCCGTTCAAGCGGCTGCGCACTTCGGCGCCGAGGCTGAAGATGGCGCGCTGGCCCAGCACCAGGTTGGCGGCCACGCCCATATCCAGCACGATCGACGCGATCACCAGCAGCGCCAGCGCGGCGTTGCGCGAGCCGGGCACAATCAGCGGCAGCGCGAAGCCGGCCACGCCCAGCGCCAGCGCGGCGGCCGTCGCCATCAGCGTGTGGCCGGCATCGGCCAGCCGTCCGGCCACCGGCGAGGACACCGCGCCAGCCATGCCGACCAGCGCGAAGATGGCGATGCCGGTCTGCGACAAGTGGAACTCGGGTGACGCCAGCATCATCGGCGTGACGGTCCAGAACAGGCTGAAGGAACCGAACAAGCCGGCGTGATAGGCGGCGCGGCGACGCAGCACCGGCGTGTTCGCGAACAGCGTCCACAATGATGCTATCAGCTTTGGATAAGCCATCGGCGCCGTCGGCACGCGCTGCGGCAGCTTGCCGCGCAGGACCGCCGTCAACGCGAGAATGATGACGGCCGCGCCGCCGAACACCACATGCCAGCTCGAATGCGCGGCCACCAGGCTGGCCGCCGGGCGCGCCAGCATAATCCCCATCAGCAGCCCGCTGACGACCTTGCCGACGGTCTGGCCGCGCGTCGCCTCTTTCGACAGGTGGGCCGCGAACGGCACCAGCACCTGCGCGGCGACCGAGCCGAGGCCGATGGCCAGCGCGGCGGCGAGGAACAGCCACGCGCTGGTGCTGAACGCGGCCACCAGCAGCGCGACGGCCGTGAACAGCAGCGCGCTGACGATCAGGCGACGGTTTTCCAGCAGGTCGCCCAGCGGCACGATGAACAGCAGGCCGAGACAGTAGCCGATCTGCGTCAGCGTGACGATCAGGCCCGCCGCTTGCGCCGACAGCCCGGTGGCCTGGCTGATCGGCCCGACCAGCGTTTGCGCGTAATAGAGGTTGGCGACGATCAGGCCGCTGGCCACGGCCAGCAGCAGCACCATGCCGTGCGAAATGTCGGGTGTCTCGTGAGTGGGGTGTGTCATGTCGGCTCCAGATAGTGGGGAATCATTCAGCTGGAGGCATTGTAGGTAAAAGAGCGCCCAAGATAATTAGGGCATAATGCTCCTATACTTTTCACATTAAGTGAACAATAAGCAAACCATCCGGGAGATCGCGCCGTGGACAAAGTCAAAGCCATGCAGACCTTCGTGCGCATCGTCGAGGCCAACAGCTTCACCAAGGCGGCGCAGACGCTGGAGCTGCCGCGCGCCGCGCTGACGGCGACGCTGAAAAAGCTGGAGGCGCTGCTCGGCACCCAGCTGCTCCAGCGCACCACGCGGCGCCTGTCGCTGACGCCCGACGGCGCGCAGTACTATCAACAGTGCCTGGAGATTTTGAACGCCATCGACGCGGCCGAACTGTCGCTGCGCGGCGCGGAGGGCCAGCGTCCGAAAGGCAAGCTGCGCGTCGACCTGCCCGGTGCCGTCGGCCGCAATCTGATCATGCCGCACCTGGCCGAATTCCACGCCGCCTATCCGGAGGTGGAGCTGACCATCAGCCTGTCCGACCGGCTGGTCGACCTGACGCAGGAGGGCATCGATTGCGCGCTGCGCGTCGGCGTGCTGCAGGATTCGTCGCTGATCGGACGCCAGGTCGGCACGATGCGCTTCGTCACCTGCGCGGCGCCCGCGTATCTCAAACAATATGGCAAGCCGCGCACGCTGGCCGATCTGCAGGGCCATCGCGGCGTGATTCATTTTTCGGGCCGCACCGGCCGGCCGTTCGACTGGGATTTTGTGGTCGACGGCAAAGTGGTGACGGTCGACATGGGCGGGCCGATCGCGGTCAACGACGCCGATGCCGCCGTCTGTTGCGGCCTGCAGGGACTGGGCCTGGTGCAGGCCGGCCGCTATCAGGTGCGCGAGCACCTCGACAGCGGCGCGATGGTGCAGGTGCTGGCGAAGTGGCCGCCGACGGCGATGCCGATATCGCTGCTGTATCCGCATGGCCGCATGGCGTCGCCGAAGCTGAACGTGTTCGCCACGTGGATCGCGTCGGTGTTCGCGGCCGATCCCGATATCGCGTTGTCAGCCAGTTTGAGAACTGGTTTGTGAACCAGGCTATGAACCAGCTCTCGAGCCAGGCCGCGACGCCGCTCACGGCTCGATGATGCCGCGCCGGATCGCGATCGTCACCGCATGCGTGCGGTCGTTGGCGCCCAGCTTGGACAGGATGGTGCTCATATGCGCCTTCACCGTCTCCTCGGTGATATTCAGCGCCGCGCCGACCAGCTTGTTGCTGTTGCCGATGGCGACGAAGCGCAGCACCTCGATCTCGCGCGCCGACAGCGTATCGCTGACCGCATACGTGGCCAGCGTCTGCGCCACTTCCAGCGGAATTTCGACCGCGCCGCCATGCACCTTGAAGATCGCGTCGATCAGCGAGGTGCGCAGCATGCTCTTGAGCAGATAGCCCGACGCGCCGGCCTGTATCGCGCGCGCGATCTGCACGTCGCCCTTGTAGGTGGTCAGCACGATGATGCGCGCCGTCGACACCAGCGAGCGGATCGCGGAGATGGCTTCGAGGCCGCTCATCAAGGGCATCTGCAGGTCGATCAGGCAGATGTCGGGACGATGGCGCAGGAATTCCTCGAGCGCCTCGCGGCCGTCGGCCGCGGTGGCCACCACCTCCAGCCCCGCATGCGCGTCGACGGCGGCGGCGATCCCTTCGCGCATCAGCGGATGGTCATCCGCGACCAGCACGCGTATCGGCTTGGGCGCCGCAGTGTCTGAGGGTGGGCTCATATTTTTTCTTTCGCCGGGTGTGCATCGTGGTCGGTATATCTCCAGCTTCGATATTACATGGCGCCGTTTAAATATCCTCGTAAAACCATACGCAACTCCCCGAATGGGGGGCGACAGGATGACGTTTTTGCGCGAACCTGCGTATCGGCGCGCGACGCTGCGCAGGCCGGCGGCCAGACGTCTTCAGAATAACTCCGTCGCCCCGCATGCCGCCTGCATATCAATCACTCCAACTACGGACCCGATCATGACCAACGTTAAACTTGAAGTGCTGACCCCAACCAATTGCCAGATCATCTTCATCGACCAGCAGCCGCAGATGGCCTTCGGCGTGCAGTCGATGGATCGCCAGGCGCTGAAGAACAACACGGTGGCGCTGGCCAAGGCCGCCAAGGCCTTCAACATCCCGGCCATCATCACCACCGTCGAAACCGAAGCCTTCTCCGGCCACACCTACCCGGAACTGCTCGACGTCTTCCCCGGCGCCGACATCCTGGAGCGCTCGTCGATGAACTCCTGGGACGACCAGAAAGTGCGCGACGCGCTGGCCGCCAACGGCAAGAAAAAAGTCATCGTCTCCGGCCTGTGGACGGAGGTGTGCAACAACAGCTTCGCGCTGTGCGCCATGCTCGAAGGCGGCTACGAAATCTACATGGTGGCCGACGCCTCCGGCGGCACCTCGAAGGAAGCCCACGACTACGCCATGCAGCGCATGATCCAGGCCGGCGTGGTGCCGGTCACCTGGCAGCAGGTGATGCTGGAATGGCAGCGCGACTGGGCCCACAAGGAGACCTATGACGCCGTCATGAAAATCGTCAAGGACCATTCGGGCGCCTACGGCATGGGCGTCGACTACGCCTACACGATGGTCCACAAGGCGCCGCCGCGCACCACCACCGAACACAAAACGCTCGGCCCCGTGCCGGCCAAATAAGGCGGCCTGACAGCAAGAAACGCATCGTTATACCGGCCCGTTCGCGTCGCATGATGCGCGCGGGCCGCAGGCATTGAACAACATCGTCAACAACGTCGGAGCACAACATGAAGCTATATATTATTTCCCTGGCCGCCGGCCTGTTCGTCGGCATCATCTACGCGGTCATGCAGGTGCGTTCCCCGGCGCCGCCGGCGATTGCCCTGATAGGTTTGCTCGGCATGCTGGTCGGCGAACAGATCGTCCCGACGGTCAAGCGCCTGGTCGCCGGCGAGCCGGTCACCGTGGCCTGGTTCCGCGCCGAGTGCGTGAGCAAAATCACCGGCGTCGACGCGCCGCCAAGCAGCCTGCCGCCAGCGCCGGTGCCGCACGACGACCTGGCTTGAAGGTCGCGGTGATGCAAGCGGATACCGCCATCAACGTCTACATCGCACACTCCAAGCCCATCCTGGCGGCCGGGCTGGCGGCGATTTTGTCGCGCACCGACGCGGTGGAAGTCTGCCCACAGCACCAGGTGCTGCCGTCGCTGACGGACGACAGCATCGTCATCATCGACTACGAAGGCGGCCTGGCCTACCGCCGCGAGATGCAAGCGCGCAAAGTGCAGAATGGCGCGCGCGTGATGATCGTCACCCAGTGCGACAAGGAGCATCAGGTGCGCATCGCCATGGACAGCGGCGTGCAGGGCTACGTCTTGCAGGGTTGCGAAGTGCAGGAGCTGGAACACGCGGTGCAGCTGCTCAAGCGCGGCATGCGCTATCTGTCCGCGTCGCTGACCAGCTGCGTCGCCGACAGCCTGCGGCGCGAACATCTGACCAACCGCGAAACCGAGGTGCTGAAACTGGTCGCCGCCGGCTACGGCAACAAGGCCATCGCGCGCGAGCTGGGCATCGGCCTGGGCACCGTCAAGAGTTACGTCAAAACCGTCATGAGCAAGCTGGATGCCAACGGCCGCACGCAGGCGGTGGTGGTGGCCGACCAGCGCGGCCTGCTCGACGCGGCCTGATCGCGCCGCTATTTTTTCAGGAGTTTGATTTTTTTGCGATCCACGATGCTGTCCTTTTTTGCTTCACACCTGAGCGCCATGATTGTTTTGCTTTCCTTGCCGGCGCTGGCGACGCTGATTTATCTGAGCTATCGTTGGCGCCTGCGCCAGATCGTGCGCGAGATGGAGGCGCGGCTGCAGGAGCGGTTGGCCGAGCGTGAGCGCATCGCCCGTTCGCTGCACGACACGCTGCTGCAAGGCGTGCAGGGCGCGATCCTGTTCCTGCAAATGGCGGTCGACAAAGTGCCGGTGGAACTGCCGGCGCGCGGCGCGCTCGATCGCGCCCTGTCGTATATCGAGGATGCGCTGGTCGAAGGCCGCGACCAGGTGATGGGGCTGCGCGCCTCGATCTGCGGCAACGGCGGCCTGGCCGAGGCGCTGTCGCGCGTCGGCCAACGCATGGCCGGCGGCTTCTCGACCGAGTTCCGCACCTCGGTCAGCGGCCACCCCTATCACATCTCATCGCACGTCTGCGACGACCTGTTCGCGATCGCGCGCGAAGCGATCATCAACGCCTTTCGCCACGCGCAGGCGGTCGCCGTCGAGCTGGAGCTGGTGTATGGCGACGAGCACTTCTCCATCATCGTGCGCGACGACGGCGTCGGCATCGGCCCCGAACTGCTGCGGGACGGCGGCAAGCGCTATCACTGGGGATTGGTCGGCATGCGCGAGCGCGCGGACCTGATCGGCGCACACCTCGATTTCAACGGTGGTGCGAATTCCGGAACGGTGGTGCACCTGATGCTGCCGGCGAATCTGGCGCAGCGCTAGCGTCTTGAGCAAACGCCGCGCCGCGCCATTCCGTCACGCCGCCGGCGCGCGCAGCGGCTGCCGCGAAATCAAATACAGCAGCACCGCCATCGGCAGCAGCAAACCCCAGAAGCCGAAGCGCACATAGGCGAACGCGCCGCCGATCGCGCCGGCGCCGAAGGTCACCACCGGCCAGAAGAATTTGCTGCAGCGCGCACGCACTGCCGGCGGCGCGTCGCCGCGCGCGATGTCGACCAGGTCGATCACCAGCTGGGTGACGTTGCCGGTCATGACCGTGGTCGGCGTCAGCTGCGGAAATTGCAGCTTGCTGCTGGCGTTGTGGATGCCCATCGACGCCGCGCCCAGCATGCCGGCCACCAGCGCCCACGGCGTGTCGGTGTTGGCGATGATGGGCGAGGCCATCACGCCGGCCACCATGAAGCCCGTCAGCAGCAGCCACTGCGCCGACATCACATACGCGGCCGTTGGCCGGCCGCGCCGCTCCAGCGCCACCGTCAGCAGCCGCGCGATGACCACGCCGGCGATGAAGGCCGGGAAGGCCAGGAACTTGATCAGCAAAACACCGTGCGACGGGCGCGCCAGCTCGGAGCCGATCAACACGAAGTTGCCCGTCACGTGCGCCGTGAACAGGCCAAACAGCGCGACGAAACCGAGCGTGTCGACATAGCCGGCAAAGCCGGCCAGGCACATGGACTGTATCGCGTCGCGGCGCGCGTCGGTGGCCATGGCGTCAGAAGGCAAAGCAGCTGCACCCGAGGGCGCCCCAGAAGCCGGAGAAGTCCGACACCGGCAGCGTCGATTTGCGCGCCACGTCGTGCGCGTGCGCGTGCACGCCGCAGGCGCCCTGGCACTGGTGCTGCTGTTGTAGCGTCGCCTTCTTCGCGGCCGGCGCGACGGCGCGATAGTGGCCCGCCACCTTGCTCACCGGCGACCAGTCCGGCAGCACCGGTATCGGCGGCGGCGCCAGCGTGGTGAACTCGGCCTGGCCGTAGACGATTTTTCCGCCGACGATGGTGAGCACCGATTCGATGGCCTTGATATCCTCCTCCGGCACGGTGAAGAAATCGCGCGACAGCACCGTCAGGTCGGCCAGCATGCCTTCCTGGATGCGGCCCTTCTTGCCTTGCTCGCTGGAGAACCACGCGCTGCCGGCGGTCCACAGTTCCAGCGCCGTGTCGCGCGACAGGCGGGCGGCCGATTCATACAGGCGCAAGCCGCCGACGGTGCGGCCGGAGACCAGCCAGTACAAGGCGGTCCACGGATTGTAGCTGGCCACGCGGGTGGCGTCGGTGCCGGCGCCGACCGGCACGCCGCTGCTCAACATGCGCTGGATGGGCGGCGTGTGCGCGGCCGCCCCGGCGCCGTAACGCTCGACGAAATACTCGCCCTGGAAGGCCATGCGGTGCTGGATGGCGATGCCGCCGCCGAGCGCCTTGACGCGGTCGATGTTTTTCGGCGTGATGGTTTCGCAGTGGTCGAACATCCAGTGCAGGCCGTCGAACGGGATGTCGCGGTTGACCTTTTCGAACACGTCGAGCATGCGCGAAATCGATTCGTCGTAGGTGGCGTGCAGGCGGAAGGGCCAGCGTTTCGAGACCAGGTGGCGCACCACTTTTTCCAGCTCGTCCTCCATGCCGGCGGCCAGTTCGGGACGCGGCTCAAGGAAGTCCTCGAAGTCGGCGGCCGAGAACACCAGCATCTCGCCGGCGCCGTTGTGGCGATAGAAGTCCGAGCCCTGGCCCGGCGTGACCATCTCGGTCCATTTTTCAAAATCGTCCAGTTCCTTGCCCTTGTTCTGCGTGAACAGGTTGTAGGCGATGCGGATGGTCAGCTGGTCGTCCTTGGCCAGCTGGTCGACCACCGAGTAATCCTCCGGATAATTCTGGAAGCCGCCGCCGGCGTCGATGGCGCTGGTGACGCCGAGCCGGTTCAATTCGCGCATGAACTGGCGCGTGGAATTGACCTGCAGCTCCAGCGGCAGCTTGGGTCCCTTGGCCAGCGTGGCGTACAGGATCATCGCGTTGGGCCGCGCGATCAGCATGCCGGTCGGGTTGCCGGCGGCATCGCGCACGATCTCGCCGCCCGGCGGATTCGGCGTGTCCTTGGTGTAGCCGACCACCCGCAGCGCGGCGCGGTTGAGCAGCGCGCGGTCGTACAGGTGCAGGATGAAGACCGGCGTGTCCGGCGCGGCGGCGTTGATTTCGTCCAGTGTCGGCATGCGTTTTTCGGCGAACTGGAATTCGTTCCAGCCGCCGACCACGCGCACCCATTGCGGGTTGGGCGTGCGCAGCGCCTGTTCCTTCAGCATGCGCAGCGCGTCGGCCAGCGAGGGCACGCCTTCCCAGCGCAGCTCCAGGTTGTAATTCAGGCCGCCGCGTATCAGGTGCAGGTGCGAGTCGTTCAGGCCGGGGACCACGGTGCGGCCGTGCAGGTCGATCACCGTGCTGTTGGCGCCGCGGTGGCGCAGCACGTCGTCGCTGTCGCCGACGGCCAGGAATTTGCCGTCCTGGATGGCGACGGCGCTGGCCTGCGGCTTGGATTTGTCGACGGTATGGAAGCAGCCGTTCAACAGGATCAGCGGGTCGTGGGTGGTAGTGTTCATAAAGTCGCTCCAAAAATTAAAGGACTATGATCCGGCCGGCGCCGAGGTGACGACACTCGCATTGTATCGCTTCCCGGCTGGCCTGAAGATAGGGTGGTATGACGGTTAATAGGCGTTCAGCAGGCCGCGTTGCGATGCCACGGTGGCCGCCTCCGTGCGGCTGGCAACGTTCAGTTTCGACAGGATGTTATTGACGTGGAATTTGACCGTGCCCACGCCGATGCCGGCGCTGCGCGCGATCAGCTTGTTGCTCTTGCCGGTCGACAGATGGCTGAGGATTTCCAGCTCGCGCCGCGACAGGCTGTTGGCATCGATGCGGTCGATCAGCTTGGCCGCCACTTCGGCCGGCAGATAGCGTCCGCCGCTGGCGACGGCCATGATGCATTGTTCGACGACGTCGAAGCTGGAGTCCTTGAGCAGATAGGATTTGGCGCCGGCGCGCAGGCCGCGATAGACATCCTCCTCGCCCTGATAAGTGGTGAGGATGACGATGCGGGCATCGGCGTCGGCCGCGCAGATGGCCTTGATGGCGTCGACGCCGTTCATCTCCGGCATGTTCAGATCCATCAGCACCAGCGCCGGCTTGAACTGCGCGTACAAGTCCACCGCCTGTTGGCCGGTGCTGGCCTGCGCCGCCAGATGCAGGCCGGGGTGGGAGCGTATCAGCGAGGCTAGTCCCGCCAGGATCAGCGGGTGGTCGTCGGCGATGAGGATGGATATGGGGGCTGGCGCTGTCACGATGGGAGTCCTTATAAAACCTGGCTTGCATTGCAATCGCGGCCGCCGATATCGGCGCCTGCGCGCGGCAGGCTGACATGGAAGGCGGCGCCGTGGCGCAGGCCGGGCGTGGCCCAGATCCGGCCGCCGTGCGCTGCGACGATGGAGCGGCAGATCGACAGCCCCATGCCCATGCCTTCGGGCTTGGTGGAGAACAGCGGCTCGAACACGCGCCCGGCCAGCTCCGGCGCCAGCCCGGCGCCGCTGTCTTCGACGCTCAGCTGGATGTCGCCGCCGGCGACGATGGCGGCCGAGCGCAGGCGGATTTCGCGGCGCTGTTTTTTGAGCGGCGCGGCGGCGATGGCCTCCATCGCGTTGACCAGCAAATTAAGCACCACCTGCTGGAACTGCGCGCGGTCGGCGCGTATCGTCTGGCGATCCAGTCCCAGCTCGGTGCGCATCGCGATGTCGTGCTGGTGCAGCTCGCAGCGCAGCAACAGCAGCACTTCGCGCAGCGCGTCGTCGACGACGAATTCGGCCCGCTCCGGCCCGCTCTTGCGCGCCAGTCCGCGGATGCCGCGGATGATATCGCCGGCGCGCCGTCCGGCCGTGACGATCATGTCGAAGGCCTGGCGGACCTGCAGCAGGTCCGGCTCGTCGCGCTTGAGCCAGTGCAGGCCGGCGCCGGCGTTGAGCACGATGGCCGACAGCGGCTGGTTGACCTCATGCGCGATCGAGGCGGCCAGTTCGCCCATCGTCGTCACGCGCGCCACGCGCGCCAGTTCGGCCTGCGCCTGGCGCAGCGCGGCCTGCGTCTGTTTCAGCTGCTCGCTGGTATCCTTTAGTTGTTGGCGCAATTGCGCGGCCTGCGCCGCACTTTGGCCGTCGATTACGAGCGGCATGGTGCGCCAGCCTTCATCGCCAAGCCGTCCATACGCCGATTCATGATGTCGTGGTCATACATGGTTTTCGCTGATAGCATTCGTTGGAAACGGTGTGACTTCATGGTTCCGATTATGTCGTGCGTTTGTTAAATGCGATTCATACTAATGGGGGAGCGTTATCGCTTTTAACCTGATCCAAAGACAGTGGCGTCACCCGTGCCGGCCTGTTGTAATCGATTCTTGGCCACATGGCGTTTTTTCTCGCCAGCCGTTTCACCAACAACCAGGAGCCACCATGACCGTTCTTTCCATTTCCCGGGTTCTGATCGCCGGCCTGTTCGCGGCCAGCGCCGCTGGCGCGTATGCCGCGCCGGCCGGCGGCGTCGCGGTCGGGCCGCAGTACGACACCACCCACGTCTACGTCAGCAATGACAAGATCGACGCCTTCGTCGACAGCTTCGTCGCCACCTTCGGCGGCAAGGCCTCGCCGCGCGCCGTGTTCACGGTCACGCCGACGCCGAGCAAGACCGCCTCGCAGTACATCCAGACGCCGGTCGGCATGCTGTCGGTATTCGCCTTCCAGACACCGGTGCCGTATCCCTTCGGCGACGAGCGCACCGGCTACCTGGTGACGAATATGGCCGACGCGGTCGCGGCGGCCGCCAAGGCCGGCGCCGACGTGATGGTCGACAGCTTCGACGACCCGATCGGCAAGGACGCCATCATCGCCTGGCCGGGCGGCCTGAAGATGCAGCTGTACTGGCACACCAAGGCGCCGGACTACGCGCCGCTGGAAACGGTGCCGGACAACCGCGTCTACGTGTCGCGCTACGCGGCCGACAAATTGGTCCATGATTTCGTCGCCTTCTCGCACGGTAAAGTCGTCGCCGACAACGCCAAGGCGGACGGCGGACAAATCGGCCTGCCGGGCACCACCTTCCGCCAGATCAAACTGGAATCGGGCTTCGGCAAGATGGCGCTGTTCGTCACCGACGGCAAGCTGCCGTATCCGTACGGCCGCGAGAGCACCGGCTACCAGGTCGCCGACGTCGACGCCACACTGGTCAAGGCCACGGCTACCGGCGCCACCGTGCTGTCGCCCAGCTACGCGCTGGCCGGCGGCCACACCGCCGTCATCGAATTCCCCGGCGGTTACGTCGCCGAGATCCACGATGTTAAAAAATAGGACCTCATCGCCGCGCCGCCTTTGGGCGCGCTGGCCATGCTCGCTGCTGTTGTCTGGCGTGGCGGTGACGGCGGCCGGCGCCGCTGCCGCCGCTGCTGCTGATGATGATGCGCCGGCCTGTCCGGCGCGGCCGGCGCTGAACTTCAACCGCTGGAACGAGAACTGGTCGGTGCTGGCTAATCCCTGCGTGCCGGCGCAGCCGTTCGACAGCCTCAAATACATGCCGCTGTCCGACGACGGCCTGACGTATTTGTCGCTGGGCGCCAATCTGCGCGAACGCATGGAGCACAACGACGCGCCGGCCTTCGGCATCGGCGCCGGCGGCCGTCCGGACACCTACGTCATCCAGCGCACCGAAGTCCACGCCGATCTGCGACTGGGCCGGGAGCTGCAGGTCTTCACGCAGATCGAAGATGCGCGGCCCTTCCACAAGGACGCCGTCAGCCCGGTCGACAAGGACCAGATGGATGTCGAGCAGGCCTTCGTCGCCTACGCCCGCCAGCTCGACGACGGCTGGTTCAAGGCGCGCGTCGGCCGCCAGGAAATGGCCTTCGATTTGCAGCGCTTTATCGCCGTGCGCGACGGCCCCAATGTGCGCCAGTCCTTCGACGCCGTGTGGGCCGATTGGGAAAGCGGCCCATGGCGCTGGATTGCCTACCTCACCCAGCCGGTGCAATCGCGCGACGTCAGCAGCTTCGATGATTATTCGAGCCGTCATCAACTCTTCAATGGCTTGCGCGTCGAGCGGCATGATGTCGGGCCGGGCGATTTGTCGGCCTACTATTCGCGCTACGACCGCGACGGCGCGCGCTTCCTCGACGCGCAAGGTAACGAGGGACGCAACGTCTACGACGTGCGCTACGCCGGCAAGGTGGGGCGGTTCGACTGGGACGTGGAGACGATGGCGCAGACCGGCCGTGTCGGCGCGCAGACCATCCGCGCGTGGGCGCTCGGCACGGTGGCCGGCTACACGTTCGCGCAATCGGCGTGGAAGCTGCGGGCCGGCTTGCAGTTCGACGCGGCCTCCGGCGACCATCATCCCGGCGATGGCCGGATCGGCACTTTCAATCCGCTGTTCCCGAACGGCTATTACTTCACGCTGGCCGGCGACACCGGCTACAACAACCTGATACACCTGAAGCCTACGCTGACCATCAAACCGGCCGCCGGCCTGACGCTGATGGGGGCACTGGGCCTGCAATGGCGCGAGACGACGGCCGACGCGGTCTATGCGCAAGGTTCGGCCGCCGTCGCCGGCACGGCGGGGAAGGGCGACCGCTGGACCGGCGTGTATGCGCAGCTGCGGGCCGATTGGGCCATCAACCGCAACCTGAGCGCGTCGCTGGAGGCGGTGCACTTCCAGGTCGGCGACACGCTGCGCCAGGCCGGCGGCGCCAATGCCGATTACATAGGCGCGGAGTTGAAGTTCGGCTGGTGAGAGAGTTGAAGTCGGCGCGGCCCGGTTAATCGGCGCGCCGGGCTATCGTCAGGGCAGCGTGGCGAGGTAGGCGGAGACGGCCTTCATCTCGTCTTCATTCAATTTGACGGCGACGGTTTTCATCGTCGTCGCCAGCGGGTTGTTGAATTTCGGGACGTCGTGATAGACATGCAGCTGTTCCAGCGTATACGTCGCCGGCTGCGAGGCGATGCGCGGGAAGGCGGTCTGGCCATGTCCCTGCGCGCCGTGGCAGCTGGCGCAGGCTGGCGCGCCGGTCGCGCTGCCCTTGGTGAAGATGTCGCGGCCCCTGGCTTCCAGCGCCTTGTCCTGCGACGGCTGCGGCTTGGCCTTCATGGCGCCGAAGTAGACGCCAAGGTCGTGCATCTCGCTGGGTTTGAGCGGCGTGGCGATGCCCTTCATGATGGGATTCGGACGCTCGCCGCTTTTGAAATTGGCCAGTTGCAGTTCTATATAAGCCGGCGCCTGGCCCGCGAGGTTAGGGTACAGCGTGGCGTTGGCGGTGTTGCCGTCGGCGCCGTGGCAGGCGATGCAGGTGGCTGCGGATGGCGGCGCGCTGCCGGCATGGGCCGGGTGCATTGTGGCCAGCGTCAGCGCGGCCAGCAGCGGCATGTTTTTCAGCGATAGGGTGGCGTTCATGGAATCTCCTGTTAGCTTAAAACATTAGCCGCAAAGCGGCGGTGCTACAACCGGCCGGAAGATATGGCACCATTCAAAATCTATTCAAGGAGTTAGCTATGGAATTCGTCAGCCCGGGTTCGGACCTGCACAATCAAGTCCGCCTGCTCACGCGCCGGCTGCGCGATCTGCACAAAGCGCTGATCGACGTCGAGACGCAGTATTTCGGCGCCGTCGGCAGCGCGCTCGAACATCTGCAGCTGGTCGCCAACCACCCGCATTTCGCGTGGCTGCAAAAGCTATCGAGCCTGATGGCGGCGTTCGACGAGCGGCTCGATCAGCCGGAGCCGCTGGGCGTCGAGGAGGTGGCGGCCTTCCGGGCCGCGATCGAAACGCTGATCGGGCCGGAGGAGCCGGGCGATGCCGACTTCCGGAAAAAATATCTGGCGCTGCTGCACGACGCGCCGGAAGTGGTGATGGCGCACGGTGCCGTGCGCAATCTGCTGAACGGCCTGCCGAAACTAGCTGGAAACTAGCTGCTTAAAGGCGCCGACAACAGCGGCAGGTCGTGGCGCCGCTGGCCGGTGGCTTGCGCCAGCGCGTTGCTCAGCGCCGCCGCCATCGGCCCCTGCGCCGCCTCGGCCACGCCGAGGAAGGGCGCGCCGGGCTGGTCGAGCAGCGCGATGTCTATCCGCTCCGGCACGCCGGAGAAGCGCATGATCGGATAGGTGCTCCAGTCCATGCTGGCGATGCCGTTCGGGCCGTAGCGCAGCTGCTCGTACAGCGTCCAGCTGGCCGACTGCACGATGCCGCCTTCGAGCTGGTTGCGTACGCCGTCCGGGCTGACCACCTGTCCGCAATCGGCGGCGGCGACGACGCGGAGGATGCGTACCTCGCCCTTGTCGCGGTCGACGGCGATCTCCACGGCGATGGCCACCCACGCCATCAGGTTTTTATATTGCGCGAAGCCGAAGCCGACGCCGTGGTTGGCGCGGCGCGGCATGTCGTGCTTCCAGCCGAAGGCGTCGGCGGCGCGGCGGATCACGGCCTGCGCGCGCGGTTGCAGCTGCAGGTGCTGCAGGCGGAATTGCACCGAATCGACTTGCGCCATCCCGGCCAGTTGTTCGACCGTGCCCTCTATCGCCACGATGTTCAGGTGCGCGCCCAGCGAGCGCATGGCCGACGTGCGCAGTGGCGTCACCGGCAGGAAGTGGTTCACCACGCGGATGTTGGGGATGTCGTACAGCGGCAGCGCGTTGCGGTCGCCGCCGCCCTCCGGTTGCGGCATCGGCAGCGAGGGATCGGGCACGATCGGCCTGGCCAGCAGCCACGCCGGCACCAGCTTGCCCGCGTTGCCGGGGCGCTCGTTGTGCGAGCCGCTCCACAATTCATAATCCCAGTGGCCGATGCGGCCAGACTCGTCGAGCTCGGCATGGATGGTGCTGACCATCGCCGGCGCGTACGGCTCCCACAGGTTTTCCTGGTCGCGCATCAGCTGCACGCGGATGGCGTGGTCGGGCAGCGCGCGCGCCAGCAGCGCGGCGTCGGCGGCGACATCATCGGCGCCGTTCTGGCCGTAGCATCCGGAGCCTTCGGTGTGGATGCAGCGCACGGATTCCGGCGCCATGCCGACCAGTTCCGCGATCGCCTGGCGCAGCGGATAGACGCCCTGCGTGTGCGTCCACACCGTCATCTCGCCGTCCTTCAGCAAGGCCACCGAGCACGATGGACCGATGGAGCCGTGCAGCACATACTGTTTGGTGTAGCGCGCTGCCACCGAGCGCGGGCCGGCCTCGGCGCGTATCGCTGCGCCGCGTTGCAGGACGGTGATGTCCTGCGACGGCAGGTGCTGCAACTGGTCGTGGATGGTCGACGGCTGCGGCAGCTGCGCGCCGCCCTCCCAGCGCGCGCTGGCATACAGCGCCTGCATCGCTTGCACGGCCTGCCATTCGCCGGCCGCGATCACCGCCAGGTAGCTGCCGTCGCGGACCACCTTGCGCACGCCCGGCATGCGGCCGGCGGCGGCGATGTCGGCCGATACCAGGCGCGCGCCGGGACGCGGCGGACGCACCACGCGCGCATGCAGCATGCCGGGCAGGCGCAGGTCCTGCACATAGGCCGCGCCGCCGCTGACCTTTCCGGGA
>Ga0209901_1000353_pt1 | contig 19491 bp, 17 predicted proteins | sample OrgsoiDNA_201058_FD_185806 | JGI IMG/M metagenome (GOLD analysis project Ga0209901, IMG submission 185806) | Permafrost soil microbial communities from the Arctic, to analyse light accelerated degradation of dissolved organic matter (DOM) -... | ecosystem: Environmental > Terrestrial > Soil >...
TCACCAGCGCCTGGCGCACGTGGATGGTGTTGGCCGCCGTCGTGTTGACGCTGGATGCGGCGCGCAGCACGCCGTTGTAGACGCCGTCGCCGGTGGCGTCCCACACGCCGTTGCCGTTCGAATCGATATATTGCTCGCCGGGCGCGCGCACGGCGTTGCCGCTGCTCCAGGCGTCGTCGAGGAAGTTGGCGTTGGCGTTGGTGATGGCGCGGTCGTTGCGGAAGGGCTCGCCCAGGTCGGTGAACGGTTCGCCGGCGTCATACAGATTGTTGCCGTTGGTGTCCGTGAAGCTTTCCTCGCCCAGCGCGTAGGCCAGCACCGTCACGCGGTCATTGGCCGGCCGCGGGTTGCCCGAGCAGTAACGCACCGTGCATTCGCCCGGCGTGCCTTTTTGCGTGATGACGCTGCCGTCGGTTAGCGTGGTGCTGGTCAGGCCGGTCAGGCAGGAGGCGTCGATGGTGCCGCCGCTGGCCGTGAAGCTGACGGCGGTGCCATCCGGGACCGGGTTGTGGAAGTGGTCGCCAAGACGCGCGGTGATCAGGGTGCCGGGACCGTAGGTGCTGCTTGGCGCCAGGCAGCCGTTGAAGTCGCCGCCCTCGACGTTGAGGATGGCTGCGCTCAGCGTGAAGCTGTTCTGGTCCGGCACGCCGGTCGAGACGATCAGCTGGTCGGAGATGGTGCTGATGCCGCTGGGGATGCTGGCCGTCACGCGCACTGGCGTGTTGACGGTGCCCGACTGCACGGTGGTGGTGACCAGGCCGCCGGTACCGGTGGTGGCCGAACTCGGTGTCAGCGACAGGCCGCCGGCCGTGGTGTTGAGCGCGAAGTTGACCACCTGGCCGACGACCGGGTTGCCGTTGCGGTCGAGCGCCCTGAAGGTGACGGTCGAGCTTTCCTGACGACCGGCGCCGCCGGTGCCCTTCAGCGCGATGTTCTGCGGCAGGGCCGACACGAAGTTCAGCTGGCCGACGGCGGCCGGCTGTACCGGCGGCATCGGCTGCACCGTCAGCGTGGCGCTGCTGTTGATGGTGTAGCCGTAAACGGCGGCGCTGGCCGTGATGACGTCGGTGGTGGCGCAGCCCAGGTCGGTGTACGAGGTGCTGGCCACGCCGTTGACGGTGGTCACCGGCGAGTTGATGGTGGCCTTGCCGGCCGTCACGCACGGCGAGCTGAACGTCACCGCCAGCGCCGGCGTGAAGATGGCGCTGCCGTTTTGCGCCGTCACGGTGAGGCTGGCCGTGCCGCCGTAGGCCAGGGTGGCCGGCGCGAGCACCGGCGCGCTCAGCGTGATGGCTGGGATGGTGACGGCGTATCCGGCGGGGAGGCTGGTCACCGTCTGCGTACCGACGGAGGCGCTGGCGGTGACGGTGTAGGCGCCGCTTTGCGTACCGGCGACCAGGCCGATGCTGACCTTGCCGGTGGCGTCGCTCAGGGCGCTGCCCGAGGCCGGCAGGAAGCCGCCGCTCTTGTCGGTGGTGACGAAGCTGACGACCGTGGTCGGCACGGCCTTGCCGGTGGCGTCCAACAGCACGGCTGTCAATGTGCCGGGCTGCAGCGGTGTGATGGCCGAGGTTGGACCGTTGGCATTGCTCAGCGCCAGCACCAGCGTCGGCTGCGCCGGCTGGGTCGGCGTGGTCGGCGGGGTCGGCGTCGCCGCGTAGGTGGTGCTGGCGCTCAGCGCCGTGGCGCCGACGGTGGCTTTGGCCGTGGCCGTGTAGGCGCCGCTGACGCTGCCGGGCGCGATGCCTATCGTGGCCTTGCCGTTGGCGTCGGTCAGCGCGCTGGCCGAGGCTGGCGTGAAGACGGCGCCGCTGTCGGTGCTGGCGAAATTGACGACGGCGCTCGGCACAGCCTTGCCGCCGGCGTCGACGACGACCGCCACCAGCACGCCGGGCTGGGCCGTCGTCAGCGCCGTCGTGGCGGCGCCGCTGGTGTTGGTCAAGGTCAGGAACACGACCGGGTTAGTCGGCACCACCGGCGTGGCCGCGTAGCTGGCGCTGCCGCTGACGAGCTTGCCGGCGACGGTGGCGCTGGCGGTGACCGTGTAGGCGCCGCTCTGGCTGCCCGGTTTGAGCGTGATGCTGGCCTTGCCGTTACTGTCGCTCAGGGCGCTGGCCGGCGCCAGGGCGCTGGAGGCGTCGCTGGTGACGAAGTCGATTTCGGTATTGGCGACGGCGTTGCCGCTGCTGTCCTTGAGGGTGGCCGTCAGCGTGTCCGCTTGCGTCGGCGTGACCAACACGGTGGTGGCGCCGTTGGCGCCGGTCAGCGCCAGCGTCAGCGTCGGCGCGGTGGCGGCCGGCGGCGTGGTCGCGGTACTGGTGCAGGACGGCAGTGATGGATCGCGGTTCGGGTCCACCACGGTGCAGCCGCCGTTGGCGCCGCCGCCGCCGCCGCAGGCGCTGAGCACGGCGCTCAGCAGGACCAGCGTCAGCAGGCTGGCCGATCGCCGGGACAATATGGTTCTAAACATGGTTACTCCTGGTTGAAATTGGGTGTGGCAAAGCGGCCCGCGCGCGACGCCTCCGCAGGCGGCTCCTGCTGCGCCAGCGGATGGCCGCTGCTGGCGTCGATCAGGGCGATGTGGCCGATCAGGTCATGGCCGAGCACGATACGGATGCCGGTCTGCTGCGGCAAGCGGCGCGCGCCCAGCAACAGCGCCTGGCCTTGCAGCGCGGCGTACAGGACGCGCGCCTGCTGTTCGTGGCCGGGCAGGTATTCGATGATGGTGCGGCGCTGGTAATGGCGATGCTGGTCGACCACGCTGGCGCCGGCCAATGCGCCGCGCCGCGCCAGCAGGCGGCGCACGCGCTCGCCCATGCCGGCGACGCCGTTGCCGTTGACGATCTGGATGGACGCGTCGGCCTGGACGTCGTCGCGCGAGTACTGCGCGGCGGCTGCGGCATCGGCCAGCGCCGCCAGCAGCAGGCTGTGCGCGGCCGCTGCCTTGCCGGATGGCGCCGCGGCCAGCGCCGCTGCGGCCGGCCGGGCTTGCAGGCGCAATTCGTGTGGCGCCACTTGCACCAGCTCCATCGTGGCCGCGCTGAGCGGCACGATCATCGGCGCGGCCCGCAGCGGCGCCGGGCTGCTTGCGGCGCTGGCTGCCGCAGTTATGCGGGATGGCGCGGCTGCGGGTGGCGGGAGCATCATGGCCGGCGCCGCGACCGCGTGGGCGTCCGCTACGGTTGCGGCGTCAATCACGGTCGGGCCGGTGTTTGCTGCGGCCGCCGTCGTGGCCGGCGTGCGCGTCAGCGCGGCGTCCACCAGCGCCAGGTTGGCGCGCGCCTGGGCATGGCCGGGATCGAGACGTAGGGCCTCGCGCAGCGCGTCGGTGGCGGCGCGCTCGTCGCCGCGCAGATGGTCGATGTAGCCGAGGTTGTTGCGCGGCTGGGCCTGCGCCGGATAGTCGGCGATCACTAGCCGCAGCAGTGCGACGGCGTCGTCGTAATGGCCCTGCGCGGCCAGCAGCACCGCTAGCGCGTTGCGCGCGTCGAGCTGGCGCGGGGCGAGCGCGATCGAGCGCTGGTAGGCGCCGGCGGCCTCGCCATCCTGGCCGCGCTGCTGCAAGTAGCGGCCCAGCTGATAGTAGTGCCCGGCCGTCAGGCCGGCCGAATCGTCGAGCCGCAGCGGCAGCGGCGCGATCGTCGCCGGCTCGGGCCGCGTGGCCGTGCCGCCGCAGGCCTGCAGCAGGCAGGCGGCGAGTACGGCGCCGGCGGCGGTGTGGAGTGGGGCCATGGTCATCCTCAGTGGTTGGCCAGACCGGCCGTCGCCGGCCCTGGCAGCAAGGGCTGCATGGCGCAGCCGGCCAGCCGGTCGCAGGCCACCGGCGCTCAGTGCCGCCAGTAGGGCGGCGGCGCGGCTGACGAGGGCCGTCATGGCGTGCTCGCGCCGCTGGCGATACCAAAACCGTGTGACAACAGCAAAATCGCGGGTCCGAGCAGAACCACCAGCAGGCTGGGGAAGATAAAAAAGATCAGCGGAAATAGCAGCTTCAGGGCGATCTTGGCGGCCTGCTGCTCGGCGCGCTGGCGGCGCTTGGTGCGCAGCTGTTCCGATTGCACACGCAGCGAGTCGGCGATGCTGGTACCGAAGCGCTCTGCCTGGATCAGCATCGTCACCAGCGAGTGGACGTCCTCGACGCCGGTGCGCACGGCGAAGTTGCGCAGCGCTTTATCCTTGCTGCTGCCGGCGCGCAGTTCCAGCGTCACGAGTTGCATTTCCTCGGCCAGGACCATGCTTTTCAAGCCGATCTCGTTGGCCACGCGCGCCAGCGCCGAGTCCATTGCCAGGCCGGCCTCGACGCAGACCGTCATCAGGTCCAGGGCGTCGGGAAAGTTATCAAAGATGTCGCGCTGGCGTTGCGCGACGACGTAGCTGAGCACCTTGTCGGGCAGGTAGTAACCGGCGGCGGCGGCCGACAGCAGCACCATCAACGTCATGAGCAGCGTCGGTGGCGTGGTCTTGGTATGTAGGTAGACATAGGCGATCAGCGGCAAGCCGAGGAACAAACCCGTCTTGGCGGCGTAATACAGGCGCGGCGTCGATGCCTTGCGCCAGCCGGCGGTGATGAAGCGGGTGCGAATTTCCGAACCTTCCCAACCTTCCTCCGGCACGGACAGCTTGGCCAGCGGCGCGACCAGGCTGATCAGCCGGTTAAGCCAATAGCTGGAGCTGGCCTGGGACTTGAAGACTAGGGGGTCGGCCAACGCTTCCAGCCTGTCCTTGATCGGGCTCGGCGAGAGCAGCCGCAGCGCCAGCAGCGCGGCGATGAAGATGGCGCTGAATAGTATCGCCAGGAAGAGGTATTGGATCAGATTCATCGCCTCAGACCCGGATGCGAGTGATTTTGCGGATGACGAAAAAGCCGAGCAGCATCAGTGTGCCGGCGACGCTGAGCATCTTGCGTCCGGCCGCTTCGGTGTACAGCGGCGTCAGGAATTCCGGGTTGGCGATATACATCATGGCGGCCGCACCGAAAGGCAACAGACTCAGCACCCAGGCCGACATTTTTCCCTCGGCCGACATCACTCTGACCTGGCCCAGCAGCTTGATGCGGTCGCGGATGATGGCACTGATGCTGGTCAGTAATTCCGTCAAGTTGCCGCCGGTCTCGCGCTGGATCAGCACGGCGACGACGAAATAGCGCAAGTCAGTGCTGGGTACGCGTTTTGCCAGGTTCATCAGCGCGTCCTGCATGGACACGCCGAAATTGACTTCATCGAAGACGGTGCGGAATTCGCCCGCCAGAGGCTGCGGCATTTCGTCGGCGATCATTTTCAAGGTCGTCGGGAAGGCGTGACCGGCGCGCATGGCGCGGCTCATCATGTCGAGCGCGTCGGGCAGCAGGTTGTCGATCAGGGTCAGGCGCTTTTGCTTGGCGCGCGACACCATCATCACCGGCAACGCGCCGGCCATGGCCGTCAGCGTCAGGCGCAGCGGCCAGCCGAGGCCGAGAACCGAGGTCAACAGCAACACCAGTGGCGGCGCGGCCACCACCACGGCCAGCAGCCGTGCAACGGTGCCGGTCATGCCGGACTGTTGCAACATCTGGTCCAGCGCCAGCACGGGCCGCAGGCCCTTCAGCATGCGCTGCAGGCCGGGATCGCTGCTCAGCAGCCTTTCCTTGGTGATCGACACGGCCAGTTCGCTGCCGCCGTCGCCGATGGCGTTGCGCAAGCGGCGCGCGACGCGTTCGGCCTGCGGGTTCTTGGTGGTTTTCCAGGATTGATAAATGCCCCACAGCAGCAGCAGCAGGGCGCAGAAAATGATCAGGCCGAGGATCAGCAGGCGGACGATGGACATCAGCGCACCTGCGGTTCGAACAGGCTGTTCGAGACGGTGATGCCGAAATTGCGCAGCCGTTCGACGAAGCGCGGCCGGATGCCGCTCGAGGTGTGGTGGCCGATTACGCTGCCGTCCTCGCCCAGGCCGGTCTGCTTGTAGCTGAAGATCTCCTGCATCGTGATGACGTCGCCCTCCATGCCGGTGACCTCCTGGATGGACATCACCTTGCGCTTGCCGTCGGGCAGGCGCGAGACCTGCACGACCACGCCGACGGCCGAGCTGATCTGCTGGCGCATGGCCTTGGTCGGCAGGTTGGCGGCGGCCATGCTGATCATGTTTTCCAGCCGCGTCAGCGCGTCGCGCGGCGTGTTGGCGTGGATGGTCGCCATCGAACCCTCGTGGCCGGTGTTCATCGCGCCCAGCATGTCGAGCGCCTCGGCGCCGCGCACCTCGCCGAGGATGATGCGGTCGGGCCGCATCCGCAGCGCGTTGCGCACCAGCGCGCGCTGCGTGACCTCGCCCTTGCCCTCGATGTTCGGCGGCCGCGTTTCCAGGCGGACCACGTGCGGCTGCTGCAGTTGCAGCTCGGCCGCGTCCTCGACGGTGACGATGCGCTCGGTCGAGCCGATGAAGCCGGAGATCACGTTGAGCATGGTGGTCTTGCCGGAGCCGGTGCCGCCCGAGATCAGGATGTTGACCTTGGCCTTGCCCAGGCCCTGCAAAATCTCGGCCATGTCGGCCGTCATGCTCTGGTAGGCCACCAGGTCGGCCAGGCGCAGCGGGTCGGCCGAAAAGCGCCGGATCGACATGATCGGCCCATCGATGGCCAGCGGCGGGATGATGGCGTTGACGCGCGAGCCGTCGGGCAGGCGCGCGTCGACCATCGGGCTGGACTCGTCGATGCGGCGGCCCACGCGCGAGACGATCTTGTCGATGATCTTCATCAGGTGGGCGTCGTCGTTGAAGGTGACGTCGGTCAGCTCGAGCTTGCCGCGCCGTTCGACATAGATTTGATTATAGGTATTGACCAGGATGTCGGACACCGTGGTGTCGGCCAGCAGCGGCTCGAGCGGGCCGAAGCCGAGCATCTCGTTCTGGATGTCGCGCGTCAGGTTCTTGCGCTCGACGTCGTTGATGATCACCGCCTCCTCTTCGAGCAAGCGCTCGACCAGGGTGCGCAGCTCGACGCGGATCTGCTCTGGCGACAAGCGCTGCAAGGTCTCCAGGTCGACGCGGTCGAGCAGGGTTTGGTGTAGACGGTGCTTGAGGTCTTGATAGGCGCGGTTATCGATGCCGGCGCCACGCTGGCCGGTGACGCGGGCTTGCCCGCTTTCCAGGCGTTCGCGCAATGAGATGGTCGGAGTAGTCATGGTCGGTCCTTACTGGGTCGGGCAAAGTCGGCGGCGCGGGCCGGGGTCAGCTGCTGCGCGCACGCAGACGCGACAGCCAGCCGCCGCTGCTGGCCGCCACCGGCGCCGCCTCGCCGCTCAGCGTGGCGGCGAATTCAGCCAGCGCCTTGCTGATCGGGCTGGCCGGCACCAGCTGCATCACCGGCACGCCCTGGTTGACGGACGCGGCCGCTGCATCGTAATGGTTGGGGATGGTCTTCATGATGTCGGTGTCGAAGGCTGTTTCCAGATCCTGCAGGCGGATTTCGCCGCCCCGGTCGTGGCGGTTGACGATCAGGTGCAGCTTGTCCTTGCCGTAGTCGAGCGAGCGGAACATGTTGAGCAGGCGCTTGCCGTCGCGGATATACGGCAGGGTCGTCTGCAGTATGGGGAAAATCATGTCGGCATGGTCCAGGCCGCGGATGCTGACGGCGTCGAGCGTGCGGCCGACGTCGAGCAATACGAAGTCGTACTGGCGCCGCGCCAAATTGAGGATGGCGTCGATGTGCTCGGGCTTGACGTCGTTGGCGTGAGCCGGGTCGGACGGCGCCGCCAGCACGCCGTAGTTGGGCGTGATGCTCAGCATGCTCGAGGCCAGGAAGGACGGGTCGAGGCGGTGGATTTGTTGCGCCACGTCGGCCAGCGTGGCCAGCGGCTTGTGGTCGGAGACGAACAAGGAGGCGTCGCCGAATTGCAGGTTCATGTCGATCAGCGCGACCTTTTTAGTGCCGCTGGCGGCCAGCGCGTAAGCCAGGTTGGTGGCCAGGAAGGTGGCGCCGCTGCCACCCTTGCAAGAAATGAACGCGAAGATCTTGCCCTTGCTCGGGTTGCGCCGTTCCAGCTTGTCGCTGATGCGTTCGAGCGCCGGGTGTAGCGCGGCGGCGCTGGCCGGCCACGGCAGTACTTCGCGCACGCCGGCGCGCATCGCCGCCAGCAGGAAGTCCGGGGTCTGTTCGCGGCACAGCAGCACGAAAGCGGTACGCGGGTGCATGCCGCTGAGGCGCTCGATGTCGTCGAGGGCGCCATCGTCGGCCGAGGGCTGGTCCAGCACCAGCACGTCGGGCATGGCGTCGTCGTCGAGGCCGATCAGACGGGCCACCGTCCCCTCGACCATGTCGACGGCGTCGCTGGCGTCGCGCGTGCGCACGATCTTGGCGATATCCGCCAGATTGCGTTGATCCTTGGAGATAACAGCGATTTTCAATTGAGACCTGTGGGCGAAAAAATGGGCGGGATGGCGGGCGGGCGCGCCATCAATGACTGGCGCCGCCGACACCGATCGACAGTGTGCCGCTGTCGGCCACCGGCGTCGTGTACGAGCGCTGATAATTGTCGTAGGCGGCGGCCGCCGCGCGGCCATCCATGCCGTTGACCGGCTCCGTGTTCAGCGCCGCCTGCGGGTTCAGCGTTTGCTGCGCCGTGTTCTGGCGCGCGCTGTCGCCGAACTGGCGGTCGAGCCGGGGCGAATTGGCGCAGCCGGCCAGCAACAGCGCTGCGGTCAGCGTCAGGGAGAAAAACCGGAGCAAAGAGAAGAGTGGGTGCATGGGAGCTCCTATTTCACATCAAAGCCGACGGCGGGCGCGCTCGGCGCCGGCGTAGCGGCCGGCTGGGCATCGAGCGTGACGCTGCTTTGGCCTTCTATCTTACCGCGCAATAAATAATCGGTGCGCGTCGGTTCGACATAGCCGTCGGTCGGCAGCTTGTATTCCGGCGTCAGTGGCTTGGCCAGATGCGGCGTGACGATGAACACCAGTTCCGTGCGGTCGCTCTGGAAGGCGGTGCTGCGGAACAGCGCGCCGAGCACCGGGATTTCGCCCAGGCCGGGGAAGGCCTTGATGTTGGTGGTCGTGTTGTTTTTGATTAGACCGCCGATGGCAAAGCTCTGTCCGTCGAACAGCTGCACCGTGGTGCTGGCGCGGCGCGTAGTGAACGAGGGCAGCACCGACGTGCTGACGCCGTTGCTGGTGATACCGACGCCGTCGGGGTTCAGGTCCGACACTTCCGGCGCCACGCGCAGGTTGATGCGGCCGCCTTCGAGCACGGTCGGGGTGAACTTGACGGCGATGCCGAATTCTTTTTCTTCCAGCGTGATGGTGGTGCCGCCGGTGCCGCCGCCCTGGGCGACCGGGATGAAGATCTTGCCGCCGGCCAGGAAGCTGGCCTCTTGGCCGCTGATGGCCATCAGCGTCGGCTCGGCCAGCACCTTGATCAGACCGTCGTTCTTCTGGGCATCGAGGGTGAGGAAGTTGCCGTTCTTGCTGTTGAAACCATCGGCGACGTTGTTGTTGCCGCTCAACAGCTTGGACAGGAAGGTGTAAGTCCAGTTGCCGCTTGAGATGGAGGCGCCGACGCTGGCGCCGAGTTGGTCGACCAGGGTTTTCGAGATCTCGGCGATCTTCACCTCCAGCAGCACCTGCTGCGGCGCGGCCACGGCCATCATATTGATGACGCGGGCGGCGGCCGGCTCGCTGCCGGCAGAGGCCGGCGCCGCGCCGCTCACGCTGACGGCCGGCGCCGCACCGCTGGCGCTGCTGGCCGCCGGCGCCTGCGTCGACGTGCCGGCGGCGCCGAGCATGCCGCGGCCGCTGCGTTGCAAGAAGGCCGTCGCGAGGGCCATGGCCTGGCTGGCGCGCACCGTGTCGGACACCGTGCCCGATAAAATCAGCGCGCCGCCGGAGACGGTGATGACGAGGTCTTTTTCATTGGGCAGCAATTGTTCGAATTGCTTGCGCAGCGCCAGCGTGTCGATACCCACCGCGATGTCGATGATGGTCGCCTGGTTGGCGCGGTTCCAGATGATCAGGTTGGTCGCGCCGTTCGATTTGCCCAGCATATACACCTCGCTGGGATTAATCAGTATCACGTCGGCCACGCGTGCATCGCCGACGGCCAGCCGCGCCGCCGGGTAGGGCAGGTGCATCAGCGTCGACTTGCCCTCGGACAGCTCGATCTGGGCGGCCAGCTCGACGCTGGCTGCGGTCACCGGCACGGCCGCGTCGGCGGCCGGCGTGGGCGGTTTGGCGCTCTTGGCTGCGGCCGAGGCTGGTATTGGTGCGCTGGACAGCAGGGCCGCCATCAGCAAGCTCAGACGGAGTGGCGTGCGGGCGCCGGCGTTACGGATTACGCTCATCTATAGATTCCCTGTGCTTAGAATTGTTGGGTGCTGCGGTCCAGCCCCTTGATCACTTCGACCTTGTCGCCTGCCGGTGCGCGCACGGTGGCGACGCGCTTGACCACTGGCACCGGCAACGGCGCTGGCGCGACCGGCGCCGGCTCCGGTATGCGTGGCGCGCGGCCTTCGTCGAGCAGGCTGCTCTTGGTGGCGCCGTCGGTGTGGGCCGACTGCGGGTCGACCTGGTTGCGCAGCACCAGCGACAAAGTGCCGACGCTGCGCGCCAGATCGAGTTTCTCGACCTGGTCCGGGGTCAGTTCCAGCGTCACGGCGTTGACCACTTTCGGCTTGGTGTCATCGCGGTTCGATTCCTGGGCGATGGCCAGCACCAGTATGCGTTCGAGCACAATCTTGGAAATGGCCTGGTTCTGGCTGCCGTTGGCAGTGTCCCTACTGTCATCCTGGGTGTTGACCAGGATGTCGACGAAATTGCCAGGCAGTGCGAAACCGGCCACGCCGACGACGTCGTTGACGCGCACCGTCATCGCCCGCTTGCCCTCGGCCACCACGGCCGATAAGCCGCCCAGCGTGCCGGCCGAGGCCAGCTTGCTTTCCATCAGCGGCTCGCCGCGCTGGATGCTGGTGCGGCTGACGCGCGTGTCGATCTGTTTCATGTCGCTGATGGCGCCGGGCGGCATGGCGTTCTGCGGCCAGTCGATGAGGCGTACCATGTCCGGTGTCACGCGGGTGCCGGGGCTGATGTCGGTGGTGGCGACGGCCACCTTGCCGCCGGTGCTGGAGGCTTGGTCGTTCATCCAGTGCGCCGCCATCAGCACTGCGAACACGGCCAGCAGCAATGCCGCGCCGATCATGACTAGGGCCCGCGTATTTCTCATCGTCGTCTCTTCCTTGGTTAAGCCTGAGTCGGCGCGTCACGCCGTTCCCGTTCTTTTTTCTGTTGTTCGGCCGCGACCTTGCGGGCACCGGCGCCGGCGAAATAATTGGACCAGGCCCAGTCCAGACTGCGCTGGTCCAGCACCGGCGCGCTGTCCTCGTAATGGGCTAGGTCGCAGACCTGCCGCACCAAGTCGCGCGGATAGCAGGCCAGCAGGGGGATGTCGTCTTTATAATGCCGCTCCTGCAGTAGGTAGCGGAAGGCGTCGGCGTCGAACGGCACGGCGTATTGGGTGCACGCTTGACGGAAAATTTGCAGATATTCGGCTTCGGTCTGGGCCGGCACTTCGATTTTGTAGCCGAGCCGGCGCAGGAAGGCGCCATCGGATAGGCGCTCAGGCAAGAAGTTCGAGGAGAATACCACGATCACGTCGAAAGGAATCTGGAAAATGTGGCCCGTGTGCAAGGAAAGATAATCGACGCCACGATCCATGGGCACGATCCAGCGGTTCATCAGTTCCAGCGGCGAGCTGCGCTGGCGGCCCAGATCGTCGATGATGAAGATGCCGTTGTTGGCCTTCAGGTGCGGCGGCGCCTGGTACAAGCGGGTATTGGCGTCGAAGCGCAAGTCCAGCATCTCGAGGGTCAGCTCGCCGCCGGTCAGCGCCACCGGGCGCTGGATGCCGCGCACCCAGCGGGCGTCGAGCGCGTTGCGCTTGTCGAAGCCTTCGACCGGCAGCACGGCGTCCGGCGCCGGGCGGTGCTGTACCGGATCGTAAAAGGGGATGACTTCGCCGTCGATCCAGACGGCGTAGGGGACGGCGATGTCGCCCTTGAGCAGGCCGCACAGGCGCTCGGCCAGGAAGGTCTTGCCGCTGCCGGCCAGGCCGTGGATGAAGATGGCACGGCCGGAGTTCATCGCCGCGCCGAGCTGGTCGAGCACGGTGGCGTTGACAACCACGTCGTGGAAGGTGCTGGCGACGTCGGCGCGGGTGACGCGCAAGTGGCCGACGCTTTGCTCGGCCACTTGCGCGCGGTAGGCCACCAGCGTCACCGGTGCCGGGCCGGCGTAGGCGTTGCGTGAGATGCAGGCGATCGCGCGCTCGCGGCCCAGTTCAGTCAGGTGGTAGGTCAGGTCGGCGTCGGTGCCGCTGCTACCGCTGCGCGTGACTTCGCACAGCTTTTCGGTACGCATAAACGTCACCAGCGGATCGATGACGCTGACGCTCAGTTTCAGCAGCAAGGCCAATTCCGGCAGGCGCACCTGGCCGCGCTGGAACAGCACCTTGGACAGCAATTCGACCAGGAATAAAAACGGCAGTCCAGTTTCCTCGACGCTGCGCGGCGCGCGTATCAGTGCAGGAACGGCCTCGGCCACCGGTGCTTCGGTGGCGCTAAAGGGAGGCGGGCGCTGGTTGCCGGTGTTCACAAAAACAGGCTCTTGCCGGTCATGGCGGCATAGATTAAATAAGGCAGGGTGCCGGCTGCGATGGCGATCGCGTAAGGCAGCTTGCCGCTGGGGACGGCGGGCGCCTCGATATGGGGCGAGGCGCCGGACAGCGACTTGAGCACGCTATGCGATACCATGTGGAAGCTGTTGCTGAAGACTCGCCCCAGTTGGCCGGTAAACAGCGCCACCACCACCGCCAGCGCGCCGCCGGCGAGCAAGGTCAGCACGCCAATGTAGAGGATGGTTTGCCAGCCGACGAAGGCGCCTATCATGGCCATCAGCTTGACATCGCCGGCCCCCATGGCGCGCAAGGCGTACATCGGCAGCAGGAAGGCCAGGCCGGCGCCCAGGCCGGCCAGCGCGGCCAGTAGGCCAAGGCCGCCGAACGGCGCGACAAACAGGCCCGCGCCGTTGGGCAAGGTCGACTGCAAGATCAGGGCCAGCAGGGCGCCCGGAAAGACCACGTAATTGGGGATGCGCCGGCTGCGCACATCATGCCAGACCGCCAGCATCAGCACGATGCCTAGTGTGGCGAACAATAAACTGGGCAGCGCATGTACGTACATAAGACAACTTATCGAAAAAAAATGGACTGGAACGATGCGCGCCGCAGCCTGTGCCGCACAGCGGATATGCCATATCGATAGTATGCCGTATTGATGTACGGCAGTGTTGATTTTTTTTTATCAAATACGCACACTGTTACTCTCATGGTTCTGATGCGACAAGATCCGGCACGGCGAGCCGGTCCGGATCTTGGGCGTCGCAACTGCGGCGCGTAACGATTACATCTTAGATGGCGCTGCCGGCGGCGGTGAAGCCGGCGCTGATTTTGCTGTTCAGCGTAGCGACGACGCCAGCCAGTGCGACAGCGATCAGAGCCGCCAACAGGGCGTATTCGATGGCGGTCACGCCAGCTTCGTCGTTGATGAAGTTTTTGATGGAGTTTTTGATGGCGTTCATGATAAGTATCCTTGTATGTATGAATAAAAGTTTGCTGTGTGCTGCCGGCCGGGTGGCCTTATTCTGCTGCATAATCTGTTGCTGATACATACTGCCGACTATCGAGCTTACTTACTCGCGATGGCCAACAGCGCTAAAACGCTGACTACTGAGGCCAGTGCACCGAGCACTGCATATTCCATTACGGTGGTGCCAGCATTGTCGCGGAGAAAACATTTTAATTTTACTGGTACCAACCGATATATGTCCATGTTGCCGCTCCCGATGCGTACCTTTTGTCTGTTTGCTACCTCAGCGTTTCAAGTTCTGTGCTGATGGAGGTCATTGTAGGTGGGCAAACTTTGATACGCATCAGACAAAAGCCCTTTTCGGTAATGACAAAAGGACTTATTTGAATCGCAGGAGCATGACATTTGTCATGATCATTCCGCAGGGCGAGGCGGAGGCTGTGGCGCTGCTGTGGGCGCGTTGGGACTGGCTGTCGCGGGGCTGGGGCGTGGGATCAGTCAGCATTGGTCGCTGTTTCAAGCGGCTACTCGAAATTGTACTTGGGATAGATTAATTATGCAAAATAATAGTTTAATTTTATTATTGCTTATTGCTTGAATATTACACGGACGGCTGAGGCGGCTCAGTCTTCCGCCTGGTCCAGACAGTGTTTGGTGGCGTAGACGTACAGCTCCAGCCGGTTGGCTACCCCCAGTTTCTGGTAGATCGACGTCAGATAGTTGCGCAGCGTATGTTCGGCAACGAAGGCGCGCAGGGCCAGGTCCTTGTTGCTGGCGCCATTGCCCTCGACCATCAGGGCGATGATCTTGCGCTCCTTGGCCGTCAGCGTGGCCAGTTTGTTGGCCTCTGGATGGTGCGCCGGCGCTGGCGCCGGGCTGGTCAACGCGCCCAGCAGCCTGCCCATCAAGCCTTGATCCAGCCACAGTTCGCCGCGGTGCACGCTGCGTATGGCGTTCAGCACGACCTCGGCCGGCGCCTCCTTGCCAACGACGCCGCGTGCGCCGCAGCGCACGGCCATCGCCAGCAGCTCTTGGTCGCGGTTGCCGCTGAGTATCATCACGCGCGAGATGCCGTTGCCGAGCAGCTCGGGCAGGAAGTCGAGGGCGCTGTGGCCGTCGAGGTCGAGGTCCAGTACGATGACGTCGGGCTGCAGCTGGGCCGCCAGCGTCACGGCGGCCGGGCCGTCGCCGGCGGTGCCAACGATAGCCATCTGCGGACGCTCGCCCTCGATCAGTTTTTCCAGGCCCCACAGCATGGTCTTGTGGTCATCGACCAGCATAATGCGAATCGGCGGCGAGGTGACAGTGGACTGCGTCATAAAAATACCTTGTGCTTACAGGGGAATATCAATTTGTATCACGGTCATGGCGGCCGGACTCAGCGTCACCGCCACCGTGCCGCCGAGGGCGGCGGCGCGCTCGGCGATGGAGCCGGGCAGGAAGTCCGGCACGAGGTGCTCCGGATTGTCGTTTTCGATGCGGATTTGCAGCATATTGTCGTTACGGCTCAGCGTGATGCAGCCGCGCCGGGCATCGGTGTGCTTGCGGATATTGCTCATGCCTTCATTGACGATCTGGAACACTTCGGCGGCCAGGCGGTCGCTGACGGCCAGCTTGTCGCTCGATTCGATGGTTATGTCGATGTCGTAAAAATCACGTACCTGGGCCGCCTGGAGCCGCAGCGCCACCAGCAGTTCCGGTACCTCGCGGGCGTCGCCGACGCGGACATTGCGGGCGAAGTGGCGCATGTCGGCGATCACTTCGGTGGTCATGGACAGTAGCTTGTCGATGTCGGGCAGCAGTGCGTTGTCGGCCTCGGCCCGCTGGCGCAGCGCGCTGAGGCCGTGCCGCAGGCCGATGTAGGGCTGAATCGCCGTGTCGTGCAAGTCGCGGGCGATTTTCTGACGCTCGCGGAAGGCGGCGTCGGACGCCAGCCTGTCCAGTAACTCGATGTTTTCAATGGCAGGAAATGCTTGCGCCGCCAGGTGGTGTAAAAAGGTTGCGTCGCTGCGGGTGAAGCGGTGCTTGGCCGAGACGACGTAGATGCGGCCTTCGCCGCGCCGCAGCGGCAGCGGCGCACTGATAAAGGCGCGGGCGTCGAACAGGTCGGCCAGGCCGGTACAAGCGTCGCAATCGATGCCACGCCAGCGTGCCGGCGCCGGCGCCGGCAGCAGGCCCAGCGAGATGCGGCTCCAGGGCAGGCGCGCATGCAGCGCTGCGGCATACAGCACCGTCTGCTGCGCCGCGAAGCCGAGCAGCGGCGCAGCCGATGCCGCGCTCATGCGGGAGACCGTCAGCGGCCGGCCCGCCGTGTGCGTGCTCGCCGAGCGTAACAGCCAGTCGCCGGCGTCTTGTTCGCGCATCAGCAAGATGCAGCTGCTGGCGCGGTAGAACTGGCGCGTCTGTTCCAGCATGGACGCCAGCGTCTGGTCGACGCCGAAGCGCGGATTGGATAGCCGGCTGACGCCGCGCAGCAGCGCCAGCCGGCGCCGCTGCATCAGGCCGAGGCCGCCCCAGTAGGCAATCATATAGCCGAGCGCCAGCACGAAAGTGGTGCGCAGCAGCAGATGGGCCGCGTCGGCCTGCCAGTTGGCGGCCAGCACGCCCAGCGTCAGCAGGCTGGCCGAGGCCAGTGTGATGCGGGCACCCTCGTCGAAGCCCCATTGGAACGAGGTGGCCAGGATGGCGAAAAAGAAAAAAGGAAAGAAAAAACTGTTGCTGCCGCCGCTGCAATAGACCATCAGCGCGTACCAGCCTACGTCCAGCCAGTACACCACTTTGCCATGCCAAAAGGGATTGCGGCGGCGTAAGGTAGCGATGAACAGCGCCAGGCTGTGTAAGGCATAGGCGCTGAACACGGCCCATGTCAAGGTGTTCAGGCTGCCGATGTCGCTTGGTGCCACAAACAGTGTCAGCAGCGCCGATACCGACAGCAGCAAACGCATGCCGAACACCATTTCGGCGCCGGCGGCGTCGTCGGGTTGGGAGGGTCGGGAAGCACTTGCTTGACTTACTAATGTCACTGAGTCTGATCCGGGCTTGAGGACGGTCGGTTGATGTTACCACTAACGGCATACTGGTAAAATGATAGCATGACAACATTGCTGTTGCATACAATGCAATGCCCAGTGTACGCATACTGGGTAGCGTTGTCTATGGCGAAATCGGCGCGCTAGCATCGGCTGGGCGGCAACAGTTGCCTCGACGGTTCTAAAAATAAAAATTAAATAACTATGTGAAAGAAATTTCCGCACGCTACAATAGCGTCGTCTGTCACCTCGCCTTTGTGCCGACGTTTGCCCGCCCTCAGCGCGCCGGGCCGCCAGCCTTACCTTCTGCCGTCCCCTTAGCTACGCGAGCGTCTTATCATGACTAAACACAATACGGTTGTTCCCCGCGTGCCGCCGCCGCGCCCCGTGCCTCGCCGTCGTCAGGGCGGTGTGGCCGCCGTAGAGATGGCGCTGGTGGCGCCGGTGCTGCTGTTGCTGTTGATCGGCACGATGGAAATGAGCTTGGTCTACTTCGCCAGCCTGACTATGCAATACGCGGTGCGGGAGGCAGCGCGCTATGCGGTCACCGGCCAGGTCGACGATGACCCCAACACCGCCAACCAGCAGCGCTATCTAGCTGTCCTGCAGAAGCTGCAGGACAGCTCGGCCGGGCTGTATTCCAAGGTTAGTCCGGTGATCACGGTCAACAACACGACCTACAGCACGGCGGCCAGCTATAACGCGAATATGTTCGGTGGACCAGGCGATATCGTTGTGCTGCAAGTGTTGTGCACTTGGAAGCTGGCGACGCCGGTGTTGAACATGATGTTCGCGGGGGGCGTTTATAAGTTCACAGTCGGAGCCACCATGCAGAACGAGCAGTACGGATCATGAGGGGCCGGCGCATAGAGCGGCGGCGCCGCAGCGATGGCCTGGCGGCCGTCGAACTGGCCTTGTTGTTGCCGGTGATGCTGCTGCTGCTGACCGGCCTGATCGACCTGGCACGGGGGCTGCAAGCAGACCTGGTGTTGATCAACCTGAGCCGGGAATCGGCCAATATTACGGCACGCAACAACTCCACCACGATGCAAAACGCGATGTCGGCGGTGTCTGCGTCCGCGCCGCCGTTGGATATGAACGACCGCGGCATGATTTATATCACCGAGGTCATGGGGGTCGCCGTCGGCACCGGGTCGACCACGCGCAGCGTGGTTATCGGCCAATACCGCTGGGACGATGCCGTCAACAACGTCGGCTACCGCAACAGTCATTATGCGCCGTCGAGCAAGGTCTGGAGCTGCACCAGCTGGAGCAGCGTCGACGGCAGCTGTCTGACGATACCGGCAGTGGCGGCCGCGCCCAACTCGACCGTGATGAATGGCCAACTTGCCGCCGGCCAGGTGGTATTCGTTTCCGAAAGTTTTTACAACTTTAGTATGTTGTTTGGCAATTTCAATCTGGGCGGGGTGCATTTGCCGACGCTGGGCCCTGATCTCTATTCGATGACGGTGTTCTGATATGTTCATACGTATGCAGTCCCAACGCGGCGCCGTCGCGGTTCTGGTCGCCCTGTCGATGGTGGTGCTGCTGGGGATGGTTGGTCTGGCGCTCGATACCGGCCGCGCCTATATGGTGATGGCTAAACTCAACGCCGCCACCGACGCCGCCGCCTACGAGGCGGCTAAGGCCGTTTCCCAGGGCACGACCCAGGCCGATCAGACCAATTACGCCATTGTCGCCGCCCAGAACTTTTTCAACGTCAACTTCCCTAGTAGTTACCTGGGCGCCACCGCGACCATGAATCCGCCGAGTGTCGTGTTCAACGGTGGCACCGTCACCATCGGCGTCACGGCCAACGCCACGGTGCCGCTGTCGCTGGCAGGTGTGCTCAACGTCGGACCTCTTGCGCCCGGAGTGACCTCGCAGACTATCCGCAAGGATCTGGACATGATGTTTGTGATGGACGTGTCCGGGTCGCTGTCGGCGTCGGGGCCGGCGGTCAAAAGCGCTGCCGTGACCTTTCTGGGACAGTTCAACCCGACTACCGACCGTGTCGGTCTGACCCGCTTCGCCTACGGTTCCGTGGTCGACGACGCCATCCGCACCGGCACCACGCGCGGCTTCGACCGGCCGACGATGATCAGCCAGATCAATGGCTACAGTTTTTCCGGTTCGACGGCATCTTCCGAGGGGCTGTGGCAGGCGCGCGACCAGCTCAACAGCATTCCCACGCTGAACCGCTCCAGCTTGCGCGCGGTGGTGTTCTTCTCCGACGGTGCGCCGAACTCGGTGGCGTCCTACTATTCGTTCAAGACCGGCACCACCTGCACCACGGCCGGCACCTTGACCACCGACGACGGCACCAGCGCCAACTATCCCGGCGGACTGTACAACATCAATGCGCTCAGTACGCTGCTGACGGGCGGTTGCGTGCCACCGAACGGCAAGAATATTACCGACCTGATGACGGGCATGCCGACTTGGTACAACGCGCACAATCCCGCCAGCAACCCCAATGATCCGACCCTGCAAGAGTTTCCGCTGGTGACGAACACGCCGCGCGTGGTCACGGCGGACATGAGCACCGAGGCCATCGCCTGGCAAAACACCAACCGCGCCGCGCGCAACATGGTCGAGGCGATGGCCGCCAGCATGCGGGCTAAGGGTATCGTGGTGTTCACGCTGGGCCTGGGGGCGCAACTGACCATCGGCACCGGCCCGGACAACGAAAAAGGCCAGGACGTGCTCAAGTGCATGGCCAACACTGCCGACGCGCCCGCGCGCTGCGTCACGCCGAGCCAGCCGACCGGCCTGTATTGCTACGCCGCCACCACCAACGACCTCACGCCGTGCTTCTCCAAGCTGGCCTCGGCGATCCTGCGCATCTCCAAATAAACGCCGCGCC
>Ga0209901_1000354_pt1 | contig 19388 bp, 20 predicted proteins | sample OrgsoiDNA_201058_FD_185806 | JGI IMG/M metagenome (GOLD analysis project Ga0209901, IMG submission 185806) | Permafrost soil microbial communities from the Arctic, to analyse light accelerated degradation of dissolved organic matter (DOM) -... | ecosystem: Environmental > Terrestrial > Soil >...
GCACGCTATTGCACCGATAAGCAAGAAGGCTGCATGACGACCGTATTTCGTGCGCCGGTTCGGTGCTCAAGTGGCACCGGAAGCGGCACTATAACGACCGTTTCACATTCCATCAAGTTCCAACATGTTACTTCCAGTACCAGGCCAGGGGCCATTTTCAAGCATCCCGACCATCGCTAACCAGACTGCACGACAGACCCAGTGCCCCTTGCCAAACTATGCATTGGCCTGATTGACCCTTCCATCATAACGCAAGCCATGTCGGCGTCCGTTGTATTAGCGCAACAGTAACACGGTCATGATCAAAAAGCCAATATGCTTAAGCCATCATTTCCTTTACACAATTTACGCGACAAAGCACACAATTTGTAAGCTGATAATGGATAAACGGAACGAAGCATACACCGCATCCCGAATCTTTGCTGCCGAGCGCTCAAAAATGGCCAACAGTATGCCCTAATTTGGTGCAAGTCCGCATTGTTCAGGGGCGTAGTGCGCGATTTTGGCGTTGACTCAAGGAGTGTATATATAGACAGAGTCGCAATTGAATTACTGACTCTTCGGTAATTTAAATTGCCGCTCTAGAAATGTTTTACCGGCCTTCCATTTCGCCTGGCGCGTATGGCGATGGCGCCAGCTGCGATGACTATTGCTGGTAAATCTCGCACTAATTGAAACAATTCCTTACAATCTTGCTTTCTAAATATCATCATTTCTTTGTGTCGAAAAAACGACACTCAGGCTATCAACCGCAATTTAAGTGAATAATATGACAATTTTTTACTTGAGACGCCACCATATGCCACGCTAACGCTGGCTTGCGCGCCTGAGCAAGCGCATCAATCCACCGAGTACCGGCAGTTTCTGATACAGCTCTTCCGCCACATCCCAATAGTCCCGATGCACCGCCACGCGGCCCTGCGCATCAAAACGCACATGCGTTGCCCCACGCACGCATTGTTCACCCGCCACAAAACGCCGCATATGAAAGCGGAATTCCCAGGTCAGGAATGCCTGGCCCTGCTGCTGCATGCATTCGAGCACCACGAAGCGCGGCCTGTCGACTTGCACGAACATGTGTTCAAAGATGGCCAGGATAGCCGCATGGCCCTGCACTTCATTGAATGGATCCTTGAAACTGGCGTCTGGGGCATACACGGCACCCAACTGGGCCAGGTTTTCCAGGCTGAGGTTTTCATAAAACGCCACCAGGCGCGCCAGGGCGTGCTCGCCATCGAGCGGTGCCGCCGCTACTGTACTCATCATTGTTGCGTCACCTTATAAACCCGTCACCTTGTTGATCAGCCAAAAATATGCGCGATACGGCAATAGCCTCGCCAGCCGCATGCTATTCGTAAAACGTTTGGGAAAGTGAATATGAAACTGGCCCCGTTCGATGCCGCGCAGCATGGCGGCAGCCGCATCGTGCGCCGTCATCAGGGCCGGCATCTTGAAATCATTGCCAGCGGTCAAAGGCGTATCGACGAAGCCAGGATTGATCTGATACACATCGATGCCGCGCGGATGCAAGTCCAGGTACAGCGATTCCGTCAGGTTGATCAGCGCCGCCTTGCTGGCGCCATACACCAGCGCCTTGGGCAAGCCGCCATATCCAGCGACTGAAGCAACGATGCCGATACCGCCCGCCCCCTGCTTCAGCAGCAGCGGCAAGACCGGCGCCAGACAAGCAAAGACGCCGCCCACATTCAAGTCCATCAAACTCTGCGCTTGCGCCAGGTCAAAATCGTCGGCGCGCATGGCGGTATAGCCACCGGCCACCACCAGCACCAGGTCGATGCGCGACCATTGCTGCTGCAGCGCCCCGCATACGGCCTGCACTTGCGCAGGCTGCGTGATATCGAGCGGCATAGCCAGCGCCAGCGGCTGCCCTGCGCATAGCTGTTCCAGCCTGGCCTGATGGCGCGCCGACAGGGCCACGCTGGCGCCCTGCTCGAGCAGCAAGCTGGCGCAGGCGGCGCCGATGCCGGTCGATGCACCGATGATCCACACCCGCTTGCCTACCCAGCTATCGATCTTGCGGTTCATGGGGCCTTATCTCCTTATATATATGTTGTAACGGCGCCCGCCACAACAGCAGCGCAGCGGCAACCTTCAAAATGCAGGGCAGCAAGGCATAGGCGGCGGACAAGGCGGGCAGCCCGCCGCCCTGCCCCGGCACATAGCCGAGCCAGGCCAGCAGGGGCAAGGCGATGCCGGCCGCCAGTGCCAGGCTCATCTGCACGCCCCAGTTCCACCAGCCAAAATACGCCGCTTCATGCCGGCCCGCGTGACCGGCCGCACCGATCAGGCCAGCCAGCAAGGCAGGAGGCAAGGCCAGGTCGGCGCCCAGCGCCAGACCAGACAACAGGCAGATGGTGCCAAAACCCCACATGGCTCCTGCATCCAGGCCATATGCCCAGACAAATACCAGTGCAGCGGCCAGCATGCTGGCCGACCAGGCGCGCGCCTCGCCATAGCGGCGGGCCAGCGCTACCCACAACGGCATCGAGGCGGCGGCCGCACAGAAATACACGATCAGAAACAGGCCGGCATAGGGACCCAGGCGCAAATAATCGCCGGCAAAGAACAGGAACAGGGTGGCGGGGATGGCGGCTGCCACACCGTTGATGAGCAGGATGGCAAACAGATGCCGGAAAGCACGCTGGCGAAATGGCACGCTCCAAGAGGTGGCCAAGATGTTGGGGGGCGCTACCGGCGGCGGCGGACGGGGTCCATAGCGCAGCAATACCGTAGCGCAAGCGAGCAGGCACACGGCAAACACCAGCGACAAGCCTTCATAGCCGAGTACGGAAGTCAGCCCTGCCGCCAGGATCACGCCCACCAGGCCACAGCCCTCGCGCACCGCCGTCACTCTGGAACGCTGGTCCAGCGCCTGGCTCAGCGCCGCCCCCCAGCTCTGGTGCGCGATGCTGGCCAGGCCGTAAGCGGCATACACCAGCAGCAAGGAGGCCAGGAACCAGGCCAGGGTAGCGCCTTCAGGCATGACAGGTGGATGAAACAGGGCGCCAAAACCCAGCAAGAGCAAAGGCAGGGCCAGCGCGATGCAAAGGGCATAGCTGCGCGCGCCACGGGCGATCCAGGCGCCCAGGGCAGGATCGATGAAGGCGGCAGCGATGCGGGCGGCCAGCAACACGGCGCCGATCTGCGCCAGGCCCAGGCTGGTGCGCTGCGTATAAAACGGCGCAACATATATATAGATAGGCAAGGCCAGCATGGCCAGCGGCAGGCCAAACAGGCCATACGAGAACACGGCAGGCAGCGCCAGCGGACTGCCTGATGTGCTCATGACATACTCATGGCAAGGCAGATGCCTGCGGCAGCGCATTCTGCAGCAAGGCGCTACGCAGCTTGGGCGCCGTGGTGTCGGGCGAGAGCCAGATGGCAAAGAAGGCGCGCGCAAAATCGCCATCGGTCACATCGGCCATCACCTTGCCGTCCAGATAGAAGCGTACGCCAGGCGCCACGCCGGCACGGTAGGCGCCGGCGATGCGCTGGCCTTGTTTGACATCCGGGAAGATGCGCTGCATGGTACGCAGCCATTCCAGGCGCTGCGCTTCCGTGCCGGCCTGGATTTTCTGCATCTGTTCATAACTGGCCTCGGCTATCTTGCTGCCGTCGAGCCCGCGCGCATAACGCAATTCCAGCACGAAGGGCGCGGTGGCCGAGGCCAGGCCCTGATAGCCTTGCGGCCCTACCCATAGTTGCGCGTTGTAAATACGCATGCCAAACCAAGTATAGTCGCCCTCGCCCGCCAGGCGGGCTTCGGGCACGTCGGCGCTGATAAAAGCGGTAGGCGATGTGGCAGAGGCTGGCGGCGCGGCATGGGCCGATACCGACAACAAGGAACAGGAAAACAAAACAAGAGACAACAAACGGCGCATGGTCATCCTTTCAGCAGGGTAAATTGCATGACATCCGTATTATGAGCCTGAAAGGCTGCCTCGCAATAGGCCAGGTAAAATTCCCAGGTCAGCAGGAAACGGCCATCAAAACCCTGTTTTTCCAGCGCCACGCGCTGGGCCAGGAAACTGGCGCGCCACTGGCGCAGGGTTTCCGCGTAATCGAGACCGAAGCTAAAGGCATCGACCACGCGCAAGCCCTGCGCTTCGGCGCTGCGGCGAAACTCGGCAGGCGAAGGCAGCATGCCGCCCGGGAAAATGTATTGCTGGATAAAATCAGTGCTCTTGCTATAGCGCTCAAACAGTTCGTCGGCGATGACGATGGTCTGGATGCAGGCGCGTCCGCCCGGTTTCAGATTACGCGCGACACACTCAAAATAGCCGGGCCAATAACTTTGCCCCACGGCTTCAAACATTTCTATCGAAGCGATGGCGTCATACTGACCGGCGCTGTCGCGGTAATCGCACAGCTGCAAATCAGCCTGCTCAGCCAGGCCGGCTGCCTGCAAGCGCTGGCGCGCATAAGCCAGTTGTTCGGTAGACAAGGTCAGGCCCGTGACATGGGCGCCCTGCTCGCGGACCGCCGTTTCTGCAAAGCCACCCCAGCCGCAGCCGATTTCCAGCACTTTCGCGCCGGGCTGCAGCTGCAACTGGCCAGCAATGCGGCGGTATTTGCCCAGCTGCGCCTGCTCCAGGCTATCTCCTTCGCTGAACAGCGCGCTGGAATAAGTCATCGATGGGTCTAGCCACAGCTGATAAAAGGCATTACCGATATCGTAATGGGCGTGGATATTTTTCTTGCTGCCCGCACGCGAATTGCGATGCAGCAGATGGCGCAGACGATACAACAGGTTGCCCCACCAGCTGCCATAGATCAGCGATTCGATCTGGCTGCGGTTGCGTATCATCAATTCAATCAAGCCGGGCAGATTGTCGGTACGCCAGTCGCCGGCGATAAAGGTTTCGGCAAACCCAATATCTCCCGAACGCAAGACGGCTGAACACATATTCCAGTTATGCAAGTCCAGGTGGATGGGTGCGCTGCCGTCGCCATACAGCAGCACGGCGCCATCTGGGGTGCGCAGGCGCAAGGCGCCAAATTTCAATTTGTCGAGCAGCGACAAAATCATGCGCGCGGGGGCGGACAAGTCCAGGTGCTCGTACGATGCGCTGCTGCGCGCATGCAAGCCGTTGGGCAGGGATTCCGTATTCATCGTACACCTTTCATCGTGACAGCTTTTCTTGGGGAGGATGGGGTTTGCTGAAAAACGGCACGCGCCGTAGCCACAGTCGCAGCGCCTGCCAATGGATGCGGGCCATCACGCCGAACGTCATCAGCGGATAACGCAACAGGGCGCGGCCCAGCGCGCGGTCGCGCAAGGGCACGGCAATGCCGGACAAACTCGTTTGCAGCAAGGGACCACTGGTATCGTCGTAATCGACGCAGGCCAGGTGGCGTTCGCCCTGCCCTGCGTCATCCTTGCTGCGCAGAAAGCGGAAGCGGTAACCGCCCTCGACCTTGCAAAAGGGCGAAACGTGAAAGATCTTGTTGGCGCGCAACTCGCTGCCATAAGCAATCGCTGCGCCATGATCGAGCAGGTACAGATGACGTTCGCCAAAGGTATTGCGCACATCGCACAGCACGGCGCGCAAGGCGCCATCGGCACGGTGGCAAAACCAGAAACTGACGGGATTGAATACATAACCGAATACGCGCGGCATGGTTTGCAGCCAGATTTCGCCATCGGCATCGCTCACGCCTTGCTCATGCAGCAAGCCATCTATCCAGTCCAGCAAGGGCGTTACACCATCGCCATGGTCGCTATCGCGAAACGACAGCACATTGGCGCCGTTGCGCGAAATCAGCCGCGCACTGAAATCCTGTTCCCCCATGCTGCGCAAGGGCAGGCGCAAGTAATAGATGCCATAACTAAAGAAATGCCGGCGCGGCCGCAAGCGCGTATGGCGTACTTGCCCCAGGCACAGCTGCGGCTGCGCCTGGGCGGGCAGCGACGAATCACGCGGCATGGTCCAGCTCCGACGCCGCCAGGCTCGCCAGGGTGGCAGCCACGGCCAGGCCCGATTTCAAACCATCTTCATGGAAGCCGTAACCGGTCCAGGCGCCCGCGAACCAGGTGTTTTGCATACCCTGGAAGTTGGCCAGCCGCATTTGTGCCGCAATCGCTGCGCCATCGAACACCGGATGCGCATAGGAAAATTCAGCGATCACCTTGGCTGGATCGGGTTCGTCGAGCGGGTTCAAGGACACCATGACGGGCGTACTGAAGGGCAAGGGCTGCAACTGGTTCAGCAAATAATGCACGCACACTTGCGGCGCCTCGCCTTCTTCCACCGCCGGGCGGCCCTGGTAATTCCAGGCCGACCAGGCGCGGCGGCGTTCAGGCAAGCACGAGGCGTCCGTATGCAGTACAGCCCGGTTCGGCTGGTAGCGTACGGCTTGCAGCACCTTGCGTTCATCGTCGCGCGCATCCGACAACAAGGCCAGCGCCTGGTCGCTATGGCAAGCCAGCACTACATGATCGACATGCTCCACACCGTGCGCCGTCAACAGTTCAACCATGCGCGCACCGCCCTGTGGCTGGCGGCGCACGCCCAGCACGGGGCAAGCCAGGCGCTGCTGGGGGATACCGGCCAGCAATTTCTTCACGTACACGCGCGAGCCGCCTCGCACGGTGCGCCACTGGGGCCGGTCATTGACTTGCAGCAAACCGTGGTTGTGGCAGAAACGGATGAAAGTGGCCAGTGGAAAGGCCAGCATCTGGCGCGCCGGGCAAGACCAGATACAGGCAGCCATCGGCAGCAGATACCAGTGGCGAAACTCAGCACCATAGCCATGCAGGTCGAGAAAATCACCGAGACTCATGGCCGGCGCCGGCAACTGGGCGGTGGCGATGGCGCTGGCCTGGCGGTTGAAACGTAAAATGTCGCGCAGCATGCGCAGGAAGGCAGGCCGCAGCAGATTGCTGCGCTGGGCAAACACGGTATCGAGATTGGCGCCCGCCCATTCCAGCACGCGCGCGCCAGGTTCGCTACCGAGCGGCATCTTGACGGAAAAAGACATGTCGCTGTCGGCCGCCTCGACACCGAGTTCATCAAACAGCTGCACCAGCTTCGGATAGGTGGTGTGGTTAAACACCAGGAAACCCGTATCGACGCCGTGCGTGACGCCGTCCAGGGTGACATCCACCGTATGGCTGTGGCCACCGAAATAATCTTCCGCCTCATACAAGGTGACATCCTGCCCCCCTTGCGCCAGGCGATAAGCACATGACAGCCCTGCAATTCCCGCTCCGACGACCGCGATTTTCATATCAGCACCTGTGTGATGTTAATCCTGGGAAAGATGGGCTGCATCAATAATTAATAGTCAGATAATTGTTGATCTATGTCAATGCGTGTTCCAGGAGTTCACAAACTTATACGCAGGCAACTTTCAATCGGATTCAGCTATTTCATAAACGCACTGCGAATACCGGTGCAATGTTGCTAATCGAACAGTAAAGAGGGTGGTCCGCTGTGTGCTCTGGTAGAATACCCAGTCAAAGTGTCCGGCGCCGCCGGGCCTAGCGTAAGCACCCGCCACCATCTATCCATGTTTAGTTTCTTCAAGAAAAAACCCGTAGCCCCTGAAGCCGCACCCGCTGCTGCGCCCGCGCTGCCGCCTGCAGCCGTGCCCGACACTGCGCCGGCCAGCCCACCTTCTTCCGCCAGCCTGAGCGGTGCTCCGGCCGAACTTGTACCCGCCATCGTGGCCGTCGAGCCGGAGAAAAAATCGTGGATGACGCGCCTGAAAGCGGGCCTGTCGAAGACCTCGTCCACCTTGTCGGTGCTGTTCGTGGGCGCGAAGATCGACGATGCGCTGTATGAAGAGCTGGAAGCGGCGCTCTTGATGTCCGACGCCGGCATCGACGCCACCGACTATCTGCTCACGGCACTGAAGAAAAAGGTCAAGGAAGACAAGCTGCTCGATGCGAGCGAGGTCAAGGCCGCCTTGAAAGCGCTGCTGATCGAACTGTTGAGGCCGCTGGAAAAACGCTTTGAGCTGGGCCGCCACAAGCCGCTGGTGATGATGATTTCAGGTGTGAATGGCGCTGGCAAGACCACCACCATCGGCAAGCTGGCCAAGCACATGCAGTCGAACAATCAATCGGTACTGCTGGCTGCGGGCGACACCTTCCGCGCCGCTGCGCGCGAACAGCTGATGGTCTGGGGCGAGCGCAACAACGTTACCGTGATCTCGCAGGAATCGGGCGATCCGGCCGCCGTGGCCTACGACTCGGTGCAATCGGCGAAAGCGCGCGGCATCGACGTGGTGATGGTCGACACGGCTGGCCGTCTGCCGACCCAGTTGCACCTGATGGAAGAATTGAAGAAGATCAAGCGCGTGATCGGCAAGGGCATGGATGGCGCACCGCACGAAACCCTGCTTGTCATCGATGGCAACACGGGCCAGAATGCGTTGACGCAAGTCAAAGCCTTCGACGATGCATTGCAGTTGAGCGGCCTGGTAATCACCAAGCTGGACGGCACCGCCAAGGGTGGCGTGCTGGCGGCGATTGCCCGCGTGCGTCCCGTGCCCGTGTATTTCATCGGCATCGGTGAAAAGATTGAAGATTTGCAGCCTTTCGTGGCTGCCGAATTTGTCGAAGCGCTGCTCGGATAAGCCTACATGATTGAATTTCAGCACGTCTCAAAGCAATATTCCCCCGATGCAGTGGCGCTCAGCGACATTTCGCTGAACATCGCCAAAGGCGAGCTGGTGTTTTTGGCCGGCCCCTCGGGCGCCGGCAAATCCACCCTGCTGAAAATGATTGCCGCCATGGAACGCCCCACTTCGGGCAAGCTGATCGTCAACGGACAAGATATCGGCAAGATCAAGCCGGCTGGCGTACCTTTTCTGCGCCGCAACCTGGGCCTGATCTTCCAACAACAAAAATTGCTGAATGACCGCTCGATCCTGGCCAACGTCATGTTGCCGCTGCTGGTCGTGGGCGCGCACAAGGTAGCTGCAGAGCAACGCGCCCGCGCCGCGCTCGATAAAGTCGGCTTGCTGGACCGCGCACTGGCGCGTCCGCTATCGCTGTCGGGCGGTGAACAGCAGCGCGTGTCGATCGCGCGCGCCATCGTCAACCGGCCACAGATTATTCTGGCTGACGAACCGACCGCCAACCTGGACCGCGCCGCCGCCGACAAGGTGCTCGATGCCCTGAAAGCCTTCCATTCGGTGGGCGTAACCTGCCTCATTTCCAGCCATGACGAACAGATGCTCGATGCCGCCGCGCGCGTGATCCACCTGAAAAACGGTCAACTGGTCTCCATCGAAAAAGCCACGCAAGCACCCGTATTCGCGCCACCCGATCCGAACTTTGCACCAGGTCTGGGCAACATGGAAGGAGAGGCGCCATGAGAGGCTGGTTCCGTCAACACCGCTTTGCGCTCGGCTCGGCGCTGATTCACCTGCGCAAGTCGCCGAGCGGCTTTTTGCTGAATGTGTTCGTGGTGGCGATTGCCCTGTCGCTGCCGTTTGCCGGCTTGACCATGCTCGACAACGTACGCCCGATGTCGGAACAGATGTCGGTCGATCCGGAAATGAGCGTATTCCTGAAAATCGATACACCACGCGAACAGGCCAAGGGCCTGGCTGGCGAAATCCGCAGGATTGTGCAGGGCAACAAGAAAGCCAAGATCGTTTTCATTCCCCGCGAAGACGCGCTGGACTCGCTGAAAAGCAAGAATGGCCTGGCCGATGTCTTGAATACCCTGGGCGAAAATCCCTTGCCCGACAGCTATGTACTGAAACTGGACGCCTTTAATAGCGCCACTGAAGCGCAAGACGTCGATGCGGTAGCGGAACAATTGCGCCAGTTGCCCGGTGTGGAATCGGTGCAAGTCGATTCAGCCTGGGTCAAGCGCCTGGCCGCGCTGCTGGGCGTGCTGCGCCTGGTGCTGTTGTTGCTGGCCATCACCCTGGGTGCGGCCGTGATCGCCGTGGTCTTCAATACCATCCGCCTGCAAGTGATGACGCAACGCGATGAAATCAGCGTATCAAAGCTGATCGGCGCCACCGACACGTTTATTCACCGGCCGTTTTATTACACGGGCGCCCTGCTGGGCCTGTGCGCAGGCGCGCTGGCGCTGGGCGCCGTGGCGCTGGCGTTGCGGCCATTGAATACGGCAATTGCCGAATTTGCCCGCCTGTACGCGTCCGAATTCCAGCTGGCGCCGCTGGCGCCGCTGCCGATGGCGGCCTTGCTGGCGATGAGCGCCGGCCTGGGCCTGATTGGCGCGTTCCTGTGCGTGCAGCGCCACCTGGCGCGTGTCAATTAAATCTGCTGTGAAAGGCGGCGCTGCCGGCGCCGCCTTCTTCTTTCCCGCCATTTCCCAATTTACTTGATATTTGACAAGTATTCTTAAGGTTGGCTTCAGTCAAACCCCGTAGACTCGATTACTCAGAAAGCACGCTCAGGGAAGTTGCCCATGGGCTGACCATGGCTCAGGCTGCGGCTTGTACGGCGTGTATGATCTTAATATTAAGTATCACCGGCTCATAGTATTAAGGCTATCAGGGCGATTAGAGGAGCCGATTGGCACTCATCACCAGAGAGTGCTAATATATGGCATACCGTTAGCAGAACAGTCATGCGCACCAAGATCAGATGGTGGCGCAATCTGCCCAAAACAAGAGCATCAAGATCAGATAGAGCGGCTTACAGAATACACAATGGCGCCATGTAATCATTGGCCACATGGAACAAAGCAAGACTACGAGGAGTAAACATGACTACGATGTCCGCACTGGTTCCGAGCAAGAGTAATGCACTGGGCCTCGGTTTTACAGGCAATCTGGGCAATATCGACGCCTACATTTCGGCCGTGAACCGTCTGCCCATGTTGACCCACGAAGAAGAAATCTCGCTGGCCACGCGCCTGCGTGAAAAGAATGATCTGGGCGCCGCCCAGGAATTGGTGCTGTCGCATCTGCGCCTGGTGGTATCGATCGCCCGCGGCTACCTCGGTTATGGTTTGCCGCACGCTGACCTGATTCAGGAAGGCAATATTGGTTTGATGAAAGCCGTCAAGCGCTTCGACCCGAACCAGGGCGTACGCCTGGTGTCGTACGCCATGCACTGGGTGAAAGCCGAGATGCATGAGTACATTCTGAAAAACTGGCGCCTGGTGAAAGTGGCGACGACGAAGGCGCAGCGCAAGCTGTTCTTCAATCTGCGCAGCCACAAGACGGGCCTGGACGCGATGACGCCGAAACAGATCGATGCGCTGGCCAAGCTGCTCGACGTGAAACGCGAAGAAGTGATCGAGATGGAAACCCGCTTGAGCGGCCGCGACATTGCGCTGGAATCGCCTAGCGACGATGAAGATGACAAATTTTCGCCGATCGCCTACCTGTCGTCGGAGCAAAGCGAGCCAACCAAGGTGCTGGAAGCGGAGCAAGTGACGCGTTTGCAATCGGAAGGCCTGGAAACAGCGCTGGGCAAACTGGACGACCGTTCGCGCCGCATCATCGAAGCGCGCTGGCTGGCCAACGATGATGGCTCGGGCGCGACCTTGCACACGTTGGCTGAAGAGTTCGGCGTATCGGCCGAGCGCATCCGCCAGATCGAAGTGGCGGCACTGAAAAAAATGAAGGGCGCGCTGGCGGCCTACGTATAAGTAATACGCTGGATAGCTAGTAAAAAAGGCGCCGCAAGGCGCCTTTTCCATTGTTCTTCGATATTTAGCAACAGGCCAATATTTCCTGCAGTTATGCTGCAGCGAGGCCCTTGGTCAACACTTCAGCGACGGCTTCATTCAAATCCACGCCGCGCTCCTTGGCCAGGTTTTGCAATTGCAACACCAGCTCGCTGTTGAGTTTGACAGCGAATGGCACCAGGCCCAGAGCCTGGTCGCGCTTGCGCTGCTCGCGGCGGTCGACGACCACCACTTCCTTGCCGAAGGCGCCAGCGCCGGGAACGTTCATCTTTCCCATCAATTTCTTGGCATCGCTTTTGGCCAGGTCGGTTTTTTTCATGGTTGTTTCCTGATTTTCAAAACAGCCATTCTACGCAGTATTCAAGACGCCGCGTAGCCGGCGCCGCAATTCATCGCCATGGCGCCAGGAGAGCGCCAAAAAAATAACATCTTGTTATTATCATTTTAATCTTATGCGTGCAAAGCACGCCAAGGACGCCTTAGCGATCAGTACCTGAAAGGAAAAACATGTTTTATCTGACCCACACCTATCGCCGCTTGATCTTGCCTTTATGCATAGCCATGCTGGCGGTGCTTGCCGGTTGCGGCGCACCCAGCAGCGCCAGCGACGCCGAAAATACCCCGCGCACGGTGACGCAAGTACTGACACCTGGCCAGCAAGTCGCCATCACGGCCACCGACACCCTGAAACTGGAGCGCGTCAACGACAGCCGCTGCCGCAAGGGCGCCGTGTGCGTCTGGAAAGGCTACGTCAGCTACAGTTTCAGCCTGATCGGCAAGAACAGCAGCAGCGACATCACCCTGTCCGACTCCATGCCCGGCGGCGCCAGCTCTGTCACGGTGAACCACCTGACCTTTACCCTGCTCGACGTCGACCCGGATGCGCCACCCGCCATGAATGCGGCGGAGCCTACCTATCGGGTGAAAGTCAAGATTACACAGAACGCCCTACCACGCTAAGCGCTAAGCCTGGTGGCGCTGGCGGCTGTCTGGTGGCGCCTGCTGCCGGTCTTGCATGCCGTAATCGCGCACCACGCTGGCGATGCGCAGCCGGTAATCATCAAACACACCCTGCCGTCCCGCGCTCTGCGCCGCGCGATGTTGTTCCAGCTGCCGCCATTGCGCCAGCGCCGCCTCATCGCGGAAGAACGATAGCGACAATAATTTGCCAGGCTCGCTCAGGCTGCTGAAGCGTTCGATGGAAATAAAGCCATCGACTTCATCAAGCAAGGGGCGCAAGGACGCGGCCAGGTCCAGATAATGCTGGCGCCCATCAGTGCTGGGCCAGACTTCAAATATCACGGCGATCATGCGGCTTGTCCTTCCATAAATACGGGAATCCGGGCATTCAACGATAGCTGGTAGCACCAGGCCAGCGGCATGGCGGCGAGGACATCGGCCCAGGACTGCAGACAAGCCGCCGCCATCGTTTGCGCCAGTTGCTGGCCCGGACAAGCATGCCGTCCATGCCCATACCTGAGGATCGGCGAAACGGGACGCTGCAGCATGAAGCGGCCCGGCTCTGCATGCACGCTTGCATCGTGGCCGGCGCTGGCCAGCACCACCAAAATCATCTGCCCTGGCGGCAAGGCCACGCCACCGATCTCGACCGGACATGCCGTATAGCGGCGGGTGTTGTGTATCGATGGATCGTGCCGGCTCACTTCACGCAGCATGGCTGGCCACAAGCGCGGGTCGCTTCGCAGTCGTGCGTGCAATCCCGCCTGCGTACGCAAGGCCAGCACCGCATTGCCGACCAGGCCCGCCGTCGCTTCGCAGGTTTGCGATAGCAAGCCAATCAGATTGGCCAGCAAGCCAGGCTCGCTTTGCCAGCCTGCCATCTTGATTTCAGTCAGCAAACTGCCCGGTACAGTATCGCGCAGCAACAACTGAAACCGCTGCAACAACGATGCGGCAGCCAGCTGCGCGCCAGCCAGCTGATCGCTATTGGACAGTGGCGACAGGCAAGCGACAAAGTCACGCGTCCAGGCGGCCAGTTGTGGCCATTGCGCAGGCGCAAAGCCCAGCAAACCTGCCATGGCAAACAGCGGCAATTCAAATATCGCATCGTTCAGACTGGCTGCGCTGGTCGGAACGTGGTCGCGGGCAATCTGCAGCGTGTTTAGTCGCAGGCGCGCCAAGTCCACCTGGCCCAGCATACTAGCCAGCACTTGTTTCGGCTGGGTATGGCGAACACCATCGTTCATGCGTACCAGCTCGGCAAAGATCGCCCCGCAGGACGTGCCCGCCAGGTTTTCAGGCACCGCCATGCCGGACGGGCGCACACGGCAATCGGAGTGAGACAGCACCGCCTGCACGCCAGCGGTTCCCGCAGCGATATAACAATCGAGCTGCGTATCAAAACGCAGCGGCGGGCCTGCCGCCAGGCGCCGATAATAATCATAGGGTGCTGCATGCGTGACGGCTGCGAGCGCGTGGACCGGATCATCAAGATACATGGCGCTTCCATTGCGGTAAGAGATGCTGGCGAGTATGCTGGCTATTCCACCACAACACTTCGCCCTATAACGAATCATGGATGACACGTTTCTTTCCCAGACGGCCGACGCCAGCCTGGCGCAACTGGCCGGCGCCATCGCCGAACCGGCCCGCGCGCGCATGCTGTGCGCGCTGCTCGATGGCCATGCGCGCACGGCCACCGAATTGTCGGTGCTGGCCGAGGTGGGAGCTTCCACGGCCAGCGCGCATTTGAGCCGCTTGCGCGACGACGGCTTGCTGTCCGTGGTTGCGCAAGGCAAGCACCGCTACTATCGGCTGGCCAGCGCCGAAGTTGGCCAGGCGCTGGAAGCGTTGCTGGTGGTGGCCGGTGTACCGCGCCAGCCTTTCATGCCCGCCACGCCAGACCGTTTGCGCCATGCGCGTACTTGCTACGACCATATGGCCGGCACGGTCGCTGTCGCGCTGCACGACCAGCTGTGCGCGCAGGGCTGGCTGATCGCAGAGGAAAACAATTACCGTCTCTCGCCAACAGGCGCAGCCGCCATGGCGGCGCTCGGTATCGACGTTAGCGCACTGCAGCGCCAGCGCCGCCGCTTCGCCTGTCCCTGCCTGGACTGGAGCGAGCGGCGTCCCCACCTGGGCGGTGCACTGGGTGCTGCCATCTTGCAACTGGCACTGCGCCAGGGCTGGGCCGAACGCGAACTCGACAGTCGCGCCCTGCGTATCACGCCCAAGGGCCAACAGCGGTTGATAGAAGCATTTGGCAACTAATTTGGCAACAACCAAGTGTCAGGCTATTATCTTGCAACCTACTTATTCTTTCCAGGATGCAAGATGATCGCCTTCGAAGGTTTATCCAAGCAATATGGCAGTTTCGAGGCGCTCAAGCCGCTCAGCCTGCAAGTAGGCAAGGGGGAAGTGTTCGGCTTCCTGGGCCCGAATGGCGCGGGCAAGACCACCACCATCCGCATGATGATGGGCATCCTGGTGCCCAGCGCGGGACGGGTCTTGATCGATGGCCTCGATTGCCACCGCGATGGCGCCGCCGTCAAGCGCAAGGTAGGTTATTTGCCCGACAATCCCATCTTTTATGATTATTTGCGCGGCCGCGAAATTCTGCAATTCGTCGCTGAAATGCATGGCTATCCGCGCGCGGAAGCGGCACAGCGCACGGCGCGCCTGCTGAGAGAATTCAGCCTCGATGAAGCGGGCGACGATTTCGCCGTCAATTACTCGCTGGGCATGAAGAAAAAACTGGGTCTGGCTTGCGCGCTGATCCACGATCCCGCCGTACTGATACTCGATGAGCCGATCAACGGCCTCGATCCGCGCGCCTCGCGCGAGGTGCAGGAACGGCTGTTGCGCATCGCCGCCGCCGGCACCACCATCTTCGTTTCCACCCACTTGCTGGATATGGCGGAAAAGCTGTGCAGCCGGGTTGCCATCATCCACCAGGGCGCACTGGCCGCTACCGGCAGCCTGGACGATATCCGGCAGCAACTGGCCAGCGAGGGTAGCCTGGAAGAACTGTTCCTGCAACTGACGGAACCTGCCGCATGAACACCGCGCATGTCACACCCTTGCGCGCCATCTGGCTGCTGACCCGTTTGCGCCTGCAGCGCATGCTCAATGTCGGTGGCGCCCGCTTTGCATTCAAGCGCAAAAAAAACCATGAAAAATCCCGGCCCGCCACGGCCGGCAAGCGCCGCGGCATGTGGCTGGTCAGCGCCCTCGTGCTGGCGGCGATGCTGTTTTCCTTCGGCAATATCGCGCACCAAAGCGTACTGAACCTGCATTGCGGGCTGGACGCCATCACCAGCTGCCATGGGCAAGACGGCATGGATGCAGTGGCGGCCCAGCTCACGGGCACACCGTTCAGTGACGCGCTACTGGCAGGCCTGAGCTTGCAATTATGTCTGCTATGGCTGGTCAGCGTGCTGCTGCCGCTGGGCGCAGGCGACCTGGCCAAGCCGGACTGGGACCTGGAATGGCTGGTCACCCTGCCCACCTCCAAAACCACCTTGCTATGGGCGCGCGTGTTTGAGCGCAGCGTGGCCAACCCGGTCGGCCTGATTGCCCTGCTGCCCTCAACCACCGTGATCGCCTGGTATGGCGGCTATGGCTGGCTGGCGCCGCTGCCGGCCTTGGCCCTCAGCCTGTTGCTGTTGCTGGCAGCGGCCATGCTGCGCACCCTGGTCGATACAGGGCTGCGTCTGAAGCTGTCGCCGTCCAGCCTGGGCAATTTGCAAGCACTGATTTCCATCGTCGGCATCGTGCCCATGTATATCGCCATGTCGTTCGGCATGAGCCGGCAGGGCTTTGCCTTCGGCTGGGCCGCCGACATGCCTGCCTGGAGCAGCTGGACGCCACCAGGCCTGGTAATACAACTACTGAATCGCCCCAGCGTGGCCTTGGCCGCAACGCTGCTGGTGCAAGTGGCCGTGCTGCTATGGCTGGGCATGCTGATCTTGCGCCGCCAGCTGCGCGATGGCGTGGTGGGGAGTGGCCAGCGTGCCAGCATGCGTACGGCCCCCAAGGCAAACGCGCCAGCACAGCCGTCCAGCCGCTGGCAGATTGGCACGGTGATACAGCGGCGCGAATTGAGCCTGCTCAAGCGTGACCGCAACTTCTTCGTGCAAACCTTGCTGCTGCCACTCGTGATCCTTGGCAGCCAGGTGGTATTTACAGGCCGCCTGCATGATGTGCATAAATTGCTGGAAAGCCCTGCCCTGCTGGTCTCGACTGGCTTTTTCCTCGGTACCTACACCCTGATGATGTCCGCCTTCCAGACCCTGAACAAGGAAGGTGGTTCGCTGTGGATGCTGTACACCTTCCCTGTTTCTGTCGAACAGGCTTTGAAGGAAAAAGCCCAGCTGTGGGCCGTATTATCCATGGTGTATCCGCTGATATTGTTTGGAGCAGCCCTACTGTTCATACCGCAATGGCGCTGGGACATAGCTGGCCTGATGCTGCTGGCGCTGGCCGGCATCGCCCTGTATAGCGTGATCGCCGTGGCGCTGGGCGTGTTTGCCAGCGATCCGCTGGCCACCGAGGTGCAAGCGAAAATGCGCCCCACTTATCTGTATCTGTACATGCTGCTGACAGGCCTGTACATCGGCGCCCTGTCGGCCGGCAGCCTGGTGCAGCGACTGGTCTTCCTCATGCTAACGGTGGCGCTGGCGCTGGCATTATGGCAAAAGGCGCGCGACCAGATACCGTATCTGCTGGACCCGGCTGCTTCGCCACCGGCCCGCGTATCCGCCTCGGACGGCTTGATGGCCGCCATGCTGTTCTTCGTGGCGCAGGTGCTGATCTTGCTGCTGCTCAAAGGCAAAGGCAGCGCGACCCTGCTGCACATCGCACTGGCCTTCGGCGCCGCCGGTGGACTGACCTATGTGCTGGTGCGCCTGCTGTACTGGCGCAGCAAGACGGCTGGCGTGCCGCGCATACTGAACGGAAAGCAAGCGCTGCGCTGGGGCGGTATTGGTGCTGGTCTGGCAGCCGTCTGCGGCATCGCCTATCTGTTCGCGTTGCAGGCGAACGGCCAGTTGCCGGCCGCACCGCTATTGCATACGGCCGGCTGGAGCCGGGACTGGCTGTGGCTGATCGGCCTGACCGTGCTTGCCGCGCCCTTGTGCGAAGAATTCATCTTCCGTGGTTTGATACAGGGCGGCTTGCGCCGCTCGCTACCCGCCTGGCAAGCGATTACCATCAGCGCCGCCATCTTTGCCATCGTCCATCCACCCGCTTCGATGCTGCCCGTGTTCGTGCTGGGTTTGTGCACAGGCTACGCCTACCAGCGCAGCGGCTCCTTGCTGGCGCCGATGCTGGCCCACGCCGGCTACAACGCCGCGATTTTGCTGTGCCAGCGGTTCTGGATAACGTAAGGATCATCCTCAACCGGCTGCAAAATAAAAAAGCCCGCACGCCGATGTAGACACATCGTTCGTGCGGGCTTTAGCGCAAGGATTTCCTGGCGCCCGGGAGATTTAAATCACCCGACTACGCCTGCGCATGTAGCTGCGGCTTACGGCCCCTTCCAGTTCCTGCTCCGTCTTGTGCTGGTTCACCGTGTGCAGGGCCCACAGGGCCCCCGGCACCCAGCCGATCACAGTGCACTGCAATATCAGGGCGGCGGCACCGGCCAGCGGGCGCCCCAGCAAAAAGAACGTGAGACATGGAAGTAGCAGGGCTATCAGCAAACGCATCACAACATACTCTCCTTCAATCTAAGAGCAGCGGGCAAGGCCCGGTATCCGGTCCGTGCCCCGCCCGCCGCGGACTACTCCTTGGGACGACTCCTTACAAATGCGCCGCGATCTGTGGCATCAAATCGTCAAAGGTACGGCCATTGCCGTTTTCGCCGATCGCGTGCATTTTCCATTCGCCGTTATGGCGGTACAGCTTGGCCATGATCTGCGCCGTGTGGGCGCCTTGTACCGACAGGTTGAAACGCGCGATTTCCTGCTGGTTGCTCGCATTAACGATGCGGCAATAGGCGTTTTCCACCTGCGAGAAATTCTGGCCCGTGAAACTGTTGACGGTGAAGACCAGGCTTTTCACCTGCGACGGCACTTTCGTCAGGTCGACATTGATCTGCTCGTCGTCGCCATCGCCGGCGCCGGTGCGGTTGTCGCCCGTGTGAACGATGCTGCCATCGCGGCTTTTCAGCTGGCGGAACCAGACGATATCGGCCAGCTTGCTGCTGTCATCGAACAGCACGCAAGACGCATCCAGGTCGATGGCTTCCGTTTTCGCACCGAAACCGAAAAAGCCCTTGGTCTTGATCGAATCCCAGCCCAGGCCCATGGTGATACGGCTCAGGCTAGCGCCAGCTTCCTTGTCCAGCGAGATCTTCTGGCCCTTGCTCAAATTGACAGACATACGTTTTGCTCCTGATGATTAAATTGAATGTATGACTTACTTACGCCGGCTTGCTTTGTGTCCAGGCAAGGAAGGCTGCACGGTTGCGCGAACACACGAGGATCTTCCCTGTTCCCCTGAATTTCAGTACGATGCCTTCGCCGCTGGTCTGGCTATTGATCAGATTGCCCAGGAATCCGCCGCTGCTGCCGGTGGTCATCGAAATTTCGTATTGCAGGCGGTTGTCCCAGCACACCACGTGCGAGTTATCGATCACCACGTCCTTGCCAGGCGCCACTTCCAGTTCGGACATGGCGCCGAAACCGGATACTGCCAACTGGCCGCTGCCTGCCGTCTCGGTGATGAAAAAGCCACCGCTCTGGGCAAACAGCGCATTGCCAAGGCTTTGCGTGCGCA
>Ga0209901_1000357_pt1 | contig 19318 bp, 19 predicted proteins | sample OrgsoiDNA_201058_FD_185806 | JGI IMG/M metagenome (GOLD analysis project Ga0209901, IMG submission 185806) | Permafrost soil microbial communities from the Arctic, to analyse light accelerated degradation of dissolved organic matter (DOM) -... | ecosystem: Environmental > Terrestrial > Soil >...
CTTGCATCGCCGGAAGCCCGGTTCATCACTGGGCAGACATTGATCGTCGACGGCGGACAAACCCTTCCGGAGAACTCAGATGCGTGCTGAACCTACCGCTGACGGCCAAATCGCAGCGTCCTCCGTCGCGCGCGATGCCGCGATACACGGCGAAGGTCCGTTTTCCCCCGATGCGGGGCCCGATCTCTCGCAATACGGCTACGAAGCGCAGCTCGCGTGCACGCTAAACGTCTGGCAATTGACCGCGTTCGGTCTGAATTACATGGTGCCAATCGCACCGGCAATCATTTTTGGATTGCTGTTGAAATTGTCCGGCGGTACGGTTGCGTTGCCGTACTTGTTCGCTGGCGTGGCGATGCTGTTCACGGCCTTTAGTTATTCAGTGATGGTTCGCAATTTCCCGCTCGCCGGCTCGGTATACAGCTATGTCGGGCGCGGCTGTAACGCGTACCTTGGCTTCATTGCTGGATGGGTGCTGACGCTCGACTACATCCTGATTCCGACTGTGACTGCGGCAAGCTCGGCCTACTTTGCCCAGCAGTACTTTCCGGGCATACCCTACTGGATGCTGCTCGGGGTGTTTTCAGTGGGAACCGGTCTCCTCAATCTGTTCGGTGTGCAATTAATGTCGCGGCTCGGCCTGTGGTTGCTGGTTTTTGGCGAATTCGTTATATGGCTGGCCATCATTGTATGGGCGCATGCGGTATCCGCTCGGCACGTCGGTTCGGCCACACTGCTGAGCACGGCACCATTTCACTTCGATAGTTTCCCCCAGCTCGCCTCGGCAACCTCACTCGCGATATTCAGCTTTCTCGGCTTCGACGCGATCACAACACTCGCTGAAGAGGCGCGTAATCCCAAGCGCGACATCCCGCGCGCGATCTATTGGTGCATTGGGATTGGCACACTGACCATGTTCGTATGTGGTTATGTCGCGATGCTTGTGATTCCGGACTGGCGACAGCACATCGGCGATGCTACTTGGGTCAACACCACACTGTTCCAGGTTTCCCGGATTACTGGCGGAGACGGTTTCGGCATGTTCTTCACGGCCGGCTACCTGACTGAACTAGCGGTCTTCAACGTCGTCGCGACGGCCGCCGGGGCCCGTCTACTGTTCGGCATGGGCCGCGACACGCTGCTGCCGAAGGCAATCTTCGCAAAGGTCAATCGCCGCTGGCAAACGCCGCACTGGAGCATCCTGATCATCGTATCGATTGAATTCGCGCTGGGAAACGCGACCAACCTGGACACTCTGTCGAATCTCGTCAATTACGGCGCGCTTTTCGCTTTTGCTGTACTGAACGTCTCCGTTGTTTGGTTGTATTACGTACGCCGCCGGGGCGTGCTGCCCGCAACCGATGCGAAGGCGCCGTGCGTCGGAGCCCGCCCGCGCGGGATTCAGCATGTACGTTATCTGCTACTACCACTCGTGGCATTCGCGATCATCCTGTACGTATGGCTGGTCATGGACACGCTCGCACTGCGGATCGGCACGGCATGGCTCGCAATCGGCGTCGTGTATCTACTAATCAGGACACGTGGTCTGCGGCGCCTGCCCCCCCACCTCGAGCTCTGATATGTCCTCACCTGGAGACATCATGTCCAAACGTGACAACATGCTCACACTCAATGCCTTCAATCCGCTCTCGGAGGGAGGTCTCGGAACGGCTGATAGCGCCCTGATCGCACGGCGGCGCAACACGTTCGGCGATGCGGTCCCGCTGTTTTACGAAGAGCCGCTACACCTTGTACGCGGAGAAGGCGTCTGGCTCTACGACGACGCGGGCCGTCCGTATCTGGACGCATACAACAACGTACCTTCGGTTGGGCACTGCAATGCGCGTGTCGTCGAGGCAATCGCCCGTCAAGCCTCGACGCTAAACACGCACACGCGCTATCTCTCGGATGTCGTCACCCGCTACGCGGAGCGCCTGCTCAAGACATTCCCCTCGTCGCTATCGAACGTATTATTCACCAATACCGGCACCGAGAGCGTCGATCTGGCGATGCGTATTGCGCGCTATCACACTGGCGGCACCGGTTTCATCGTCACGAACTTTGCGTATCACGGGCATTCGACGGCCGTGGCCGAGATCACGCCCGCGTTCGGATCGGGCGTGCCCATCGGGGCGAACGTGCGGACCGTTCCCGCGCCCGACCGGTTCCTGCCAGGCCCGGAGGTAGGACCGGCATTCGCGCAGGGCGTCGCCGACGCAATTGCCGATCTCGAGCGGCACGGGATCCGTTTCGCCGGGCTGGTGCTCGATTCGATCTGTTCGAGCGACGGCCTGTACGTCGACCCGCCCGGCTTCCTGCAACCGGTGCTCGACGTCGTTCGACAGGCGGGCGGGGTGTATATCGCCGACGAGGTGCAGCCCGGCTTCGGCCGGATGGGCAACGGCCTCTGGGGCTTCGCGCGGCACGATATCGAGCCCGATATCGTCGTGCTTGGCAAGCCGATGGGCAACGGCATGCCGATCGCGGCGACGATCTTGCGGCCAGAAATTCTCGCCGCATTCGCACTGCGCTCGGGCTACTTCAACACATTCGGTGGTAATACGGTGTGCTGCGCGGCTGCGTCGGCCGTCCTCGATGTAATCGAGGACGAACGCTTGATCGAAAATGCTGCCGTCACCGGTGCGAAACTGAAGCAGGGTTTCGTCGACCTGATGCGGGCTCATCCTTCTATCGGTGATGTGCGTGGAGCCGGACTATACGTCGGAGTCGAATTCGTCGATCCGGAGACGGGCGAGCCAGATACCCGCGAGGCGCTGCGGATCGTCAACGGGCTTAGGCGTGCGCGGATCTTGATCAGTACGAGCGGGCCGGCGGGAAATGTGCTGAAAATCCGTCCGCCGTTACCTTTCGGTCGCGATCATGTCGACATGCTAATCGACGCGACGGCCGCTCTGCTCGCGAAGCGATAATACGCAGATTCGTGAGCGCGCATGGGCGTATTAGCCTGGTGGAGCAGCCGGGTGCCGTTCCGACTCGATGGCATTCCCGATTGTCCCGATGCAGCGCCGTCCTCGATGCTGGGAGAAGCGAGATCGCGGGTCGAGACAGGGTTTTTCCTTAGATACTAGCGTCAAAGCAGTTATCCGAACGGCGGCGCCTGGGGATGATCACCTGTGAGGCAATGCGTTCAGACTCAAATGCTTTTCCGACTCGCCAATGTATTTGATATGGTAGCCTTGACTAGTGTTAGCGCACTTTCGGTCACTTGGATCAAAGACATGTACGACTCGCGTCCAACTTCGCGCAGCTATGGAGGTCCCGCTTGCATTCTGTCGGCAGCGGCGACTGGGCTCGCCGCGTTTATTGCTCGTGAAGGCGGAGATGCAGATCACATCTTGGGTGTGGCCGGTACGGATCTTGCCTCAATCGAACGGCCCATGACCAGCATGACGCTCGGTGTTTACTGCCGCGCTCTTGAACAGGCCGCGCTCGAGACTGGCAATGAAAATTTCGGTCTTCGGTATGGTCAGCAATTCCAGCCGTCGGAACTCGGGCTTCTCGGGTATTTGGCGATGGCGTCGTCAACCGTGGGGGAAGCACTGCGAAATATGGGCAGTCTCTTCCATCACCACCAGCAAAGCTCCCAGCTACGCGTTGTAGCGACCGGAGAGTTCGCTCGCATCGAGTATCAGATAGCAGATTTGGCCATCTCATCACGACGACAGGACGCTGAATTCTCGATCAGTATGTTCTTCAACATCCTGCGACATGCGATGGGTTCCAATTGGAGGCCTCGCGAGATTCATTTCGAGCACGTCCAACCTGCGGCATGGGCAGAACACCAAGATCAGTTCGGCGCTCCCGTGTACTTTTCGCAACCTACTAACGCCCTCGTCCTCACGCGGGCCGAACTCGACGCGCCAATGCCCAACGGCGATGCGCGCCTTCTCGCTCTGTTGCAATACAACCTGCAACAACTTGGGCTGGCTACGATTCAGGCTGAATCGCTCATTGCTCGCGTCCAGGCGGCGATTCGTCAACGTTTGAACGACCACGAACCGACTCTCGACGAAATTTGCCAGTCGCTAGGTATGGCGACCTGGAAACTTCAGCGCCGGCTACGCACCGCGGGTTACACGTATCAACAACTTCTCCTGGAGGAGCGCAAAGAGCTTTCCCTAGACTACCTCCGAGACCCCGCAATTCAGATATCCGAACTTTCTTTTCTGCTCGGGTACTCAGAAATCAGCGCATTCTCGCGGGCGTTTCACCGTTGGCACGGAGTATCTCCGACTGAATGGCGACGCCACCAAGTAAGCTCCCGGGTCTTGGCGTAGTCAACCCAATTCTCGCTGCGCCTATTCCAGCGATTCTGGCCCCTGCCCGCGCGGTGTTTAAACCTTGCGCGGCTAGGCGTATGTTACGTTCGACCGGGAGTGTTGAAACCTTCTGGTAACGACTCCGAGAGGCTTTGTTGGAAATAGAAAATCATGAGCAAAGCGCTCCGGTGTTCGAGATTTTTCGGACTTTCACGGGCACCGGCATGCCGAGATGGTTCATTCGGGTCAGGGCACACACGGCTCCATACCTCGTTTCGCTGCTGCGGCATCGTTCGGGCCTTCATGGCGTTGCAAGCGCCACCCCCGGTCGAGCGCGTGACTGGCTAGACTCGGAGTGGACCCGGGCTAAACCCGGAATTGAACGCTGTAGCAGTGGTACATTGTCTCGATCGACCACGCGACGGGCGGGGCTGACGACCGACTCCTTCCGTGAATGTGGGCGAACGAGACAATGGTTATGAACCCGATGTCAATCGACCGTTCAAGCGGATCGAGCCGACCCGCGCTGCTGGCCAGCGATCATACCGGCCGTATGAAAGGGCTGGATATCATCAGGCAATCGCACGAACGTTCCCGCAGCTTCGGCCTCTCGGACACCATGCGTCCCGACTACCGCGTGCTCGGCGAAACCGATCTCTTGCTTAAGCGCGAGCAGAACCGCGCGCTCTGCTCGCATGCGCTGCCCGTCATAGAAACCCTCTACGGGCAGATTGCAAATACGCACAGCATGGTCGTACTGACCGACTCCGAAGGGCTGATCCTGCATTCGCTTGGCGACGACGATTTCCTCGCCCGTGCGGATCGCGTCGCGGTGCGGCCGGGCGCGCTATGGAGTGAAGAGCAGCAGGGCACCAATGCGATAGGCACGGCTATCGCCGAAGGTGACGCCACGATGGTGTTCGGCGACCAGCATTATCTGCGCGCAAACCGGTTCCTTGCGTGCTCCAGCGTGCCGATTCTCGATCCATTCGGCGAGTTGCTTGGCGTTCTCGACGTCACCGGTGATTGCCGCGGCCACAGCCGTCACACCATGGCGCTCGCCAAGTTGTCTGCGCAGATGATCGAGAACCATTTGTTCACCAGCGCCTTTCCTGAAGCGTTGCGAATCCGTTTTCACGGACGGCCCGAGTTTATCGGCACGCTGATGGAAGGCATTGCTGCATTCAGGGCAGATGGGCGTTTTTTATCGGCTAATCGCAGCGCGCAATTTCAGTTCGGCTTACCGCTTGCGTCGTTGCGCGCGCATACGCTGTCGTCGCTATTCAATGTCTCGTGCGGCGAGTTGTTCGACCGCGTGTGCAGCGGCGTAGGCACGCCCGTGGAACGCTCGATTTCGCTGTGCTTGCACAGCGGCGTGAATGTCTTTGCCAGCGCGGACCTGAGGCGCTCGACGGCCGTTGCACTCTCAGCAGATAGCCCCGATGTCATCGACGTCGTCGCACGCAAACGTGTCCCTGAACAGCGGCCGCAGCAGTCGAAACTCTCCGGCCTACGCTACCTGATGACTGGCGACGCGCATGTTGCGGCACTCGTCGGACGGGTACGCAAGGTGATCGGTAAAAATATTCCGATCCTGATCGGCGGCGAGACGGGTACCGGCAAAGATGTCCTCGCGAGCGCGGTGCATCGCGACTCGCCGAGTAGTGACGGGCCGTTCGTTGCGGTGAATTGTGCGTCGATCCCGGACACGCTGATAGAAGCGGAGTTGTTCGGCTATGAAGAAGGCGCGTTCACTGGCGCGTCCAAGCGCGGAGCGTGCGGCAAGATTTTGCAAGCCGATGGCGGCACTTTGTTCCTCGATGAAATCGGTGATATGCCGTTCTCGTTGCAAAGCCGTTTGCTGCGTGTTCTGCAGGAGCGTACGGTGACGCCGCTCGGCAGCACACGTGCCGTGCCTGTGGATTTCGCGCTGATCTGCGCGTCCAACCGCAATCTGCGCGAGCGCGTCACGCGCGGAGAATTCCGCGAGGATCTCTATTACCGGATCAACGGTCTGCTGGTGACGTTGCCGCCGTTGCGCCAGCGTACCGATCTGGCCGTGACCGTCGAAAAGATCCTGCGCGCCGAGCGTACGACCGGTGAACCCCTCAGGGTTTCACCCGAGGTGCTGGCGGCGTTTACCCGCCACCCGTGGCCGGGAAACTTCCGGCAACTCGCGAACGTGCTGAGGACCGCATGTGCCATGCTCGACGAGCACGAGACGTGCATTGAGCTTGATCATCTATCGCAAGATTTCTTCGATGACGAACGCAACGCGGAGAACGTACAAGCGGCCTCCTCGCCGTCTGGCAGGGACAGCAGCGCGCGCCTGGACGATCTCGCGTTGTCGGCCGTCGCGGCAGCGCTTGAGACACACGCCGGCAACGTCTCGGCGGCGGCGCGGATGCTTGGCGTATCGCGTAACACGCTCTATCGGAAGATGGCTGCGCTTGAGGAGACGCGGCGTCGATAACGTCGCCGTCGGTTAAGACAAATGTCTCATCAACCTCGATGGTGCACTGCGGTGTGATCTCCCGGAACACGCATGCTAAAACGTCATCATGCGTTTAAGTTTTCGGGTTGCAGCGTGTCGTGAATGGCGCGAGCGAACCGAATCTGCCGGAGGCTCTTCATGCCGTATGTTTCGCAGACCAGACACATCGATCGCGTGCGCAACGTGATAGAGGGCCGCATGAGCAGCCCCGGCGCCGATGGGTCACGGCTCGCGTCTTCGTACAAGCGGTCGCTGGAGCAATATCATCTCGATCCGGGCGCGACTATCGGTCCGCGCATCCTGACGGTTCCCGAATTACGCGATGTCCAGCAGCGCGAAGACACCGTGCTGCGTGCATCCGGCCAATGTCTTTCGCGACTGCACGAAGCCGTACGGGAAGCCGACTACTAAGTGATGTTGACCGATGCAGAGGGCGTCACTATCGACTACCGGGTGGATCGCGATCGCCGCTACGAATTCAAGCGCGCGGGTTTGTATCCCGGTTCGTGCTGGTCCGAGCGTGAAGAGGGGAGGTGCGGCGTTGCTTCAGTGCTGCACGACGCAGAGGCGATCACCGTCCACAAGACCGACCATTTTCGCGCGGCGTTCACCACGCTGACATGTAGCGCGTCGCCTATCTTCGGCGTGCAAGGCGAGTTGATCGGCGTGCTGGATGCGTCCGCGGTGCGCTCGCCCGAAGAGCGCGAAAGCCAGCGGCTGGTCAATCATATCGTGCGGCAAAGCGCGCTGCTGATTGAGGACGGTTTTTTTCTCAACGCAACCTCGCATTGCTGGGTGTTGCTTGCGCATCGCGGCCACCATTACGTTGAGGCGCAGCCGGAAATACTCATCGCCTTCGATGCACGCGGTTACGCGATCGCGGCTAACCGGCGCGAAGGAATGTGTGCCGGGGCTGGACCAGTTGCCGCGCCACGTCTCCGAACTCTTCGATATCGGCGCCGAACGTCTGCTCGATGCACGGCCAGGCCGCGATCTCATCTCGTGCAGGTTGATCAGCTCAGGGTCGCCCCTGCGTGCGCGCGCGAGGCCGCGTGTCCTCCGCGCTTCCAGAAGCCCGGCGCCGATACAGCGCGAAGCCAACAAACCGACAACGCAACCTGCGTTGTCCGAAAGCGAAACACAGGAACGTACCCGCATACTCGCTGCGATGACCGATGCTAAATGGCGACCTCATAGCGGTGCAGGCACGAGGAATATCACGGGCGACCTTGTACCGACGCATAGAGAAGTCTGGAATTGTTCCCCCGCACAGGCGCTGGATCGAAGCCTCCATTTTGCGTAGATAGTCGTCGCCTATATCCACGAGCCCTTCCGTATGGATGTTGCCGGGCAGCACCGTATCGATCGTGATCCGGTTATGCGCGAGCTCAAGCGCCGCCGAGCGCATAAAACCGAGTTGGGCGGTCTTGCTCGCCGCATGGTGTGACGCACCCTGCGTAGCCCGTGACCGGACCGGTGATCGACGACGTAATGACGATCCGGCCTGCAGAGCTCTTCCAGACTTCCGGAGGAATGGCGGCGAGCGAAATGGGCATGCAGGCGGCGCAGGGTATTCCGTTGCGGTTCGAATCCTTCGATGGACTTCCCCGGACGACTGGAGCGGCGAAGACATTGCAAGCTGGGGCGAAAACTTGCACAGCCGATTCCTCGACTGGTGGTCAGCCGAGAAAGATCCGGCGGTGAACTACACGGTTGAAACCTACTATGGGATCTGACTGTTCCACGAGGTGCTTGAACGGACCGCCTGGAATGCGGCGCAGCAAACGCGGCGGGTGATTCTCATGTTGGAGAGCAACGGGATCGAGCCGGACCGCCCGTTGACAGCTGCGGACCTGGACGGAATGCGTGCCGCATGAGGCATGGGATCGGTGAATGTCGATCGGCGCCTTGCGGCGAACCCGATGCAATGCAACGCACCGGCTTAAATCAATCCCATTGTCTTCGCCGCTTTTACCAACTCGCCCCGAAAATCTGGATGCGCAATAGCGATCATTTCCTGTGCCCGCTGCTTCACCGACTTTCCCCTTAATTGCGCAACGCCAAACTCCGTGACCACGTAGTTGATATCGTTCTTGCTCGTTGTGACATGCGCGCCTGCCGCCAGCACGGGAGAGATACGGGAGATCGTGCCGTCCTTCGCGGTGGCGGGTAACACGATAAACGACTTGCCGCCCTCCGACCGATTCGCTGCCCTGACGAAATCGGCCTGGCCTCCCGTGCCGGAGTACGGCAGGTGCGCCAGGCTTTCCGACCCGCATTGCCCGATCAGGTCGACCTCGAGGGTCGCATTCACGGTGACGAGCTTGTTGTTCTGGCCGGCAATATACGGGTCGTTCGTGAAGCTGGCGGGATGCATCTCGACCATCGGATTCCGGTCGATGAAATCGTATAGCTTCTTTGACCCAAGCACGAACGTGCCCACTATCTTGCCGGGCATCAACGTCTTCTTGCTGCAATCGACCGCACCGCACTCCACCAGAGACAGAATTCCATCGCCGAGCATTTCCGAATGGATGCCTAAATGGCGCTTGGTGGTCAATTGCATGACGACCGCATCCGGAATGCCGCCGTAGCCAATTTGGAGGGTCGACCCGTCTTCGATGAACTCGGTCACATAGGTGCCGATCGCTTCCTGAACCGGACCAATCGTCGGGAGGCCGACTTCGAGAATAGCGTCGGTGCTCTCAACGAGCGCCGTCACTTGCGAGACATGGATATGGCAACGGCCATTGGCGAACGGCACGTTGGGGTTCACTTCGAGCACCACCGCACGCGCCCTAGATATCGCGGCCATGGTGTAGTCGGTCCCGAGGCTCAGCGAGAAATAGCCGTGTGCGTCCATGGACGACGCCATCGCGAAGACCACGTCCGCGCCGATCTGCCCACGTTCGATCATGGTGGGAATTTCGGAAAAGTAGTTCGGGATGAAATCGGACCAGCCTTCTTGCCCGCCGGATCGCGATGCAGGCCCAAAGAAGAATGCGGAGTGCTGAATGTGCTTGGTCGTTTCACAATCGAAGTAGCCGAACTTTCTCAGCGCCAGGATCTGGTGAATCTTGATCCCCCAATAATCCCGGCGATGCTCGGATAACGCATTCAGCAACGAAGGCGGCTCACCAACACCGGTTGGAATAATGAGCGAGTCGCCGTCGCGCAGCACGCGAATGGCCTGCGGTGGGTCCATTCGCTTCTCGAGATAGAGGTCCTGTGCAGACATGATGTCTCCCTGATGCGGTCAGTGGCGTACGTGCGCTGTTTTGCAGCGTCTTAATATCGGACCGACACACGCAATGGTTACGTGTCGGCCCTCGCACCACCTAGCGCTTTCTCGCGTTGCAGCACAGTTGCTGACACCGGCGTGCTTGCGGCGAGGCCTCGTGCACGTTGGAGGACACTGCGATTTGGCCGTCAGCGGTAGGTTCAGCACGCATCTGAGTTCTCCGGAAGGGTTTGTCCGCCGTCGACGATCAATGTCTGCCCAGTGATGAACCGGGCTTCCGGCGATGCAAGAAACATGACTGCGGACGCGACGTCGGCGACGTCGCCCAGATGGCCGAGTGGGATCGAAGCCTCCATTTTGCGCAGATAGTCGTCGCCTATATCCACGAGTCCTTCCGTATGAATGTTGCCGGGCAGCACCGCATTGATCGTGATCCGGTCGTGCGCAAGCTCAAGCGCTGCCGAGCGCATAAAACCGAGTTGGGCGGCCTTGCTCGCCGCGTAGTGTGACCATCCTGCATAGCCCGTGACCGGACCGGTAATCGACGACGTGATGACGATCCGGCCTGCAGAGCTCTTCCTGAGGAACGGCAGCGCAGCCTGTACCGTAAACAACGTGCCACGTGCATTGACGCGGAGCACTTCGTCCCATGCATCGCCTGTCATCGCGTCCAGCCGTGCGCTCGGAAAGATCCCCGCGTTTGCGCAGACCACATCAATGCCACCGAACCGTTCGACGACTTTAGTTGACACCTGGTCCATCGATTCGCGGTCCGTGACGTCACCCGCAAACACTGCAACCGTTGCTCCAGCATCGCTGAGTTCCATTGCAAAGTCGCGTGCCGCGTCAGCGTTGCGCACGACCATGGCGACGCTTGCCCCCCGTTTCGCGAAGCCAGCAACAATGCCCTTTCCGATGCCGCGACTTGCACCCGTGACTAGCACGACGCGTCCCTTCTCTGTGTTCACCACGTTGATCTCCTTTTCATTCGACGGTGTGCCATTTTCCGACGCGCGGGCTGGACAACACTTGACTCAAAAAAACAGTTCTTTGATCGCGCACGACTGTCATCGGCCCCGTCCCAGAGGGGCAGGAAGCACCGCCCACTGTGCCGCCGCTTTTGCATTCCAAAGTCAATGATTTGAATATTGATGTCAAGCGGATCACGAAGCGATCGGGCGATGATTGTTCTCCTTCAAACCGGAGAACCAATCGATGAACGCGCGAACCGACGCTACCTATCTGAATCTGATCGCGAGCCTGACTGCGCTGTCTCGCGTTGCGCTGTCTCGCTATGGACTCCCTGGGGCATCCGACGATCGCGTTGCTCAGTCATTCGGAAAACACTGTATTTCGGATAATCCATGCGCACACCGGCCAACAGTTTGCGATGCGAATTCACCGCCCGAACTACCAGACCCGCCATGCTATCCAGTCCGAACTAGACTGGATGGAGGCACTCAATGCGTCGGGAATCAACACGCCGCATGTCGTGCCCGGGGTCGATGGCGACCGCTTGCAGGAAGTCGAATGGCCGTCGATCGGCACTCGACTCGTTGCGTTGTTCGAATGGGTGGACGGCGTTTTCCCTGACGAACGGGAACTGGCGCCATCGATGCGGCGGTTGGGCGCGTTAAGTGCGCAGATGCATCAGCATTCCCGTCAGTGGCTGCGTCCCTCCTATTTCGAGCGCCAAACATGGGACAGTACGGATACAATCGGCGAGAGGGCGCGGTGGGGACGCTGGCGAGACATGCCGGATCTTTCAGTCGATCGCATCGCTGTACTGGCGGAAACGGAACGCCTGCTGCATCGTCGCCTAGACGTTTTCGGCCGCAACCCGGATCGATTCGGGTTGATTCACGCAGATCTGCGAATCGCAAATCTTCTGGTCGACGGCGAACGCACGACGATCATAGACTTCGACGATTGTGGTATTGGGTGGTTTCTTCATGACATGGCCTCAGCGATGAGTTTCATAGAGCACCGTACGGATCTGCGCCAGTTGATGGACGCCTGGGCCGAGGGCTATGTCGAGCATGGCTCGTTATCGAGCGCTGAGCTGGAGGAGTTTCCCACATTTGTCATGCAACGCCGCTTGCAATTGCTCGCATGGATGGCGTCACATAGCGAGACCGACTTGGCCCGCAGCTTTGGATCAGGCTGGGTGGCTGCAACGGCTGACCTCGGAAAGGCATACCTGCAAGCAATGGGGTGAAGCCAGCACATTCCGGCAGGAAATGATCGCGACGGCAGCAAACCAAGACATACTGATCCGTTAGAATATTCATAAGGATATCTTATTTCGTCAACCTATTCGACGCGAGGGCTGGTTATTCATTGGTCTTTGCAGTGGTTAAGGACGGTTCTGCGAGCTGCTCTTGTGCGATTCGAACGGCCCGGCAAACCACGCTCAGCGACAACTGTCGACGTCCCCAAGCGGGCGAAGATTGCGGTTGCCACGGTAGCGGGCTATCTAATGGCTTTACGGTCCGCCCCGCCAACCGCGAACAGATAAAGGAAGCGATCCGGGCGCTGAATTTTGAGCGTAACGCCACGGCCCTCACGATAACGACCGATATTACGCACGTCGCAGGTTTTCTGGCGCCGTCGTTCGATGAATACCACGGGGTCATGCTCGAACACTTATCGCGTGCACTGCGCCGCGACGGACGCGCGTTGCTGATCTATCGTCACGGCGCCGACACGCGTTTGATGGAGGACGTCTCGAATACTTCGCCGCCCAGCGGATCGACGCGCTGATATGTCGCGCGCAAACCATCTCTTCGACCGCGTCGACCAGCTAATCGGGAGTGCCGTGCCGCTCGTTCTTTGCTACAACGATCTTCCCTGGCTGGCGGCTGACCGTGTCTTTGTGAACAATGGTGAAGCGTCCAAGAACGCCGTGTGGCATCTGCTTGATATCGGCGATCGGCGAGTGGGCACAGTGGCAGGTGGACGGAGCGATAGCGTCGCGAATGATCTTTATCTCGGTTACTACGACGAGACAATCGAGCATGGACTTGCGGTCGATGCAAAATATGACCTGCTTCGGTCATTGCGCAAACCGAAGTGCCTTCCGTGAACCTGCTCGAACCAAAGCGTCCTCGATCCCGTCGAAACCCGTCGAGGGCTACCACGGCAGCCCGTTCGCCGCCCATCAATCGCTGGCGGGTCTTCGGATCGAATTTGCCAAGTAGTGTCCGGCATAAGTTTTCACGACTCGCCGCTCACGGGCATTTTCCGTGGCCGCCATTTAACGTTGTAAGGAAAAGCACGCATGGGCAACGCCGACACCAAGTTCACCTCGGCACTCGGTGCCAAAGCCGTCAAGCCGGGTTCGCCGGAATTGCGACATCTGATTGATGCAATCGCCGCGGGCGCCGAAGCGCGCGATCGCGGTGAAGGCAGCACGCACGATGCGATCGCGCTCGTACGTGCATCGAAGCTGGGGCTGTTTCGGCAGCCCGTTTCACATGGGGGCGGCGGTGTATCTCGCACTGGTGATTGGATCTGCCAAGAATCGACGACGCGAGCGATAAACAATAGACCAATGGACACCTAACAGGTTCCTCGCAGCCACAGCCTGGTTGCGCGTCGGCGGTCAGCAACGCTATAACGCGTCGGAATTGACATTCTACCGGGAGTTGACAGCTGAGAAGCAGCTCGCCCACCGGCTTGCGAGCGGCCGGTCAAACCATGAGCGGTCCGCGCACACGCGCCGAATCAGCTCTTCCGCTGGGACATATCAGATAACTATCCTTATCTTAGTAGGCTATCCTTATCTTAGTAGGCAGCTCAGCACGCACATCTGTAACTGCAATCTCGCCTCCCGTGAGCTCAGCGGTGGGTTCATGCACGGGCGCTGTCGGGCAGGCACGACAGCCCCTTGTCCACCCCGTGCGGTCGTTCGAAGCACTGCGAAAACAACTACCGTTCTCGAAGTCCTACAGCCATTCGCTTCCGCGGGTTGGCAGTCGCTCGCCGGCTCTTCGCGTAGCGCGTCAAAGGCTTGCATCGTCTCCCTTGTTGAGGTGCCGTCAGGATTCGGACTTTGCGTGCGTTACGCCTGGTTGACGCCTTCGCAAGTTTCTCCTTGTTCAGGATCACTATATATGCCTCACGACTTCAAGTCCTAGGTGTCGAAAACGACCACCGCGTTTCCCAATAGCTTCCCGCTTTCAACGGCCTCATGAGCCTTGGCGATGTCGTCAAGTTGATACCGCGCAGCGATGGTATGCCTTACCATTCCGTGCAAAAGGTAGGCATTAAGTGCATGAATGGCCACCGTCCGCTCGGTACTTGGCAGCTCGTACACGACAAAGAAACGTGCTGCCGCGCCGATTTGAATCATCGGACCGAAATCGAATGGCACTTGAGACTTTCCGGAGCCGTAAATCACACACAGACCGCCCCTTGCAATAAGACTCGGCAACATTCCGACGTTCGCAGCCCCATCTACTTCGATAACCCGATTCGCTCCTCGGCCGTCAGTAATTTGCTTTACCCGGTCAGCCACGTTTTCGGCGCGATAGTTGATAACGTGGTCAGCGCCCATGTTTGCTGCGGCACTAGCTTTTTCGGCTGAACTGACGGTGGCGATGATGCACGCCGCTCCTAGCAAGCGCGCGAACTGAATGGCGTATGCTCCTACTGCCCCAGCGCCGCCACTTACAAGCACAGTTTGCCCTAAAACCGAGCCGTCGATCGTCATGGCGCGCAACGCCGTCAAAGCGGGAATTCCCAGACATGCCCCTTCATCAAACGTCGTGTTTTTTGGCAACGTGACGGCTTGTTCAGTAGGAAGAGCGATGAATTCCGCTGCCGTACCGCCGGAACGTTTCCATTGACCATTCCAAATCCAGACACGCTCGCCGACGCGCGTTTCCGCCACGCCGGCGCCCACGCCGACGATTATCCCGGCTCCATCGCTATGCGGGGTAACTCGTGGAGCGATCAATGGCCGACCCGCCCGAGTTTTAACGTCGGAGGGATTGACCCCCGAAGCGCACACCTTGATACAAACTTCGCCAGCCGATGGTACTGGATCTGCGAGTGTTCCAACTCTCAGTACCTGGCTTGCGCTCCCGGTTTGCTCATACCACGCTGCTTTCATTGCATCACCCTCAGTCGATTTGCGAAGACGCTTCTTTTCACTGGTTAAGGGTAGTCGATAAGGATCCTTTGTAAAACCTTCCAAATTCCGCAGACAGTTTCTTGTTTGGGAAGATAGTCACAAGTGCGACGACGCTTGAATCACCGAATAAATGTAATCGCCGTCGAGTTGCCGTTTGATAACGAATTTCTGAATCAAACAACACCGCTATAAGAGTGGTCGCAATTCTGTTTGCTGCAGAGCAGTCAATCGCTTTTCGATACCACAATGCCCCCTAGCAGCCCCTAGCAGTTCGCCGGTTCTGTAGAAAGATTTGGTATCTCTGGGCACTCGGCCCATGCTCGGGTTTAAAATTTTCCGGTGTGCTCGCATCCTGCTGAGCGGCATCGAACTCATGCAAATGATCAAGAAGGGGCAATCGAAAGGCAGCCTGAGTGACCAGGCCTCCGTTGAGCAATTGTATTCGCTGATAACTTAGTTATCTATATCATTATAACTTTGCTCATCAAGACGTTCTTATTGCGACAGACCCGTATTCACCATGTCTCAAGGTAAGGTCGCGCCTCTACCTCGAAGCTCCAAGCCTGTCGCCCCTGGATACACAGTTGGTACGCAATTTCGGCTACTCCGCTCGGGCTCACAAATGAGTCGAAAGGCTTATCCGGCATCGCCTTGCGCGACTCAGGAAGATCGACCACTCCATCGATCACAATTAAAGCAACGTGAATACCTGAGGGCCAGAGTGCACGTGCCATCGACTCGGCGAGGCTGCGCTGCGCCGCCTTGGCAGGCGCGAAAGCGGCAGTCTTGACCCCACCGCGGCGCGATGCAGTGGCGCCGATGAAGATGATTGCGCCACTTTTTCGGGATTTCATGGCGGGGATGACCTTCTGCGAGCATAAAAGCGCGCCAAGAGCGTTGACGCGCCAAGCCTGCTCGAATTGATCAGGTGTGATCGACTCGACGTCAGCAAACACCCCAGAGCCTGCGTTGAAAAGCAGAACATCAATCTCGCCCATCGTGGACTGGATCTCGGCGAATGACTGTTCCACTGAGGCTGGATCGCCCACATCGCACTCGAAAGTGCGCGCGCCCGGTAGTTCAGTTGGAGTCAATGCAGATGCGCCCGGATGGCGTGCAAGAAGCGCCACTGCATATCCCTCCTGGCCAAATCGACGCGCTAAGGCTGCTCCATTTCCCGGACCAGCTCCCGCGACGACTGCAACGGGCTTGGGGGTTGTCATGTTCGTCATCCTGATAAAGTATTGCCACTCATGATAATGGGAACTCGCTGAAGCCACGTGTTGTTAGTCAACTCTTCGACGGCAAACCTGGCCACATCCGCGCGCGAAATCGTCCCGCCGTGGATGGCTGACAAGTCGACCTCGCTCTGAAATGTCTGGTTGGCGGCTTTATCGTTGAGCACTATCGGCAGAACCAGTACGCAGTCCAGGCAACTGCCGCGGACAATGTCTTCGTGGCGGTTCTTGTCCTTGTACACCTTGAGCAACGGCATGATGATCTTGTCGAAGAGGAATCCGCCTTGCTCACGGCGGTCGCCGATTCCGAGACCCGTATTACGGACCAAAAACGGCGGGACGTCTGCGGCGTCATCGTCTTCACAAGGCCTCGCGTCGCGCTTGAGAGAAGGGTGACTTCGTAAAACGGGCTGGCAGGGGGTGCCGTGCGAACTGACCACTCCGGAACATCTTTCAAGCGCACGTGCAAGCTTAGCTCGTCACGGGTATCCCCTCGATGAGCCGTACCCCGATGGGCCGCGCCGGCGTTCCAATGTAATGTTTGACCTGCACGTCGCCGCCCGTTGGTAAAGCGATCCTCAGTCCGCTGTTTCGGCTTCGAGAGCCGGGTAATCCGTATAGCCCTTCGCATCAGCGCCGTAGAACCGGTTCGGGTCGGGTTTGCTTAGTGGCGCATCCGACCGAAAGCGCTCGACGAGATCCGGATTGGCTATATAGGGCACACCGAACGCCACCAGATCTGCATCTCCTTTTACTAAAATTGCATTGGCTTTCGACTTGTCGAACCCCGTGTTAACAATGATTGGCACGGACGTCATTGGCCGAAAGGTCTCGGCGACATTGGGTATTTGCACGCCGCGCTCCGCGTCCTTGGCGTTTGGCTCTAGGAGGCACAGGTAACCGACGTGTAGCGCGTCGAGCGCTCGGACAACGAAGCCAAAGGTGGCAAGCTTGTCGCTGTCGTCCACGCCATAGAGATAGCTTGACGGCGACAGCCGCACGCCGACTCGCTCCGAAGACCAGGCGTCAATCATCGCCTGGGTGGTTTCTAGCATGAGCCGCGCGCGATTTTCGACTGTTCCGCCGTAGGCGTCCGTGCGGTGATTACTGCCATCTTGAAGAAACTGGTCCTGCAGGTAGCCGTTGGCTCCATGCAGTTCGACGCCATCGAAACCAGCCTCCCGTGCATTTTCCGTCGCCTTTGCAAAATCGGCCACGATGCCAGGAATCTCATCAATGCTGAGCTCCCGAGGTATGGTGAAATCCACGCGACCGGTTGGTAGAACGAAATCTCCGGTCGCCGCTATCGGAGAAGGTCCAACCGGTGGCACGCCGTCCCGGATGTCTGGATGGGCGACTCGGCCACAGTGCCAAATCTGACAGTAGATTCTACCTCCGGCTACGTGAACTGCATCGGTAATTTTCCGCCATGCCGCGATCTGATCCGGCCGGTGCAAACCAGGCGCACGGATGATGCCATGCCCTTGGTCAGAAACCTGCGTGCACTCGGTCACAATCAGTCCGGCAGAAGCACGCTGGACATAGTACTCACGCATCAAATCAGTTGGCACGTCGTTTTCAGACGCCCGCGTACGGGTCATTGCAGACATTACGATCCGATTTGGGAGTTTGAGGGAGTTAAGGTCAAAGCTTTCGAAGAGTTCGTCCATGGTCGTTTCCTGATGTGCGCTGCTCAGCGTATGTTGAGGCCGCCGTCGAGGGCAACGGTCGGGGCAGTAATGAATCGGCGTTAGGCGAGGCGCGGGGTAACTCCACGCTCATCGTCGAGGAAACTCTTCATGAATGCGAACCAGCACAGCATTCCCGTGAGGAAACGAAGCGGTTTGGTTTCCATATCAGGCCGCGTTAGGGGATGCACTAACGGGATGCACTAACGACCTCTTCAGAAGGCGCACGTAACGTGCCCGGTGCTCGGCCGAGAATTGCCTTTGTCTCAACGCGAACCAATTGGGAGAAGATATCGCCAGAAACTCAGATGCAAAAAGTAGCTTTGTCGAAAAATTCGGCGAGGTTCAAATCGCGATTACACGCCAGATACCTGGTGCCATTGGGGCATTGTCACATTGTTGATGGGCAAGCGAGCGAAGACATAAAACATCAGTATTCCGGATTTATTCGGCAAAGCGATCCAGCATTGCGTTGCAGGTTACGGCTTCCCGTAGGTGATTGTCGAGCCGTGGTTGCTTTCCAGGCGTAGACCAAAATAAAGATGTCACCGATTCGAGAGTGAACCAAACCGTGGGAGGTAAATTCACGCCGCTCGGCGCGCACTCGGCGAGTTTTCAGCTGCAGAAGTCTTGGTCAACACGGCAAGCTTCTGAACCGAGAATTCTTCGTTAAGAACAGCAACTCTGACCTGTGCAAGACAGTGTGCTCCCTCGTCCGTCCATCGCATTTGTTGCTTCTTCGCCATGCGATGGCTGACCACCAGGTTCACCGCGGACTCGGCGATGCTGCTGCTGATCGGTAGCCCCTTGTGATAGCGCGTTCCATAGTTCACCAGCGTACCGGCGTTGTGCTCGATGTAGAAGTACAGGCGGCGCAGGTTCCAGAACAACGTCGAGTGCTCATAGCCTTCCCTTGCCAGCAGCGTGGCGTCCAGGGCTTTGATGCGGAAAACGGATTGTCGGCCTTTTCCATGCCAAACCAGCCACTTGGCGTGATCGATCTCTGTCTCTACAGCGATTCGCTCTTCGGGCTCAATCGTCTGGCTTCCTAACACCGAGTTCTTGGCAGCCTTAAACTTCATCGCGATGTGAAACCAGTCCAGAATCCTCCCCCTAGCGAGCTGGCTGCCGTCCACAGCCTTGCCAAATTCGCCAGCGTCATCGCTGATCACGGTAACTCGCTCGTTTGGAGCCACGCCGCTTGCAAAGAGAAATTGGTCCAGCCGCGCGGGAGCTGATG
>Ga0209901_1000359_pt1 | contig 19188 bp, 18 predicted proteins | sample OrgsoiDNA_201058_FD_185806 | JGI IMG/M metagenome (GOLD analysis project Ga0209901, IMG submission 185806) | Permafrost soil microbial communities from the Arctic, to analyse light accelerated degradation of dissolved organic matter (DOM) -... | ecosystem: Environmental > Terrestrial > Soil >...
GGCGCCGACCTGCTGTCACGCGCGCTGGAAAAATATTTCCTGCGCTGGAATCCGGCTTACCGTTAAGGCTCACATGCTGTCCACTATCGAATTTGAATCCGACTTTTCGCTGTCGCGCGAACTGTACCAGCCGCCCGCGCCGCCGCTGGCGCGTGGCGCCACGCAGCGCCATGGCGTGCCGCTGGCTTTGCGCGGCGTGAGCAAATCGTTCGCCTCCCGGCCGGTGCTCAAGGAGATCGGACTGGAATTGAAGGCCGGTGAATTCGTCGCCGTCGTCGGCCGCAGCGGCTGCGGAAAGAGCACGCTGCTGCGCGCCATCGCCGGCCTGGAAACGACCGACGCCGGCGACATCGCCATCGGTGCTTCGCATCGCGCCGACGACGACGGACGCGCCAACATCCGCATCATGTTCCAGGAGTCGCGCCTGCTGCCGTGGAAGACGGTACTCGACAACGTCGCGCTGGGCATGGGGCACGCGCCCAGCGCGGCCGCCGCCGCGCTCGATACGGTGGGCCTGGCCGACCGCGCCAACGACTGGCCGGCGGAACTGTCGGGCGGCCAGCGGCAGCGCGTCGCGTTGGCGCGGGCGCTGGTGCACGCGCCGCAATTGCTGCTGCTGGACGAGCCGCTCGGCGCGCTCGATGCGCTGACCCGCATCGAGATGCAGCAGCTGATCGAGTCACTGTGGCTGGCGCGCGGATTCACGGCGGTGCTGGTGACGCACGATGTGCAGGAGGCTGTGGCGCTGGCCGACCGAGTGATCCTGATCGATCAGGGCCGCATCACCTTGGACATGGCGGTCGACCTGCCGCGTCCCCGCGCGCGCGGCACGCCGGCCTTCGCCGCGTTGGAGCAGCGTTTGCTCAGTCATGTGCTGGCGCCGTCCAGTTAATTCCGCGTTTCCGGATGCAGGCGACAGGGCCGCATGCACAGCCGCTGTGGCGGCATCGCGTCTGTGTGACTAGCGTCTTATTTTGCTGGCGATGCGCGCGCCGCGTCGGCCAGCATGCGCGCGTACTCGCTTGGCGACTGGCCCACGAGCGCGCGGAAGTCGCGGCCGAAATGCGCCTGGTCGTAATAGCCCAATTCCTGCGCCAGCGTGGTCCAGCTGACGGCGGCGCCGTCCTGCATCTGCGCGATGGCCTCGTGCAGGCGATAGCGCTTGATGACCCACTTGGGGCCGATGCCCACATATTTTTGGAATAGACGCTGCACCGCGCGCTTGTCCATCGCCGCCGTGGCCATCAAGCGTTCGACGGAAGTCATGCCCAGATCGGCCGCGATGGCGGCCACCAAGGCGTTGGCGCGCGCGACATCGGGATCGGGCGGCGGCAAGCGCGCCAGCAGGAAGTCGTTGGCCACGGCGCACATCGCGGCCATGTCGTCAGCGCCGTCGTCTGGCGCGATGCGCCGCACCAGCGTACGCGCCTCGTCGCCGAAGATGGCGTGCGCCGGCATCGCGCGGTTGGCCAGCGTCGCCACCGGCGCGCGCAAAAAGGGCTGGAAGCCGGCGGCCTTGAACTTGACGCCGAACGCGAAGTCCAGACCTTCAAGGCGTCGCTCGAACCGGTCGGTGTGGACGCCGTAGACCTGCGCGTCGCCGCGCTCGACCACCAGATGCACGTTCGGATGCGGCAGCGTCGCTTGCCGCTGCGGCGGCAGGCCGCGCAAGTCCCAACGCACGAACCAGTAGTGCTCGACCAGCTCCGTCAATGGCGCCGACGGCAGTTGTCGCTCGTGCTGGAATCGTCCCTGCGCCAGCTGTGGATGCAGCACGCCGCGCGGTTTGCCTGCGGGCGCGTTCATGGCTCGCCGCCGTGGCTGCGTTGTCGCGTTTTTCCTATCATCGCTGGCGGGGCTCCTGATACATTCATCTCTCCGTTAAATTTTACAGGATGACAACGATGGCTGTACGATACGACAGGCTGGCCGCCATGGCGGCGCTGATGATATTGCTCGGCGTGCCATCGGCGGCGCAGGCGCGCACCGACGCGGCCAGCACCCCGGCGACCCCGGCAACAATCAAGGAGGCTGTAACCATGCACGCGACCGGTAGCTTCGACGTCAAGATCACACCGCAGGCGGCCACGCCCGGCTTCGAGTCGGCCCAGCTTGGCCGCATGACTATCGATAAGCAATTCCACGGCGACCTCGACGCGGCCAGCCTTGGCGAGATGCTGTCCGTGCGCAGCGAAACGCCGGGCTCGGCCGGCTACGTGGCGCTGGAACGGGTGACGGGCACGCTGCAGGGACGCAAGGGCAGCTTCGTCCTGCAACACAGCGGCACCATGAACCGGGGCGCGCCGACCTTGGTGCTGACGGTCGTGCCTGATTCCGGCACTGGCGAGCTGGCCGGCCTGAGCGGCAGCATGGCCATCATCATCGACCAGGGCAAACACAGCTACACGATGGATTATCAATTGCCCTAGTTGAATCGGCGGCATCATTCTGCCGCCCGATTCGCTGCTGAATATCGGCTATGATCGATATTATCGATAATAAACCGGTAAATTTTTCGTTTTACAACTTATGGGTGCGCGAGCATAATCGGTGCCAGTCGAAAAGATGAACGCCTGACAAGCTCTGGCTTGATATCCTGAATCCACCCACTCGGAGTTTTTAAATGAAAAAAATTGTCGCCCTGCTGATCGCCGCCGGTATCTCGATGGCCGCCGTTGCCGCCCCGGAAACCTACGACATCGACAGCACCCACAGCTTCTCGCGTTTCAGCTACAGCCACTTCGGCTACTCGAACCAGGAAAGCCGTTTCGACAGCACCACCGGTAAAATCGTGCTGGACCGCGCCGCCAAGACCGGTTCGGTCGACGTCGTGATCGATGCCAAGTCGGTCAACACCGGCTACCCGGTGTTCAACGGCCACATCCAGGGCGAAGACTTCTTCGACACCGCCAAGTTCCCAACGATCACCTACAAGTCGACCAAGTTCAACTTCGACGGCGACAAGCTGGCGTCGGTGGACGGCAACCTGACCATCAAGGGCGTGACCAAGCCAGTGTCGCTGACGGTGACGTCGTTCCAGTGCATGCCGCACCCGATGCTGAAGAAAGATGCTTGCGGCGCCAACGCGACCGCCAAGATCAAGCGCTCGGACTTCGGCGCCGGCAAATACGCGCCTTACGTCGGCGACGACGTGACGCTGACCTTCACGGTTGAGTCGGTCAAAGAGTAATTGCCGCTTTAAAATGAAGAAACCGGAGCAGGGCAGCGGCCCGCTCCGGTTTTTTTACGTCCGCGTTTTGCGTCAGACTTGCGCGTCAGACCAGGCCGAAACAGCCGAGCACGGCGCCCAGGGCCAGCAGCCACAGCAGGTGGATACGGGTGCGCCAGATCACCACGCCGGCCAGCACCGACAGCAACCACAGCGGCCAATCCGTGGCCGGGTCGTGGTGCGCGCTGCCGAGCAGGATGCTGGTCGATATCAGCAGGGCGATCACGATGGGCGCCATGCCTTGCTTGAAGGCCCGTACTGCGCGCAGATCGCGGTTCTGGTGGCTCCAGCGCGCCGCCAGATAAGTGAGTGTCGTGCTTGGCAGCATGATGCCTATCATCGTCACCAGCACACCCAGCAGGCCGGCCGTCATGCTGCCGGCGTTCAGGCCCACGTTCCAGCCCATCAGGGCGACGAAGAGGATGTTCGGTCCCGGCGCGGCCTGGGCGATGGCGATGGAATCGTTGAATTGGGTTTGCGTCAGCCAGTGGTGCTGCTCGACGAGGAAACGGTGCATTTCCGCCGTGGTCGAGATGGCGCCGCCGATGGACATCAGCGACAAGGTCAGGTATTCGGCAAACAGGTGTATCCAGTCGCTCCAGTCGAGCACCAGGTGCAGCGGAGGATTCATGGCGACAGCTTGCGGTAAGTCAGTACGCAGCCCAGGCCGCCGATGGTGACGAGGCTGTAGATCATCGGCCAGTGCAGCACGGCGACGAACACGATGCCGAGCAGGGCCGAGCCGACCGTCACGGTCATGGGCAGCGGATGTTTTTTCAGTGTGCCGGCCATTTTCATGCCGGTCGCGCCTATCAGTCCGGCGGACACGGCCGCCATGCCGCGCAGCGCGCCGTGCAGGGCCGGATGGTCGGCATAATGGGCATAGACCAGTGCCAGCAGCAGCACCAGCACCATCGGCAGCGCCAGCATGCCGGCCAGCGCCGTCATCGCGCCGCGCAGGCCGAAATACCGGCCGCCTATCATCATCGACAGATTGATGACGTTGGGGCCGGGCATGATTTGCGCGACGGCCCATTCCTCGATGAATTCTTCTTGCGTCAGCCAGCGCTTGCGCTCGACCATTTCCAGCTGGACCACGGCCAGCACGCCGCCAAAACCCTGTAATGCCAGCTTGGTGAAGGACCAAAACAGGTCCTTGAGTGACGATGGTTGGGGGCGTTCGAGCTCGGTCGCGGAATTCATGTGCATCATTATCGCCGCTGGCGTTGCCCTGTGTCCATGAGCGTTACAAGACGCCGGATCAGTTCGCTAACCCTGCGCTTTGATGTAGCACAAAAGACGGCGCGACGCGCATCAAGCCGCAAACATATAAATTCTCATGTGATAGGAAGCTGACATTGACTTTGGCTCATGATGATCGATACTCCTTGGGTCAGGCCGCATCACCACCGCAATTCACAGATCAGCCGTAATCATTAATCGAGTGAAGGATCATGATGAACGCTAGCAACCTGCAAACCCTGCGTCCGCCCGCGTACGCCGACCTGTACCAGCAACGCGTGGACCTCGACACCGGCGCCATCGTCGACCGCGGCATCTCGGTACAATCGGCTTTCAGCACCCTGTGTGCGATTGAATATCTGAAATCCCACAATGTCGGCTCCAGCGTGATCGAACGCGTGCTGCTGCATCCAGAACTACGGCGAAAAAACCCTCATTGAGTGCCAACGGCAGGCAACGCGGCCTGGCCGTCTGAGCGGTGCGGAAAATTTCCGCACCGAAATTTAGCACGCCCGTGCATGGCGCTGGCCGGTACCAGTATGGTGCAAGTTATGCACAAAATATGCCGCTAAGAAATTTTATGAAATCTTTTTGCGTGAGAATTGGAGAGTTTGTAAGCGTTTGATTTTAAAGGAAATTATTTTTGCCTTCTGAACGGGCAGTTTGTTGAAAACCGCATAGATAAAGGCGTTCTGGGCTGTCAATAGGGCATTATCCACAAAGATATCCACAGGCATTGTGGATATCCGAAAAAGTGCTTAACAATCCATGACTTAGCGTAGGACTATGCCGACATGACGGCGAGTAGCGCGCCAGATGGACGAAAATAACAGCAGATGACTACTGTATATGCATCCAGTTATTTAATTGCCGCGGCCGCTGCCACGCTGGCTTGCAAGGCCTCCAGCGCCGCCTGCAGGGCGTTGATGCGCTGCTCCGCTTCGACCAGGTCGGAATAGCCGCGCAGCGAGGATATGACGGTGGTAAACAGCTTGCGCGTGGTCAAGTCTGTCTTGCACCAGAAGTCATTGATGTCGTAGTCGAGGATGATGCTGTGCTCCAACGCCTGACCGGGCTGGCCGGTGCGCAGCACGATACGCACCAGCTTGTTGCCGAGTTCGTCGCGGATCTGGCGGGCCACGCGCAAGCCGGCGTCGCTGGTCTCCATGATGACGTCCAGCAGCACCAGCGCGACGTCGGGCGTGCCGCGCAGCACGGCGATGGCTTCCTCGCCGCTGTAGGCGTGCAGGAAGCTGAGACGGCGTCCCATGAAGCAGGCGTTGCTCAAGGAGAATTTCGTCACGACGTGCACATCGACGTCATCGTCGACGATCAGCACGCGCCACGGCGCCGGGACGGGCGCGGCGCTGGCTAATGCGGCGTCGTTCGCCTCGTCTTCTATCATCCAACCGGTAGTGCTATCGTCGTCATTCACGTCCATGCAACGTCCCATGGCAAGTCTGAAAAAGCGCGCGGCCGATTGACGGCGCGCCGGAATTTGCTGCTAGCGATAGTGTACCTCATGCCCTTGGAGTGACACTATTCCTTGGCGGTACTTTTGTCAAAGGATTCCCTATGGAGTTTTTACGGTCTTGTGCGGTGGATAAAAAATATTTTTCCAGATGATCAAGAAATTTCACGGGGTCTCCATCGAGTCGATTGCAAGCCATTGATTTTATTGAATAATTTTTATGCCTTCCAATTGTGCATTTTATTAAAACCCGCGCCATTACAGGCGATCCGGCCTGTCAAGTGGCACTTACCCACAATGTTATCCACAATTGATGTGGATATCTATGAAAAGCTGTTTAAACACTGCCACTTAGATCGTAAAGATGAGAAAGCGCATGCAGTGTTGTTTGGCGCCAGCTAGGCCGCGTATTTTTTGCTGTCTCGATGGCAACGGTGGAGTAATATTGTCACCGGAATATCCATAGGAGTGTCAGACCATGAGATCCAAAATTTCAGGAACCACGCTGCCGGTGCTGGAAATCGGCCTGGAGCAGGGCGACAACATCGTTTCGGAACCGGGCCGCTTTTCGTGGATGTCGCCCAATGTGCGCCTGCAAACCTCGGCCCGCACCGCGGGCGCCAAAGGCTTTTTCGGCGTGATCGGCCGGGCGCTGTCCGGCGGCGGCCTGTTCATGAACGAATACGAGAGCACGGGCGGGCAGGCGATGGTCGCCTTCGCGTCCAAGGTGCCGGGCAGCATCATGGAAGTGCGCGTGCGGCCCGGCCAGTCGTACATGATCCACCGCCACGGCTTCCTGTGCGCGACGGCGGGCGTCGAACTGACGATAGGCTTCCAGCGCTCGCTCGGCGCCGGCATTTTCGGCGGCGAAGGCATGGTGCTGCAAAAGCTGGGCGGCGACGCGACGGCATGGGTCGAGCTGGGCGGCGAAATCGTCTGCTACGACCTGGCGCCGGGCGAATCGCTGAACGTCCACCCCGGCCACATCGGCATGTTCGAAGACACGGTCAATTTCGATATCACGCTGATGCCCGGTTTGAAGAACGCCATCTTCGGCGGGGACGGCTTGTTCATCGCGCGCCTGACCGGTCCCGGCAAAATCTGGCTGCAAACGCTGACCATGCCGAACCTGGCGCACGCCTTGTTGCCTTATATGGGACGGGAAGCGGCCGCTTCCAGCACGGCGCTGGGCGCTGAAGCCGGCGGCGCGGCCGGCGGCATCGGCGGCGCCGCGACCGGCGCCGCGATCGGCGCGGTGCTGGGCAGCCTGTTCGGCAGCAGCGATTAGCGCTGCGCGAGACGTGGTGCAGGGGCGGCGCGGGCCATGCCGCGCCGTCATGCGTCGATGGCCTTGATCAAGCGCTCCAGCTCCAGCATGAAGCGCTGGTTGGCCAGCGCCGGCGGCCACGGTTCCCACGCGGCGCCGCCGTAGACGGCTTGCAGCGGATCGTGTGCCAGCGGCTTTTCGCCTATCTTCAGCGTGCGCCGCACTTCCTCCTCGGACCAACCCGCCACATGCACCGCCTCGCTGGCGGCGGCGATGTGGTCGGCCCGTTTGTGCAGCGCATAGTCGGCCGGCGACCAGCGCGCAATCCGATAGCGCAGGAACACGGCGTCCTGCAGGCGCTGCGTCAGTTCCTGGAAACGCTCGCCGAGGAAGGGCTTGACGGGACTGAGGCAATCGAAGCCGACCAGGCCCTCTTCGGCGTCGTGCAGCAGCTCGCGCAGCTCGGCCATCGGCGACAGCGGGCCGGCCGACGCGGCGCGCCGCAGCAGCATCACCGTGATCGAGTGCTGCGCCACCGACAGCGGCAAGGGCCAGGCCGAATGTCCGCCCCAGCGGTAGGTGCGGGCCAGGCCCAGCGCCAGATCGCTGTCGTCCCAATCGAAGGGCGTCGGATCGAGCAGGTCGAGCCGTTTCCCCGATGGCATACGCACCCACGCCCGCATTTCAGCGCTCATCTCGTCCAGTCCCCAACGTCGAAAAGGCTATCCTACACCGGTACGCGCGCTCCCGGATTTCTCTACAGCGCGATGGCGGCGCGTTCCGGCGCCAGCTGGCTTTCCAACAAGGCCAGCACCCGGCTCGATGCATGCATGCCGATTTCCGCCGACTTTCTATGCAATGCCAGCACCGAGTCGTTCAGATAGACGGCGCGAAAATCGGCGTCGTCGCCCAGCGCCTGAAAGATCCGGTGCCAGATTTTTCTCTCGTTCCAGCGTTTGTAGCGGATGTAGATGCTGTTCCATGTGCCGAATTCCGGCGGCAGGTCGCGCCACGGCATGCCGGTGCGGATGTGGCACAGCACGGCCTCGACAAACAGTCTGTAGTCGCCGCCGGCGTTGCCGCCGTGGCGGGGATTGCGCTGTATCAGCGGCAGTATGCGTTGCCACTGCTCCGTGCTTAACCAAGTGCTGACCTGTTCCAAGTGTTCGTCTTTCATTTAAGGGGAAATCAGTATAGGGACGAACGCCAGGCCGATAAAGGCATCGCGGCCTCCAAACACAGCGGACCTTTTGGTCCGCAATCGACGCGCGCTACACGCGTAAAAAAGCCCGCCCCATCTGCACGGGGCGGGCTGCGGCGGCGCTCACCGCGCCGGGCTAACTTAGAACTTGTACGTCGCGTTCACGTAGAAGGTCTGGCCGTGCGCATCGTAGTACGTCGGGTCGTAGCCGGCCTGGAAATAGGTGCCCAGGGTGATGGCTTCAGGCGGCTTGCGGTTGAACATATTCTTCATGCCCGCGCGCAGCACCAGTTGCTTGATGCCGCTGTACGACACTTGCGAGTCCCACGTCGAGAAACCGCCGACATGCACCGGCACCGGCGTGTCGGAGTCGGCACGGGTGTTGTCGTAATAGCCGGACTGGTAGTTGTTGATCAGGTCCAGGCCCACGCTCTTGTATTTCCAGTTCAGGTCCAGCTGGTCTTTCCAGCGGAAGATGATGCCGCCGTTGGCGACCGCGTTGAGCACGTTGCCGTGCGAGTCGATGGTGGCGGCGACGCTGTGCTGCACGGTGCCGTCGGCCAGCGTTTCGTCGTACTTGCCGGTGTAGGTGCCGTTCATGTGCACGCCGAAGTTGCCATAGTCGGCGGTCTTGAACAGGTAGCGCAGGTCGACATCGACGCCGGACGTCCTCAGGCTGCCCAGGTTGCCGTTCAGCGCGGTGATCTGCGTGATCTGGTTGTTGCCATCACGCTTGACCAGACCGGTGTAAGCCGGGTTGCCCTCGGCGGCCTCATCGACGACGAACTCGCCGTCCAGCGGCTGCACCAGATTCTTGACGTTGATCTTCCAGTAGTCGAGCGACACGGACAAGTTCTTGATCGGTTCGAGGACGATGCCGACCGAGCTCTGTTCCGATTTTTCCGGCGTCAGGTTGGGATTGCCGCCGGAGATTGTGTTGAACTGGTTCTGCACCTTCGTCACCGGATCGACGAAGACATTACCCACGCCGAAGGTCTGCGGCAGGTCCAGCTCCACCAGCGACGGTTCGCGGAAACCCTTGCCGTAGGAAGCGCGCAGCAGCACCTGCGAGATGGGCTGGTAGCGCAGGCTGATCTTCGGATCGGTGGCCTTGGCGCTCGGATATTTATCCTCGCGCACGGCCAGGTCGGCTTCCAGATGCGTGATGATCGGCACGTTCAATTCGCCGAACAGCGCCGACGAATTGCGCGAGGCCGCCAGCGGCAGCGCATTGCCGCCGTAGCCGGAGATGTCGCCCGACTGGAAGGCGGCGCTCGGGTTGTACTTCAGGCTCTCGTCGCTCAGCGAGGCGCCCACCGCGAACTTGGCCATGCCGGCCGGCAGCGGGTACAGGTCGCCGGAGAAGTGAGCGCTGAGCGCGTCGTTCGACAGCGTCGAGTTGATCATTTCGCCGACGTAGTTGGTGGCGCGGATTTGCGCGGCCAAGGCCGGCGACTGCGTCATCGCGAATGGATTGAAGGCGTTGTTGTTGCTCAGCAGCTTGACCAGCGCGACCTGCGACTGGTAGCCCGACTGCGTGCTCTCGGTGACGTCGCTCGAATTGTGCACATAGTTGACGTCATAGTCGTAGCCGTGCAGGGTGCCGCGTTCGCCCAGCACCAGGTGGGTCTGGTTGGCGACGTCCTCATGGCGGCGGATGCCGCCGTCGAAGGCGCGGTAGGACACGCCGACCGGCTGGCCGGCCAGGGACGGCGCGTTGGCGGCGAGGAAGGCCGACGGATAGTAAGGGCTGCTCGGCGACAGCACGATGCTCGGACCCACGCCCTGTGCGGCGAAGGCCGTATCGGTGTCCTGGAACGAGTATTTGTACGGCGATGGCTGGGCCAGCGTCGTGGTCAGCTGGTGCGAATAAAACCCTTCGGCATACAGCTCGTTGTTGTCATTGAGCTTGAAGCGGAAACTGCCGCCCACGTTGCTGCGTTTGACTTCCGGCGTCAGGTCGGCGTAGGGCGCCGAATTGAAGCGGCACGACTTGCTGTTGGCATCGTAGGTGCTGCCGGTAACGCTGCAATTGTTCAGCGGCGTCGGGGTGCCGATGGTGGCGCCGTCCAGCGTGGTGATCACGCCGCTAGGCGTGGCGCTGCCGTCGCGCAGGCCATTGTTGTTCCACGACATATTGGCGTAGCTGCGCTGCGCGCCGCTGATGTGCGCGTCACGCGCGACATCGCCCGACAAGGTGATGTTGTAGCGGTCGGTGTCGAAGTCGCCGAAGCCGACGATGATGCTGGCCTTGTCGCTCTGGCCGCCGCCATCCTTGGTGCCGCTGCCGTAGCCGGTCACTTCGACGCCGGTGAAGTTCTGGCGCGTGATGAAGTTGATCACGCCGCCGATGGCGTCGGAACCGTAGACGCCGGAGGCGCCGTCCTTGAGCACTTCGACGTGGTCGATCGAGGCCAGCGGAATCGAGTTGATGTCGACCGAGGTGCCGTCGGTGGCGTAGTTGGCCAGGCGGTGGCCGTTGACCATCACCAGGGTCTTGCTCGAACCGAGGCCGCGCAGGCTGGCCGTCGATTCGCCGTAGGTCGACGCGCCGACGCCCTGGGCGACGTTGCTGGCGCCGACCGCGGAGATCGAGCTCAGGGAACTGAGCAACTGCTCGGTCGAGGTCACGCCCAGCTTCTGGATGTCTTCATGGGTGATCGTCTGCACCGGCAGCGAGCCTTCGACGTCGGTGCGCTTGATCGACGAACCGGTCACTTCGACGCGCTGCATGGGCGCGTCGGGAGCTTGCTGGGCGCCGGCTTGCTGCGCCAGCAAACCCAGGCCGATCATTGCCGCGCCGCTGGAGAACATCAGGCGCAGCGAACGCGCTATTGCTTTTTCCATCATCATTTTTTACTCAACTCCTTTGGGCTGCGTTACGCATACAGGCTGTAGGTAAAGGCGGCCCGCATCGCGTCGCGCAGCGATGGTTTTTTAAATATCAAAATTTTCAAGATCATTTTGAGATGCGTGACTGGCTTTTTTCTGAATGAAAAAAATCAGAGACGCTATCAAACCACCGTTGGCGGAAGGCTGTCCAATGTCAACGCCGAGAAAATTTTCAATTTAAAACCAGGTGTCGGATCGCTGCCACTAAGCGCCGCGCGCAGGCGCCGGCGCTTACAAAAAACTCAGCCGATATTTACGGAATTTTTATGCATCGCGGCCGTTTTTTTACAACGTTTTTCGGCGCCGGGCGATAAGCTGGGCACTCTGATTTCATTGTGATCGATGTCTTATGAACGCCCAACACTCGGTTCAGCAAATGGTCGCCGTCTCGATTGCGTTCGGCATCGTGCTGATCGGCCCTTTGATTTTCGACTTCATGTTCGACACCTACATCGAGCTGGAAATCATCATCTGGTTCAATCTCGGACTGTTCGTCATGCGCCGCAAAAGCATGGCCTTCCCGATGCCTGCGGCGGACCGCGTTGACATTCCCGGCGGCCTGCGCGTGCTGTGGTGGGCCTTGTTCTGGCCGCGCTATGTGTTGAAGAAGTGAGGCCGGCACGATGCGATACGACGACCTGCCCGACTACCTGGCCCGCCAGTTCGCGGAAATCTGCGCGACCTTCACGGCCTTGCGCGCGGCCGATGGCGTGCGCCGACTATACCAGGGCAGCATGCGCTGGAAGCGCGTCAAGCAAGTCGACTATCTGATCCGCGTGCGCGCCGATGGCCGTCAACGCAGCCTGGGCGTGCGCGACGCCGTGACGCAGCAGCGCTACGTGGCGTTTGTCGAAGGGAAGGCCGATGCCAACGAGCGCTATCGCGCACTGGTCGAGGCGATGAAACGCCAGCGCCAGATCGCCAAGGCACTGCGCATCGGCCAGGTGCCGGCGACGTGGATCGATATCCTGAACGGCATCGGCGCCTGTGGGCTGGATGATCACGTCATCGTGACCGGTGCCGCAGCCACCTATGCATACGAATCGGCGGCCGGCGTTCGCCTGCGCGGCGACGAAAACGACGTCCTGCTGGCGGCTCGGCGTGGCCGCCTGCAACTGACGGCGTTGCGGATGGAAGCGGGCATCGCGGTGCTGGGCTTATTGCAGCAGGTCGACAGCTCCTTCGTGATGTGCGACGGCAGCCCTTACCTCGCCGTGAATCAGGGCGGGCTGGAAGTGGAGGTGCTGTTCGCCGCGGCGAGCGAGGAGTCGCGTGGACTGCTCAACGCTCCGCGATTCGTGCAGCCGGTGTTGGGATCGAACGGCGTGATGGCGATGATGACGGCGCCGGATCCGCGCTACTTCGCGCTGCAAAAACTGCGCGCCGCCAATCAGCTCAGCCGAAACGAAAAAGAGCGCGCCAGCGATGCGCTGCTGGCGCGCGTGGTACTGGCCATGTTCAGGCAGCGCCTGCGGACGCCAGGCGCTGTGGCGTCCGGCACGACCACCGACGCGCCTGACGTGGTGGCCGCGATGTGACGCTCAGCGCTGCGCGACCTGCGCTGGCGGCACGGCTTGCGTCGCCGCCGGCGCGTCGCCCCAGCCGCCGCCGAGCGCGCGTATCAGCTTGACCGTCGCCACGGCCTGCGCGCCGGCCAGCTGCACGGCCACGCGCTGCGATTGCAGCACGGTGCGTTCCGCGTCGATGACGTCCAGATAGTTGACCGCACCCTCGGTGTACTGCGTGCGCGACAGCTGCGCCGCGCGCGTCGATGCCCTGAGCGCGTCCGACTGCGTGCGCACCTGTCCCTGCAAGATGCGCAGCGTCGACAGATTGTCCTCGACTTCCTGGAAGGCCACCAGCACCTGCTGCCGATAGTTCGCCACTTCCTCCTCATACTGCGCGCGGGCGTTGGCCAGCTGACCTTCGCGCCGGCCGCCATCGAACAGCGGCAGCGACGCCAGAGGTCCGAGCAGGAAGGTGCGGCTCGACCAGTTGAACAAATCGCCGGCCGTGCCGGAGGCGAAACCGCCGGAGCCGGTCAAGGTCAACGACGGGAAGAACGCCGACCTGGCCACGCCGATGCGCGCGTTCGCCGCCGCCATCCTGCGCTCGGCCGCCGCGATGTCGGGCCGCCGTTCCAGCAGCGACGACGGCAGGCCCGGCGCGATGCGGATGTCGACCGCCTCCAGCGGATGCGGCGCGAAGCTGAACGCGGCCGGCGCCTCGCCCAGCAGCACCGCCAGGCCATGCTCGGACGCCGCGCGCAAACGCTGCACCGTCATCGTGTCGGAGCGGGCGGTGGCCAGTTCCGATTCGGCGCGCGCCACATCCAGCTCGCTGATCTGGCCTTCGGTGTAGCGGCGCTTGACCAGTTTCAGGCCCGCTTCGCGCAGCGTGACGGTGCGGTTGTAGACATCCAGTTCCGCATCGAGTTCGCGCAGCGAAAAATAATTCTGCGCCACGTCGGCCTGCAAGGCCAGTTGCACGGAGCGCAGCAGCGCATCGCTCTGCTGCGCCTGCGCGCCGGCCGCCTTGACGCTGTCGGCGACGCGGCCGAACAGGTCCACTTCATACGACGCCGTCAGGCCGGCCGTGTAGGTATTCTGGATCGGCAGCGGCGCGCCGTCCGGCAGCCCTTCCGAAATACGCGATGGCCGACCGCGCTGCGCACCGACGCCGGCATCGAGCGTCGGGAACAAACCGGCGCGGGCCGACTGCTGGAAGGCGCGCGCTTCCTGCACGCGGGCCACGGCGGCCTTCAGGCTTTGATTGGCCTTCAGCGCGCGCTGTTCCAGTTCGCTCAGCGCGGCGTCGTCGAACACGGTCCACCATTCGCCGCGCGCGATCTGCTCCGACGGCTGCGCGGTTTTCCAGTTGGCGGCCTGCGGCGTGGCCGGCGCGGCTTCCTTGTAGGCGCCGGGCGCGTCGACGTCCGGCTTGTTGTAGGTCGGCGCCATCGAGCAGCCGGCCAACACCAGCAGCACGGCCAACAGGCTGGAAATGGTGCCGCCGGATTTGATTGAGCTAGTCATGATGGTTCCTTAAACGTTGACGGTATGGTCGGCATCGACGGCTTCATCGACGCCGTGCATGTGCGGGTTGTGGCCATGCTTGTCGATCAGGCGCTTGCCGCCGGCCAGCTTGCGCAGCAGGACGTAGAACACCGGCACCAGCAACAGGCCAAACAAGGTCACGCCCAACATGCCGGAGAAGACCGCCACGCCGATGGCCTTGCGCATTTCCGAACCGGCGCCGGACGACGTCACCATCGGCAGCACGCCCATGATGAAAGCGATCGACGTCATCAGAATCGGACGCAAACGCATGCGGCTCGCTTCGATCGCCGCTTCGACGATGCCGCGTCCCTGCATCTCCAGTTCACGCGCGAATTCCACGATCAGGATCGCGTTCTTGGCCGACAGGCCGACCAGCACCATCAAGCCGATTTGCGTGAAGATGTTGTTGTCGCCGCCGGTCAGCCACACGCCGACCAGCGCCGCCAGGATGCTGACCGGGACAATCAGGATGATCGCCAGCGGCAGCGTCAGGCTTTCGTATTGCGCGGCCAGCACCAGGAACACCAGCAGCACGCTGATGGGGAACACCCACAGCGCGGCATTGCCGGCCAGCGTTTGCTGGTAAGTCAGGTCGGTCCATTCCATCTTGATCCCGCGCGGCAGCGTTTGCGCGGCGATGCGTTCGATGGCCGCCTGCGCCTGGTCCGACGAATAGCCGGGGGCCGGGCCGCCGTTGATGTCGGCGGCGGTGTAGCCGTTGTAGCGCACCACCATTTCCGGGCCGAAGGTCGGCGTCACTTTGACCAGCGACGACAGCGGCACCATCTCGCCGCTGGCGTTGCGCGTTTTCAGCGTGCCGATATCGTCGGCGAAGGAGCGGAACTGCGCGTCCGCCTGCACCCGCACCTGGTACACGCGGCCGAAGCGGTTGAAGTCATTCGCATAGGCCGAGCCGAGATAGACTTGCATCGTATCGAAGACGTCGGTCACCGACACGCCCAGCTGCTTGGCCTTGACGCGGTCGAACTGCACGTCCAGCTGCGGCACGTTGATCTGGTAGGTCGAGAACAGCGGACCGAGTTCCGGCGCCTTGGCGGCGGCCTTGATGAAGGCGTTGGTCGCGTCGTTCAAGGCGGTATAGCCGAGCGAGCCGCGGTCTTCCAGTTGCAGCTTGAAGCCGCCCAGCGTGCCCAGTCCCAGCACCGGCGGAGGCGGGAACACGCCGATGTAGGAACCCTTGATCGCCGCATATTTGGCGTTCAGCGAATCGGCGATCATCTGCGCGGTCAGGCCCATGCGCTTGCGTTCTTCAAAACTTTTCAGCGTCACGAACATGATGCCGGCGCTCGACGAGCTGGTGAAACCATTGACCGACAAGCCGGGATGCTGCACCGCCGCCTGCACGCCCGGTTCCTTCAGCGCGATCTCGCCCATCTGGCGGATCACGGCTTCGGTGCGGTCAAGCGAGGCGCCGTTCGGCAACTGCGCGATGGTGATGATGTATTCCTTGTCCTGCAGCGGCACGAAACCGCCCGGCACCACTTTACCCATGATGATGGCGCCGGCCAGCAGCACGCCGTACAGGATCATCATGCGGCCCTTGCGGCCGATGATGCCGGTGATGCCCTTGCCGTAGGCGGTCGAGCCGCGATGGAACAGCGTGTTGAAGCGCTTGAAGAAACCACCGAAGATGCGGTCGATGAAACGGGTCAGACCGTCCTTCGGCGTGTCATGGCCCTTCAGCAGCAGCGCGGCCAGCGCCGGCGACAGCGTCAGCGAATTGAAGGCCGAGATCACCGTCGAAATCGCGATGGTCATGGCGAACTGCTTGTAGAACTGGCCGGTCAGGCCGGACATGAAGGCCAGCGGCACGAACACCGCCACCAGCGTCAGCGCGATGGCGACGATAGGGCCGCTCACTTCGCGCATCGCCTGATACGTCGCTTCGCGCGGCGACAGGCCGGAAGCGATATTGCGCTCGACGTTTTCGACGACGACGATGGCGTCATCGACCACGATGCCGATGGCCAGCACCATGCCGAACAACGACAGCGCGTTGATCGAGAAGCCGAAGCCCAGCATCAGCGAGAACGTGCCGACGATCGACACCGGCACCGCCAGCAGCGGGATGATGGAGGCGCGCCAGGTTTGCAGGAAGATGATCACCACCAGCACCACCAGGGCGATGGCTTCGAGCAGCGTGTGGATCACCGCCTCGATGCTGGACTTGACGAAGCGGGTCGGGTCGTAAATGATCTGGTACTCGACGCCGGCCGGCATTTCGGTTTTGGCGTCGGCCATCACCTTGCGCACGTCGTCGGCGATTTGCAGCGAGTTCGCGCCGGGCTGCTGGAAGATCCACATCGCCACGGCCTGCTTGTTGTCGATCAGCGCGCGCTGGCCGTAATCGGCCGCGCCCATTTCAATGCGCGCCACATCCTTCAGATAAGTGACGCCGCCATCGGCCGAGGTTTTCAGCACGATGTTCTGGAATTCCTCCTCGGTTTGCAGACGGCCCTGGGCGTTGACGTCCAGTTGCAGCGGCACGCCGGGCGCGGTCGGCGAGGCGCCGATGATACCCGCCGAGACTTGCACGTTCTGCTCGCGGATGGCGTGCATGATGTCGGCCGCGGTCATGCCGCGCTGCGCCACCTTCTGCGGATCGAGCCAGACGCGCATCGCGTAATCGCCCGAACCCTTGAGCGTCACTTCGCCGATGCCCTGCACGCGCGACAGGCGGTCGCGCAGATTGAGCAGCGCGTAGTTGCGCAGATACTGGGTATCGTATTTACCGGACGGCGAGGCGACGTGCACCACCATCGTCAGCGTGGCCGACGATTTGACGGTGGTCACGCCGAGCCGCTGCACGTCTTCCGGCAGGCGCGGAAGCGCTTGCGAGACGCGGTTCTGCACCAGCTGCTGGGCCTTGTCCGGATCGGTGCCGAGCTTGAAGGTGACGGTGGTGGTGGTGTTGCCGTCGCTGTTGGCCTGCGACTGCATGTACAGCATGTCCTCGACGCCGTTGATCGATTCTTCCAGCGGCGCCGACACCGTCTCGGCGATCACCTTCGGATTGGTGCCGGGGAACTGGGCGTGGACCAGCACCTGCGGCGGGATGATTTCGGGGTATTCCGAAATCGGCAGCTTGAACACGGCGATGATCCCGCCGAGCAGAATGAGCACCGACAGCACACCCGCGAAGATCGGGCGGTCGATGAAGAACTTGGAGATGTTCATGATGGTGTCCGTCTAAAATTAAGAGCCGGATTTGGCCGGTTTGGCCGAGGCGGCCGCTGGCGCCGTGGCCACGGTGGCGGCGGTGGAGCCGGTCATCTCGACCAGCTTGACGTGCACCGTGTCGTTCGGGCGGGCACGCTGCAGGCCGTTGACGATGATGCGTTCGCCCGCTTGCATGCCGCTGTCGATCACGCGCAGGCCGTCGTGCAGATTGCCGGTGTGGACTTCGCGGTACTGCGCCTTGTTCTGCGCATCGACCACCATGACGAATTTCTTATCCTGGTCGGTGCCGATGGCGGCATCGTCGACCATCACCGCGCGGTGCGGCGCGCCACCGCCGACTTTGACGCGGGCGTACAGGCCGGGCATCAGCGCGCCGTCGGCGTTGTCGAAGCGGGCGCGCACGCGGATGGTGCCGGAGCCGGTGTCGAGGCGGTTGTCGACCGAGTCGACGCGGCCTTCCCGCGAGTAGCCGCTTTCGTCGGCCAGGCCGAGCGAGACCGGCACCGAGGTCTTGCTGTCGTGGCTCAGGTAGCGCAGATAGGTTTGTTCATCGACGTCGAACGAGGCGTAGATCGGCGACACCGACATGATGGTCGTCAGCAGCGGCGCGCTGGCGCCGGTCGAGACGATGTTACCGAGCGTGAGTTCGGCGCGCGACACGCGGCCGGCCACCGGCGCGACGATCTGCGTGTAGGTCAGGTTGATCTTCGCCGCTTCCAGCGCGGCCTGCGCGGCCTTCAGGTTGGCCAGCGCTTCATGTGCGGCGTTCTGGGTCTGGTCGTAGTCGCGCTTGGCGATGGCGTTGTCGGCCAACAGGCGCTCGGCGCGCGCGGCGTCGGTGGCGCTGTAGCCGTTGCGGGCCTGGGCCGCCGCCAGTTGCGCCGACGCGCGATCGACTTCGGCGGCGTAGGGACGCGGGTCGATGGTGAACAGCGGATCGCCTTTCTTGACGAAGCTGCCGTCCTTGAAATGCACGGCGACGATGGTGCCGGGCACCAGCGGACGGATATCGACCTTGTCGATCGCCTCGATGCGCCCCGAGTACGACTGGAAGTCGGTGATGGTGGTGGCGACGACATAGGCGGCGTCCACTTCGGCCGCCGCCGGCGGCGCCTCGGCGGCGCTGACGCGCGAACCGTGGCCGTAGAGAAGGGCGGTCGAGCCGGCGCCGGCGATGACCAGCGCGGCGGCGAGGGCAGAATAAAGTCGTTTGCGATTGAGGTTCATGGCACTACTCCAGATGTGATTGATGTTGTTGACGTTGTTGAAGCTGTAAATGAGTTGATGAATGGCGTCAGCCGCGCAGCGCTTTGGCCAGGCGTTTCTTGAAAAAGGCGCCGACGTCGGCGAGGACCGCGGCGTCGGTGGCGATGGTGTCGTGCGATGCATGGCGATGGCGGGTGACTTCGGTCGGGATGCCGGCGGCGATCAGCACGGCCGCATATTTGTCGGCTTCCACGTGCAGCTGGTCGTATTCGGCGCTGGCGATCAGCGTCGGCGGCAGGCCGGCCAGGCGGCGCGAATCGAGCGGCGCGGCATACGGGTGCAGGCGCTGCATGGGGTTGGGCAGATAGGCGCGGTAGCAGCTGGCATACGTGTTCATGTCTTGCGCGTGTGCGTGCGTGA
>Ga0209901_1000362_pt1 | contig 18904 bp, 13 predicted proteins | sample OrgsoiDNA_201058_FD_185806 | JGI IMG/M metagenome (GOLD analysis project Ga0209901, IMG submission 185806) | Permafrost soil microbial communities from the Arctic, to analyse light accelerated degradation of dissolved organic matter (DOM) -... | ecosystem: Environmental > Terrestrial > Soil >...
TCCTTGAACGGCATTTCCAGCGTCAGCGACAGGCACTGGAAATGGTGGCCGACGTACTTGGAGGCCAGCGTCAGCATGTCTTCCTTGTATTTGCTGGCGGCGTAGCCGACCTTGTCCTGGAAGTCCGGGCTGGCCTGCTTGTAGCGGTCGATGAAGGCCTGCTGGTATGCCGCCTGCTCCGGCGTGAAGTTGACCAGCATCTCGTTACCGGCCACGAAGTTGTACGGCAGCGCCTCGTCGCCGTGGATGTCGAAGAACATGTCGACGCCGGTTTCGTGCATCTTCTGCTTCACCACCAGCACTTCCGGGCTGCGCTCGACGGTCGGCGTCATCCACTCGCGATTGAGGTTGGCGCCGGCCGCGTTGGTGCGCAGGTTGCCGCGCACCGAGCCGTCCGGGTTCATGTTCGGCACGATGTAGAACACGCAGCGCTGCAGCAGCTTGCGGGCGATCGGGTTGGCGTCGTCGAGCAGCGCGTCGATCAGGCCTTCGATGAACCATTCGGCCATGGCTTCGCCCGGATGCTGGCGCGCGATGAACCAGATTTTCTTTTCCGCCTGGGGCTTGCCGATGACGACCAGGTTCATGTCGCGGCCATCGACGGTGCTGCCCAGATCGAGCACGCGGGCCAGCGGATTCTCGGCCACTTCGCCGAGCAGGCGCAGATGGCGCTCGAACGAGTACGGCTCGAAGTAGGCGTAGTAGACGCTGTCGCGCTCGGGCGTGTGCGCGATGGTCATGACCTCGCCGTCGAAGGAGGTCGGCACGCGGAACCAGTATTCGCCGTCGTAGCTGGCGACGGCGTTGTAGCCTTCGTAGCCGCGCGCATAGGTGGCCTGGCCGGCGTTCAGGAAGCGCATCACGCAAGCCTGGCCGCTCGCGCCCTGCAGGCGGAAGTGGAACCACTGGTGGATGTCGGCGTGCGAGTCCTTGCGCAGATTGAGCTCGATGGTGGCGGCGCTGTCGGCGCGCAGCACCTCGATGGCGCCCGAGTCGAAGTTTTGGCTGATCTTGATGGTCATTGCGGTTCCGTGTGGGTGGCACAGTGTGTGCCAATCCCGCTATTTTATTGGATTTCGCAAAGGACCGCGCCGCCGATGATCATCGAACAAAAACGGTCAGGCCGCCGCTTGCAGCATCGTGCCCTCGCGCTGGTAGCGCACATGCCACGACAGCGCCTGTTCCAGTACGTGCGGAGTTTGTCCACCGCCGAGCAGCGCCTGTTCGAAATAGGCACGCAACTGCGGCCGGTAGTCGGGATGGGCACAGTGCTCGATGATCAGCGGCGCGCGTTCGCGCGGCGCCAGTCCGCGCAAATCGGCCAGGCCCCATTCGGTGACGAGGACGTCGACATCGTGCTCGGTGTGGTCGACGTGCGCCGCCATCGGCACCACGCTCGATATCGCGCCGTCCTTGGCCACCGATTTGCTGACGAAGATGGACAACTGGCCGTTGCGGGCGAAGTCGCCCGAGCCGCCGATCCCGTTCATCATGTGCGTGCCGCCGACATGGGTCGAGTTGACGTTGCCGTAGATGTCGAATTCCAGCGCCGTGTTGAGCGCGATGATGCCGAGCCGCCGCACCACCTCCGGATGGTTGCTGATCTCCTGCGGCCGCAGCACGATGCGGTGGCGGTACTTGTCGATGTCGCGGATGAAGCGTTCATGCACCGCCGCCGACAGCGTGATCGACGACGCCGACGCCATCGCCAGCTGGCCCGAGTCGAGCAGCTCGATGGCGCTGTCCTGCAGCACCTCCGAGTACATCGTCATGTTGCGGAACGGCGAGTCGAGCAGGCCATGCAGCACGGCGTTGGCGATGGTGCCGATGCCGGCCTGCAGCGGCAGCAGCTCCGGCTTCATGCGCCCCGCTTGCACTTCGCCTTCGAGGAAGGCGATGACGTGGCGCGCGATGGCGTCGGTTTCGGCGTCGCCCGGCAGCGCGTTCGACGGGCTGTCCGGGCTATTGGTGATGACGATGGCGGCGATCGACGAGGGCGGAATCTGGATCGCGCTCGTGCCGATGCGCTGCCACGGGCTGACCAGCGGGATGGCGCCGCGCAGCGGCCGTTCGTGCGGCAGGTAGATGTCGTGCAGGCCTTCCAGCGCCAGCGGCGCGCTCAGATTGATCTCGACGATGACCATCCTGGCCTGCTGCGCGAAGCTGGCCGAATTCCCGACCGACATGGTGGGGATGATGCCACCGTCGGCCGTGATGGCGACCGCCTCGATCACCGCGATGTCGACCGGCGCCAGATCGCCCGAGCGCAGCTGCTCGGCCGTCTCAGACAGGTGCTGGTCGATGAACATCACCTCGCCGCTGTTGATCTTGCGGCGCAGCGCGGCGTCGCTCTGGAACGGCAGGCGGCGCGCCACCACGCCGGCGTTGGCCATCAAGCCGTCGCTGTCGTTGCCGAGCGAGGCGCCGGTGATCAAGGTCAGGTTCAGCGGCTCGTGGCGCGCGCGTTCGACCAGCGCCAGCGGCATCGCCTTGGCGTCGCCGGCGCGCGTGAAACCGCTCATGCCGACCGTCATGCCATTGCTGAACAGGCGCGCGGCCTGCTGCGCCGTCATCAGTTTTTCCATCAGCGCGGGGCGCCGGATCCGGTCTTCATACATGTTGTGCTCCAATCGTTATAGGGTTTATGAAATCCAGTATAAAATCGGAGCCGCATTCGCTGTATGACTTAAATTCCCTCTAATCAGTCGATTTTTTCATAGTTAGAAGCCGTCATGGACCTCCGCTCGCTACGCTATTTCGTCGAAACCGTGCGCCTGAACAGCTTCACGCAGGCCGCCGAAACGCTGCACGTGACGCAATCGACGATCAGCAAGATGGTGCGCCAGCTGGAGGATGAAGTCGGCGCGCCGCTGCTGATACGCGACGGCCGCAAGCTGACGCTGACCGACACCGGCGCCATCGTCTACGCGCGCGGCCAGGACCTGCTGGCGACGATGGCCGAGATGACACTGGAGCTGCGCGACACGCAGGCGCTGCAACGCGGCAGCCTGACGGTGGGAATACCGCCGATGATCAACCTGTTGTTCACGCCGGTGCTGAAGGCCTTCCGCCAGCGCCACCCGGCCATCGCGCTGACGCTGCGCGAAGACACCGGCCAGGCCATCGAACGCCAGGTGGCGGCCGGCGAACTGGAAATCGGCCTGACGGTGCTGCCGGCCGATCCGCTGCTGGCGCTAGAGACTGAGCCCATCGCCAGCTATCCGATATGGGCGGTGGCGGCGCACGGCACCTTCCCGAAGACGCGCAGCACGCTCAAGTTGACAGCGCTGGCCAAACTGCCGCTGGTGCTGCTGAAGGACGATTTCGCGCTCACCCGCAGCCTGCGCAACGCCTTCCGCGCGGCCGACATCGAGCCGGCCGTCGTGGCGCAGAGCGGCCAGTGGGACTGGCTGGTGGCGATGGCGTCGGCCGGCATGGGCGTGGCGCTGCTGCCGCAGCCCTTTATCCACCGGCTGGCCATCGGCCATCTGGACACGCTGCGGCTGGTCGAACCGGAGCTGCAATGGCCGGTGGCGCACGTGTGGAACGGCCGCTACCTGTCGCACGCCGCGCGCGCGTGGCTCGACGTCTGCCACGACGTGCTGGGACGGCGCGGCGCGTAAGGGCTTATGGCGGCGTTGCTTCGTGGATCGCCACACCCTCGATCGGGTCGACCTCCTGCAACCACGGGCGCCGTTCGATGAAACCCAGCGCGTCGTCATGGCCGGCCTGCCAGCGCTGGCGGATGCCGTGGGCGCTGAAGTCGATGTCCTTGGTGTGGTCCTCGCCGCCGAGGCGCGGCGCCTTCAGCGACAGGATGTGCATCGTTGTGCCGCAGCCCCACGCCGCCAGCTCGCGCACTTCCGGCGCCATGGCCACGTCGGCCGGCAGGTGCTGCGCCAGCTGGCGGATCACGTGGCGCAGGCGGTGCAGCTTGCGCTGCTGCTCGATATTGCTGGCGCGGCTGGCGTACTGGATTTCCTTGTGCTTGTCGAGCACCTGCAGCACGCTTTGCGGCTCGCTGCCGTCCGGGTTCCACACCTGTACCGAGAAGATCACCGAGCTGCGGCGCGGCTCGTCGTCCAGCACCGCCTCGATCGGCGTGTTCGAATAAATGCCGCCGTCCCAGTATGGCTCGCCGTCGATGCGCACGGCCGGAAACGCCGGCGGCAGCGCGCCCGACGCCATCACGTGCGCTGGCGCCAGCGCCTCCTTGTGACTGTCGAAATAGCGCATCGCGCCGCTGCGCGCGTTGACGGCGCCGACGGTCAGGCGCGTGTGGCCGGCGTTGAGGTAGTCGAAATCGACCAGCGTTTCGAGCGTCGTGCGCAGCGGCGAGGTTTGATAAAAGGCCGCGCGCTCGGCACCGACCTTGGCGTCCAGGTTCCACCACGCGGCCGGATTCGGCACGAAGAACGACGGTATGCCCTGCCCCACGATCATCGCGTTGGCGTAGGCGCGCGGCAGGCCGGCCAGGCCGAGCGGATTCTGCTCCATGCGGTGCCAGAACTGGCGCAGCCGCTCCAGCCGCAACTCCGGCGGATTGCCGGCGATGATGGCGCCGTTGATGGCGCCGACCGACGTGCCGATCACCCAGTCCGGCTCCAGCCCCGCCTCGTGCATGGCCTGGTAGACGCCGAGCTGATAAGCCCCCAGCGCGCCGCCGCCCTGCAGCACCAGCACGATCTGGCCGGGGATGGCGGACTTGTTGTTGAGGGGCTGATTCAAATGACCTCCGCTGGACTAAGGCTGGCTGGATGCAACACGACATTCTATAACGCGCGGCGATTTCCATCTTGCAGGCCATCGCGGGCCAAGGATCAAGCCGCCTGCACGCTCAGGGTCGCGCGCAGGAAATCGACGAAGGCGCGCACCTTGGCCGACAGGTGGCGGTTTTGCGGATACAAAATCGAGAACGGCCGCGAGCGTCCGGCGTGGTCGCGCAGCACTTCCACCAGGTCGCCGCGCTTGACGGCGGCGGCGGCCGCGAAAGCATAGGTCTGGTACAGGCCGCCGCCGGCGTTGACCCAGGCGATGCAGCCGAGCGCGTCGTTGAGGACCCGCATCCGGCTGCGCACCGGGTACTCGATGTCCTGCCCCTGCGCGTCCCTGAACAACCACGTCATCGGCCGCCCGGTGTTGGGCGACACATACTGGATGCAGTCGTGCGCCTCCAGCTCGTCGGGAGAACGCGGCGTGCCCTTCTTCTTCAAATACTCCGGTGTGCCGAAGACGCCCAGCAAGGCGTCCTCCAGCTTGTAGGCGACCAGCCGCGAGTCGCGCTGTATGCCCAGGCGGATGGCGATATCGTAGCCCTCTTCGACAAAGTCGACGATCTTGTCGGAGATGCTGAGTTCAATCTCGATCTGCGGATAAGCCTCGGTGAACCTGGGCATCAGCGGCAGCAAACGATGCGTGCCGTAGGCCGTGCTGACGCTGATGCGCAGCAGCCCGCTGGGCACCGTCTGCGCGCCGGTGATGGCGCGTTCGGCTTCGGCGATCTGCTCCAGCGCCAGCTGGCATTCCTTCCAAAACAGCTCGCCTTCGTTGGTGACCTTGATGCTGCGCGTGGTGCGCGAAAACAGCCGCACGCCCAGGCGCAGTTCGAGCCGGCTGATCGACCGGCTGACCGCCGCCGGCGTCAGGCCGAAGAATTCGGCCGCCGCGGTGAAGCTGCCCAGCTCCGCGGCTTTGCAAAATTGCTCGATGCTGCCGAGCTGCATGGTGTCTACGCCGGCCATAGCTCATTCCAAAATGTAATAAATGAAGTGATTCTAACCCCATTTATTCGCGGTGAACAAGTCAATACACTGCAGTCATTGCTTGTGCAGCAGATAGTTTGCAAGCGAACCGGCCGGCCACACCGAGGCTCGCCCCACCACCGCCGTCAACCAAAGGAAACCATCATGAGCACCAAACTCCGCCTCTTTACTTCACCATCGGCCTTCCCCAACCCGCAGCGCCTGCGCCTGTTCATGCACGAAAAGGGCATCGCCGACCAGTTCGAAGAGCAGGTCTACGACATGACGCCGGGTGGCCAGCAGCGCCAGTGGCCGCATCTGAAAATGAATCCGTGGGGCGAGACGCCCACGCTGCAACTGGCCGACGGCAGCTTCATTTCCGAGACCGCCGCCATCGTCCGCTATCTCGACCAGGCCTACCCCGGCCGCAAGATCATGGGTGCAGACGCCTTGCAGCAGGGGCTGGACAATATGTGGGACAACCGCGTCTGGGTGCACATCCTGTACCGCATCGTCACGGCCTTCCATGTGCTGCACACCGGTCTGGGATTCAAGCTGGAGCTGACCAAGAACGAGGCCTGGGGCGAGCATTGCCGCAAGGAGGCGCTGTCGCATGCGGCGCTGGTCGACCGGCATCTGGCGGACGGACGCCAGTGGCTGCTGGGCGGCGACGAGCCGACGTTCTCGGACATCACGCTGGCCACGGCGATCGCCTTTTCCAAGTTCCCGGTCAACGCCACGCCGCTCGACGAGCGCTTCGAACATCTGGACGCCTACTGGAAACGCTGGCAGCAGCGCCCGGCCTTCCAGGCCGCCTACGCGGACCGCAACAGCGGCATACCGGAATTGGATAAGCGCGACTAAGCGGAAGCAAGCGCCCATGTAGACCGACGAAAAAAAACCGCAGCCTTGTATCGGCTGCGGTTTTTGCATTGCGCGCGGTGCCTGGCGATTAGCCTTCGGCGATGCGCTTGGCGATGTGGGCCAGCGCCTCTTCGACCTGGTCGACCAGGATCAGCGCCAGGTCGCCGTCCTGCAGGCGGTTGAGCGCCGTGTCGATGGCCAGGAACTCGCCGTAGATCTCGTCGATCCGCGTGGTGCGCGGCGCGCCGTTCAGGCCCTGGCGCAGCAGCGCCACCACTTCGCCGTCGATGCGGCCGCGCTGGCATGCGTCCTCGTACAGCACCACGTCGTCGAAAGCGCGGCCGAGGATTTCGGTCTGCTGCGTGATGTCCTGGTCGCGCCGGTCGCCGGCGCCGGAAATGACCACCGAGCGGCGCTTGGCCGGCATGGTTTCCACCGCCTGCACCAGCGCCACGATGGCGTCCGGATTGTGGCCGTAGTCGGCGATCACGGTGGCGCCGCGATGCGTGAAGACGTTGAAGCGGCCGGGCGCGTTGTCCGAATCGTTGGCGAAGGTCTTCAGGCCGGCGCGGATCGCGTCCCAGCTGATGCCCACGCCCCACGCGGCGGCGACGGCGGCCATCACGTTTTCGACCTGGAAGCCGATGGCGCCGTTGCGCGTGATCGGCACCTGCGACAAATCGATCTTGTGGGTGTCCTTGCCTTCGACGGCCACCACATGGCCATCCTCGACATAGACCGTGCGGCGGCCCTGCGCCAGGTGCGTGGCGATGATCGGGTGGCCATGGTCGGCGCCGAAGAAGATCACCTTGCCGCGGCAATTGGCGGCCATGCCGGCGACGATAGGGTCGGTCGCATTGAGCACCGCGAAGCCGCTGGCGGAGACATTCTGCACGATCACGCGTTTCAGCACCGCCAGGTCCTCGACGGTGGTGATGTAGTTCAGGCCGAGGTGGTCGCCGGTGCCGATGTTGGTGACCACGGCGACCTTGCAGCGGTCGAAGGCCAGGCCTTCGCGCAGCACGCCGCCGCGCGCCGTTTCAAAGACGGCGGCGTCGACGTCGGGATGCAGCAGCACGTTGCGCGCGCTGCGCGGGCCGCTGCAATCGCCGCTGTCGGTGCGCCGGCCTTCGATGTAGACGCCGTCGGTGTTGGTCATGCCGGTGCGCAGGCCGCTGGCTGTCAGCAGATGGGCGATCAGGCGCACGGTGGTGGTCTTCCCGTTGGTGCCGGTGACGGCGACGACCGGGATGCGGCCGTCCTCACCTTCGGGGAACATGGTGTTGACGATCGCCTCGCCGACCGCGCGGCCCTTGCCGAACGATGGCGACAGGTGCATGCGCAGGCCCGGCGCGGCGTTGACTTCGACCACGCCGCCGCGCTGCGACTCGATCGGTTGCAGCACGCCGTCGCAGACCACGTCGACGCCGCAGATATCGAGGCCTATCATCTGCGCCGCCTCCACCGCGCGCGCCGCCACTTCCGGGTGCACGTCGTCGGTGACGTCGGTGGCGGTGCCGCCGGTCGACAGGTTGGCGTTGTTGCGCAGGATGACGCGCTGGCCCTTGGCCGGGATCGAATCGGCCAGCAGGCCTTGCAGCGCAAGGCGCGCCAGCGCGATGTCGTCGAAGCGGATCTTGGTCAGCGACGTGGAATGGCCGCTGCCACGGCGTGGATCGGCGTTGACGATGTCCACCAGTTCGCGCACCGAGTGCGTGCCGTCGCCGACCACTTGCGGCGGATCGCGGCGCGCGGCGGCCACCAGCTTGTTGCCGATGACGAGCAGGCGGAAGTCGTTCCCGGGCAGGAAGCGCTCGACCATGATGTCGTCGCGGAATTCGCGCGCGGCGTGGTAGGCGCTGGTCAGGTGCTCCTTGCTCATCACGTTGACGGTGACGCCCTTGCCCTGGTTGCCGTCCTTCGGTTTGACCACCACCGGCAGGCCGATTTCCAGCGCGGCGGCCCAGGCGTCGTCGGCGTCGGACACCGTGCGGCCGTTCGGCACCGGCACGCCGGCCGCGTGCAGCAGCTTCTTGGTCAGCTCCTTGTCCTGCGCGATCGACTCGGCGATGGCGCTGGTGCTGTCCATTTCGGCGGCCTGGATGCGGCGCTGGCGACTGCCCCAGCCGAACATCACCATGCTGCCTTCAGTCAGGCGGCGGATCGGGATGTCGCGCGCGATGGCGGCGGAGACGATGGCGCCGGTGCTCGGGCCCAGGCGCACGTCTTCATCGAGGTCGCGCAATTGCGTCAGCGCGGCGTCGAGGTCGAACGGCGTGTCGGCCAGCGCGGCCTTGATCAGCGACTCGGCCAGTTCCATCGCCAGGCGGCCGACGGCTTCCTCGGTATATTCGACCACGGTCTGGTAGATGCCCGGCTCCAGCGTCTGCGTGGTGCGGCTGAAGGTGACCGGGCAGCCGGCTTGCGCCTGCAATCCCAGCGCCGCCAGTTCCAGCACATGCGCCATCGGGATGGCGTCGGCGTGGCCGGTCGGCTGCAGCGCGCTGATGCCGGGGAAGCGCGCGCGCAGGCGCACTTCGAATTCGGGCAGCAGGTCGATGGTCTGCTCGTCAGGGCTGCACGAGACGATGGCTTCGATCGCCGTGTGGTGGCTCCAAAGATTGGGGCCGCGCAGCGCGCGGATGCGTATGACTTCCATAAATCTGATTATCCTGTCGTGTCGTACTTACTGTGTTTATCAGCGTGCCGTCTCGGTCATTGGACGCGCATCGCGATAGGCGCCGGTGCCGCGGGATGACTTCCCGCGCACCACATCCCTGCTGCGCCAGCTTTTTGCTTACCGTGCTTAATGCGCTTTCTTGTGCGCGTTGCCGTCAAACGTGCGCAAGCCCGCGCCTATCAGTTCCGCCGTCAGGCCCAGCGCCCACGCGGCGGCGATCGCGGCCAGCACGGCTTCCGGCGGCACCAGCGCCGACAAGGGCAAGGTCGCCACGTCGTCGGCGCCGGCGGCCATGACGATGCAGCTGGCGCGCTGGAACACCACGCGCTGGCCGGCCGCGCGGTGCGCGGCGACGGCGGCCAACTGCTCGTCGACGCCGTAGAAGATCACTTCGCCGTCGCACAGCTCGGCCATCGCCACCACTTGCGGGTCGGCCGCGTTGAGCACCGCCACGCCGCTCGGCAAGATCACGTCGACCTGCGTGCGCAGCACGTTGAACAGCTGGTCCTCGCTGCTGATGTGGAATTCGGCCAGTTCGTCGAGACCGCTGACGTCCGTGACGACGCCGACGGCGCACTTGTCGTAGGCCAGGCCTTCGGACAGGATCATCTTCGCGCCGCTCTCAAACACGGCCGCTTCGACGTTCTTGTTCAACAACAGGCGCTCGCCGGTTTCCCAGGCGCTGAAGCCGTCCTGCGGCAGCAAGCGGCCGTTCAGGAACAAGCCGTCGGCGCAGGTCAGGCCGGTCTTTTGGCCGCCGATTTGCAGCAGCCAAGCGATCAGCCGCGCGGCCATCGTCGTGCCGTGTTTGCCGGTGATGCCGACGATGGGCATGCGGCCGGTTTCGTCGTCCGCGAACAAATGGTCGACGATGGCCGCGCCGACCGGGCGCGGTTCGCCGCCGGCCGGGCGCAGATGCGCCAGCAAGCCGGGACTGGCGTTGACTTCGATGATGGCGCCGCCCTGTTCGGCCAGCGGCCGCGAAATGTCGTCGGCGACGACATCGATGCCGGCGATGTCGAGGCCGACCACGCGCGCGGCCAGCGTGGCCATCGCCGCCACTTCGGGATGGACTTGATCGGTGACGTCGAAGCCGACGTTGCCGTTGGGCTGGATCAGCACCTTCTGGCCGTCCAGCGGCACCGAGTAAGCGGTCAAGCCCTGGCGCTGCAGTTCGAGGATGATCTCGGCGCCGTGTTCCGGCGCCAGCGCGTTCAGCGGCGCGTCTTCGGTGGTGCCGCGACGCGGGTCGGTGTTGATCTGCTCGTCGACCAGCGCGATGATGTTGGAGCTGCCGTTGCCGGTCACCCACAGCGACTCGCCCGAGGCGGCCGCGATCAGGCGCTTGCCGACCACCAGCAGGCGGTGCTCGTTGCCGGCGATGAAGCGCTCGACGATGACGCTCTTGCTGCCGCCCTTGCGCGAAGCCAGCGCGTAGGCGGCCTCGACGTCGGCCTGCGTCATCAGGTTCAGCGAGACGCCGCGGCCGTGGTTGCCGTCGTAGGGCTTGACGACCACCGGCACGCCGATGTCCTGCGCCGCTTCCCAGGCCGCTTCGGCGCTGGTGACCAGCTCGCCCTCGGGCACGGGAATGCCGCAGGAGGCCAACAAGCTCTTGGTCAGATCCTTGTCGCTGGCGATGCCTTCGGCGATGGCGCTGGTGCGCTCGGTCTCGGCGGTCCAGATGCGGCGCTGGCGGGCGCCGTGGCCCAGCTGCACCAGGTTGCCGTCGGTCAGGCGGATCGAGGGGATCTTGCGCTCGGTGGCGGCATCGACGATGTTGGCCGTGCTCGGGCCCAGGCACAGCGACTCGACCAGGTCGGTCAGCTCGGCGACGGTGGCGGCCAAATCATAAGGGCGGTCCTCGATGGCGGCCATCAGCAGGTCGCGGCCGGCGCTCAGCGCGGCGCGGCCGACCTGTTCCTGGCGCGTGCGGAAGGCCATCTTATACAGGCCGCTGCCGTCGCCGATCTGGCGCGTCTTGCCAAAGCCGGTTTTCATGCCGGCCAGGTTCTGCAGTTCGAGGACCACGTGTTCGAGGATGTGGCCGGCGTAGGTGCCGTCGCGCAGGCGTTCGAGGAAGCCGCCGTGCTCGCCGACGCCGCAGCGGTGGATGACCAGATTGGGCAGCCAAGCGGTCAGACGCTCATACAGGCCGGGCAGCTTATTCGACGGGAATTCTTCCAGCGCGCCGATATCCAGCCACGCCTCGATGACCGGGCGATAGGTCCATATATTGGGGCCGCGCAGATGAGTCACACGGAGAACTTCAATGTCTTTCTTCTTGGTCATGTTTTGATTCTTGTATCTTTGTTATCGGCCGTGGCCAGCCCGCGCCGTATTGTAAACCCTGAGCCGGCCCGCCCCGCCAAAATTGATGCGGCCGGTTGCAAAGCGGGAGCATAGGGGAAGGTCGAGCGGACTTGCCTAACTATTCAAGCATCTGTTGCCATCGCTCTTGCGGTATACTTCGCCGCAACACGCTGTCGCCCTCTCGCCAGATTCCATCGTCGGTCGACCAACTGACAGAATACCGTAAATAAGCTCGTCCATCAGCCGCAAACCGGCCCGGTTAGAACGTTTATTCCATGGCCGGAGCAGGGTTGCATTCATTTCCTTACAGTATATTAATCTTTGCCGCTTGGCAAAGATTGCTACGGAGTACGCTTAACGATGACAACACAACAACTTTCTATCGCATCCAACCTGCCCGAATTGCCCGAAAAATGGGCTGCCCAGGTTCAGGCGCAACTTTCCAAAGGGGAAAACGTTGCAAGTGCCTTGGAGGTTGACTTGGATGCGCAACTTCGTTTCTCCAAGGGCATAATAATTGTCACGGAGCGCAGAATCCTCGCCCGAGGCCCCGGCGCGGCGGCCTGGCAGGACTGGACTTATCGCCCCGGACTGGCGCTGAAACACCACGACCACGCCGGCGTCGGCCATCTGGAGTTGCTCGATGAGCAAGGCCGCCTGGCCGCCTGGCGCTTCACGCTGGGCCAGAACCTGCACGCGATCCGCCTGCTCGAACAATTCGACGCGCACAGCCACAGCCACGTCAGCGGCGACCCCATCGTGCTGGAAGATAAAAACATCTGCCCGAGCTGCAAGGCGCCGCTGGAGCCGGAGCAGGAAGAATGCCCGATCTGCACCAAGGTCATCTACACGCCGCCGTCGACCTGGACGCTGTTCCGCCTGTGGCGCTTCGCCAAGCCCTATCAAGGCCAGCTGGCGCTGGGCTTTTTGCTGATGCTGCTCGGCACCGCCTCCTCGCTGATCGCGCCCGCGCTGACCGAGCCGCTGGCCGACAACGTGCTGATCCCGTACCAGAACGGCAAGCCGGTCGACACCATGCTGGTGGCCTACTATATGTCGCTGCTGGTCGGCTCGGCCGTGCTGGCGTGGGCGCTCAGCTGGGGCAAGACCTATGTGCTGGCCCTGGTGTCGGAACGCATCGGCGCCGACCTGCGCACCACCACCTATGAACACCTGCTGAAACTGTCGCTCGAATATTTCGGCGGCAAGCGCACCGGCGATTTGATGTCGCGCATCGGCAGCGAGAGCGACCGCATCTGCGTGTTCCTGTCCTTGCACCTGCTCGACTTCGCCTCCGACGTGGTGATGATCACCATGATCGCCGTGCTGATGCTCAGGAGCGACGCCTCGCTGGCCGCCGTCACGCTGCTGCCGCTGCCCTTCATCGCCTGGCTGATCCACATCGTGCGCGACCGCCTGCGCACCGGCTTCGAAAAGATCGACCGCGTCTGGGGCGAAGTGACCAACGTGCTGGCCGATACCATACCCGGCATCCGCGTCGTGAAGGCGTTCGCGCAGGAGGCGCGCGAAGCGTCGCGCTTCCGCACCGCCAACAAGCACAACCTGGCCGTCAACGACAAGCTGAATAAAATCTGGTCGCTGTTCTCGCCCACCGTGTCCTTCCTCAGCGAACTGGGCCTGCTGGTGATCTGGGTGTTCGGCATCTGGCAGTTGTCGAAGGGCCGCATCAGCGTCGGCCTGCTGCTGACCTTCATCGCGTATTCGAGCCGCTTCTACGGCCGCCTCGATTCGATGAGCCGCATCGTCTCCGTGACGCAGAAATCGGCGTCGGCGGCCAAGCGCATCTTCGACATCCTCGACCACGTGTCGTCGGTGCCGGAGCCTGCGCAGCCGGTCAAGGTCGGCGCGGTCGAGGGCAATATCACGCTGCGCGAAGTGGGCTTCCGTTACGGCAACCGCGCCGTCAACCGCGGCATCAGCCTCGATATCAAGGCTGGCGAGATGATCGGTTTGGTGGGCCACTCCGGTTCCGGCAAGAGCACGCTGGTCAACCTGATCTGCCGCTTCTACGACGTCTCCGAAGGCGCCATCATGCTTGACGGCGTCGACATCCGCTCGTTCGCCGTGTCGGACTACCGCCGCAATATCGGCCTGGTGCTGCAGGAACCCTTCCTGTTCTTCGGCACCATCGCCGAGAACATCGCCTACGGCAAACCGGAGGCCACGCGCGAGCAGATCATCGCCGCCGCGCGCGCCGCGCACGCGCACGAATTCATCTTGCGCCTGCCGCAAGCCTACGACTCGATGGTCGGTGAGCGCGGACAGGGCTTGTCCGGCGGCGAGCGCCAGCGCATCTCGATCGCCCGCGCGCTGCTGATCGATCCGCGCATCCTGATCCTCGACGAGGCCACCTCCTCGGTCGATTCGGAGACGGAAAAGGAAATCCAGAAGGCGCTCGACAACCTGGTCCACGGCCGCACCACCATCGCCATCGCCCACCGTTTGTCGACGCTGCAACGCGCCGACCGCCTGGTCGTGTTGGATCGCGGTGTGGTCGTCGAGGAAGGCGCCCACGATGATTTGATGGCGCGCGAAGGCGCCTACTATCGCCTGTATCAAGCGCAGGCGCGCAACGTCGACACCGATCCGGACGACGACAGCAACAGCGGCAAGGAATAAAAGATGACGACGACGAAATTTGATTTGACCCGCAACGCCTACGGCCGTTTGGCGCTGACCGATACCGACGGCCTGCTGCACGAAGGCGTGATGCCGGTGCGCGCCTTCCCCGTGCAGGCGCCGCAGGAAGGCTATTCGCTGGTGACCACCGACGGCAAGGAAGTGGCGTGGATAGACCGCCTCGACGACCTGGCGGCCGACGTGCGCGCGCTGGTGGAGGAGGAGTTGGGCGGCCGCGAATTCATGCCCGAGATTTCGCGCATCGTCGGCGTGACCAGCTTCGCCACGCCGTGCACGTGGACGGTGGCCACCGATCGCGGCGACACCGAGTTCGTGCTGCGCGGCGAGGAGGATATCCGCCGCATCGGCAGCGACACGCTGCTGGTGTCGGACATCCACGGCATCCACTTCCTGATCCGCGACGCGCAGAATCTGGATAAGCACAGCAAGAAAATACTGGATCGCTTCCTGTAACGCAGCTTGCCTGGATGCGATGGCGCGCGGCTGCTGGCAAGCGCCGGAGGCGCGCCATGGCAGCGGCGGCCGGCCAGCGCGCGATCTACGCGCGGCGCCGGAACCAGCCGGCCAGCGACAGGCGGTCGCGCGTGGCCGGCAGCACTTCGTGCGCCATGTCGGCCGACAGGAACAGCACCAGCCGGCTGCCCTCCGGCGCGATATCGCTGACGGCGGCGCCGTCGGGATGCAGGCGCAGCGCGCCGCCCTGCGCCATCAACCAATCCGGATTCAGATAAATCACCACCGACACCGTGCGGCTGTCGTCGTCGCGGAAGCGGTCCAGGTGGCGCTGGTACGACGCGCCGGGCGCATAGAAGGCGAAGTGGCTTTCGTATTCGTCGAGGCCGAGGAATAGCGCGCGGTTCAGCGCCAGCCGCATATCATCCATGATCAGCAGATAGCGGTCGCAGGCGGCCGACTGCCCGGCGTTGAGCCACAAAATGCTGTCGCTGCGGATCTCCGGCCGCAACGCCTGCGCCGCGCCGCGCCCCACCGAGGCCGGCGCCAACGCGCCGCCGCCATTGAGCGCGCGGCATTCGGCGGCCAGCGCCAGCGTCAGATCATCGGGCAGGAAAAAATTCTGCTGCGACCAGCCGTGCTCACTCAGCGCATCGATCGTCAGCTGGTGCAGCGCATCGCCCGCGAGCGCGGGGACGGCGAAAGAAACTGGAAGCATAAGACGGCACTTTACTGAAGAGGCAGCGCTCAAAAATATCGCCGCTCAGCCAGGAGTGCTGATCGAACGCCGCCGCCGGCAGTCGATGACGACGCGGCGCTGACGCATTCTTGAATGCGTCCATGGTAACACCGCGTTGGCGATCAGAGGCGCCCATTGACGCTCGACAGTGTCCACGGTCATCAGCCATCGCATGATGGAGCGCGCGCTTCAACTCGAAGCTGAAAGGTCTACAATGAACTGCAGCGAACCTGATGCCCACGTACCGCCAAGACCTTCCCCCAAACCCGAACCGCTACCGGAGCCCAAGCCGGCGAAGAAAAGGAGATAGGAATGGAAGCACCGACCAAAGAACAATTGCAAGTTGATCTGAGATATGCCCAGCGCCTGTGCGAACGCACGGCGCGATTCTATCGTCGCATCCAGACCAGCCTGACATTCTTGACACTGTTGGCAGGGAGCGGCGCCATTGCCGCGCTGTCGGCACAGATGCCTGGTAGTAGCAAATGGCTGGGCGTCGCTTTTGCTGCCTTCGGTGGCATCAACATGGCCCTTCGGCCGGCCGAGCGCATCGCGGCCAATGAGGTCGATGTCCGCAAGTACGCAACGCTGTTGACGAAAGCCCACTCCCTCGATGCCGCCGCCATCGCCGCACTGCTATCCGAAGCGCGCCAGTCGGACACGAACGAAATCGAGCCGCTGCGCGCCGTCGCCTACAACGACGTCATGCTGGAAATTAACCGGCCCGACGCGTTGATCGAGCTGGGCCATTTCCAAAAACTCATCGGCGCGCTGGCCTGAAACGTTTTACTTAAACGCCTTGATCAGCGCATCGAACTTCACCTTCAGCGTCTGGTCGTGGCGATGCACGGGTGGCACTTCGCGGTCAAGCTTCAGCAGCTGGTAGACGGCCATCTGCGCCGCCCGCACCGAATACTCGACGGTGAAGACGACATCGTCGGCGATCTCGACGAACTGGCTGACGAAGGCCAGGTTGTGCGAGCTGGCCGGCACCGGCAACGGCCGGTCAGTCTTCGCGCGCGGCATGAACATGCTGGTGATGTAAGGCATGCGGCAAGGAATGCAATTGGCACCGGCCATCACGTCCAGATCGAAATTGAGATGGCCGCACAGCTCGCGCAAGATTTCTTCACCGCTGCAATCGGCCATCGTCTTGGCGACGAAATTGCCAACGCGGTCGGGATGCAGCGCATAACCCCAGAACACTTGCACGCCCTCGGGCTGCGCGGCGAAGTGCGGCTGGTGCGCCAGCACCACCGACATCAGCCAGTTCGAATCCTTGAACGTCACCAGGCCGCCGGTGCCGGCGCGGTTGCCGCTGAATCGCTCCATGCGGTCGAAGAAGGCAGGATCTTTCAGCGTCACCGTGAACGACTCCCACCACGATTCGGCGATGCTGGAATTGAAGGCGGCCGGGTTGCCGAATTCGGGCCGGCCGGCGGCCAGCTTTTCCCACAACATCCAGCCGCCGCTGTGGCGCTTGCTCAGCTGCGGCGGCGCGCTCTTCATGTCGCCGTAACTCGATGCGTCGGTCATCGAGCCGTTCTGGAAAAACACCAGGTCGGACGGGCCGACGGCGACGCGTTGCGGCTGGTCTTCGCGCACGCAGTCGATGGCGGTGACGGCGACCTTGCCGCCCTCCTCGGCCAGAATCAGATCGGTGACGCGGCAGTTGGTGACGAGCTGCACGCCCTGCGCCAGCAGCCACTGCTGCAAGGGCCGCACGAAGGAATCGTACTGGTTGTAGACGGTGCGCTTGACGCCGGCCAGCGTCTCGATGCGCGAGAACTCCATCATGAAGCGATGCAGGTAGCGCTTGAATTCCACCGCGCTATGCCACGGCTGGAAGGCGAACGTGGTGGCCCACATGAACCAGAACTTGGTCTCGAAAAATTCCGGCGACAGCCAGGCGGTGATCGGATCGGTGCCCAGCTTGTCCTCGTCCGTTTCGGTCAGGCGCAGCAGCTCCATGCGGTCGCTCATGCTGAAGCCCATCGACGTCACGTCGACCTTGAAACGGTTGCGGTCGACCAGCCGCGCCTTGGAATGCGAGTGGTTCTTTTCATTGAAGTCGACGGTCTCGTCATAGACGGTGCGGCCCGGATGTTCCAGCGACGGGATGGACTTGAACAAATCCCAGGTGCATTCATAGTTGTCGGTAGTGAGCATGCGGCCGCCGCGCAATGTGTAGCCGCGCCCGGCGTCGCCGCCGCCGTCGAGACTGCCGCCGGCCACAGGCAGCGCCTCGAAGATGGTGATGTTGGCGCCGGCGACGCCGCCGTCACGGATCATGAAGGCGGCCGCCGCCAGCGAACCGATGCCGCCGCCGACCAGATAGGCTTTGATAGAGTTGGTCATGGGATACCGTAAAGTGTATGAAGTGGAGACGCCGCCAGAGGTCCGACCGGGCGCGCCCTTGCAAAGATTGTATGGGCGAGCGTGGCGATAAGGGCGCACGTTACGCCGACGGCAAGCCACCGTGGTCGATCAGCGGTGCGCCGCTGTTTTTCCAGTGCGCGCAAAATGAAGCAACAGCACAGGCGACGGCCGTCCGCCATCGCCGCCATCGGAGGAGGTGTGAAATGACAAGTCGAGCCTTGTTGGTGCGTCTGGAAGCGAAGCCCGGCATGGAGGCGGCGGTCGAGGATTTCCTCTTCTCGGCGCGCAAGCTGGTGACGCAGGAGGCCGGCACGCGAGCATGGTTCGCGCTGCGTTTCGGCCGTTCGCAATACGGCATCTTCGACGCCTTCGACGACGACGCCGGCCGCAATGCACACCTGGATGGCGCGGTCGCGGCCGCGCTGCACTCGCAGGGCAGCGAATTGTTCGCCCGCGCCCCAACTATCGAACGGGTCGAAGTGTTGGCCGATAAACTGCCGACCGCATCGCCGGCGCCGCCCGACACCAAGGGCCTGCTGCTGACCTTCCCCGCCAAGACCGGCCACGCCGCGCAAGCCGACCAGTTCGTGCGCGATGCCCAGCCGTGGGTGCGCGACGAACAAAAGACGACGTCGTGGTTCGGCCTGCGCATGGAAAACGGCGACTACGGCATCTTCGACGTCTTCCCCGACAACGGCGGCCGCTTCAGCCACCTGACCGGCCACGTACCGCGCGAGCTGGCCACGCACGCGCTGTCGCTACTGGGCGGCATGCCGGACATCACGCTGCTCGATGTGCTGGCCGAGCATTTCAAGTTCCCGCTGGGCTCGGTCACTGGCGACCCTGGATCGGGATAAACGATTTATATTATTTACATCATTATTGCAAGATTCTGTAAAAAAATAACCCAGACATCAGGCGCCTGCTTTCATCGCAAAAGCAACCATGACAAATACGTAAATTCTTCTGCTATAATTTCAGTTCAGTCGGGGCGTAGCGCAGCCTGGTAGCGTACTTGCATGGGGTGCAAGGGGTCGAGTGTTCGAATCACTCCGTCCCGACCAATAGAATCAA
>Ga0209901_1000364_pt1 | contig 18848 bp, 13 predicted proteins | sample OrgsoiDNA_201058_FD_185806 | JGI IMG/M metagenome (GOLD analysis project Ga0209901, IMG submission 185806) | Permafrost soil microbial communities from the Arctic, to analyse light accelerated degradation of dissolved organic matter (DOM) -... | ecosystem: Environmental > Terrestrial > Soil >...
ACCAGGCCACCATCGGCAATCCGGCGCACGACCTGGTGCGGCTGGGCCTGTCGCTGGCGACGGCGGCGCGCGGCTCCTCGCTGCCGGGCGTGGTCACGGCGCAGATGTTGCAGCACATGCTGCTCGGCTATCAGCGGGCGTTTTATCCCGGTCACGACGGCGTCGTCGCCAAGCCGCAGGTGGTCAAGCAGGCGCTGCGCACCGCGCAACGGCGCTCGTGGAAGGCGCTGGCGCGCGAACGCTTCAGCGACGTCGAACCGACCATCCCGCTCGGCAAGAACTTCTGGCCGCTGGCGGCCGAGGAGCGTGACGCGCTGACCGCCATGGTCGCCACGCCGGAGGTCCGGCAGCTGGTCACCGCGCTCAAGTCGCGCGACGAGGACGCCAAGCTGAGCGTGCTCGACGCGGCCTACTGGGTCAAGGGATGCAGCTCGCTGGGCCTGCTGCGCTACGCGGTGCTGGTCGGCATCGGCGACGACGATTACTGCCTGATCGACGTCAAGGAGGCCGTCGCCGCCGCCTCGCCGCGCTATCCGCGCATCAGCATGCCGCGCGACAACGCCCGGCGCGTGCTGGAAGGCGCGCGCCACCTGGCGCCGGCGCTGGGCGGACGCATGCTGTCGCAGCGCTTCATGGACCGGGGCGTGTTCATCCGCGAGCTGATGCCGCAGGATCTGAAGCTGGAAATCGACCAGCTCAGCATGGAGGAGGCGGTCCGCACCGCCAGCTATCTGGCCTACGTGGTCGGCCAGGCCCACGCCGCGCAGATGGACGCGGACACCCGCGACGCCTGGCTGCAGGCGCTGTTGCAGCGGCCCGGCAAGGCCGGCGGCACGCCGCAATGGCTGTGGGACAGCGTCGTGCACCTGGTCGGCAGCCACGAGTCGGGCTATCTGGAACATTGCCGCGACTACGCCGCGATGCTCGAATAGTCGCACGCCCGATGGCGCATGCCTCAGCCATACGCCAGATAGCGGCGCTGGCTGTCGCCACCGTCGCCGCTGGCGGCCAGGCGCTCATACGCGTAGGCGCGCGTCACGCCGGGCAGGCGGTAGGCGATGCCGCCGTCCGCGCAACTCAGCTGCAGCAGCGACTTGGCGGCCAGGTTCTGCAAGCCGGCCAGCACGGCCGCCTCGTCGAGCGGCGCGGCGCCGGCCACGGCCACCGCCGCGGCGGCCGAAAACGGCGTGCCGAACACGCCGAGGCGACGCAGCAGCAGCCGCTCCTGCTCCTGCAGCAAATCATAACTCCAGTCCAGCGTGGCGCGCAGCGTGCGGTGGCGCGCCTGCGCCGTGCGGCGGCCGCGCGTCAGCAGCGCCAGGCTGTCGCCCAGCTGCGCCGCCAGGCCGGGCAGGTCGAACAGGTCGAGCCGGGTAGCGGCCAGCTCCAGCGCCAGCGGCAAGCCGTCGAGCTGGCGGCAGACGCTGGCCAGCGCCGGCGCGTCGGCATCGTCCAGCGTGTAGCCGAAGGCCGCGCCGGCCCGCTCCAGAAACAGTTGCGCCGCCGGATAGGCTTGCACGGCGCGCGCGCCGGGCGGCGGCACGTCCAGCGGCGCCAGCCGGTACAGCCATTCGCCCTCGGCGCCCAGCGGCTCGCGGCTGGTGGTCAGCAGGCGCACGCCGCCGCAACGCATCAGCAGCGCCTCGGCCAGCGTGGCGGCCTCGGCCACGACGTGCTCACAGTTGTCGAGCAGGATCAGCATGTGCTTGTGGTCGAGGTAGTCGAACAGCGCCGGCCCCGCCGCGCCGCCCGGAGTATCGAGGCCTAAGGTGGCGGCCAGCGCATCCGCCAGCGGCGCGGCCGGCGCCAGCGCGCTCAGGTCGACGAAGCCGGCGCCGTCGGCAAAGTGCCCGGCCAGGCGCTGCGCGGCGGCCAGCGCGACGCTGGTCTTGCCGACACCGCCGCCGCCGACCACGGTGACCAGCCGCCGCCGCGACAGCTCGCGGGCGACGGCGCCGACGGCCGGCTCGCGGCCGATCAGGCGGGTGATGGGCCTGGGCGGCCGCAGCGGCGCTGGCGGAAATGGCGGCGCTGGCTGAGCGCAAGCGCTGTCCGCCGGCTGGCGCGACACCGGCATCAACAGGCGGTAGCCGCGCCCCGACACATTGGCGATGCACACGCCGGCGCCACCCGCCGCGCCGACTTCGCCATGGCGCAGCACCTTGCGCAGCGCCACCAGATGCACGCGCAGGGTGGTGTCGTCGACGACGGCGCCGGGCCAGGCCCGCGCCATCAACTCGGCATTGCTGACGATGTCGCCGCCGCGCTCGGCCAGCGCGCTCAGGATCGCCAGCGCCCGGCTGCTCAGACGCACCGACGCACCGTCGCGCAGCAGCACCGCGCGCGCGGGGAACAGTTGGAACGGGCCAAAACTGAGGGACTGGTCAGCCATCGCATCCTCCGGGAGGGACCACACGCGTCTAGCCGGCGTGCCGCCGCCGCCACGCTCCTTGCGCCTGTCCTCCTGTGATTATAGTGCAGCGCACAACTATCGAAAGGGCAACAAACGTTTACTTTTCTTTACTCGCGTTCGACCCGCTCGCCTTGCATACTGGCGCAGAACCAACCGGGAGCGAGCGATGAGCGTGCGGTCTGCCCCTTTGCGCTGGGCCGTGTACCTGGCGCCGCCCAAGCTGGTGCGCACCACCGACCTGGCGCCAGACGAGCCGTGCCGCATGTGGCCGCCGACCTCGGCCACGCTGATCTACGGCCAGCGCGATGCCGTGCTGGTCGATCCGCTGATGACGATCGTGGAAGTGGCCGCGCTGTGCGCCTGGCTGGCCGGCCACGGCAAGAACCTGACGACGATATACGCCACCCACGGCCACGGCGACCATTTTTTCGGCGCCGGCATGATTTTGGACCGCTATCCCGACGCCCGCCTGATCGCCGTGCCCGGCGTGGTCGAGCAGATGCGGCGCCAGGCGGCGCCGGAGTCGATCGCGTCGGTGTGGAATATGCGCTTCCCCGGCCAGATCCCGGAGGACCTGGCCATCGCCGACGCGTTAGATGGCGACGTTATCGAGCTGGAGGGGCGCGAACTGGTGGTGGTGCCGGCCGGCCATACCGACACCGAGCACACCACGTATCTGCATGTGCCGTCGCTGGACCTGGTGGTGGCCGGCGACGTGGTCTACAACGACGTCCACCCGTATCTGGCCGAGACGGACGGCGCGCGGCGGCGCCAGTGGATAGCGGCGCTCGACGGCATCGATGCGCTGCGGCCTAAGGTGGTGGTGGCCGGCCACAAGCGGCCCGGCAACGCCGACCACCCGCGCATCGTCGAGCAGACGCGCGGCTACATCCGCGACTTCGGGCGCGTCGCCGAAGACAGTAACACCACGCTGGAGCTGTATGAACGCATGCTGGCGCTCCACCCGGACCGCATCCATCCGGGCGCGCTGTGGGTTTCGGCCCGCATGCACAAAGGGTAATGGCATCACACACAAGGAGAATGCACGATGGATAGCAACGATAAAGAGCAGAACCAGGAACAACCGCAACAGCCAGGCTCGCGCCGCCAGTTCGTCAAGGCCGGCCTGCAACTGGCCAGCGCCGCCGCCGCGCTGACGGCCGCCGACCGCGCCATGGCCATCGACGCGCCGTCGCTGGCGCCGCCGCCGCCGCCACAGCTGATGACGATGGTATCGGCCAAGGACGGCACGCCTATCCACTACAAGGACTGGGGCAGCGGGCCGGCCGTCGTGTTCAGCCACGGCTGGCCGCTCACCGCCGATGCCTTCGAGGACCAGATGTTCTTCCTGGCCCAGCACGGCTATCGCGTGATCGCCCACGACCGCCGCGGCCATGGCCGCTCGGGCCAATCGTGGAACGGCAACGACCTCGACACCTACGCCGACGACCTGGCCGACCTGATGGACAAACTGGACCTGAAGAAAGCCGTCATGGTCGGCCACTCGACCGGCGGCGGCGAAGTGGTGCGCTACCTGGGCCGGCACGGCGCCAGGCGCGTCTCGAAAATCGTGCTGATCGGCGCGATTCCGCCGGTGATGATCAAGTCCGACAGCAATCCGGGCGGCACGCCCAAGGAAGCCTTCGACGGCATCCGCGCCGGCGTGCTGGCCGACCGCGCGCAGTTCTTCTACGACCTGTCGGCACCGTTCTACGGCGCCAACCGGCCCGGCTCCAAGGTGTCCGAAGGCGTGCGCCGCTGGTTCGTGTCGCAGGGCCTGCAAGCGGGCATGCCGGCCTCCTACTTCTGCGTCAAGGCCTTCTCCGAGACCGACCTGACGGCCGACCTGAAGAAAATCACCGTGCCGGCGCTGGTGCTGCACGGCGACGACGACCAGATCGTGCCGATCGCCGACTCGGCCATGCTGTCGTCCAAGCTGCTCAAGAACGCCAAGCTGGTGGTCTACCCGGGCGCGCCGCACGGCATGTGCACGACCGAGAAAGACAAGGTCAACGCCGACCTGCTGGCCTTCATCAAAGGCTGACAATACGCGCTTCGGCAGTCCCGTGGCGGCCGCGTGCCGCCACGCGGCGTGGCAACGCGTGATCGGGCGCCAGCCGCCCAAAAGGTCACATAAAAACTGGCCCGCGTGACAATTCGCGCATTTCTGCGCCGTGCCATCCTGTAGACTGCGCGCAGCCGATCTCGGCCCGCCCGCTAAGGTTTTCATGCTCCGTACTTTTCTTTTGTTTGTATCGTCACTGGCGGTTTTCTTCTTCATTCTGCTGATCGGCCGGCCCGCGTTCGCCCAGGGCGCCGACGCGTGCGCGGCGGCGACCAGCACCATCGAACTCAACGAGTGTGCCCAGCGCCAGTTCGCGCAACAGGAAAAGCAGCTCAACGCCGTTTACCAGGCCACGCTGAAAGCGCTGGACGGCTCGGCCGCCAAGCCGCTGCTGGTCGCCGCCCAGCGCAAATGGGTGGCGTTCCGCAGCGCCGACTGCGATGCCCGGCGCGAGTTGTTCCAGGGCGGCTCCGTGGCGCCGCAGGTTTATCTCGACTGCATGAGCGAGCGCGCCAAACAGCGCGCCAAGGAACTCGATCCGCTCCACTGGGCGCGCGACTGACACGCTTGCTATACTCGCGGGCATGAGCAACCATTACCCCTGCCCGGTCTGCGGCGCCGCCAGCGCGCTGCTCGACGTCGTCGACTTCAACAAATCCTGCGAAGAGCAGCGCGGCGTGTTCCTGCCGCTGTCGGGCGCGCCGATCTACTACGCGCTGTGCCCCGTTTGCGGCTTCTGCCACGCGCCGGAGATCGCCGCCTGGCCGCTGGAGGAATTCGAGCGCTGGATCTACAACGATGGCTATGCCGCCATCGACCCCGACTATCTGCAAACCCGGCCGGTGAACAACGCCGCCAGCCTGGTCTCGATGTTCGGCCACCGGGCGCTGCCGATACGCCATCTCGATTACGGCGGCGGCAGCGGGCTGATGTCACGCCTGCTGACCCAGGCGGGCTGGCAGTCGGCGTCCTACGATCCCTACGTCGACCGCGACATGCAGGTCGGCCAGCTGGGCCGCTACGACCTGATCACCGCCTTCGAGGTGTTCGAGCACGTGCCCGACGCGCGCCAGCTGATGGCCGACCTGCGCAGCCTGCTGGCGCCGGACGGCGTCATCCTGTTTTCGACCCTGGTTTCGGACGGCCACATCCAGCCCAACCAGCGCCTGACGTGGTGGTACGCCGCGCCGCGCAACGGCCACATCAGCCTGTACAGCCGGGAAAGCCTGGCGACGCTGGCCCAACACCACGCGCTGCGCTACGCCAGTTTTTCCGAGGTCTTCCACGCCTTCATCGACAACGTGCCGCCGTGGGCTGCCCACTTGTTCGGCGGCCTCTGAGACAGTCCGCCATCAACGCCCGCGGAATCAGCGCATCGCGCTACTTGACCGGCGCGTAGTGGTAGTGGCCGACGATGCGCTGATAGCTGCCGTCGCGCTGCATGGTCTTGAACGCCGCTTGCCATAGCTGCGCCTGTCCGGCGGCGAAGCCGGGATTGCCGGCCATGTAGATCTCGGACGATTCCAGCACCACGCCCTCGCGCCAGGCGGCCGTATCGCCGGCCGCCTCCGCCTCGGCCGCCGCCACGCCGCGCAGCACCACCAGCGCGTCGAGACGGCCGGCGGCCAGCTTGCGCACATTGTTGGCGACGCTGGTGGTGGCCTCGATATGCGTGAAGCCGAAACGGCGCGCGGCCGATTCCGCCGGACCGCCCAGCAACACGCCAACGCGCAGGCGGCGCGCCGCGTCCAGCGTCGAAATGTCGAGCCGCGAACCGGCGCGGGCGATCACCAGCGTCTGCTCGCGCAGCAGCGGCATCAGCCAGCGGTAATGGGCCTCGCGGTCGGGCACGCGCGTCAGCACGCCCAGCGCCTCGGTGTTGATGCGCAGGATTTCCAACTCGCGCCGCAGCGGCACCACCTGCACTCGCCCGCTGTGGCCGGCCCGCAGCGCCATTTCGTGCAGCAGGTCGAACAGCACGCCGCGCTCGCCATGCTCGGGCGGATAGGAATATGGCGCGATATTGCCGACGTAGAGCGCGGTTTCGGCGCGCGCGCAGCCGCCCGCCAGCAACGCGGCGCACGCGGTCAGGCGCGCCGTCGCTGCCATGGAATGGAATATTGAACGCATCGGTTCAGTATATAGACCAGCAGTCGCGCGCGGCAAAAAAATATGCCCATCCGTAGCAATATTCCGCCGGTCGATGCACTTTAACCGGCTGGCCCTGGCGTCGGCGACAGCGCCATGGCCGCGCCGTCACGGCGCGGCGTAACGCACGGTGACCAGCACCGGCGCACGCTCCAGATAGGGCTGCGGCAGCGCCACCAGCGGCGGCGGGCAGCAACCCGCGTCGACACTGTCGGCCAGCTTTTCCTTGGCATAGGCGCGCGTCAGCTGCAGCAAGTGGTAGGACAGCCGGCCGCCGTCGATGCTGATGTTGATCAGCGACTTGGCGGCCAGGTTCTCCAGGCCTTCCAGCACCTCGCGCTCGCTGACGCCGTCACCGGCCGCGACCGCCACCGCACCCTCCTTGCTGAAGCTGGCGGCGAACACGGCCAGCCTGCGCAGGACGATCTTCTCCACCTCCGGCAACAGCTCGTAGCTCCAGTCCAGCGTCGCCCGCAGCGTCCGGTGGCGCGCCTGCGCCGTGCGGCGGCTGCGCGTGAGCAGGGCCAGGCAATCGTCGAGCCGCGCCGCCAGTCCGGCGATGCCGAACAGGTCGATGCGCGAGGCGGCCAGCTCGATCGCCAGCGGCATGCCGTCGAGCTGGCGGCACAGGCCGGCCAGCAGCGGCGCCTCGGCGTCGTCCAGTTCGAAAGAGCCCAGCGCCGCCCCGGCCCGCTCGACGAACAGCTGCGCCGCCGGAAAGGCCAGCACCGCGGCGGCCGTCAGCGGCGTATCCTGCTCGGGCGGCGTGCCCAGCGGCGGCAAGCGGTACAGCCACTCGCCCTCGACGCCGAGCGGCTCGCGGCTGGTGGCCAACACATGCACGCCGGGACAGTGGCGCAGCAGCGTCTCGACCAGCGCGGCCACGCCGCCGACCAGATGTTCGCAGTTATCGAGCAACAGCAACATCTGCTTGCCGCCCAGGTATTGCAGCAGGAAGCGTACGCCGGCCTCGGGCAGCACCGACACGCCGAACGACGCGGCCAGCGCGGCCGGCACCAGCGCCGCGTCCGACAGCGGGCTGAGGTCGACGAAGCTGGCGCCGTCCGGATAGCCCGCCGCCAGCAGCTGGCCGGCCGCCAGCGCGACGCTGGTCTTGCCGATGCCGCCGCCGCCGACCAGCGAGGCCAGCCGCCGCGCCGGCAGTTCGCGCACCAGCGCCGCGACGGCGTCGTCGCGGCCGATCAGGCGCAGGATGGGCGCCGGCAGGCTGCTCATCGCGGTCGGCCGCTGCGCGTCGGGCGCCAGCCGGATGATCGGTTCGATGAAGCGGTAGCCGCGCCCGGACACGTTGCCGATGTAACTCGCCTCGCTGCCCTCGCCACGGCCGTCGCGCAGCGCCTTGCGCAAGGCCACCAGATGCACGCGCAGGCTGGCGTCGACGACGACGGTGCCCGGCCAGACGCGCGCCATCAGCTCCTGTTTGCTGACGACGTCGCCGTTCTTTTCCAGCAGCACGATCAGGATTTCCAGCGCGCGACTGCTCACGGCGACCGGTTTGCCGCCGTTGAGCAACAGCCTCCGCTCGGGAAACAGTTGAAATGGACCAAACTTGAGCATCAGATCGAGCATCGCGCTTCCTGTGCAGTTCCATCGGGCAATGACCATCATAGCGTAAGCGCTGCCATAAAAGCATGACATCGGTGTTGCGAAATCGCAAGTGCAACAATCGTTAACTTTTTTTAACTGCTGTATCGCCAGCCGCTGGAACATACTGAGTTGTCACTTCGTCACGCGGCCACGCTGCGGCGCGCGCAGGGCACAGCGCCAGCCCGCAGTCGCCTACGGTAGCACAGCACCGTCCATTTGAACCCTCCATTTAGACCGGGATTGCGCCATGAAAGCTCTGTCGACCCACCATTACGGCCGTCACTACGCCCTGCTGGGCGTCACCCTGCTGAGCGCCGCCGGCATCGCGCTGGCGCTGCACAGCGGACCGGCCAAGTCGACCGCCGGGCCGCCGGCCGGCGCGCCGGTGTCGGTGGCCCAGGTGGTGCAAAAGGCGGTGACCGAGTGGGACGAATTTTCCGGCCGCGTGCAGGCCGTCGAGCGGGTCGAGATCCGCCCGCGCGTCACCGGCGCCATCGACAGCATCCACTTCGACGAAGGCCAGATGGTCAAGAAAGGCCAGCTGCTGTTCGTCATCGACCCGCGCCCCTACCAGGCGACGCTGGCGCAAGCCGAGGCCAGCGTGACGGCGGCCAGGGCGCGCATGGCGCTGGCCAAGACCGAGGCCGAGCGCTCGCGCCGGCTGATCGGCGAAAAAGCCATCGCCCAGCGCGAACTGGACGAGCGCGAAAGCGCCCTGCTGGCCGCCAGCGCCGACCTGCAGGCCGGCACGGCGGCCGTGCAGAACGCCCGCCTGAACCTGATCTACACCAGCATCACGGCGCCGGTCGACGGCCGCGTCTCGCGCGCCGAGATCACGGTCGGCAATATCGTCGGCCCGAGCACGGTCGCGGCGCTGGCGACGCTGGTGTCGATGTCGCCGATCTACGTCAACTTCGACGTCGACGAGCCGACCTACATCCGCTACGCCGCGCACGGCGCGGCCGGCAACGCCGGCACCAGGGACTTGCTGGTCGGCGTCGGCCTGGCCACCGAGACCGGCTATCCGCACGGCGGCCGCATCAAGGCCTTCGACAACCAGCTCAACACCGTCTCCGGCACCATCCGCGTGCGCGCCATCCTCGACAACCCGGACGGCGTGCTGCTGCCCGGCATGTACGCGCGGGTGCGCACCGCCGGCGGCAAGCCGGTCGCCACGCTGCTGATCAACGACAAGGCGGTCGGCACCGACCAGAACCACAGCTACGTAATGCTGCTGGGCGCCGGCAACAAGGTGCTGTACCGGCTGGTCAAGCTCGGTCCCGTCGTCGACGGCGCGCGCGTGGTGCGCGAAGGCTTGAGCAAGGATGACAAGATCGTCGTCGACGGCCTGCAACGCATCCACCCGAACGACGTGGTGTCGCCGGACGTGGTGGCGATGTTCCCGACCCCGGCAGCGCACTGAGCCGCCGGAGCCGACCATGAATATTTCCAAATTCTTTATCGACCGCCCCATCTTCGCCGGCGTGCTGTCGTGCATCATCCTGATCGGCGGCCTGATCGCGATGCAGAACCTGCCGATTTCCGAATATCCGGAGGTAGTGCCGCCGTCGGTGGTGGTCAGCGCCCAATATCCGGGCGCCAATCCCGAAACCATCGCCGAAATCGTCGCCACGCCGATCGAGGAACAGATCAACGGCGTCGAAGGCATGCTCTACATGCAATCGCAGGCGACCTCCGACGGCGCGATGACGCTGACCGTCACCTTCAAACTCGGCGTCAATCCCGACCTGGCGCAGCAGCTGGTGCAGAACCGCGTCAACCAGGCGCTGCCTCGCTTGCCCGACGTGGTGCAGCGCATCGGCGTGACCACCGTGAAAAGCTCGCCGACCCTGACCATGGTGGTGCACCTGCTGTCGCCGAATAATCGCTACGACAAGGACTACCTGCGCAACTACGCCGTCCTCAACGTCAAGGACCGCCTCAGCCGCCTCGACGGCATCGGCCAGGTGCAGCTGTTCGGCTCCGGCGACTATGCGATGCGCATCTGGCTCGACCCGCGCAAGGTCGCCGAGCGCAACCTCGCCGCCACCGACATCGTCAACGCCATCCGCGCGCAGAACATCGACGTCGCCGCCGGCGTGATCGGCGCCGCGCCCGCGCCGCCGGGCACCGACTACCAGATCTCGGTCAACGCGCGCGGCCGCCTCAACACCGAGGAAGACTTCGGCAACATCGTCATCCGCACCTCGCCCGACGGCGCCGTCACCTACCTGAAAGACGTGGCCCGCGTCGAACTGGCGGTCGGCGACTACTCGCTGCGCGCCCTGCTCAGCAACAAGGAGGCGGTGGCGCTGCCGATCTTCCAGTCGCCCGGATCGAACGCGCTGCAAGTGTCGGCCGCCGTCCGCGCCACCATGGCCGACCTGAAAAAAGACATGCCCGACGGCGTCGACTACCAGATCGTCTACGACCCCACCGAGTTCGTGCGCGCCTCCATCGAGGCGGTGATCCACACGCTGCTGGAGGCGATCGCGCTGGTGGTGATCGTGGTGATCGTGTTCCTGCAAACCTGGCGCGCCTCCATCATTCCGCTGCTGGCGGTGCCGGTGTCCATCGTCGGCACCTTCTCGGTGCTGCTGATGCTGGGCTTCTCGATCAACGCGCTGTCACTGTTCGGCCTCGTGCTGGCGATCGGCATCGTCGTCGACGACGCCATCGTCGTCGTCGAAAACGTCGAGCGCAATATCGAGCACGGACTGACGCCGAAGAAGGCCACCTACAAAGCGATGCAGGAAGTATCGGGGCCTATCATCGCCATCGCGCTGACGCTGTGCGCCGTGTTCGTGCCGCTGGCCTTCGTCAGCGGCCTGACCGGCCAGTTCTTCAAACAGTTCGCGGTCACCATCGCCATCTCGACGGTGATCTCGGCCTTCAATTCGCTGACCCTGTCGCCGGCGCTGGCCGCCCTGCTGCTGCGCGCGCCGACGGCGCCGAAAGACCCGCTGCAACGCCTCATCGACCGCTTCCTGTGCCGCTTCTTCAAGCGCTTCAACAAGGGCTTCCACAACGCCTCCGAAGGCTATGGGCGCGGCGTCAACGGCGTCCTGAAACGCAAGCTGGTTGCAGTAGTGATTTATGCCGGCTTGATCGGCCTGACGCTGCTGCTGTTCCACCGCGTGCCGAACGGCTTCGTGCCGGCGCAGGACAAGCAGTACCTGGTCGGCTTCGCGCAGCTGCCCGACGCGGCCTCGCTGGACCGCACCGAGGAGGTGATCCGGCAGATGAGCGACATCATCGACAAGGAGCCCGGCGTCGAGGGCGCGGTGGCCTTCCCCGGCCTGTCCATCAATGGCTTCGTACATAGCCCCAACGCCGGCATCGCGTTCGCCAAACTGAAGGACTTCAATCTGCGCACCAGCAAGGACTTGAGCGGCGGCGCCATCGCGCAAAAGCTGAACCAGAAATTCGGCGCCATCAAGGGCGCTTACATCGCCATCTTCCCGCCGCCGCCGGTGCTGGGACTGGGCACCATAGGCGGCTTCAAATTCCAGATCGAGGACAGGGGCGCGCTGGGCACCGAGGCGATGAACAAGGCGCTGCAGGACTTCCTCACCGAGGCCCGCAAGGCGCCGGAGCTGACCGGATTGTTCTCCAGCTTCCAGATCAACGTGCCGCAGCTGTACGCCGATGTCGACCGCGTGCACGCGCAGCAGCTGGGCGTGTCGGTGCCGTCGGTGTTCGACACGCTGCAGATTTATCTGGGGTCTTTGTACGTCAACGACTTCAATAAATTCGGCCGCACCTTCCAGGTCAAGGTGCAGGCCGACGCGCCGTTCCGCGCCCATGCCGAAGACATCGGCCTGCTCAAGGTGCGCAACGACCGCGGCGAGATGGTGCCGCTGTCGTCGCTGCTGACCATGAAGCAGAGTTTCGGCCCCGACCAGGCGATCCGCTACAACGGCTTCCCGTCGGCCGACGTCAACGGCGGTCCCGCGCCCGGCTACAGCACCGGCCAGGCGCAGGAGGCGGTCGAGCGCATCGCCGCCAAGACCTTCCCGCGCGGGATCACCTTCGAATGGACCGAGATCACCTACCAGGACAAGATCGCCGGCGACACGCTGTTCATCATCCTGCCGCTGTCGATGCTGCTGGTGTTCTTCGTGCTGGCGGCGCAGTATGAAAGCCTGGCGATGCCGTTGGCGGTGCTGCTGATCGTGCCGATGGGGATCTTGTCGGCCATCTTCGGCGTCTGGCTGACCAAGGGCGACAACAATATGTTCACGCAGATCAGCTTCGTGGTGCTGGTCGGTCTGGCGTGCAAGAACGCCATCCTGATCGTCGAATTCGCGCGCGAGCTGGAACATGAGGGCCGCTGCATCGCCGCCGCCGCCACCGAGGCGGCGCGCCTGCGGCTGCGGCCTATCCTGATGACGTCGATCGCCTTCATCGCCGGCGTGGTGCCGCTGGTCCTATCCTCCGGGGCAGGATCGGAGATGCGCCACGCGATGGGCGTCGCCGTCTTCGCCGGCATGATAGGCGTGACCTCGTTCGGCCTGTTTTTGACGCCGGTGTTTTATGTGATCCTGCGCCGCCTCGCGACCGGCCAGAACCTCGACGAGGAACACTACGAAGACACCGGCCACGCGCCGTTGGGCGGCCCGGCCGATCCGCTGGTCAACCTGCCGGCGGTGGGAGAATGACATGACGATCAAAATAAAAAGCAAACTCGCCGCCGTTAAAGGCGCGGCGACAATCTGCGCCATCGCGGCGGCTGCGGCGATGCTCGCCGCGTGCAGCACCAGCAAACCGCCGGCGACGGTGCCAATGGACCTGCCGTCCGCCTATCGCGAAGCGCCCGCCAGCGCCGACGGCTGGACCGTCGCGATGCCGGCCGACGCGGCGGAGCGTGGCACGTGGTGGCGCATCTATCAGGATGCGCGGCTCGACGCGCTGGTGGCGCAGGCCAGCGCCGACAGCCCGACGCTGGCCATCGCGCTGCAAAGAGTGAAGCAGGCGCGCGCCGTGGCGGGACTGGCCGACGCGGACCGCGGCTTCCAGCTCGGCGTCGGCTTCGGCCCGACGCGCAGCGGCGACAACACCGGCGACGCCACGCAATGGCGCGCGCAGCTCAACGCCTCGTATGAAGTCGATTTGTTCGGCCGATTGTCTGACCTGAGCCGCGCCGCCGCGCTCGACGCGGCCGGCCAGGAAGCGGCCTACCGCTCGGTGTTGCTGGCCTTGCAGGCCGACGTCGCGCAGAATTATTTCGCGCTGCGCGCCATCGACAGCGAACTCGATGTGCTGGCCAAGACCGTGCTGCTGCGGCGCGATTCGCTGCGCCTGACCCGCCTGCGCTACGACAACGGCGACACCAGCGAACTCGATGTCGCGCAGGCCGACGCCGAACTGGCCACCACGCTGGCCGACGAGGAAGCGCTGAGCAACCAGCGCGCCACGCGCGACCACGCACTGGCCGTCCTGCTCGGCAAGGCCCCCGCCGACTTCACGCTCGAAGTGGCGCAGCTGGCCACCACCGGCGTGCCGGTGCCGGCCGGCCTGCCGTCGGAGCTGCTGCAACGGCGGCCCGACATCGCCCAGGCGCAGCGCGACGTCGCCGCCAACAGCGCCCGCATCGGCGCGGCCAAGGCGGCGTTTTTTCCCAGCCTGTCGCTGACGGCGAGCGGCGGCTACGCCTCGTCGCAGCTGCATAATTTATTTGAGTCCTCAAGTAAAAGCTGGATACTCGGGCCGCTGGTCGGCACCATGCTGAACCTGCCGCTGCTCGATGGCGGCCACAATCGCAGCGAACTGGCGCTGGCCGATGCGCGTTACGCGGCGTCGGTGGCCGGTTATCGGCAAACCGTGCTGACCGCGTTGCAGGACGTGGAAAATAATCTCAACGCGCTGCAATCGCTGGCGCGCCAGATCGGCTACGAGGAGGACGCGGTGCGCGCGGCCGGCAAGGCGGCGGCGCTGGCCGACTCGCGCTACCGCAACGGCTCGGCCAGTTATTTCGAGGTCATCGACGCGCAGCGCACCAGCCTCGCGGCGCAGCGCGCGCGCAGCCAGCTGGCGGGCGCGCGCGCGATGGCGTCGGTGGGCCTGATCCGCGCGCTCGGCGGCGGCTGGGGGGCGGTGGCGTCGTCCGATACCGCAGCGTTGTTTTAAGCCATAGCGTACCGGCGGCGGCGAATCGCCACACTCGCCAGCCGCGCGGAAGTCATGTATTCTGCCCGCAGCACATCAACCAAGGACAGCCGCATGACACGTACCCTCGCCTCGTTCCGCACCACCGCTTTGGTCGCCGCCCTGATGGCCGGCGCTGTTTTGTCCACGCCCGCGCTGGCCGTCGCGCCGGCCGCCGCCGCCACCAGCGAGCAGGCGAAACTGAAGCTCGACCATCTGGCCGACGCCTTCTATCTCGCGCGCGCCAAATTCGATCCGCTGCTGTACGCCACCGCCAACGGCGACAGCCGCTACGACGACCAGATCGGCATGCGCATCGCGCCGAAAGTGCGTGCCCAACAATTCGCGCTGTACCACAAGATGCAGCAGCAGCTGCACGCCATTCCACGCGCGCAGCTGGCCGACAAGGCCCAGCTCAATTACGACCTGCTGGCGTTTGAACTCGACAGCGCGCTCGATATGGAGAAGTTCCCCGAGCACATGCTGCCGATCAACCAGATGGACAACGTCCCCAGCACGCTGGCCAATTACGCCGACGGCACCGGCTCGCAGCCGCTGACGACGCCGAAGCAGTACGACGCTTACCTGAGCCGCATCAACCAGCTGCCGGCGTGGATAGACCAGGCCATCGCCAACATGAAGGAAGGCATACGCACCGGCGTCGTGCTGCCGAAGGCGATCACCGTGTCGATGCTGCCGCAGTTCCAGAACCTGCGCAGCAAGACGGCCGAAACCAGCATCTTCTACTCGCCGATCACGCGCCTGCCCGCGCAGTTCTCGGACGCCGACAAGCAGCGCCTGACCGCCGCCTATCGCGCCGCCGTCACCAAGCTGGAACCGGCGCTGGACCGGCTGGCGCATTTCCTGGAGACCGATTATCTGGCCGCCAGCCGCGACAGCACCGGCCTGGGCGCGCTGCCGAACGGGCAGGCGTGGTATCTGGCCGCCATCAAGGACAACACCTCGCTGGCGCTGCCGCCGGCGCAGATCCATGAACTGGGCCTGAAGGAAGTGGCGCGCATCCAGGCGCAATTGGCCGCCTTGGGACCGAAGCTGGGCTACGACGGCCCGGCCGACCAGCTGCCGCAGTGGGTCGCCGCGCAGGACAAGTTCAAGCCCTTCAAGACCGACGAGGAAGTGCTCAACGCCTATCGTGACATCTACGCCAAAGTCAGCGCCCAGCTGCCGACTTATTTCAGCCTGCTGCCGAAAGCTAAACTGTCGCTGCAACTGGAGCCGGAGCTGACGCGCGCCACCGCGTCCGACCACTACACGCCGCTGGCCGCCGACGGCTCGCATCCCGGCGTGTTCTGGCCGGTGGTGAACGACGCGACCAAATACAGCGACGTCAGCATGGTCAGCCTGTTCCTGCACGAAGGCGTGCCGGGCCACCACCTGCACGCGGCGCTGCTGAAGGAACTGGACCTGCCGGACTTCCGCAAGTTCAACACGGAGAATCCGGAGACGGCTTCCTACACCGAAGGCTGGGCGCTGTACTGCGAAACGCTGGGCAAGGAGTTCGGCCTGTACGACAACCCGGCCTTCTACTACGGCCACCTGAACGACGAGCTGCTGCGCGCCGTGCGGCTGGTGGTCGACACCGGCATGCACGCGCAGGGCTGGACCCGCGAACAGGCGATAGCCTACACGATGAAGACGCTGGGTTATAGCCACGGCCGCGCGCAAAACCAGATCGAGCGTTACATGGTGATGCCGGCGCAGGCGCTGGCCTACAAGATCGGCGCGATGAAAATCCTGGAGCTGCGCGCCCGCGCGCAACAGGCGCTCGGTCCGAAATTCAGCTATCAGAAATTCCACGAGGTCGTGACCGGCGACGGCACGCTGTCGCTGGCGATACTGGAAGCGCAGGTCGACCGCTGGATCGCCTCGGCGAAGTAAGCCACAATGTAATCTAGACCGATGCCCTGGACCGCTGCGGTTCAGGGCGCCGGCAGATTGTATTTTTCGGCGAGCTTTTTCAGGAAGTCTGTTTTGCGCAGCTTCCTGAATTCTTCGCGCAGCCGGTCGACCGTCTGCGGCGCGGTGTTCAGGCTCGCGGCGATATAGTAGTCGGTCCCACCCGGCACCAGGATCGTGCGTGTCAACACGCTGTACGCGATACCATGGTTGGCGCACAGCTCGCGCATGAACGACTCCGTCCCGACCATCAGGTCGACGCGCCCTATCAACAGCTTTTGCAGGCTGGTGAAATCCTGGTTCGACAGCTCGATATTTTTTCCCGTCTTCAGGCCGAGTCCCTCCAGCTGCGCCGACGAGACATCGTCGCGGTCCGAGGCGATCATGTACTTGAACAAATCGGCCGGTGAGTGCAGTTGAATGTCCTTGCGCTTGGCCAGCTTGAAGATATACACGCGGCGCTTGGCGACCGGCGCAACCCACTGGAACAGTTTTTCCCGCTCGGGCGTGCGGACGATGCTGAATATCAGCACGTCCGGCTGGTGTTGCGCCATTTGATAGGCGCGCGCCCACGGGTACGACGCGAGGCTGTAGCCGATGTTCGCCCGCGTCAGCAACTCGCGCGCGATGTCGGCCGTGTAGCCGCGTACTTCGCCGTTTTCCGTATAGTTCAGCGGACGGAATTCCTCCGTCACCGCCGTCATGTGCTCGGCGCCCGTCGATGCCGCCGACAGGGTCAGGAGCAGTATCGCCAGCAAGCGACGGCGCATCGATGATTTCATGAGGTGGATAGGGCGGGTGTGGATACTATTATTATATCCGCTAGCTTCCGCGGCCCGCGTCGAGATGCCGATGGATCGTTCAAGCTACGCCGTCCTATTCACAGCGGCTGATGGTTTCCCAGCTCATGGCGAAGAAGCCCGGATGGATCTGCGCGCAGACCGTGCCGCCTATGCCCGTGGCGGCGTAGAGCTGATATGGCGCCTTGATCGACAGCGCCCCGGTGTAGGCCGTATCGTCGCTGGCCACCGTGAAGAATTCGGCCGCGCCCTTGCCGGTGGTGCGATATTTATTCACGACTGTCAGTGCGAAGCTGCGCGGCTCGTGTTGGTCGAAGGCGGAATTGGCCAGTGCCGTGACGCCGCCCGCGTAGACCATCATCGGCAATGACATCGCCAACAGCACCGGGAGATACACCTTGCCGCTGCGGGACACCAGCCAGATCGCGGCAGTCATCCCTGCGCCGCCGACCAGCGCGGGGAGCAGCAATGGATGCCCATCGAGCGGGAACCTGAACTTGTCGGCCGTCTGCGATGTGAGCAGGATGATGATGGGGATCACCGGCGAGACCAGCATCTGCAGCAGGCTGCCTTTGCGCAGCAGTATCTTCTTCTCGGTTTCGACGATGGTGAAGTTTTCCGCCGACAGCAACACCATCGCCATCGCGATCAAGGGACCGACGGCGATGACCGTCAACGCCAGCCATGCGGGGTCTGGAAAAACGGCGACGATGACAGAGACCAGTATATATCCCAGGCTCAGATACAGTGCGATCTTCTTCAGCAGTTGGACCCTTGCCTTGCGCTGTTCCGGCGTCGCGCCCAGGCTGTCGTCGCGTTCCGTTTCCAGGTCCACGGCACGCTGCTCCATCTCGTCCAGATTGGGGACCTTCGCTATCCAGATAGTGAATGCAGCGCCCTTGAAGAACTTCATGTCCACTGAAATTTTCTTCATCTGGTCGCTGCTGGGCAGTAGTTCGACAAACGTCGAACCGTTTATCGTTAGCCGCCGATAGCCCTGTATGTCCTCGCGGCGCAGCTCCCTGGTGCCGAATGCCCCTGCCTTCGAAATGCGATCTTCATGTAACGTCGTTTGCGACATCAACACCGTGGCGCCCGTGAACACGCCCGTTGCGATCAAGGCGCCGCCCCACAATAAGGACAAGGCGCTGAACCCGGCGGCACTGATCATGAACGCGCCGGCGCCGCAAATGCAAATGGCTAACAACGCCAACAAAACGCGAAGCGGCAGCGGCAGGCGATAGGTCTGCGGATATTCGATGGTGTCGATCATTGAGGTTCGGCCTTGCATGATTGGTGGTTGAAGTAGCGGCCGACGCGCCGGCTCACGGACGCGCAACTCTAACCCACGGTTAATCATTATGCAACTCAGCTGCATTTGGCTGAGGTCTGGCCGGTCCTTGCCACTTGCATTTATGTGTATATGCACCTATTATTTCGGCACGGATCGCAAATGGTCGATCCGTGCAGGCAGCAAGAGTCCACCGCCCTTCCCCATCGCCCGCTGGCCGTCACGCGCAGCGTTGGCGGCAGCATGGTTTTTGGCGGTGCGGCGGACTCGCATCCTCACTCGATAAAAAAAGGAAATCATCATGTTTAAACTGAATCGCGCCGCTGTTGTGTTGTCCCTGATACTGGCCGCATCCGCTGCGACCGCCGGCGCCGCCGACGTCGCGGGAACGCCGGCGCAGTATGGCCGCCATGCGCTGACCGCCAACGCTAAACGCGAGATCGTCATCGACGCCAACAC
>Ga0209901_1000367_pt1 | contig 18681 bp, 18 predicted proteins | sample OrgsoiDNA_201058_FD_185806 | JGI IMG/M metagenome (GOLD analysis project Ga0209901, IMG submission 185806) | Permafrost soil microbial communities from the Arctic, to analyse light accelerated degradation of dissolved organic matter (DOM) -... | ecosystem: Environmental > Terrestrial > Soil >...
GCCGGGACGGCGGTGGAAGTGGAAGTCGATCTCGGCCTTGGTGGCGGCGGCGAGTTCCACATCCAGGCGCGCCTGACCCTGGTCGTGCCCGGCCTCGACCACGCGCTGGCCACCACCATCGCGCACGCCGCCGACGCCATGTGCCCCTACTCGAAAGCCACCCGCGGCAATATCGACGTGGTCCTGAGCGTCGCCACCGCCTGATACCGCTGATCCGATTGCATCGTATCCGTGTGGTAAAGTAACGCTACCCAACGACGCGGACACCATCATGAGCATAGCAGCCAAGGCAAACAAGACGGCCAAGCCGGAACACGCGAAACTCGCGGACTTTCTGTGCTTTGCCGTCTACTCGGCCAACCTCACCTTCGGCAAGGCCTACAAGCCCCTGCTCGATGCGCTGGGACTCACCTACACCCAGTACATCACCGTGATCGCGCTGTACGAGGACGGCGAGCAGACGGTGAGCAGGCTGGGCGAGACGCTGTTCCTGGAATCGAACACGCTCACGCCGATTTTGAAGAAGCTCGAAGGCATGGGCTATGTCAGCCGCGAACGCGACAGTTCGGATGAGCGCCAGGTGCTGGTCAACCTCACCAAGGAAGGCCGCGCCCTGCGCGAGCGGGCCTACAGCGCGGACCTGACCGACGCCTGCGGCCTGACGTCGGCCGAATTCACGGAAACGCGCGAGGCCGTGCTCAAGCTGCGCAACAACCTGGCCAAGTCGCTGCACCGCTAGCCGCCGCCGGCAGCCTCACAGCAGCGGCTTGCCGTTCAACGCACGTATCCGGTCCAGCCGGAAGGTCGGCCCTTCGCGCAGCTGCAAGTATTCCACGCCTGCGCGCGCGTAGACGTCGACGATCACCCCGGCGACCGTCTCCTCGCGCCCGTCGGCCAGCAGCACCGACAGCTCGCAACTGCGGCGCAGGCTGGCCAGCGCCAGCAACTCGTCATGGATGGAACAAGAGATGGGTTCGTAAGGCTGGTCCATGCTGCAATCCCTGAAATAACATGGAATATTCTATGCCCGCTCGGGCGCGCACGCAAACGATTGCGCTTGACTTTCGCCGGTTCAAGTCCATAATACCATCCATACAGATGGCGAGTGGATGCCATACAGAGCCGGACGGAGACATATGGCCAAGCAAGAACTGAAGTTGAAGACCAGCGAGTCGGAAAAAATCACCATCAATCTGGGACCGATAGACCTGGGACAGATCGATTTGCTGGTGCAGGAAGGGTTTTACTCGAACCGCACCGACTTGATACGCACCGCGATCCGCAACCAGCTCAATGCGCACGCCGACGTCGTCAAGCAGACCGTCGCGCGCAAGAGCCTGGTGCTCGGCATGCAGCACTACACGCGCGCCGACCTGGAGGCGATCCAGGCGGCCGGCCAGCGCCTGCAAATCCAGGTGCTGGGATTGGCCAGCATCGCCAGCGACGTGTCGGTCGAACTGGCGCTGGCGACGATCGAATCGATCTTCGTACTCGGCGCGCTGCACGCCAGCGCCGTCGTCAAAGCCGCCCTGGCGGGGCGGATACACTAACAACGCGCATGGGCGGTCATCCCTCGCATGCGCAGCACCAATGAAGGATGTCCATGAAACTCAACCACCTCCTGTTCGACCAGATGCGCGACCTGCTGGGCAAAGGCCCGGCGGCAGCCACCGCGGCGATACAGCAAGCGCTGACCGGACGGCCACAAGCCGTGCCGGAAGCGACGGCCACCGTGCAGCCCATGCGCGATATCAACCCTGCACCGTCGGCCGACGCGGCCAGCCATCCAAGGTCACGCGCCGCGATCGACGTCGATGCCAGCGTCGCCGAGCCGACGGCCGCGCGTGCGCAAGCGGCCCAGGCTGACACTCAAACCCAGGCCACGCCATCGGCGCCCGTTTTCAACTTCGGCGGCAACGCCAGCGACATGGCGCAGGACATGCTGAGCCGCATGGGCATCTCGCCGGAGCTGCAGGCGAACATGAACGCCAGCCTGCAATCGAACCTGAAAAGCTTGGACCTGAAAAATTTCGAGCTGCCCGGTTTCGATTTCTCCGGCCTCGATCGCGCCACCCAGACCACGCCGGCGGCGCCGGCCGAACTGCCGCCGAACGCGCAATTCATTACCGGCAGCTACCGCAACCAGGCGGGCACGCGCAACTACAAGCTGTATATCCCCAGCAGCTATCACGGCCAGGCCATGCCGCTGCTGGTGATGCTGCACGGCTGCACGCAGGACCCGGACGATTTCGCCGCCGGCACGCAGATGAACGCCGTGGCCGAGGAACAGCAGTGCTTCGTCGTCTATCCGGAGCAGACCAGGAACGCCAACAACTCCAAATGCTGGAACTGGTTCAACGCCATCGACCAGCAGCGCGGCCAGGGCGAACCGTCGCTGATCGCCGGCATCGCCCAGCAGGTCATCGATGACTACCCGGTCAACGAAGGGCAGGTCTATGTGGCCGGCCTGTCGGCCGGCGGCGCGATGGCCATGATCGTCGGCACGCTGTACCCGGACGTGTTCGCGGCGGTCGGCGTGCATTCGGGCCTGCCGTATGCGTCGGCGCAGGATTTGCCGTCGGCCCTGAACGCCATGAAGCGCGGCGCCGGCGAGGTCACGCACGCGCCGCGCAGCAAGGGCGGCCTGCCCATCATCGTCTTCCACGGCGACCGCGATACCACGGTCCACCCGCAAAACGGCGAGGACGTGATGGAACAGGGTCTGCATGGCCACGCGGCCGCGCCGTCGGTGCAGTCGGGCGCGGTGCCCAACGGCCACCGCTACACGCAGACCACGCACCGCCGCGCCGACGGCGCGCCGCTGGCCGAGCACTGGCTGGTGCACGGCTCCGGCCACGCCTGGTCCGGCGGCAGCGCGCGCGGCAGCTACACCGACGACAAGGGGCCGGACGCCAGCCGCGAGATGATGCGCTTCTTTAAAACGCTGCGCTGACGGCAATCGTTAGCCGGCGCACGCGGCGCAGACCGCAAGCTTTCACGGTGCTTGGCGCACCGCTACCGGCGGCAGGCATCAGGCGCCGACCTTGGTGAACAGCTCGACGCGCTCGCGCTTCTGCGCCATATCGTGGTCGCTGTCGGCGTAGGCCCTGGCGATGGCGATGAACTCGGCCTGCAGTTCGAGGAAGGCGTCGACCATGTCGGGATCGAAGTGCTTGCCGCGTCCTTCGGTGATGATGGCGACGGCCGCCTGGTGCGACATGCCTTCCTTGTAGACGCGCCGGCTGATCAGCGCATCGTAGACGTCGGCCACCGCCATCAGCCGCGCCGAGATCGGGATGGCGTCGCCGGACAGGCCGAGCGGATAGCCGCTGCCGTCCCATTTTTCCTGGTGGCCGTAGGCGATCTCCTTGGCATACTTGAGGAAGTCGACCGTCACGCCCAGCTCCCGCTCGGCCGCCTCGATGGCGTCGCGGCCGATGGTGGTGTGGGTCTTCATGATCTCCATCTCGTAGGGCTCGAAGCGGCCCGGCTTGAGCAGGATGCGGTCCGGGATGCCGACCTTGCCGATGTCGTGCAGCGGCGCGGACTTGAACAATAACTCGATATTTTTGTCGCTCAAAAAATCGCTGAAGCGCGGCTTGTCGCGCAGCTTTTCGGCCAGCGCCTTGACGTAGAAGGCGGTGCGGCGAATATGGTTGCCGGTCTCGCTGTCGCGCGTCTCGGCCAGCGACGCCATGGTGTGGATGGTGACGTCCTGCAGCGCGACCACTTCGCGCGTGCGGATCTGCACTTCGGTTTCAAGGAAGTGGTTCTGGTCGCGCAGGAAGTCGTGCACCCGCTTCATCGACAGCTGCGTCTTGATCCGCGCCAGCACGATGGGCGCGGAGATCGGCTTGGTGATGTAGTCGGCCGCGCCGAGGCCCAGGCCGAGCTGCTCGTCGACGGTCTCGCTCATGGCGGTGACGAAGATGACGGGGATATCGCGCGTGGCCGGATTGGCTTTCAGCTCCTTGCAGACGTCGTAGCCGCTCATCCCCGGCATCATGATGTCGAGCAGGATCAGGTCCGGCTTGACGTCGCCGTTGGCGATCTTCAGCGCGCGCTCGCCGTTGACGGCGATCTTGGTGCGGTAGTCCTGTTCCAGCACGGCGCACAGCAAATCGATATTGTCGGGCGTGTCGTCGACCACCAGGATGGTCGGTTTGTTCTGCGGCGTATTCATCGCGGCTCCTTGTTTAAAACGGCGTTACGCCGGTTCTGGACTGTCCAGTCCAGAAAGCGTGATATGCAGCGCGGCGGCGGTTTCCTGCAACTGCGCCAGCGCGTCCTCGAAATCGTACTGCGACAACTGGCGGCGCAGCTGGCGCGCGTGTTCGGCCTGGCCGGCCGCGATCAGCTGCGGGCAAAGCTGCTCCAGCAGCCGGACGGCCGCGCCGTCGTCCTGCGCCAGCAGGCGCGCCAGCTCGCGCAGGTCGGCCGCCAGCGCGGCCATGTCCACCTGCTGCTGCGCTTGCGCCGGCGCGGGCGCCGCATCGGACGTCTTGTCCTTCATCGCCATGGCGATGCAGGTGACGATGGTTCCCAGCTCCATGGCCATGTCGGCCAGCGCCTCGTCGAGGCCGGCGACCACGCCCTGCCCCAGCATGTGTTCCAGCTTGCCGGCGAGATCGGCCATGCCGACGGCGCCGATATTGCCGGCCAATCCCTTGACGGTGTGCGCCTCGCGCGTGGCGGCGGCCAGGTCGTTGTTGTCGATGGCGGCGGCGATGCGGTCCATCACGTCGATCTGCGTTTCGACGAAGCGGTTCAGCAGCTTGCGCATCAACCGGAGGTTGCCGCCGACACGCTGCAAGGCCGCTTCCATTTGCAGGCCGGGTATCACCGGCAGCGTTTCCGGCGCCGGCTCCGCGATGGCCAGCGGTTCCTGCGGATGGGCCGCCTTGACCCAGCGCGCCAGCGTGGCGAACAGCTGCGCCACGTCGATCGGCTTGGCGATGAAATCGTTCATGCCGGCGGCCAGGCATTTCTCCTTGTCGCCGACCATGGCGTTGGCCGTCATGGCGATCACCGGCAGCTGGGCGTGGCGCGGGTCTTCGCGCAGCTTGCGGGTGGCGTCGTAGCCGTCCATGACCGGCATCTGGCAGTCCATCAGCACACCGTCGTAATCGGTGACGGCGATCTTGGCCAGCGCCATGGCGCCGTTGCTGGCGATGTCGACGCGGATGCCGGCGTCGTGCAAAATCTGCTGCGCCACTTCCTGATTGACTTCGTTGTCCTCCACCAGCAGCAGGTAGGCGCCGCGCACGGCCTGCTCGGCGTTGCGGTAGTCGGTCTGGCGCTGGGTCTTGCGGCAGCGCGCCAGGTCGCGGCCGAACACCGTCGATATCGAATCGAGCAGCGTCGACGAACTGACCGGCTTATTCAGCATGCCGTCGATGTGCAGGTCGCGGATTTCGTCCATCAGCACGTCGCGGTTGTAGGCGGTGACCATGATGAAGGCCGGCAGCGGCGCGGAGTCCGCGTCGGCGGCGGCGTTGGCCTCGTGGCGGATGGCGCGGATCGCCTCGATGCCGTTCATGCCCGGCATCTGCCAGTCCATCAGCACCACGCTGTACGGCCGCCCCTCATTGCGCGCCTGGGCGACCAGCTGCACCGCCTGCAGGCCGCTGCTGGCGCAGGCGGCGTCGAACTGCATCGAGTGCAGCATGTCGATGAAGATCTCGCGCGCGCTGGCGTTGTCGTCAACCACCAGCACGCGCAGGCCGGAGACGTCGGGCGCCGGCAACGACTCGGGCATGTCGGCCACGCCGAAGCTGGCGCTGAAGAAGAATTCGCTGCCCACGCCCGGCTCGGTGACCAGGTCGATCACGCCGTCCATCATCTCGACCAGGCGCTGGCTGATGGTCAGGCCCAGGCCGGTGCCGCCGTGGTGGCGCGTGGTCGAGGTGTCGGCCTGCGAGAAGGCATGGAACAGGCGCGCGCGCTGCGCCGGCGTGAGGCCGACGCCGGTGTCGCGCACGCTCACGCGCAGGCGCACCTTATGCTCGCTGCGTTCCTGCACGCGGATGCTGACGATGATCTCGCCGTGCTCGGTGAACTTGATGGCGTTGTTGGTCAGGTTGATCAGCACCTGGCCGAAGCGCAGCGGGTCGCCCACCAGCAGCTGCGGCACGTCGGCGGCCACGTCGAACAGCAGCTCCAGCCCCTTGTCCTGGGCGCGCATCACCGACAGGTCGGCGATCTGCGCCATCACGTCGTCCAGATAAAAATCGACGTGCTCGAAGGCCAGCTTGCCCGCCTCGATCTTGGAGAAGTCGAGGATGTCGTTGATGATCCCCAGCAGATTCTTGGCCGCCGATTCGACCTTCTCCAGGTAGTTGCGCTGCTTGGGCGTCAAATCCGTTTGCAGCGCCAGGTGGGTCATGCCGATGATGCCGTTCATCGGCGTGCGGATTTCGTGCGACATATTGGCCAGGAAGTCCGACTTGGCCTTGGTCGCGTCCTCGGCCACCATCACGGCCTGGCGCAGTTCCTGTTCGGCGGCCAGGCTGACGGTCATGCTTTTCAGGGCGCGCAGCAGCTTGCCGGTTTCGTCGCGCGAGGTGCTGTCCTCGATGACGGAACTGAGGTCGCCGTTGCCGACGCGGGTGGCGATGGCGATGGCCTCGACCAGCGGCCGCGTGATCGAGCGCGCCGAGAATGCGAAGCCGACGCCGAACAGCAGCGCCACCACGCCCATCGTCACCATCTGCATCAGCGAGCGGTCGATGTCGGCGCGCGCCACCGAGGCGCCGGCCATCACTTCGCTCTTCTGCACGTTTTCCAGCCCGCGGATCTGCGTCAGCAGCTTGTTCAGCGCCGGCAGCGCCACCGCGTTCATTTTATATTCGGCGGCGGAGCGGTCGCCGGCCTCCACCAGGTCGGCCACCGCGATGAAGGACTCGTAGTAAAAGGCGCGCGCCTGCTTGACCTTCTCGATCTGCGCGTGCGCCTCGGGCGAGACCTCCAGCGCCGACAGTTTATCGAGCTCGCTGTCGATGCTACGCTTGATCTCGTCGATGCGCGCGTAGGTCTGCACGCGCTGCGCCTTGTCGCTCTGGATGATCAGCGTCAGCACGCGGGTGGCGGCGTCGCGCGACTCGCTGTCGATGCGGTCGATGGCCGAGGAGGCGGCCCAGTCCTGGCTTAATAAATGGTCGCTGGCGGCGCGGATGGCGTAGATGCGGTCGACGCCGACGAAGATCGCGCCCAGCATCAGCAGGATCAGGATGGCATAGCCGGCACTCATGCGGATGCCGATACGGATGTCGCTAAAACGCATATGCTTCCTCGCGCAACGTGGTTTGGGTAGTCTGTCTGGTTGATGCTCTATGCTGGCTGCCGCCAGGTGACTATGATGACATCATTTGGCGCCGTTGCGCAGCTCTCCGGCGGCGGCGATATGCGCGGCCAGGCACGATGGGCACCAGCAGGCGCCGCCCGGTTCCGATGGCAGCGGCACGGCGGCCGGCAGATAGGTGCACCAGCATGCCGGTGCAATGTTGGCGGGATTGCCAACGCCGCCAGCGACGGGGACCTCGCCGCCGCCATCAACATCGTCCATCGGGCCCGTCGTCGCCGCGGCCTCCTCGCCGGCCACCATCGCGCAGCTGAAGGCCGCGCCGCAGCGCGCGCAGATGCTCATGGCAGCGGCTGGTCGACCGCGTCGCCGCCGGGTGGCGCGTCGTAGTCCGGCGGCGGCATGCTGCGCACGGCGCGCCGCAGCAGCGACATCTGGCCGTTGAAGCGGGTGCAGGCGCCGCACACCATCAAATGCAGGCGCATGCGGGTACGCTCGACCAGCGACAGGTCGCGGTCCAGTCCCTCCGACACCAGCCGGTGGACTTCGCGGCAGGTCGGTTTAAAGCCGTTTTTATGTGCTTGCATAGTAGGCGATCAGTGGTGCGTCACGCGGTCTGGCAGTTGCCAAACCAGTTCAGGTCCAGGCATTCGCGCAGGCGGATGCGCGCGCGATACAACAGCACCCAGGCATTAGACGTGGTGATCGCCAATTCCTTACAAATTTCTTCGGTCTCCAGCTCCAGCCATTCGCGCATCATGAAGATGCGCGCGGTCTTGGCCGGCAGCTTTTCGAGGCACACTTCGAGCACGCGGAAAAAATCCTTCTGTTCCAGCGTCCGATCGGGATCGCCCCAGGCCAGCGGCTGGTCGCGCGTGTGGCCGTCGGCGACGAACAGCGCGTCGATGACGTCGTCCTCGGACTGCTCGTCGTAGGTCTCGATCTGGCGCTCGCGGGTGGTGGCGCGCAGGTTGTCGATGATCTTGAATTTCAAAATACCGGTGACGTAGGTGCGCAGCGAGGACTGGCCGGCAAAGCGCTCGGGCTTTTCCAGCACCGCGATCAGGGCGTCCTGCACGGCGTCTTCGGCCAGCGCTTGATTCCGAAGTTGCAATACTGCGAAACGGACAAGCAGCGGCCGCATTACTTCCAGCTGGCGGTACAGCGCGTCGATGGCGGGGGCGGAGAGGGTCATAGCGTGCCAGACTAGCGGATCATCTCGGAAATTACAACCGGAAGGCCCTATAATGACGACTTGCCGCCGCTTCAGGCTGTAAAATCGCTGACCTTTTTTTACCGGACTCGCCATGACACTGACCAACCTGAATCTCGGCATGAACGACGACTTGACCGCGGTGGCACCGCAAATCAAGGCGCAAATCCTGGCCGAGGCGCTGCCTTATATCCGCAATTTCCATGGCAAGACCATCGTCATCAAATACGGCGGCAACGCGATGACCGACGAGCGCCTCAAGCACGGCTTCGCGCGCGACGTCATCCTGCTCAAATTGGTGGGCATGAATCCGGTGGTGGTGCACGGCGGCGGTCCGCAGATCGACAACGCGCTGAAAAAAATCGGCAAGCAGGGCACCTTCGTGCAGGGCATGCGCATCACCGACGAAGAGACCATGGAAGTGGTGGAGTGGGTGCTGGGCGGCGAGGTGCAGCAGGATATCGTGATGCTGATTAACCACTACGGCGGCCAGGCCGTGGGCCTGACCGGCAAGGACGGCGGCCTGATACGCGCGAAAAAAATGTCCATGCCGGACAAGGAAAATCCGGGCCAGTTCCTCGACATCGGCTTCGTCGGCGAGATCGACGCGATCAACCCGGCCGTGGTCAAGGCGCTGCAGGACGACGCCTTCATCCCCATCATCTCGCCTATCGGTTTTGGACAGGATGGCCAGGCATACAACATCAACGCCGACGTCGTCGCCGGCAAGATCGCCGAAATCCTGAAGGCCGAAAAGCTGATCATGATGACCAACATCGCCGGCGTGCAGGACAAGCAGGGCAACCTGGTGACCGATTTGTCGGCGCGCGAGATCGACGAGATGTTCGAGGACGGCACGATTTCGGGCGGCATGCTGCCTAAAATCTCTTCGGCGCTGGACGCGGCCAAGTCGGGCGTGAACACGGTGCACATCATCGACGGCCGCATCGAGCATTCTTTATTGCTCGAAGTGTTGACCGAACAAGCTTTTGGCACTATGATCCGTTCGCACTGAAAAAACGGCGACGCAGCATCCGTTGTTTAGGCAGCGCGTCGCCATATCTGTTTGCCCTTTTAGCTCAGTGGTAGAGCACTCCCTTGGTAAGGGAGAGGCCACGTGTTCAATCCACGTAAAGGGCACCACTCCCCAGCGGCACCGTAGTTTCCTCCCGCAGCACCCTCCCCTGACGTTTTAATAAATCCGCTCGACCGACAGCCCGCGCTTGCGCAGCCATTCCGGCACGCTGCCCGCGCCGACCAGATGCAGCACGCCGATCGCGGCGACGCTGTTGTTTTCACGCGTCAGCAATTTGGCGATGCTGTCGGCCAGTCCCGGATTGCGTTCGTCGAGCAGCACTTTTTGCACGAAGCGGCCGGAGAAGGTCTGGTCCTCGGCGGCCTTGTTTGCCAGCGCGTCCAGCGCGGCCGCGTCGGCGTCGCGCCAGGCCTGGGCGATTTCACGCGCCTGGTTTGCCTGCTCCTTGTCGTCGATGGAATCGATGCTCTCTTCGAGGAAGCGCAGCTGGTCGGCCGCGCTCAGGTGGCTGAACAGCGCCATCTGGCCGTCCACCGTTTCCAGCTCCAGCACCGGCTGGTGGCGCGCGTGCGCCTGCTTGGCCAGCCACGCGTCGACCGCCAGCGCGGTGTCGTAGCCCTGTGCGGTAAACTCGCTGATCGTCAGCACGCTGGCCAGCATCCATGGTTGCAGCGCGGCCGCCGATTCGGGCGGGATCGCGTAACGCTGCAGCAGCGCGTCGAGCCGCACGCCGTAGGCCGGCGGCAGCGGCTCGGGCGCCGGATCGCCCCGGTGCAGCATGCCGTACTGCTGCATTGCCTTGCGCATCTTGGACGGATCGGCCAGCGGATCGACTTCCAGCGCCAGCACACTGGCCTGTTTCAGCGCGGCGGTCAGGCGCGGTTCGAGCGGATAGAAATCGGCCGCGCCGACGTGGATGGTGCCGAACAAATACAGGGTATGGCCGTCCTGCGTGATCTTGAACAGCGCGCCGTGCTTGTGTGGCGCGGGCGCGGCTTCGGCGGCGGCGGCCGACCACGCCGGCGTGAGGGCGAAGCAGAATAAGCTACAGAACATCACTATAATCTGGCGTCGCATGGGCATCCTTGAAAATCCGGGTTGAAAACTAGGTGAAAAAAATCGCATCCAATCAAAACGCCGCGCCGGTCTGGCTGTTCGACCTCGATAACACGCTGCACCACGCCTCGCACGCGATCTTCCCGGCCATCGTCGCCAACATGAACGACTACATCGCCCGCGTGCTCGGCGACGGCGTCACGCCGGCCAGCGCGGCGGTGGTGGACGCGGCGCGCACGCGCTGGTGGAAGCGCTACGGCGCCACCATGCTGGGCCTCGTCAAGCACCACGACGTCGAGCCGGCGCACTTCCTCCAACAGACCCACGACTTGCCCGGCCTGGACGAGATGATACGCGCCGAACGGGGACTCGGCCAGTTGCTGCGCCGCCTGCCCGGCCGCAAAATCCTGTTGACCAACGCACCGCTGCGCTATTCGAGCGAGGTGCTGCGCGCGCTCGGGCTGCGGCGCCACTTCTCGCAGCACATCGCGGTCGAGGCGATGCGGGTGCACGGCCAGCTGCGGCCCAAGCCGTCCAAGCTGATGCTGCGCGCGCTGCTGCGGCGCCACCGCATCGCGGCCGGCCGCTGCATTCTGGTGGAAGACACGCTGGCCAACCTGCGCAGCGCCAAGGCGCTCGGCATGCGCACCGCGTGGATCACCCAATACCTGAAGCCGGGCCAGACGCACACGCATGCGCCGGCGCGACTAAATCGCCCCGCTTACGTCGATGTCAAAGTAAAATCGGTCAGGCAGCTGCCGGCCCGCTTGCATCGCCTGCGCTGAAGGCCGTCTTTTTTCCCTTGCGTTTTTCGTCCCGTTTTCTCTCACCGATCACAATCCTATGGCAAGCACTCCGCCGGGCCAGCGCCGGCTGCAAATCCTCCAGGCCCTGGCCGCGATGCTGGAACAGCCCAAGGGCGAAAAAATCACCACCGCCGCGCTGGCGCGCCAGCTGGAATTTTCCGAGGCCGCGCTGTACCGCCATTTCGCCAGCAAGGCGCAGATGTTCGAGGGGCTGATCGACTTCATCGAGACCAGCGTGTTCAGCCTGATCAACCAGATCAGCGAGCAGCACGCGGACGGTTTGGCGCAGGCACGCGCGACGCTGGCCATGCTGCTGCAATTCGCCGGCACCAATCCGGGCATGACGCGGGTGCTCACCGGCGACGCGCTGGTCAACGAGGACGAACGCCTGCAGCAGCGCATGAACCACTTTTATGATCGCGTCGAGCTGGCGCTGAAACAATCGCTGCGCATCGCCGCCGCCGACGGCCAGCTGCACGAAGCCGACACCGCGGCGCGCGCCGCGCTGCTGGTGAGCTTTGTGCTGGGACGCTGGCACCGCTACGCCAAGAGCGGCTTCAAACACAAGCCGACGCAGGACGCGGCGCTGCATATCGCGATGCTGCTGGGCTGACAGGATAATAGAAACACCGATGACCAACACTGAAGCGATGACGAACAGCCAAATTTACGCGCTGCTGGACGACGCCAGCCCCGATGGCGCCGCGCGTTCGCCATCGCGTTTGTACACCGGCCATCGCGCGACGCTGGCCTGCCACGACATCGCGCAGTGGCCGCAGCTGCTGGCCGACATGCAGGCGGCGCTGGCGCGCGGGCAGTACGCGGTGACGGTGCTGCGCTACGAATTGGGCGCGCATCTGCAGGGCATGACGCCACGCGTGCATAGTCCGCAACACGCCGCGCGGCACGGCGCGCCGGCCACTACGGCCGACGCCCACGAGCCGCATGGCACGCAGGCCGATGAAGCAACGTCCGCCGCGCCGCTGGCGCAGGTGCTGCTGTTCGAGCGCTGCCAGCTGCTGTCGTCGCACGAAGTGGGCGAATGGCTGGCGGCGCGCTCGTTCCCGATCGAGCAGCCGGCCGGCATCGCGCACATCGAGGCCGACGTCGACCAGAGCGAATTCACGGCGGCGCTGGCGCGCATCCACGCTTACATCGAGGCCGGCGACACCTACCAGGTCAACTATACCTACCGCCTGCGCTTCGACGCCTTCGGCACGCTGCCGGCGCTGTATGCGCGGCTGCGCGCGCGCCAGCCGGTGCCCTACGGCGCGCTGATCGCGCTGGACGACGGCAGCGCCGTGCTGTCGCTGTCGCCGGAGCTGTTCGCGCGCCACGCACAGGGCGCGTTGACGGCGCGGCCGATGAAGGGCACGGCGCCGGCCGCGCCGCCGCAGCAGCACGACGAAAACGTGCGGCGCTCCGCGGCGCTGGCGGCCGATCCCAAGAACCGTGCCGAGAACCTGATGATCGTCGACCTGCTGCGCAACGACATCGGCCGCATCGCCGTCACCGGCACGGTCGCGGTGCCGGCGCTGTTCGACGTGCGGCGCTACAGCAGCGTGCTGCAAATGACGTCGACGGTGACGGCATCGCTGCGGCCCGACGCGACGCTGGCCGAAATCTTCGACGCGCTCTATCCCTGCGGCTCGATCACCGGCGCGCCCAAGCGGCGCAGCATGGAAATCATCGCCGAGCTGGAGGCGGCGCCGCGCGGCGTCTACACGGGCGCCATCGGCTGGTTCGATCCGCCGGCCGCGAACGGCCACGCGGTGGGCGACTTTTGCATGTCGGTGCCGATCCGCACGCTGACGCTGCAAGCCGCAACGGCTGGCGCAAAAGGTGGTGTGCAAGGTGGTGTACGTAAAGGCGAAATGGGCGTCGGCGCCGGCATCGTGTTCGACAGCGACGCGGCCGAGGAATACGCCGAGTGCCGTTTGAAGGCGCGGTTTTTGACTGGTCTGTCCAATGAGTTCGAGCTGTTCGAAACCCTGCTGGCCTATCGCGACGGCGCGCATCACGTCGAGCGCCATCTGCGGCGCATGTCGGCGTCGGCCGCGTACTTCGGCCACGCCTACGATGCGGCGGCGGCGCGGGCTTATATCGATGCCGCCTGCGCGGTGCTGACGGCCGGCGTGCCGCATCGTTTGCGCTTGGCCTTGCATCCATCGGGCGCGCTGTCGGTGCAGCACGCGCCCTTGCAGGCCTTGACGCAACCGGTGCGGCTGATGCTGGCGGCCGACGCGACCAGCACCGGCGACATCTTCCTGCGCCACAAAAGCAGCATCCGCGCGCGCTACGACGCGGCCTGGCGCGACGCCGAGGCGCATGGCGCCTTCGATATGCTGTTCTTCAATGAGCGCGGCGAATTGACCGAGGGTGGGCGCAGCAGCGTGTTCGTGCGGATCGACGGCCGCTGGTACACGCCGCCGCTGTCGTGCGGCGTGCTGCCGGGCGTGATGCGCGGCGTGCTGCTCGACGATCCGGCGTGGGCGGCGCAGGAGCGCGTCATCACGCGCGCGATGCTGGCGTCGGCGCAGCAGGTGGTGGTCTGCAACGCGCTGCGCGGGGTGTTGCAGGCAGAGCTGGCGACTAAGATTTAGTCGAGCCGGGCTGACAGATTTCTTTGCGCCGCAGGAGCGCGGGTGCCGTAGTCGGCCAGCCCGCGTTCTCCCGGACGACGCTTACATCGCCAGCGCTTTTTCGACGGCGCCGACCAGCTGCTTGTCGGTCGGCTCGACCTTGCTCGGGAAGCTGTCGATGACCTTGCCGTTGCGGTCGATCAGATATTTATGGAAGTTCCAGGCCGGTGTCTTGCCGGTGATTTTGATCAGGTTGACGTACAGCGGATTCGGATTCGATCCCGACACCGACGACTTGGCGAACATCGGGAATTTCACGCCGTAGGTGTTGAAGCAGAAATCGGCGATCTCCTTGCCGTTGCCCGGCTCCTGCTGGCCGAAGTCGTTCGACGGGAAGCCCAGCACCACCAGGCCCTTGCTGCCGTACTTCGCATACATCTCTTCGAGTCCCTGATACTGGCTGGTATAGCCGCAGTAGCTGGCCGTGTTCACCACCAGCACCACCTTGCCGGCGTACTGGCACAGGTCCTGCGGCGCCTCGTCCTGCAGGCGCTTGAAGGTCTGCTTGAGGATCAGCGGGCAGCTGCCGGCCGGCGCGACGGCCGCCGGCGCGGGGGCGGCCGCCGCTGGCGCCGCGAAGGAAGGCGCGGCGGCCAAGCCCAAGGCGGTGGTGACAAGGAAAGTGGCGAGGGTCTTGGACATGATGGCGTGCCTGATCGAGGGAAAAAATCATTCTAAGCGAAAGCGCGTGGCGGCGCTGCCACAGCGCCGATTGAGCGACCTCAATGTCGGTCGCGATGCGGCAACGCGGACGGGTGGCTGCCGCTAAGCTGGCGAATTGGGCGCCGCCCTTGCGCGCCTCCTCCGCATTGAAAGTCCAACCATGCCGCGCATCTTTTTCACCCTGCTGCTGTCGCTCTGCCTGACCGCCGCCGCGTCGGCCGCGCAATCGCCCGAGCTGACCGGCTATGCGGCCGACACCAGCCTGACCACCGTCTCCGGACTGTCGTCGGGCGGCTACATGGCCGAGCAGTTCGCGGTCGCCTATTCCAGCGTCATCAAGGGCGTGGCCTTGATCGGCACCGGGCCGTACGGCTGCTCGACCGAGCCGGGCGTGCCGCCGTATATTCCCTACCTGGTCAACGCGATGACGGTGTGCGGCAACCCGGCGTCCTACAACGCCAAGCCGCCCGACGCGGCGGCGCTGTGGACCTGGGCGCGGCAAATGGCGCAGCAGGGCGTGATCGACGACACGGCCAACCTGCAGCAGCAAACCGTGTATATCTTCAGCGGCCAGAACGACCAGACCGTGACGCGCGCCGTGGCCGACCAGACCAAGCGCTTCTACCAGCTGGCCGGCGTGCCGGCGGCGAAGCTGCGCTACATCACCGACGTCGGCGCCGGCCACGCCATCCTCACCAATCAGAGCGGCGACGTGGCCTGCGGGCAGACGGCATCGCCCTTCATCAACGACTGCGGCTTCGAGCAGTCGCAGGATATTCTAAATTACCTGTACCCGGGACTGAATCCGCCGGCGACCAAATTGAGCGGCAAGATCGTCGCCTTCAACCAGCGCAGCTTCATCAAGGGCTCGACGTCGAGCATGAACCAGACCGCCTACGCCTACGTGCCGGCGGCCTGCAACACGCAGAGCTGCCGCGTGCACATCGCCTTCCACGGCTGCTTGCAGGACGTCAGCGAAATCGGCAACCGCTTTTACGCGCACACCGGTTACAACGAACTGGCCGATACCAACCAGCTGATCGTGCTGTATCCGCAGGCCGAGATCAGCCGCGTCTATCCCTACAATCCCAAAGGCTGCTGGGATTTCTGGGGCTATTCCGACGTCGATCCCTTCCTGCCCGATTTCTACGCCAGGAGCGGCATCCAGATGGCGGCCGTCAAGGCGATGCTGGACCGGCTGGCCGCGCCGCGCGGCAGCCACTAATCAGCGGTCCGCAAAAATCTAAATCCCGCCCATGCAGATGTATTTGATGACCAGGTAATCGTCGATGCCGTGGGTGGAACCTTCGCGGCCCAGGCCCGATTGCTTGACGCCGCCGAACGGCGCGATCTCGTTGGAGATCAGGCCGGTGTTCACGCCGACCATGCCCGATTCGAGTCCCTCGGCCACGCGCCATACGCGGCCGATGTCGCGCGAATAGAAATACGCGGCCAGTCCGAACTCCGTGCTGTTGGCCAGCGCCAGCGCCTCCTCATCGGTCTTGAAGCGGAACAGCGGCGCCAGCGGGCCGAAGGTCTCCTCGCGCGCGACGATCATGTCCGGCGTGACGTCGGCGATGATGGTCGGTTCGAAGAAGCTGTGGCCGAGCGCGTGGCGCTTGCCGCCGGCCAGCAGGCGGCCGCCCTTGGCCAGCGCGTCGGCCACGTGCTGCTCGACCTTCTGCACGGCCTTCTCGTCGATCAGCGGGCCTTGCGTGACGCCTTGCTCGACGCCGTTGCCGACCTTGAGCCTGGCCACCGCCGCCACCAGCTTTTCCGCGAAACGGTCGTAGACGCCGTCCTGCACATAGATGCGGTTGGCGCAGACGCAGGTCTGGCCGGCGTTGCGGTATTTCGACGCGATAGCGCCGTCGACGGCGGCATCGAGGTCGGCGTCGTCGAAGACGATGAAGGGCGCGTTGCCGCCCAGCTCCAGCGACAGCTTCTTGATCGTCGGTGCGCACTGCTCCATCAGCAGGCGGCCGACGGCGGTCGAGCCGGTGAAGCTGAGTTTACGCACGGTCGGGTTGCTGGTCATCTCGGCGCCGATTTCCTTGGGGTCGCCGGTGACGACGCTGAACACGCCCGGCGGCACGCCGGCCTGCTCGGCCAGCAGCGCCAGCGCCAGCGCGGAAAACGGCGTCGACTCGGCCGGCTTGAGCACCATGGTGCAGCCGGCCGCCAGCGCCGGGCCGACCTTGCGGGTGATCATCGCGATCGGGAAGTTCCACGGCGTGATGGCCGCGCACACGCCGATAGGCTCGCGCGTGACGACCAGGCGGCGGTCCGGCCACGGCGAGGCCAGCGTCTCGCCGGCGACGCGCTTGCCCTCTTCGGCGAACCATTCGATGAAGGAGGCGCCGTAGACCACTTCGCCTTTCGCTTCATCGAGCGGCTTGCCTTGTTCGGTGGTCATCAACAGCGCCAGGTCGGCGGCGTTTTCCAGGATCAGGTCGTTCCACTTGCGCAGGATGGTCGCGCGTTCCTTGGCGCTCTTCTTGCGCCAGGCCGGCCACGCTGCTGCTGCGGCGGCGATGGCGCGCGCCGTTTCGTCGCGGCCCATCTTGGGCACCGAGCCGATGCGGTCACCGGTGGCGGGGTTGCTCACGTCCAGCGTGGCGCCGTCGTCGGCGTGGCGCCAGGCGCCGTCAATATAAGCTTGCTGGCGCAGCAGCGTGGTGTCGGTCAGTTGCATGAGGCTCTCCGTTCAAATTCGAGCGCTTACTATGCCACAGGCACGCGCCGCGTGTCGAACGGTCGGCGCGCGCTACTCGATGACGATCTTGGCCAGCTTGGGATCGGGCGCGGGGAAGTCGAGCTGCATGTCTTCCAGCGTCTCCAGCAGGATGGAGGCGATCGCCAGGTCGCGCTGCGGCTTGGAGTTGGCCGGCACCACATACCACGGCGCATGGTCGGCGTCGGTCGCGCTCAGCGCCTGTTCGTAGGCGCGCTGGTAGTCGTCCCATTTTTTGCGCTGGGTCAGGTCGTTGCTGTCGAACTTCCACTGCTTGAGCGGATCGTCGAGGCGCGCCTGCAGGCGCGCGCGCTGCTCGTCCTTCGAAATATGCAGGAAGACCTTGACGATGGTGGTGCCGGTCTCGCTGAGCATGCGCTCGAAGTCGGCGATCTGCGCGTAGCGCCGCTTGCACTCCTTGGCGTCTATCATGCCCTGCACCAGCGTGATCAGCACGTCCTCGTAGTGGCTGCGGTTGAAGACGACGATCTCGCCCTTGACCGGCGCCTGCCGGTGCACGCGCCACAGATAGTCGTGCGCCAGTTCGATGTCGGTCGGCTGCTTGAAGCCGACCGCGCGTATGCCCATCGGGCTGATCTGGCTGAACAGCGTGCGCACGGTGCCGTCCTTGCCCGACGTGTCCATGCCCTGCAAGACCAGCAGCACTTTTTTCTGGCGCTGCGCGTAAAGCTTGTTCTGCAAGGTGTCGATGCGGGCGATCAGCGCCTCGGCCTCCTTGCGGTCGAGGACCTTGGCGTCGGACTTGCTCAGCGCCGGGTCGGCGACGCGGCTCGACAACACGACGGCGTCGGCATCCTCTTCGCGCAGCTTGAATTTTTTCGGCAGGCGGAACTTGGCGCGCGCGTTCATGGCTGGACTCCGGTGATGGCGGCGGCGTGCGGCGCGTGCAGGCGCCGGTGTTCCACCATCAGACAGGCATCCATCACCACCTCCAGGCCGGCCGCGCGCGCCATCGCGGCCGCCGCTTCGTTGACGATATCGAGCTGCATCCACAGGCAGCGCGCGCCGATGTGGATGGCTTGCGCGGCGAGGTTAGGAATTTCCTCCGGCTTGCGGAAGCAGGCGACGATGTCGATATGCGCCTGCGACAAGGCCAGCGCCGCCTCGGCCAGGCTGGCGCAGCAGCGCTGGCCGAGGATCTGCTGGCCGGCGTAGGTCGGATTGACGGGCACGATGCGGTAGCCGTGCGCCTGCATGTATTGCGCCACCT
>Ga0209901_1000369_pt1 | contig 18589 bp, 15 predicted proteins | sample OrgsoiDNA_201058_FD_185806 | JGI IMG/M metagenome (GOLD analysis project Ga0209901, IMG submission 185806) | Permafrost soil microbial communities from the Arctic, to analyse light accelerated degradation of dissolved organic matter (DOM) -... | ecosystem: Environmental > Terrestrial > Soil >...
GACGACGCGCACGGCCTGCGCGCCGAGCTGTTCGAATGGACCGTCGCGCCGGCCAGCTTCCGCGCCAAGCTGGAGCTGTTCGACCGCGTCGAGAACGCCGAGGCGCTGCTGTTCGGCGCGCGCCGGCTGCTGTTGCAACTGACGGGCTGGTTGTGCGCGCAGCAGTTCGCGGTGGAGCGTATCAGCCTGCTGCTTGAACATGAGCGCGGCCGGGTGGCGCGCGCACCGACGGTGCTTGAATTGGTGCTGGCCGAGCCGACCTGGCGCGACGAGCATCTGCTGCGGCTGCTGCGCGAACGGCTGGCCAAGCTGGTGCTGGACGCGCCGGTGATCGGCCTGAGTCTGGAAGCGTTGCAGGTGAAGCCGATGGCGCCGCCGAGCGAGTCCTTGTTTCCCGAGCCGGGCGGCAGCAAGGAGGACCGGCAGCGCTTGTTTGAATTGCTGGTCGCGCGGCTGGGCGCGGACCATGTGTTGCAGGCGGCGCCGCAAGCCGATTACCGGCCGGAACAGGCCAACGCGTGGGTGTCGGTGCAGCAGAAAATCCGTCCGGCCGACGCGCGCGCGCAACTGCCGCCGGACGCGCTCAGTCTGCCGCGTCCGACATGGTTGATGGCCAGGCCAGTCGCGCTGATCCTGCGCGACCACCGGCCGTTCTACGGCTCGGCGCTGAAGATCGTGTCGGCCGGCGAGCGCATCGAAGCGGGCTGGTGGAGCCAGGCGCAGACGCGCGACTACTTCATCGCCGAGGGCAGCGACCATACGCAGTATTGGCTGTACCGCGAGCGCGGCAGCGGCCATGACGGCGCCGTCGAGCCGCGCTGGTATTTGCACGGCTTGTTCGGCTGAGTGGAATAAACGATCAACGCGCCGCGCGCCGCCACGGCCGCTTCGGCCAGCGGCAAGCCGCCTCTTGGCCGGCTCCGTTTTTTGGTGCATAGTCATGTTTAAAGCAAGTTCATCACACCAACGGACCGCCCATGCAATCAGTACGACTCGACTTTCCCGGCGCCGACGGCCACAAGCTGGCGGCCCGCCTCGACGCGCCGGACGGCGACGTCAAGGCCTACGCTTTGTTCGCCCACTGCTTCACCTGCGGCAAGGACGTGTTCGCGGCCAGCCGCATTGCGCAGGCGCTGACGGAACACGGCATCGCCGTGCTGCGTTTCGATTTCACCGGACTGGGCGCGAGCGAGGGCGAATTCGCCAACACCAATTTCTCGTCCAACGTGGCCGATTTATTGGCGGCTGCCGCATATCTGCGCGTGCAGTATCAGGCGCCGCGGCTGTTGATCGGTCACAGCCTCGGCGGCGCGGCGGTGCTGGCGGCGGCCGGCGATTTGCCGGAGGTGCTGGCGGTGGCCACGGTGGCCGCGCCCAGCGATCCGTCGCATGTGGTGGGCCTGTTCAGCGAGCATCTGGATGACATAGCGCGCAATGGCGAAGCGCAGGTGCAGCTGGCCGGACGGCCGTTCCGCATCAAGCAGCAATTCGTCGAGGACGCGGCCGAGCATCAATTAAAAGGCAAGATAGCGACGCTGAAGCGCGCCTTGATGGTGATGCACGCGCCGGGCGACACCACGGTCGGCATCGCCAATGCGATGGATATTTTTACGGCGGCCAAGCACCCGAAGAGTTTTATTTCGCTCGACAGCGCGGACCATCTGTTGAGCAGGCGCGAGGATGCCTTTTATGTGGCGGCGATGATCGCCGCGTGGAGCGCACGCTACATTCAAACGCCGGCGTGAAGCCCGGCGGCGGCAGGGCGCCGCACGCGATGTGGATAAATTCGCGCCAGCGTGACGTGCGGATGTGCGTCGGCGTGGAAACGGGGCGTTAGCCGCAAGGAAACATGGCGGCGTGAGGACGTACACGATGAAACGCCGCCCAGGGAGGCGGCGCGGATTTCACTTGCTGGCCTTACGTGCCGGGCTACTCGTCGTCGTCGAATTCTTCGGCCAGGTCTTTCCAGCCCTTGCCGGCGGCGTAGGTGTTGAACTCGTCCGGCGCTTCGAGCACCATCAGCTTGTTTTCCTGCAGCACCGGGTCGCCGGCCGTCAGCGCCGGGCCTTTGTAGCCAAGGCTGGACAGCTGCGCGGCGATGCCGGCGATCAGCCCCTTGTCCTTGTGCAGGCCGGCGATTGGTCCGGCGAAGTCGACGTAGACGTCGATGGCGCCATAGCCCTCGTCGAAGATGCGGATGGCCTTGACGTCGTGGGCGCGGCCGGAGCCGTCGGTCGCCTTGAACGGGCCGCTCAGTTGGATGTCGGTGTCTTTATTCATGGGCAGTAGCATACACCAAAATCACCGCCGCAATCGGTGCGGCACGGTGTCGCGCTGGCCCTGCCTGATGCGGCGCGGGCCAGTCCGACCGGCGCCGCGCGCAGCGCGCCAGTATCAACGTGGACGCGCAGCCGGCGCATGATGCCGGCCGCACGCCCTGGCTGCAGCACGCTTACTTCATCGGCGCCAAAATCGCCGACAAACGATCCGGCGTGCCGGCGATGCGTTCCAGGTGCGGATACTTCAAGCCGCCGTGGTAGTCGAGTGTGATGGTGCGGTACAGAGTGCCCTTCTTGACCAGCAGTTCGATGGTCGCCTTCGGATCTTTGGCGGCGGCCGTGACGGCGGCGCGCAGCACTTTGTCCTTGTAGGCGTGGCCGTTCACGGCCAGCAGCGTGGTGCCCATCGACAGGCCGGCCTTGAAGCCCGGGCCTTGCCATTCCAGCGCCGTGATCTTGTCTTCGCTGCCGACCGAGAAGCCCAGCGAATACTGGAAGCTGGCGGTTTTTCTCTGCTCCTCGGCGCCTTTCAGGAACTCGCTTTGCTTGTCGTCGTAGACCAGCTTCCAGCCCGAACGCGCCAGGCCGTCGAGCGGCGCGCCGGGACCATGGCCGTCCAGGCGCGTGCGCAGGAAGCTGGCCCAGTCATACGGCTGCACCGCGTTGAGCGCCTTGACCACGTCCTCGAAAGTATAGTGATAGGCGACGGCGACGCCGTTGTCGACGCCGAAGAAGCTGGCGGCGAAATCGTTGAGCGAGTGCTTGTCGCCGGACAGTTCGCGGATCTTGGTGTCGGCGTCCAGCCAGATCAGCGCGCCCTCGGAATAGTAATCCTCGCTGCGCTGCCAGTTGCTCCAGCCGATGGGGCGGCGGCCGTTGATGATAGGATCGTTGGTGGTGTCCTGCACGGCGCGCCAGCTGCGGCCCTGCATCGCGTCGTACTGCGCGGCGGTGGCGGCGAACATGTCGCGCACATGGTCGGTCTTGATCAGGCCCGAACGCGCGGCCAGCACATGGCCCCAGTACTGGGTCTGGCCTTCGTAGACCCACAGCAGGCTGTTTTGCAGCGGCGTGTTGAAGTCGGGGACGTCCTGGTCGGCCGGGCGGCGGAACTTGCCGTTCCACGAGTGGGTGAATTCATGCGGCAGCAGGTCGCGCGCGCCTTCGGACTTGGCCCACTCGCTGAAGTAGCCGACCTTGGTGCCGTTCTCGCTCGACTCGTGGTGCTCGCGGCCGATGCCGCCGAATTCGTCGCTGAGCGCGAACAGGAAATCGTAGTGCGCGTAATGCTGCGATTTATATAATTTATACGCTTGCTGGACCAGCGCGCGGTGCGGCGCGATCTGCTCCGGCGTCGCCTCCAAGGCTTCGGCGTTGTCGGCGACGATGTCCAGGTGGACCGGCACTTTTGCGCCCGGATCGAGGTCGATGCGGCGGAAATAGCGGCCGGCGAAGACCGGCGAATCGACCATCGCCTCCATGTCGATAGGCTTGAACGCGACCTCGTCGCCATGCTGCGCGGCCGTCTCCAGCGCCGTGCCGAACTGCCAGCCCTGCGGCAGCTTCAGGTTGGCCTGGAAGTTGATGTGGCGGGTCGGATAGCCGGCCGGGTACAGCGCCACCGCGTACCACTGCACGCCGAGGATATCGTTGGTCATGGTGTTGCGGCCTTGATTCGCCTCGGTCGGCGAGAGGAACTGGTACTCCGCCTCGACGGCCGAAGCGCCGGCCGGCACGTCAATATTGAAAGCGTAGACGTCGGCAGGGTCGCGATGCCATTCCAGCGGCTGGCCGTTGGCCGTCAGCTTCAATCCGGCGAACTGGTTCAGCGGCGCGCTCGGGCCGTGGTTGCCGGGCACCCATTGCGGGAACAGCAGCGTCAACTTGCCCGGTGCGGCCGGTATCGTTTCGTGCATGCTGAAGATTTGCTGCGCCGTGTTGGTCGCGTCGACGTTGAGCACGATGGTGCCGGGGTAGACCGCGTCGGCGGGAGGGGCAACGTGGCTGTCGGCCTGGGCGCCGAAGGCAGCGGCCAGCAGCAGGGACAGCGCGGCGTTGCGACGCTTGAAGGTGGTTGTTGGGAGGCGGCGAAGCAGGGCAGCGGTCATGGGCGAAGGCATCGGTAGTGAACGGAGCGGACGAGTGTAGCATGAGAGCAACTAATAAATCGTCGTAAAGGATGTTGAAAATATTTTCAAAATTTTTGCGCGTCTGGGGATGTTTGAGGTGTTTTTCAAGGGCTTGAAAGGGCGATTAACCGTCCTATATTCGATACAGCGGTTGCCCGGATGGGGACCGCGAACTTATCGCTTAACTTGAAAAGGATATCCATCATGCGTACTTTTGACCTGACCCCACTGTATCGTTCCGCCATCGGTTTTGACCGTCTGGCCCAGCTGCTCAACGACGCCCAGCGCAACGACTCGCAGCCCAGCTACCCGCCTTACAACATCGAGCTGGTCTCGGAAGACAACTACCGCATCGTGATGGCGCTGGCCGGCTTCGACCGCAGCGAAATCGACATCACCTTCGAGCGTGACTCGCTGCACATCGTCGGCCGCAAACAGCGCGACGCCGCCGAGCGCACCTATCTGCATCGCGGCATCGCGGCGCGTGATTTCGAACAGCGCTTCCAGCTCGCCAACCACGTCAAGGTGAGCGGCGCGAGCTTCGACAACGGCATGCTCAATATCGAGTTGGTGCGTGAAGTGCCTGAAGCGCTCAAGCCACGCAAGATCGTCATCGGCGGCGGCGACAACGTCACGGCGCTGGAACAACGCCAGGCGGCATAAGGCCTACTTCATTAGGCGCGCTTGAATTTGAGCGCAGTGTCGTTGTAGTATAAAAGGTAGCAAAGACTGGCCGGGCAATCCGGCCAGTTGCACGTCCGGCATCATCCCGCGACGCGCAGGCGGCCCTCCGTTGCGATTTGGCCGCAGCTTAGTTTTCGATTGAATCGTGTTAAGTGGCGCCTAAGTTTTTTGCCGCATATTGACAGCATCGACAACCCCTTCATATACAGGAGTGCATATGTCTCAGCATACTCAAATCGGATCGACGACCATCAAGCGCCTCGGCCTGGCATTGGCTGCCGTGGGCTTGATGGGGGCGGGCGGAGCCATCGCCGTCTATCAGACCAACGCCTCGGCCGCCGCCGCCGTGCCGCAGTTGGCCGCCGCATCATCCGTGATCCAGCCCGGCGCGCCGGCGCCGGTGGCCGCGCCGCTGATGACGCTACCGGACTTCAGCGTCATCGCCGCCCGCAACGGCCCGGCGGTGGTCAACGTCAGCGTCACCGGAAGCACCAAGACCGGCCTCGATATCGCCGGCGCGCCGCAAGCGCGCGGCCGCGGCGGCGACCAGTTCGGCGACGATCCCTTCTTCGAATTCTTCCGCCGCTTCCAGGGCCAGGGACCGCAGCGCCAGCAGCGCGACGTGCCGACGCACGGCATCGGCTCCGGCTTCATCATCAGCCCCGACGGCATCATCCTGACCAACGCCCACGTGGTGCGCGACGCGCGCGAAGTGACCGTCAAGCTGACCGATCGCCGCGAATTCCGCGCCAAGGTGCTCGGCTCCGACCCCAAGACCGACGTCGCGGTGTTGAAAATCGACGCGCACAATCTGCCGGTGGTGCCGCTGTCGCGCGCCAATGATTTGAAAGTCGGCGAATGGGTGCTGGCCATCGGTTCGCCCTATGGCCTGGAAAGCACGGTGACGGCCGGCGTGGTCAGCGCCAAGGGCCGCTCGCTGCCCGACGACAGCAACGTGCCGTTCATCCAGACCGATGTCGCCGTCAATCCCGGCAACTCGGGCGGACCGCTGTTCAACACGCGCGGCGAAGTGGTCGGCATCAACTCGCAGATTTATAGCGAGACGGGCGGCTATCAGGGCCTGTCGTTCGCGATCCCGATAGAAGTGGCCAGCAAGATCAAGGATCAAATCGTCGCCACCGGCAAGGTCGAACACGCCAAGCTGGGCGTGACGGTGCAGGAAGTGAACCAGGGCTTCGCCGATTCCTTCAACCTGCCCACGCCCGAAGGCGCGCTGGTGTCGAACGTCGAACATGGCAGCGCCGCCGACAAGGCCGGCCTGAAACCGGGTGACGTGATCCGCAAGGTGAACGGCCAGAAGATCGTCGGCTCGGGCGATTTGCCGGCGATGGTGGGCATCGCCGCGCCGGGTGATAAAGTGGCGCTCGAAGTCTGGCGCCAGGGGAAAACCGTGGAGCTGAACGCGACGCTGGCCAACGCCAGCGACAAGGTGGCCGAGAGCGAACAGTCGGCCCCTGGCGCCAAGCTGAAACTGGGCCTGTCGCTACGGCCCCTGAATCCGGCGGAACGCAGCGAGTCCGGCATCGCCAGCGGCCTGCTGATCGAGGACGCCGGCGGCGCGGCGGCCAACGCCGGCGTGCAGCCGGGCGACGTGCTGCTGTCGGTGAACGGCCGCGCCGTCAACAGCGTCGAGCAGGTGCGCGAGGTTGTCGCCAAGTCCGACAAGTCGGTGGCCTTGCTGATCCAGCGCGGCGATGAGAGAATCTTTATCCCGGTGCGCCTCGGTTGATCCCAAGCCGCCGGCAGAACGCACCATAAAACTACAAGAGGAATGCCATGCGATTGCTGCTGGTGGAAGACGACACGATGATCGGCGAAGTGGTGCTCGACCTGCTCAGGGCCGAGCACTACGCCGTCGACTGGGTCAAGGACGGCGCGATGGCCGATACGGCCTTGCAGACGCAGACCTACGATCTGGTGCTGCTCGATCTGGGCCTGCCGCGCAAGGATGGCCTGGAGGTGCTGCGCTCGATGCGCGCGCGCAAGGAGCTCACGCCGGTGCTGGTGGCGACGGCGCGCGACGCCAAGGAGCAGCGCATCGCCGGCCTCGATGCCGGCGCCGACGACTATGTGTTGAAACCGTATGACCTCGATGAACTGCTGGCGCGCATCCGCGCGCTGCTGCGCCGTTCGGCCGGCCGCGCCGAGCCGGTGTTCGAACACAATGGCGTGAGCATCAATCCGCAGACGCGCGAGGTGCTCGTCGGCGGCAATCCGGTCAGCCTGTCGGCGCGCGAATGGGCCGTGCTGGAGGCGCTGATCGCGCGGCCCGGCATCGTGCTGTCGCGCCACCAGCTGGAGGAAAAGCTGTATAGCTGGAAGGATGAAGTCAACAGCAACGCGGTCGAAGTCTACATCCACGGCCTGCGCAAAAAACTCGGTAGCGAAATGATCCAGAACGTGCGCGGCCTCGGCTACATGGTGCCCAAGCTATGATGGGTGGGCGCATGAAGGGTATGAAAATGAGCGTGCCCAAAGTGGCGGTGACGCACTCGCTGCGCGGCCGCCTGCTGTGGTTCCTGCTGGCGGCGATCACGATGGCGGCGCTGGCGCAGGCCACCATCGCCTATCGCAGCGCGCTGTCGGACGCCGACCAGATCTTCGACTATCACATGCAGCAGATGGCGATGTCGCTGCGTTCCAGCGCGCCGCTGACGAACAACGAGGCCGGCCCGGTCGAGGGCGACCCGGAAAACAACGAGCTGGTAGTGCAGGTGTGGACGCCGGACGGCGTGCGCGTGTTTCGCTCGATGTCGCACGCCACGCTGCCGCAGCGCGCGGTGCTGGGCTTCTCCAACGTCAAATCGAACGGCGTCACCTACCGCATCTTCTCGGTGCAGACCAATAATCAAACGGTGCAGATCGCCCAGGACATGGCGGTGCGCAAGCGCATGGCCGGCACGCTGGCGCTGCGCACGGTCGGCCCGATCGCCTTGATGGCGCCGGTGCTGATGCTGGTGGTGTGGTGGGTGGTCAGCGGTTCGCTGGCGCCGGTGGCGCGCGTGCGCCGGCAGGTGGCGGCGCGCCAGGCCGACGATTTGTCGCCGGTGTCGGACAGCGAACTGCCCGACGAGGTGCGGCCGCTGGTGCAGGAATTGAATTTGCTGTTCGGCCGCGTGCGCACCGCGTTCGAGGCGCAGCAGCACTTCGTCGCCGACGCCGCGCATGAACTGCGCTCGCCGCTGGCGGCGCTGAAATTGCAGGTGTTAAGTCTGGAGCGCGCGGCCGACGAGCAGGCGCGCGCCGTGGCCGTGGGCCGCGTCAGCGCCGGCATCGAGCGCGCCACGCGGCTGGTCGAGCAGCTGCTGGTGCTGGCGCGCCAGGAGGCCAGTTCGGCCGAGGGTTCGACCTTTACGCCGGTCAGCCTGACGGAGCTGGCCAAGCGCTCGCTGGGCGACATGGCCGGCGTGGCGCAGGCGCGCCAGATCGACCTGGGCCTGCATCACGCCGACGACGTCACCTTGTCCGGCCAGCCCGATGCCCTGATTATTTTGCTGCGCAACCTGATCGACAACGCCGTCAAATACACGCCGGCCGGCGGCACCGTCGACCTGGAGCTGCGCAAGCGTCCCGGCGGCGCGACCTTGTTCGTCGAGGACAGCGGCCCCGGTATCTCGCCGGAGGAGCGCGAGCGCGTGTTCAGCCGCTTCTATCGCGTGCCCGGCAGCGAGGCTGGCGGCAGCGGCCTGGGACTGGCCATCATCAAGGCCATCGCCGAACGCCACGGCGCCATGCTGTCGCTGGAAACGTCCGAGCGGCTGGGCGGCCTGCGCGTCAAAATCGACTTCCCGAAACTGCCGGATATGCCCGACGCGGCCCTCGCAGCGGCGGCCTGACCTTGCCTCAGGGGGCGTGGTCGGCGCCCTGGCTGGCGGACGGCGCCGCCACGGCGCGGGCCGCGTTGATGGCGGCGCCGGCCAGCACGTCCCTGTTCTCGCTCATCTGCCTGCGGCGCTCTTCCATTTGCTGTAGCTGCAGTATCTGTTGTTCCAGCGACTTTTCCATCTGTGTCAGTTCCGAGATCTCGTGCGTGAGTGCCATGAGCACCTGGGGATCGGTCGCGGCCTGAAGCTGCTTGTTCAGGTCGCGTAGCTGGTGCTGGATGGTCAGAATGGCTTTTTGCAGCATGCCGATACGTTCCTGCGTGGTCATCGGCTGGGTGGTCGGGGCGACGCTGCTCAGACTGGCCTGGATATTGTTTGCCATATTTTTACTCCCTGAAGTTTTACTACCAATAGTAACGCCGCGGTCACCGACTGTGGCTGTGCCGGCGAATTATCGCCACCGCCGCCGCACGCTGCGGCTAGAATACCGTTTTGACATGGCGGTGGAGCGGCGTATGAAGAAGATCGGATTTTCGGGCACCCTGGACCCGATCACCAACGGCCATATGTGGGTGATCAACGAAGCGCGCTCGATTGCCGATGAAGTGGTGGTGTTCCTGTCGCAGAACCCGGCCAAGGCGCCGCGTTTTTCGGCCGAGGAGCGCAAGAGCATCATCGCCCTCAGCTGCGCCGAGCAGGGCTGGGACAATGTGCAGGTGGTCATCGTCAAGGGCGACTACACGGCGCGCGCGGCCAAGAAGCACGGCGTCGACTGCCTGATCCGCGGCATCCGCACCACCGCCGATTTCGATTACGAGAACCTGATCCAGCAAACCAACGTCGACGTGCTGCAGGGCGCCAAGACCATCTTCGTGATGCCGCCGCGCGACCTCGGTTCCGTCAGCTCCAGTTTCGTCAAGGCGCTCGAAGGGCCGATCGGCTGGAACTGGATCATGAAAAAATTCGTGCCCGGCCCGGCCTACCACGCGTGGGTGCTGGGCTGGTTGCGCAGCGAGTGGGAAGCGCTGTGGGACTACGCGCACGCCGACGCGCCGGCCATCGCCCACGCCGACGGCTGGTTCGTGCGCCTGACCGGCGCCACCGCCTACGGCGGGCCGGCGCGCCACTACCACAACCTCGACCACCTGGTGCACGGCCTGTGCGAGATCCGCGTCTGGGCCGCCAACACCGGCGCCGAGCCGCGCGACGTCGATATCGTCAAGCAGGCGTTCTGGTTCCACGACGCCGAATACCACCACGGCGGCGGCGCGCTGTCGAACGAGGAGGCCAGCGCGCAGCTGTGGCTGGCCAGCGGCCTGCATCACGACCTGGGCGATGCGGCCGAACTGATACGCGCCACCGACCATTTCCAGGAGGCCGCCATCGAGCACCGGCTCAAGCGCATCATGCTCAGCGTCGACCTGGCCATACTCGGGCAGGACGAGGCGGTGTATCAAAATTATGCGGGCGCGATCCGGCAGGAATACAGCCACGTGCCGGACGCCAAATACCAGGCGCAGCGCGGCGCCGTGCTGGCCCACTTGCGCCGCAAGGCCGAAGCCGGCGAGCTGTTTGGCGACGCCTATTTCGCCGACCAGTACAACGCCCAGGCGATCGCCAACATGACGCGCGAGATGGCGCAGCTGGACGCCGCCTGACGCAGCGGATCGGCACCGCAGTGCCCGCGCTGCGACTATTTGTCGGCGATTCTGCTGCCACCGATTTCCTGGCCCGCCTGACGCAGCAGCAAACGTGTAACCTTGCCTTGCGCATCGCGCCGGAAGCTGACTTCAATGCCAGCCGCGTCGGAATAGACTTCGTCGGGCGCCGACGCCTCCAGCTGAAAGCGGGGCTGCCCGGTCGCCTGTCCGTATAAGGCGCCGTTTTCGAACGTCACCGTGGCGGCCATGCCGACGCTGAGCATATATGTGCCGACATACCCGCGCAGCATGGCCGGAGCTAGCGTGACGCTGGCACGCGGCGGCGCCGGTGGCAGTTTTTTGGCCGGCATGTCGCGGCCGTGCTGGTGCAGCGTCAGGCTTTGCACCGCGCCGGTGGCGTCACGTTGAAAGCTCAGCTGCGCATCGACCTCGCGCAGGAAAAATTCGTCGCGCGCGCTGGCATAGGCTGCGATAGTTTGCTGGCCGGTTGCCTGCGTAGTCAGGCCGCGCGCGGATGGATGGACCGACAAAATAAAGCCGGGGGCGAGCTGGTAGCGGCCATCGTAATCGGCCAGCACCTCCGCTGCCAGCGGCACGGCCTTGCGTTCGGGCGGCGCGCCCGGCACCAGGCTGGCCATGGCGATGGCGTCGACCGAGGCCGCCGTGTTGGTCAGCACGACGACACCGCGCTTGCCATCTGCCGTGTAGCCGACATAGCTGGCATAGCCTCCGGTCATACCGTTGTGCCAGACGATGGGTGTGGCGCGCAGCGGATTCAGATGCCAGGCCAGGCCGATGCGGCCATCGCGCATGGACGTGCTGCGTTGCGGTGTTTGCACCAGTGCGTAGGCGCTGTCGCCGCTACGCTGGCGCATCAGCGTTTGCAGATAGCGGATCAGGTCTTGCGCGTCCGAGCGCAAGGCGCCGGCGCCGGACAGCGCATCCATGTCCCAGTTGGCGACGGGCGTGCCGGCCGCATCGTGGCCGGGCGCGAGGCGGGCTTGCATCGTCGGCGTCAGCGTCGCGCCGGTCGACTCCATGCCGAGGGGGACGCTGATCTGCTCGCGCACCAGATCCGCATACGGTCGTCCGGCCTGTGCGGACATGGCGTATCCCAGCAGTCCGAAGCCGAGGTTGGAATATTCGTAGCTGGCGCCGGGCGCGCGCGGCAATGTGTAATCGGCGAGGAAAGTCTTCAGTTCGGCGGCGCCGTAATCGGCGTAGGGATTGGCGGGCTGCTTCGGCAGCATGTTGCTGGGCAGGCGTGGCAGGCCGGAAGATTGGGTCGCCAGGTCGAGCAGGGTGATGGGCTTGCCCTGATATTTCGGCAGCGTGTAACCGGGCAGCAGGTCGGCGACGGCTTCGTCCAGCGTCAGCGTTTTGTTTTGCACCGCCTTGGCCAATAGCAGCGCCGTGAAGGTCTTGGTGACCGAGCCGATTTCGTACACCGTGTGGGCGTCGGGCGCCGCAGCGCCGACTTTGCCGAAACCATAGACCGCGCTGTCGTCGCCGTCGATGATGCCGATGACGACGCTGCTCAATTCACCGTTGTCGACGCGCGACGCGATCATCTCGCGCACGTTGGCGTCCAGCTGCGGCGCGGCGCACGCCGTGGCGCAAATCATAGATAAGACGCTGAACAGAAAAGGCTTGCTGTGCATATCGGGCTTTCGTGATGGGTCGATCATGTCGGGTCGCGGTCGAGTTGGTCGATTTCTTTTTGCAGCTTGCCGGCCATGCGCCAGTTCAGCGCGACGATGGCCAACAGCACGGCGGCGATCAGCGCGTTGGCCAGCACGCCGTGGGCGAACGGCCCGACGCCGGCCATCTGCGTTTCGACGCCCCAGCGGAACACGACGACGCCGGGCACGAACGGCGCGACGTACCACCGCCACACGGCGCGCAGCGCGTCGCGCTGGCGCAGCAATTCGGCGCGCAGGAAATCGCGGCTGGTGATGGCGGCATCGGCGCCGGGCAAAGAGCGGCTGGCCGCGCGCCGGTGCAGCTGCTGCAGCACGATGGCCGTCGCCAGAATAATCAGCGCGCTACCGATCTGCATCAGCGGGTGGCGGTAGGCCCGGATGAAATAGGCGAAGCCGGCGACCACCGCCACGCCGGCCGCGTACTCGATGCAGTTGCGCAGGGCGACGCGGCGGCGCAGCGACTGCGCGCGGCGGCGCAGCTGCGCCTCGGGAAATTGCGGCGCGGCGGCCGGCTGGCTTTTCCATAACTGCTTCAGATCCTGTTCGTTCATGGCTTGCTCCCGATATCGATTTGTTTGGCCAGCAGCGCTTTGATGCGGTGGATTTTGGTGGCGACGTTGCGCGCCGAGATGCCGGTGATGTCGCCGATGCCGGCGGCGTCGAGGTCTTCCAGATACAGCAGCATGATCTGGCGGTCCAGCGGCGCGAGGCGGTGGATCAGCGCGAGCAGGCGTTGCAGGTCGAGGCGGCGCTCGGTGATGTCGATCGCCGACTGTTCGTCGACCACCTCGTCCGCCTCGCCGTCATCGAGATGGATGCGCTCGACCGTCTTCAGGCTGCGCTGGATGTGCGTGACGCTGACGTTGTGGGCGATGCGATACACCCAGGTGCGCAGCGAGCATTGCTCCTTGTAGCCGGCGAAGCTTTGCCACAGCGCGACGTGGATCTCTTGCAGCAGTTCCTGGCGGCGCGCCGCGTCGCGTTCGTAGCCGATGGCGAAGCGGGCGATGTCGGCGCCGTACAGCGCGGTCGCGTGCCGGTAGCGCTGGTGCGGATCGGCGTCGGTGCGCGGGGAAGGAAGGGCGGTCATTTTTTGTAAGGGAAGCTGATCGTAACGAGGTAGTCAGATCTTAGCCGGGTGTCTTACAAAAAAATAAAAATTTCTGGAGTGGATGCGCGGATGGTGGGCGATACAGCGGCGGCGTGGGGACGGGCAAGGACTTCATCATGTAGCCTTACGCGAAGTACTGGTGGCTTACGCCGGCTTGTGATCGGCTTCGGCGGCGGCGGGCTTTTGCTGTACGCTATTCTTGCGCTGCTCGGAGGCCTGGAGCATTTCCATCTGCTCCTGCAGCATGGCCATCTGTTTGTTCAACTGGTTGAGTTCATTGGACAAGGTGATGATGACGCTGGGATCGGTCTCGTGCATTATTTTCTTCTGCAGTGTCAGCATCTGCTTCTGCAAATTGATCATCTGCCGCTGCAGGTTGGCGATGCGGACATTGCTGTCCAGGCCGACCGTGTCCATCAAGGAACTGCCGCCAAGATTTGGACCGATATTCATGAATTTCCTCCTTCTATTGCTTGATGAGTGACCAATAGTAGCATTCGGCGACGCTCAGCGATAGCGGCGCCGCCGGCAGGGGAGGTATCAGAAGGTGTTCCAGTTGTTGTGGCGGTGCTCGTTGGCTTCCTTGAGCAGGTGGTCGGCGCGCAGTTCGTCCTTCGGCGACAGCGCGTCGCCGGTCTGCACCGTCATCGCCAGTTGCTGGATCGCCGGCGGATAGTCGTGCTCGGCCGCTTGCTCCAACAGGTGGCGGGCCCTGGCGGCGTCGCGCGGCACGCCCTGGCCTGCCTCGTAGGCGTTCGACAGCAGGAACATCGCGTGCGCGTCGCCCAGGTCGCTGGCCACGGTCAGCCATTTGGCGGCGACGACGTCGTCGCGCGCGACACCTTCGCCGTTGCGGGCCAGCAGGCCCAGCATCAGCGCCGCCTGCGGATGGTTTTTCTCGGCCGCCAGCTGATACCACGGCCAGGCCTGGGCCGGCGACGGTGTCACGCCGACCACGGTGTTGCGGTACATCTCGCCGAGCTGGAAGGCCGCTTCCGTGTCGCCGGCGCGCGCGGCTTGTTGAAACAGCTGCAGCGCTTCGGCGCGGCGATCGGGGCGCGGCCGGTACAGCAGGCCCAGTTCGCGTTGCGCCACCGGCAGGCCTTGCAGCGCCCACAGTCTTAACTGGTGTTCTTCTTTCGCCGCGCCGAGCTGGCTGGCGGTCATCGCCACGCTTTCGATTTGCGCCGACGTCGGCTGGGCCTCGTGCGACTGGCAGGCGCTCAGCGCCGCGGCGGCCGCGATCACGAAGCAAGCCAATGCGGTATTGCTGTTCTTTAAAACGTCCATCATCCACTTTCGAAAACGGCGCCCCCGCAAACGGAGGGCGCCGGTGATGCACCGACTACTTATTTACTCAGGTTGATGGTGTAGTGCGCGAAGCCGCTGGCATCGACGGCGCCTTCGGCCGTGACGTTCTTGATGCCGCTGCTTTGCGCCAGCGCCAGGTGGCCGGGCGCCGAACGCAGCGTCACCGGGCCGGCCGTCGCCACTTTCACGAAGCTCCAGCTGTTGGCACTACCGTTGCTGGCCAGCGTGACCTTGCCGGTGCTGGCGCCCAGCGCCTTGAGGTAGTTGCTGACCACGGTCTGGTTGGCGTCCGGCGACTTGATGATGGTCTTGCTGCCGTCGATGCCGGGCACGTTGCCGCCGCCGCCGGCGCGGTAGTCGTTGGTGGCGACGATGAAGTCGTCGCTGTCGGCGATGGGCTTGCCCAGATACGTCAGGTTGACGATGCGGCTGCCGGCCGGCTTGGTCACGTCGATCTGGTAGGTCAGCGCGTTGTTCTCGGCGTAGAACACGTCGTAGTTGTAGATGGTGCCGTAGCTCGGCACCAGGTCCTGTTCGGAGGTGAGGCTAGGATCGATCTGGCCGAACTGCCTGGCCGCCGTTTCCAGCCACACCTTCAGGTCGGAACCCTTGATCTTGACGGCTTGCAGGTTGTTGTTGCTGTACAGGTAAAGGTCGCCCGGATTGCGTACCTGCAGGCCGATAGGCGCGGCCGGCGTGGCGCCCGGCGCGACGTCGGTGAAGTCGGTCGGGCCGTTGCGGCCGGCCTTGAACGGCGCGCTGCACGAGATCACCGGTATGCTCTTGTAGCTGGCGATGGTCGGGTCGCTGCTGGCGGCGATGAATTTCTTCACGTAGTCGAGCTGGGCCTGGTTGACCAGCTCGATGGCGCTGACGTCGCCGGCCAGCGCGAAGTAGGCCGACATCTCGAAGTCGGTGGTCACGCCCAGCGGCTGCTTGGCATAGGCGATGGTGGCCTTGTGCTCGGTGTCCACCAGGGTGGCGATGGCCGGGTCGGCCGCGACGCTGGTCTTGCCGTCGGTGTAGGTGAAACCGCGCGCCTCGACCGTGGTCTTGGCCGGCTGCACTACCCACTTGCCGGCCGTGTACACATAGGTCATCTTGATGATGCCGAGGCGGCGGCCCCAGCTTTGCGCCATGACGGTGGGCACGCCGTTGACGAAGCCGTTGACGGCGTCGACCTTGGCGCTGGCCGGGATCGCGGCGAACGACGGGTCGAGCGCGGCGGCGCCGGCCTCTTTGCCTTTCGGGAAGATCAGGTGCGAGTGGCCGATCAGCAGCGCGTCGATGCCGGTGGTGCTCAGGTAGTAGCTGCCGTTTTCCATTTTCGGGCTGTACGGCGACGTGTCCAGGCCGCCGTGCGACAGCGCCACGACAATGTCGGCGCCCTTGGCGCGCAGCTGCGGCACGTACTGGTTGGCGGCTTCCTGCACGCCGCCGACGGCCACCAGGCCGGCCAGGTTCTTCTGGTCCCAGGTGAGGATTTGCGGCGGTACGAAACTCATGATGCCGATGTTCATCGGCACGCTGATCTTGCTGCCGTCCGGCGTGACGGCCGTGAACTGGCGCGGGATCAGCGCGTAGGGTTGATAGATGGTCTTGCCGGTGGCGACGGCGGTGACGTTGCTCAACACCATGGGATAGGTGGGCGCGCCGCAGGCGCCGGCCGGCTTGCTGACGCCGGGGATGCCGAAGTCGGTGTTGGTGACCTGGCTCAGGAAGGGCAGGCCGTAGTTGAATTCGTGGTTGCCCAGGCCGCCGCCGTCGTATTTCAGCGCGTTCATGGCCTTGTGCACGGCCAGCGTGCCGCCGCACGGCACCGGCGAAGCGACCGCCTGCAGGTCGCCCAGCAAGGTGCCCTGGATGACGTCGCCGTCGTCGAGCAGCACGTTGTTGGGGTTTTCGGCACGGGCGCCCTGGATCAAGGTCGAGGCGCGGTCCAGGCCGACGGTGGCGTCGGCGGCCAGGCCGTAGTAGTTATAGCCGAGCACGTTGGAGTGGATGTCGGTCGTCTCCATCAGCGCCAGCGAGACGGTGGTGCCGTCGGGGATCGTTTGCGTCGTCGTGTTGGTACCGCCGCAACCGACCAGACCAACCGCCGCCAACGCGGCGTACATCACCAGATTTATTTTCATCGCTTACCCTGTGTAGTGTGGAAAAATCAAGTTGGCGACTTTACTAAGCTGGCATGACATGGCGATGACATAGGGCGGTGAGAGTGACTTTTTGTCGCTCGCGGTGAGCGCGGCCGGCGTAAAAAAACGCCCCGGGCAGCGCTGCGCGGGGCGTGGCGTGGCGCGTGCCGGCGTCAGTAAGCCCAGTACGGCCCGGTGGCGCCGCCGGTGCTGTTGTTTTCGATGACGACGAACACGCGGCGCCCGAAGAAGAACGGCAGGCCCCAGTCGAAGGCGCCGGTCAGCGTGCTGCCGGTGCTGCCGCCGATCAGCGCGGCCGTGACGCTGTCGTCCAGCGCTTGCTCGCTGACGATGACGAAATTGACCGTGCCGCTGGCGCTGCCGTCGGCGGCCGTGTTCACGGCGCTCAGGCTGATCGGCGACGCCGGGCAGTAGAAGTCGTTGCTCTGCGAGCAGTTGCGCAGCGAGCTGTCGCTGAAGAACAGGCCGTTCGAGCCGCTGTCGATGAAGCTGCTGCCATAGGTGGCGTTCTTGTAGCGCGTGCTGAAGTTGCCGCTGCTGTCGGTGCGATAGATGGTCTCGCTGGCGATGCTGTTGTTGCTCTGCGTGTTGACGCCGAAGATCAGCGTGCCCGTCAGCGTCGTCGCGCCGCTGTCCGGCACGCTCGGCAGCATCAGCAGCACGCCGTTGTTGTCGGTGGTGAAGAAGCTGACCGGGTTGCTCACCTGCTGGGCCAGCGCCATCGGACTGTCGGTGCAGCTGCCGTTGGCGCAGGCGTAGTAGTTGCCGGTGGTGTTGGAGCGCAGGCAGGTGTTGCCGCAGTCCTGCTTGAACAGGCCGACGCCGAGGATGCCGTTGGCGCCCAGCGTGGACACGCTGCCCATGTTGCCGCCGGCGCTGGTGCAGGTGCTCGGCACGTTGGCGAAGTTGCTGCTGCTGTCGCCGATCACTTGCAGCGAGATGGCCGGCGCCGTCTCGCCGCCTATCCGCACGTCGGCCTGCTGCACCGAGCCCCAGGTGTAGTAGCCGTCGGCGAACTTGACGCATTCGCCGGCCGCCGCGCCCGACGGCGTGTTCACGGCCGGCAGCGCCAGCGCGCTGTTGAGCGGACCCAGCAGACGCAAGCCGTAGGAGCCGGTGTCGACCAGCACATGGTCGATGGTCTGGCAGACCGTGGTGCCGGGCCGGCACACGGTGACGCTGACGTAGGGTTCGTTGACTGAATTGTCAAGGCCGCTCGGGCCGCTGTCGACCACCACCGTCGCCGTGTTGTTGCCGCCGCTGCCGGTGGGGTTGGCCACGGCCAGGTTGGCGCTGCCGCTGGCGCTGCCGCCGGTGCCGCTGCAGTTCAGCGTGTACGTGTAGGTGCCGACGGCGCTCTGCGATACGGCCAGCGTGCCGCTGGTGGCCTGGTTTCCGGTCCACGCGCCGGCCGCCGTGCAGCTGGTGGCGTTGGTGGCCGACCAGCTCAGTTGCGAGCTCTGGCCCGGCGTGGCGCTGGCCGGCGTCAGCACCACGCTGACGACCGGCGCGGCCGGCGCCGCGTTGATGGTGACGTTGGCCGTGCTGGAGACGCCGCCGCAGGTGAGCGTGTAGCTGGCGGCGCCGACCGCGCCGGCCGTGACGGCCTGGCTGCCGCTGGTGGCGACCGCGCCGCTCCACGCGCCCGACGCCGTGCAGCTGCTGGCGTTGGTCGAGGTCCAGTTCAGCGTGATGAGCTGGCCGACCGTG
>Ga0209901_1000373_pt1 | contig 18414 bp, 21 predicted proteins | sample OrgsoiDNA_201058_FD_185806 | JGI IMG/M metagenome (GOLD analysis project Ga0209901, IMG submission 185806) | Permafrost soil microbial communities from the Arctic, to analyse light accelerated degradation of dissolved organic matter (DOM) -... | ecosystem: Environmental > Terrestrial > Soil >...
TTCAAAACCGTCGGCGGCGTGCAGATCGCCACGTTGCCGCATGACGGCGACGGCGACATCCCGCTGGCCAGCCTGGTCGACCAGCTTAAAACTCCGGCCCAATAAGCATGACGATACTGAACACCGCGCGCCTGCGCCTGGAACCACTCGACGACCGGCATTTTGATGGACTGTACGCGATCAACCGCATCCCCGAAGTGATGCGCTACCTGACCGGCAAACCCGACACGCCGGAGCAGACCACGGCGATGATAGAGCGCACCAAGGCGCAATGGGCGCAGCACGGCTATTCGTGGTGGGCCCTCATCGAACAAGAAGGCGGCGACATGATCGGCGTCGGCTGCATCCAGAACATCGAGCGCAATCCCGTCAATCCGTTGGAAATCGGCTGGCGCCTGCGCCCCGACAAATGGGGCAAGGGTTACGCGTCGGAAGCGGCGCGCGAGATGACGCGCTTCGCGTTTGAAACGCTGGACGCACAGCTGCTGTGTGCCGTTTGTCATCAGGAGAACGGCGACTCGGCCGCCGTGATGAAGCGCCTCGGCATGTCCTTCATCAGCATCGAGCACTGGTATGAAATGGACGTGGCGGTGTACGGCATGTCGCGCGCGAAGTGGCTGCTGGATCAACAGCGCGGCCTGGCATCGGCGAGATAAGCTGATAGTCGATGCCGGCGCAGCGGGAGCTTTCCTCCTTACCCCGCGCCATCGGGGAGCGGCGAAACGATAGCCGCCTTATAATCGGCGCATGGACTTAAAGCTCAATCTCAAACTCCGGCTGATGCGCGATGAAGAGGTCGCCATGGGACCGGGCAAGGCCGACCTGCTGGAGGCGATCGCGGAAGCGGGATCGATCAGCGGCGCGGCGCGCAGCATGGGCATGTCGTATCGGCGGGCATGGTTGCTGGTCGATGTGATGAACCGCTGTTTTCAAAAACCGCTGGTGCACAGCGCGGCCGGTGGCGCGCAGGGCGGCGGCGCGCAACTGACCGAGGACGGCCTCGCCGCGCTGGCGCACTTCCGCAACATGGAGGCGGCGGCGACCGAGGCCGCGCAGGCGCATCTCGACCAGCTGTCACATTTGCTGAAACGGGGCGGCGCGAAAAAAGCCGGCGGCGGCTGACCTTCAACGCGGACCTTCAACGTCTATCTACAACAATCACATTCAGGAAGCGGCATGCCGACTTTTTTGCGCAACGTGATGATGACCGCAGTCCGCCGTGGTCAGGCAGGTGACGATGGAACACAGCGCGTTGGGAGACAGGCTTATTCAATCGTCGCGCCAGGTGACGTCCGGCGGCGACGCAGCCATTCGTCGGCGACGTCGCCCATGTTTTTGGGCGCGCCGTCGCGTATCCAGGCCATGAAGTCGCGGTCGAACTTGAAATCGTCGCCGCATTGCAGCCGCAGGAAGCGGCGCACGTTTTGCGTGTTTTTATAGGCGCGATCGACCAGCGTCGCGCGCGTGATGTCCATGCCGTGCCAATCGAAATCCATCTGCGTTCTCCATTGCGGCGTCGCCGGGAAACCTATTCTATCGTGCAGATCACCAGTTCGGGATCGGCGTTGATACGCAGCGGGATGGTGCTGCAGCCGATGCCGCGGCTGACGATCAACGGGCCGTCGCCGGCGGTGTCGTAGCGGCCGTGGTAGTGGCTGCGGCCGAGCGGGCCCTGCGGCAGGATCAGCGGCTTGCCGTCTCGGAAAGCCACCTGCCCGCCGTGCGTGTGGCCGGCGAAGGCCAGGTCGAAGCGTTCGCCGCCGAGCAGCAGCAGGCCATCCGGCGCGTGCATCAGCAGCACGCGCACGTCGGCCGCGCCGGCGAAGGCGGCGCCGGCGTCCGGGGCGCCGGCCCATGGGTCGTCGAGGCCGCAGATCGATACGGCGTCGAACGGCGCGGGCAGCGTGACGTGGCGGTTGACCAGCATCCGCACGCCGGCGTCGGCCAGCATGCGCCCCATCAGTTCATCGTCGGCCCACAGATCGTGGTTGCCGTACACGCCGAACTTGCCCAGCGGCGGCTCGCAGCGCGCCAGGCCGGCGCTGAGCGCGGCCAGATTTTCGGCCTTGCCGGAGATGAAGTCGCCGCCCAGCAACAGTACGTCGGGACGCTCCTGCGCGAGGCAATCGAACAGCGCGTCGAACAGCGCCGGGTCGGTGGTCGGGCCGGCGTGGAAATCGGAGGCGAAGGCGATGCGCAGCGGGCGCGGCAGCGCGCGCGCGGCCGGCAGCGTGACGCGGTGGCGGGTTACGCCGAGCCGGCCATGCAAGCCGCAGCGATAGCTGAGCGCCGCCGCCCAGCCATTGAACAGCAAAGCGTTCAGCAAGGGGGCGCGATAGCGCCGGAAAGCCGTTTGGAGTTTTCCGCGCGGATTGGTCATTGACGGGGACATCGAAAAAACACGCATCATAGCCGATAAGTGCCATCCGGCCCTATGTCCGGTCTTGGCGAGCAATGATATGCTTGGGTTTCAGCATCAATTCGCTCGATACCGGCGCGCCTTCAACAGCACCGGTAGCTTGAGCCCGCAGCATGTGATCCGCTTTCATCAGACGCCACGGAGCGTTTGCCGTCCACCAGACCGAGACGTCATCATGAGCACCGAAACCTTCATTCCCGGCAAAGACGCCGCCCTCGAAACGACCATCGCCACCATGCAGGCCAAGCTGGCCCGGCGCGGTTTCAAATTGAACGCATCGTCGCTGCGGCACGTAGTCGACGGCATCTGGTCGATCCATATGCAGGACAGCGATTGCTCGATGCTATACTCGAACGGCAAGGGCGCCACCGAGCTGGCGGCGCGCGCCAGCGCCTACGGCGAATTCCTCGAGCGCCTGGCCACGCATTATTTCTGGACCCGCTACAACCTCGGCGCCACGCGCGCCCAGCGTCCCTTCGTCCACTATCCGCAGGAAAAATGGTTCGCCATCCCGAGCGATGAAAGCTGGCCCGAAGAGATGCTCAACCCGGCGCTGCACGCGCTCTACAATCCGGACGGCGAAATCAACGCCAGCGTGCTGGTCGACCTGAACTCGGGCAACGTCGCGCGCGGCATCTGCGCCCTGCCCTATACCTGCTTGCGCGACGGCTCGACCGCGTATATCCCGGTGAATATCATCGGCAACCTCTATGTCGGCAACGGCATGGCCGCCGGCAACACGCTGCTGGAGGCGCGCAGCCAGGCGCTGTCGGAGATTGTCGAGCGCGCCATCAAGTACCGCGTCATCGGCGAGGGCCTGTGCCTGCCGGACGTGCCGGACGAGGTCATCGCGCGCTACCCCACCATCCAGGCCGGCATCGCGGGCTTGCGCAAGGCCGGCTTCGGCATCCTGGTGAAAGACGCTTCGCTGGCCGGCCAATATCCGGTGATGAACGTGACGCTGATCCATCCCAAGGACCAAGGCATCTTCTCCAGCTACGGCGCGCACCCGCGCTTCGAGATCGCGCTGGAACGCGCCATGACGGAGCTGCTGCAGGGCCGCACGCTGGATGCGCTGGAAGGCTACCCGGAGCCGGGCTTCGACATGAGCGAGATTAACGCCGTGGCCAACCTGGAAATTCACTTCGTCGATTCGAGTGGCGTGATCAGCTGGAACTTCCTGGGCGACACGCCGGACTTCCCCTTCTGCGACTGGAACTTCAGCGGTACCACGCAGCAAGACTACGACTGGCTGGTCAAGGCCATCCACGAAGACGACAAGGACATCTACGTGGCCGATTTCAGCGAGCAAGGCGCGTACAGCTGCCGCATCCTGGTGCCGGGTTTTTCGGAGATTCATCCGATCGAGGATCTGGAATGGCAAAACAACAGCATCGGCAACGAGCTGCGTCCGCTGCTGGTGCGCCTGCATGACTTGAGCGCGCAGGAATGCGCGTCGCTGCTGGCCGACCTGCAAACGTCGAACCTGAACGACGAGCGGCCGCTGTGGGAAATCCTCGGCCTGGCGGTCGCGCCGGGTACGCCGTGGAAGCAGCTGCGCGTCGGCGAGCTGAAGACCTTGCTGGCATTGGTGATCGGCGACGAGGAAGCCATCCTCGAAGGCTGCGACTGGGTCCACCACTTCAGGGATCTGTCGAAGGAGCGCCGGCTGGTGTACCGCTGCATCGAGAGCATCATCAAGCTCGAAGAGGCGGATAATTATCGCCGCTCGCTGGAGCTGATGTTCGGCGCGGCGACGCTGCGCCAGGCCGAGGCGCTGCTCGACGGCAGCGAGCGCTTCTTCGGACTCGACACGCTCGGCCGGGACTTCGAAGGCAGCGCCATGCACCAGACCCTGCTGGCCGCTTACGACAAACTGTTCGCCGCCGACATGGAATAAACGCGGCGCCGTCATCGCCACCAAGGCGGTGACGGCGCCGCGCGCTACTTCAGCGGCGCGTCGACCAGCAGCCCGGGCTGCAAGGCACGGATGCGCAACTCGGTGAAATAGCCGCCGGCCTCGTTGTAACGCAGATAGTGGCGGCCGCAATTCATGCAACGCGCCACCTGGCTCAGATTGGCGGGATAGTAACGCGGCGCGATGGGCGCGTCGTCGCTGTCGTAGCGCGTGCCGTGCGGATGAAATTCCGCGAACGTCGCCTCCTCGTACGGATCGTCGACCAGCGTTGCCACCTCCTCGAAACGCTCCAGCTCCAGCGACGTCGGCAGCTTCTGCCAGGCCGCCAGCGAGACGCTGTTGCAGCTGCATTTGCCGGTCACCTGCGCCGACGCCGTGGCCAGTTGCATCAGGCCGGGAAAGTCTATTTTCAACATGCTTGCCACTTCCGGTGAGTGCGGCAGAAGATCTGCGACGCCAAGCTATCGATTTTACTGCAATACGCCAACGCCAACCTTAGCGCGGCCACTCATTATTCGAAACACCGACGCTGTGGCGAACACGCGCAGCGCTGGCCGCGCGCTTCGCCACGTCATCACTTGAACGCTTAAAACGCCTAGAAGCCGAGGCGACGCAAATCGTCGGCATCCAGCGACTGGCCGCTGCGGTTCTGCACGCCGGGACGTTCGGCCACCTTGGCCCGCCACGCGATCAGCGCCTCGCAATCGGCCGGGATTGCGACGCCGGAAAAGTCGCCGTGGATCAGCGCGGCGAACGCGCTGATATCGACGATAGTAAACTGCTCGCCGGCCAGATACGGCTGGCTCTTCAGCACCGCATTAAAGTCGCGCAAGCCCTTGATGTATTTGTCGCGCTGGCGCTCGGCCCATTCCTGGCGGCCGGCCCATTCCGGACTCTTGTACGGCAGCAGCGCGGCGCCCAGGCCTGCCGTGCCGAAGTGGAAGTAGGCGCCGATGGCGTCGATCAACTGGTCGTCGACGCGCTTGTGCATCATCAGGATGAGCGCCCGTTCGCGCGGCGTGGCGCCGGTCAGCGTCGGCGTGCCGTCGAGGTTGTCGAGGTAGGTGGCGATGGCGATGGTTTCGGTGATCAGCGTGCCGTCGTCGAGTTCCAGCAGCGGCACCACGCCGCTCGGATTTTTGGCCAGGAAGGCGGCTTGCTTGTGCTCGGCACCAACCAGGTCGACCTTGATGAACTGAACTTGCGCGTCGAGACCTTTTTCGGCCAGGACGATGCGGACGCGGGCTGGGTTGGGGAAACCTGGGGTGTCATAGATTTTCATGGTCATTTCCGTATTTTATCTATCGATAGATAGTTTAAGTGGTTAAAAAAATCGACAGGCCTTTGCATCTACCTATCGATAGGCAGATCGTAGACTTAAGTCTTGCCCGCGTCAAGCCAATTTTTAAACCCAGCAAAAAATCAGGCGAAAAAAAAGGAACCGAAGCTCCTCTTTGATCCGCGCGCAGCGCTTACATGATCTGGTGGCCGACCCACCACGCGATGGCGGCGACGAAGGCCGAGGCCGGAATCGTGAAGATCCAGGCCCAGACGATATTGCCCGCCACGCCCCAGCGCACGGCCGACATTTTCTGCGCCGAGCCGACGCCGACGATGGCGCCGGTGATGGTGTGCGTGGTCGAGACCGGCACGCCGAAGTAGCTGGCCATCAGCAGGGTCAGCGCGCCGCCGGTTTCGGCGCAGAAGCCGCCGACCGGTTTCAGCTTGGTGATCTTCTGGCCCATGGTCTTGACGATGCGCCAGCCGCCGAACAGCGTGCCGGCCGAGATCGCCGTGTAGCAGGAAACGATGACCCAGATCGGCGGCGACTTGTCGGCCACCGAGACGTGGCCGGCGGCGATCAGCAGCATCCAGATGATGCCGATGGTTTTTTGCGCGTCGTTGCCGCCGTGGCCCAGGCTGTAGCTGGCGGCCGAGAACAGTTGCAGGCGGCGGAACCATTTGTCGACGCGGCGCGGCGTCGAGCGCACGAACAGCCAGGACACCAGCAACATCATCAGCGAGCCGAGGATGAAGCCCAGCAGCGGCGACAGCACGATCCATTCGATGGTCTTGAGCAGGCCGCCGCCGGCCAGCGCGCCGGTGCCGGACTTGGCCACCGCCGCGCCGACCAGGCCGCCGATCAGCGCGTGCGACGACGACGACGGGATGGCGTAGTACCAGGTGAACAAATTCCAGGCGATGGCGCCCATCAGCGCGCCGAAGATGACGTACTGGTCGACCACGCCGGGGTCGATGGTGCCCTTGCCGACGGTGGCGGCGACGCCCAGGCCGACGACGAAGATGGCGATGAAGTTGAACACGGCGGCCATGGCGACGGCCGTCTGCGGCTTCAGCACGCCGGTCGAGACGACCGTGGCGATGGCGTTGGCGGCGTCGTGGAAGCCGTTCATGAAGTCAAACACCAGCGCCAGGCCGATCAGCAGGCCCAGCACGTAGATGCTGATTTGGAGGGTATGCATGGGAGTTTTTTCGTTGTTGTTTTATCGGACAGCAAAAACAGACGCTTAAGCGTTTTCGACGATGATGCCTTCGATGATGTTGGCCACGTCCTCGCAGCGGTCGGTCACCGTTTCCAGGATTTCGTAGATGGCCTTCATCTTGATCAGGTTGCGCACGTCCGGCTCGTCGCGGAACAGCTTGGACATGGCGGCGCGCATGACGTGGTCGGCGTCCGATTCGAGGCGGTCGATTTCTTCGCAGATGGCGACGATCTGGCGCGAGTTGTCCATATTGTGCAGCAGCGCCACGGCGTCGCGCACCTTCTCGGCGCAGGCCAGCACCAGCTCGGCGAGGCGCTTGGCTTCCGGCGTGACCGAGTGCAGGTCGTAGAGCGAGACGGTCTGGGCGGCGTCCTCCAGCAGGTCGAGGATGTCGTCCATGCGCGTGATCAGCTTGTGGATGTCGTCGCGGTCGATCGGCGTGATGAAGGTCTTGTGCAGCATGTCGACCGTCGCGTAGGTGATCTTGTCGGCCTGCTTTTCGATGCTTTCGATGGCGTGGACGCGGTTTTCCAGGTCGTCGAAATTGGTCATCAGGCCCAGCATTTCCTTGGCGCCCTTGACGCACAGATCAGCGTGCTGGTTGAACAAGTCAAAAAATTTGCCCTCGGTGGGCATCAGTCGTCCAAACATGTCATTCTCCGTTCATAGATTCGTGGTTGCTGCGGGTGGCCGCCGCAACGGGCGGCGCATGCAAAATTAGTCGCCCTGGTACAGCGCCAGGTTGCCGCTGTAGTTGCCGAACTTGGTGTACTGTCCGATCCAGGTCAGGCGCACGGCGCCGATCGGGCCGTTACGCTGCTTGCCGATGATGATCTCGGCCGTGCCTTTATCGGGCGAGTCGGGATTATAGACTTCATCGCGGTACAGGAAAATAATGACGTCGGCATCCTGCTCGATAGCGCCGGACTCGCGCAAGTCGGACATCACCGGCCGCTTGTTGGGGCGCTGCTCCAGCGAGCGGTTCAGCTGCGACAGCGCGATCACCGGGCATTGCAATTCCTTGGCCAGGCCCTTCAGGCTACGCGAGATTTCCGAGATTTCGGCGGCGCGGTTGTCGCCCTGCTGGCTGCCGGTCATCAGCTGCAAGTAGTCGACGATGATCAGGCCCAGCTTGCCGCACTGGCGCGACAGGCGGCGCGCGCGGGCGCGCAGCTCGATCGGGTTCAGCGCCGGCGTTTCGTCGATGAACAGCTGGGCGTCGTTCATTTTCTGGATGGCGTGCGTCAAACGCGGCCAGTCCTCGTCGTTGAGGCGGCCGGTGCGCAGGCGGTGCTGGTCGAGCTGGCCGACCGAACCGAGCATACGCATCGCCAGCTGGGTGCCGCCCATCTCCATCGAGAAGATGGCCACCGGCAGGCCGGCCTCGATGGCGACGTTCTCGCCGATGTTGACGGAAAAGGCGGTCTTGCCCATCGACGGGCGGCCGGCGACGATCACCAGGTCGCCCGGCTGCAGGCCCGAGGTCATGCGGTCGAGGTCGATGAAGCCGGTCGGCACGCCGGTGATTTCGCTTTGGTTGTCGCGGCTGTACAGTTCGTCGATGCGCTCGACCACCTGGGTCAGCAGGGGCTGCACGGCCAGCCAGCCCTGGCTGCCGCGCGAACCCTGCTCGGCGATGGCGAAGATCTTCGATTCGGCCTCGTCGAGCATCTGCTTGACTTCCTTGCCCTGCGGGCTGAAGGCCTGGCCGGAAATCTCGTCGGCCACGGTGATCAGTTTGCGCAGGATGCCGCGGTCGCGCACGATCTCGGCGTAGCGGCGGATGTTGGCGGCCGACGGCGTGTTCTGCGCCATCGCGTTCAGATAGGCCAGGCCGCCGACGTCGTCCGACTTGCCCAGCGAGGTCAGCGCCTCGAACACGGTGATCACGTCGGCCGGCTTGGAGGCGTTGATCAGCTTGACGATCTGTTCGAAGATGATGCGGTGGTCATAGCGGTAGAAGTCGTCCGCGTGCATGAAGTCGGCGATGCGGTCGAAGGCCGCGTTATCGCGCAGCAGGCCGCCGATGACGGACTGTTCTGCTTCGATAGAATGCGGCGGAATGCGGAGTGAATCGACTTGCGGATCGGAGGGGGCGTTCATGGCGCGAATTATACCTGCTTAGGCGGTCGGGCAAAAAAATTGGGGCGAAAAAAGATCGCCACGACGACGGACATTGCAAATGCTAGGGCCGATAAAAAAGCCGGGCAAGCCCGGCTTTTCTTTGATGCGCTATCGTCAACGGGCATCGCTGCCCGCCTTGGATTTAGGCAGCTTCGCCCACGACGGCAACGGTCACTTCGACGATGACGTCGGTGTGCAGTGCCACGGTGACAGGATGCTCACCGGTGGTTTTCAGCGGGCCGGTAGGCATGCGCACGGCCGATTTCTCGACGGCGAAACCAGCTTTGGTCAACGCTTCAGCGATGTCGAAGTTGGTGACGGAACCGAACAGACGGCCATCGACACCAGCTTTTTGCGAAACGGTCACGGTCATGCCGTTCAGTTTCTCGCCTTGGGCTTGCGATACGGCCAGTTTAGCGGCAGCAGCTTTTTCCAGTTCGGCGCGTTTGACTTCGAATTCGGCAATAGCGGTCTGGGTCGCGCGGCGAGCCATTTTTTGCGGAATCAGGAAGTTACGTGCGTAACCGTCTTTAACTTTAACGACTTCACCCAGGTTGCCCAGGTTGACGACTTTTTCTAACAGAATGATTTGCATAGTTCTTCTCCAGGATCTTATCTAGACGACGCGATTAAGCGTGGTGCAGATCGGTGTAAGGCAGCAGCGCGAGGTAGCGGGCGCGCTTGATGGCGGTGTCCACTTGACGCTGGTAGTGCGCCTTGGTGCCGGTCAAACGTGCTGGCATGATCTTGCCGTTTTCCTGAACGAAATCCTTGAGCGTGTCGACGTCTTTGTAGTCGACTTGTTCAACGTGAGCGGCCGTGAAGCGGCAGAACTTCTTACGTTTGAACAAAGGATTCTGTTGCTTGCGCTTTTCTTTCAGCTTGAGCTTGTTTTTGTCGAACTTTTTACCGAATGCCATGTGAGGCTCCTGTATCTAAATGGGTGCACTGTCAGAGACAGCACTAAAATCAATGATGTGAAACACCAGGCTTTTGCTATTGCGGGTCTTCTTGTTCAAAAATCCTGTGAACCGATATACGCCACCGAGCGGCGCCTGACTGAAACGGCCTGAAATTTCGCCCGCGGCAACCGCGGACACTTCAAACTCGCTCAAGCGGGCGATGCCTGCCTCCATCTGTTGCGAACTGTGCTGCAATACTGCATTCACAATCGGCATACCGGCCGGGGTGTAGCGCAAGGCGTCCCGTTCGGCGATGAGGGCGGTGAATTGGCTTAAATTCACTGGAGCTGGTTCAGCTCGGATTCCTGCTCAATCAGGCAGCCGCTGGAGCAGCCGCAGGGGCCGCTGGAGCTTCAGCACGATGGGATTTCGCTGCATCTTCGCGTTGTACCGATTTCATCATCGGCGAAGGAGCGGTTTCCGCTTTCTTCATTTTAACGGTCAGGTGACGCAACACGGCATCATTGAATTTGAATGCAGTTTCCAGCTCGACCAGGGTCTCGTTGTCGCATTCGATGTTCAGGCAGATGTAGTGTGCTTTGGCCAGTTTCTGGATCGAGTAAGCCATTTGACGGCGGCCCCAATCTTCAACACGGTGAACCGAACCGCCGCGCGTCGTGACGCTGGCTTTGTAACGTTCGATCATGGCGGGCACTTGCTCGCTCTGGTCCGGATGGACGATAAATACTATTTCATAGTGACGCATGCAAACTCCCTTAAGGACTGTGTATATAGCCCACCCTGGCGTCAAGACAGGTGTGGGAAGAGGTAAGCCGGCTACTATAGCAGCTTTTTGGCAAGACGTAAAGCCGCCGGCGGCGGCCCGGCCGGAGCCGCCCCAGGGGCTATTCGAAAATTTTAGGCATTATTTCGCTGAAAGCAACAAATTCCCTTGCATTCGCGGCCGCACTGTACAAAAATACAGACTGTCTATATACACAGCCCATCACCGGCACACGTACCCATGATCAAGCTCACCGCACGGCAAGAACAAATCCTCAACCTGATCAAGGACGCCATCGAAAATACCGGCTTTCCGCCGACCCGCGCCGAAATCGCCAACGAACTCGGTTTCAAATCCGCCAACGCGGCCGAGGAGCATTTGCAGGCGCTGGCACGCAAGGGCGCCATCGAGATCGCCGCCGGCACCTCGCGCGGCATCCGCCTGCTGGGCGTGCACGCCGAACCGGCCGCCTCGAAGATCCCGCCGTCGCTGATGATTTCGCTGCCGCTGATCGGCCGCGTCGCCGCAGGCTCGCCCATGCTGGCGCAGGAAAACCTGGAAACCAACTACAGCGTCGACCCGGCGCTGTTCTCGACCCGGCCCGACTACCTGCTCAAGGTGCGCGGCGAATCGATGCGCGACGCCGGCATCATGGACGGCGATTTGCTGGCCGTGAAAAAAGTCGACAGCGCCAAGAACGGCCAGATCGTCGTGGCCCGCATCGGCAACGACGTCACCGTCAAGCGCTACCGCAAGACCGGATCATTGATCGAACTGCTGCCGGAAAACCCGGACTTCAAGATCATCAAGGTCGATCCGGAAGCCGACGAATTCGCGCTGGAAGGCCTGGCCGTGGGCTTGATGCGCAGCTGGCATTAATCTCCCGTTGCGCCTATAAAAATGGCCGCTCAGTTCGCACTGAGCGGCCATTTTTTATTGACAGCGTTTTCTAGGGAAAATCAGCAAGCTTCCAGCGCGCAGGCGAAGTCGTCCAGCAAATCGTCCTCGTCCTCGATGCCGACCGAGACCCGTATCAGCGACTCGGCGATGCCCATCGAGGCGCGCCGCTCGGCGCCCATCTCGTAGAATATCGTGTGCGCGACCGGGATGATCAGCGTGCGGTTGTCGCCCAGGTTGCTGGCCGGGACCGCCAGCTTCAAGCGGTTCAGGAAGTCGAAGCAGTCGATGCCGTCCTTCAGCTCGAAGCTGAGCAGGAAACCATGGCTGCGGAACAGCTCGCTCGATAGCGCGTGCTGCGGATGCGAGGCCAGGCCCGGATAGTGGACCGCCGCGACGCGCTCGTCCGCCTCCAGCATGCGCGCCAGCGCCAGCGCGTTGCTGTTGGTGCGCAGCGTGCGCAGCGCCAGCGTTTCGGCGCCGACGGCGATGTGGTGCGCGGCCTCCGGCCCCAGCGACGCGCCGAAATCGCGCAAAGCCTTGGCGCGGATCTGCGCCAGGCCCCACTGCGCCGGCGCGGCTTTTTTATAGTTTTCAAAAATATTCGGATAGCGCGTCCAGTCGTAGGCGCCGGTGTCGGTCAGGCTGCCGCCGAGCGCGTTGCCGTGGCCGCCGATGGACTTGGTCAGCGCGTTGATGACGAGCCCCGCGCCGACCGATTTCGGCCGGAACAGATACGGCGACGTCATCGTGTTGTCGACGATGTAGAGCAGGCCGCGTTCCTGGCACAGCTCGCCGATGCGCTTCAGGTCGGCGATCTGCGTGCGCGGATTGGCGATGGTCTCGACGAACACGATGCGCGTCTGCGGCGTGATCGCGGCGGCCACGTTGGCGACGTCGGTGGCGTCGACAAACGCCACGTCGACGCCCTGCCCGGCGGCCGTCTGCCACAGGCTGTTGGTGTTGCCGAACAAATAGGCCGACGAGACGACGTGGTCGCCCGAGCGCAGCAGCGCCTGGAACACGGCGCCGATCGCGCCCATGCCGGTGGCGAAGCACAATGTGCCGACGCCCTGCTCCATCTGGTTCACTTTATCTTCCAGCGCCGAGACGGTCGGGTTGCCCTGGCGGCCGTAGCGGAAGCCCTGCTCCTTGCCCTGGAACACCGACGCCAGCTGGCGCGCGTCCGCGTAGCCGAAGGCGACCGAGGTGTGCACCGGCTTGTGCAGCGAACCGTGCTCGATGCCCTTGCGGCGGTCGTTATGCAGAATGGTGGTGGTGAAGCCGTAGTTTTTTTTATCGTTCATGATCGCCGTGGAAAACAAAAAAAACCCGGCGCGGCCAGTGGCGGCGCCGGGTCGGACATCACCCTTCGGTGGCGGCCAGATTCAGATTCAGCTGCGAGCGGCCGGCGTCTTCCGGGCCGGGCGCCTTGGGGTTGTGGCGCGCGTATTCGATCTTGTCGAGGTAGTCCTGCGACACGTCGCCGGTGATGTAGATGCCGTCGAAGCACGACGCTTCGAAATTGGTCAGCGCCGGATTGACGTCCGACACCGCGCGTTTCAGCGCATCGATATCCTGATACACCAGCGCATCGGCCGTGATCTCGCGGCAGACTTCCTCGTTGCTGCGGCCGTAGGCGATCAGCTCGTCGCGCGTCGGCATGTCGATGCCGTACACGTTAGGGAAGATCACCGGCGGCGCGGCCGACGCGAAGATCACTTTCTTGGCGCCCGCTTCGCGCGCCATCTGCACGATTTCGCGGCTGGTGGTGCCGCGCACGATGGAGTCGTCGACCAGCAGCACGACCTTGTCCTTGAACTCGGACGGGATGGCGTTCAGTTTCTGGCGCACCGATTTCTTGCGCGCGGCCTGGCCCGGCATGATGAAGGTGCGGCCGATGTAGCGGTTCTTGATGAAGCCTTCGCGGTACTCGATGTTCAGCGCCAGTGCCAGCTGGATGGCGGCCGGGCGCGAGGAATCGGGGATCGGCATGACGACGTCGATCTCGCCGTCCTTGAACTGGCGCTTGATCTTCTCGGCCAGGTACTCGCCCATTTTCAAACGCGTGGCGTAGACCGAGGCGCCGTCGATGACGGAGTCGGGACGGGCCAGGTAGACGAACTCGAACAGGCAAGGATTGAGCGAGGGATTATCGGCGCACTGGCGGCTGTGCAGCTTCTTGTCGGCGTCGATGAAGACCGCTTCGCCCGGCGCGATGTCGCGCACGAAGCGGAAACCCATGCCTTCCAGCGCCACCGATTCGGAGGCGATCAGGTACTCGGTGCCCTGCTCGGTTTCGTTGATGCCCAGGCACAGCGGACGGATGCCGAACGGGTCGCGGAAGGCCAGCAGGCCGACGCCGGCGATCTGCGCGACGGCCGCGTAGCCGCCACGCACGCGGCGGTGCAGCACGGTGACGGCTTCAAAGATCGTGTCGGCGTCGATCATGATGCCGGTGGTGGCCTTCTGGATTTCGTGGGCCAGCACGTTCAACAACACTTCCGAGTCGGAGTCGGTGTTGATGTGGCGGCGGTCGTTCTTGAACATCTCTTCTTTGAGCTGTTCCCAGTTGGTCAGGTTGCCGTTGTGGGCCAAGGTAATGCCGAACGGCGCGTTGACGTAGAACGGTTGCGCTTCCTCTTCGCTGGACGAGCCGGCGGTCGGATAGCGGCAGTGGCCGATGCCCGAGTTGCCTTGCAGCGTACGCATATTGCGGGTGCGGAAAACGTCACGCACCAGGCCGTTGGCCTTGTGCATGGAAAACATACTGCTGTGATTGGTCGCGATCCCCGCCGCATCCTGGCCGCGGTGCTGCAACAGCAGCAGAGCGTCGTACAGCAGTTGATTGACAGGTTGATGGGAAACGACGCCGACGATGCCACACATGGTGTGCTCCTAGACTGTATTACGGATTTAAAATTACGGATTTAAAGAATTCAAAATTGCACATGCTGCGCGAGGGCAGCGGGCAGAAAAGGTTTCACGGTGCGCGCACCGGTTTCGGCGAGCGGACTCAAAAGCGCATTGCGCCAGAAAGCTTGTTTAGGAACCGACGTCATCCCGCACAATATGACGGCGGCCAGCACAATTACAAGGCCACGGGCTAGGCCGAACAAGCCGCCCAGGCCGCGGTCGGCCAGGCTCAGACCGCCAGCCTGGACCAGCGCGTCCAGCGCCAGGGTCAGCAGGCCCATCAAAATCCGCACGCCGATGAACAGCGCGATGAAGGCCAGGATCAGCCGCAGCACCTCGCCGGGTATCAAATCCGGCAGCAGCTTGGCCAGCCTGGCGCTGTAGGCGTTGGCGACGACGAAGGCCACCACCCAACCCGCCAGCGATAAAATTTCCTTGACCACGCCGCGCATGGTGCTGATGACAACGGAGGCGACCAGCACAAAAATCACCAGATAATCGAATATCGTCACTGCCGCTCAACCTGTGTCATGGCAAGGTCACACCGCATTGCCGTGCAGGCCCAGCTTGGCCAGCTTGGCGTGGGCCGCGTCGGCCTCTTCCTTGCTGGTGAAGGGGCCGATGCGCACGCGGATCAAGTCGTCGGTCGCGCTCTTGTGCGTGAACGACTTGATGCCGGCGCCGCGCAGCTTGGCCAACAGCTCGTCGGCCTTGTCCTGGGTCGCCAGCGCGGCGACCTGGTAGACGATTTTCTGCGGCGCGTCGGCCGGCTTGACCGGCTTGCCTTCGAGGATGGCCATGGCGCGCGCGGCGTCGTCGGACGACTGGACGTCGTCCTTGGGCGCGGGCTTGGCCGGTTTGACCTCGGCGAGCTTGGCCTCGGCTTTCGGCTCCGGCTTGACGTCCGGCCTGGCCTCGGCTTTCGGTTCAGGCTTGTGTTCAGCCTTGGCCACTTTGACGTCGGCCTTGACGACCTCCTTGGCCTTGGCCGGCTCGGACGGCAGTTTCACTTCCGCCACCGGCGGCGGCGCGATCGCGACCGGCTGCACAGGTTTCGGCAGCGGCGCCGGCTTGCTCAATTTGGACGGCTCGGCGACGACCTCCTCGCCGCTGTCGAGCGTCGCGCTGGCGGCCACCGGCGCGGACGATGCGAGCGGCGCGGCGGCTGCGGGGGCCGGCTCGGGCGCCTTGTCCTTGGACGGGATGCGGATATCGATGTCGTTCGACAGCGGCTTGGGTTCGGAGTCCAGCAGCATCGGCAAGCCGATCGCCACCAGCAAGGCCAGCATGATCGCACCGACGAGACGGCGACGCGCGCGTTTCTTTTCCGGCAAAACGGGATCGTTGTCTTCCCGGCTGGCGCGGCCGCGCGTATTGCCGCCGTCGGCCGACGAGGCCCGCTTGGAACGCGCGCGCTCGTTGGCGGCCTGGTCATCGCGGGAATAATAGCCGCTGTCCTGGCCGTCAGCTTCTTGCTTGTTTTTACCGCGGTTCGAGAACAAGCCCATGCGTGATTTCAGTCGTAGCGTTCAATGGAGTGAGGATTTTCGTGCCGCCATGACGCCGGCGACGGTCAGGAAAGATCCAAAGACCACAATTCTATCATTCTCTCCGGCCCGGCTCATTGCATTCGCAAAGGCGGCGGCCGGATCGGCGTAGATATTCACGGTGCGCTCGGCCGAATTTTCCAAAACCTGCGGCTGCACGATCTGCACCTTGGCCGCCAGCTCCGAGGCGCTGGCCGCGCGCGGCGACGGCAGATCGGTCAGGCACCAGTGGTCGACGTGCTCGGACATGGCGGCGATGACGCCGTCGATATCCTTGTCGTGCATGGAGCCGAACACGGCGTAGGTGTAGGGATGGAAGCCCATGTTGCCGAGGTTCTGGTTCAGCGCGGCGGCCGCGTGCGGATTGTGCGCCACGTCGAGGATCACGGTCGGCCGGCCCGGCAGCACCTGGAAGCGGCCCGGCAGTTCGACGGTGACCAGGCCGGTGCGCACTTCCTGCGCGCCCACCGGCAGTTGCAGCCGCAGCGCCTCCAGCGCGGCCAGCACGGCCGCCGCGTTGAGGATCTGGTTGGCGCCGCGCAGGCTGGGATAGGCCAGCGAATTGCGGCGCTGGCTGCGGCCGCCATAGTTCCACTGCTGCTTGTCGCCGGAATAATTGAAGTCGCGGCCCATCAGCCACAGGTCGGCACCGATGGCCACCGCATGATCGATCAGCGACTGCGGCGGCACCGGGTCGCTGCAGATGGCGGTTTTGCCGGCGCGGAAAATGCCGGCCTTCTCGAAGCCGATCTTCTCGCGCGTGTCGCCCAGATAATCGGTGTGGTCGATGTCGACGCTGGTGACGATGGCGACGTCGGCGTCGATGACGTTGACGGCGTCGAGGCGGCCGCCCAGGCCCACTTCGAGGATCACCACATCCATGCCGGCGCCGGCCAGCAAGTGCATGATGGCCAGCGTGGTGAATTCGAAATACGTCAGCACGGTGTCGCCGCGCACGGCTTCGACGGCGTTGAAGGCGGCCACCAGCACGGCGTCGCTGGCCAGCTCGCCGTTGACGCGGGCGCGCTCGTTGAAGTCGAGGAAGTGCGGCTTGATGTACAGGCCGACTTTATAGCCGGCGCGCAGCAGCACCGATTCCAGCATGGCGCAGGTCGAACCCTTGCCGTTGGTGCCGGCCACCATGATGACCGGGCAGGCGAAGCTCAGCGCCAGGCGTTCCTTGACGGCGCGCACGCGGTCCAGGCCCATGTTGATGACGGTTTCCGCGTGGCGCGATTCAAGCAGCGCAAGCCAGGCGGGCAAAGTAGTTGGGAGGTTGGTCATGATGAGGCTCTGAAATGGAAAACGGCGCGCAGGCGGATCATATCCGATTGCGCGCCGCCGTGTCGGGCAGGGACTGGAGCTTGCTTCAAAATGAACGCGGCTAGGCGCGGCGACGAAGACAGTACGCTAGTACGGCAAGGCGTCGCAACGACGCTGCGGTCTTTTTGAAGCGAGCTCCTTAGGCGAGGACTTCGACGGCTTGATTCTGTAAGAGCGCCAGCAGGCGGGCGATTTCTTCACGCATCTTGCGGCGGTCGACGATCATGTCGACGGCACCCTTGGTGACGAGGAACTCGGCACGCTGGAAGCCTTCCGGCAGTTTTTCGCGCACGGTGTTCTCGATCACGCGCGGGCCGGCGAAGCCGATCAGCGCCTTCGGTTCGGCGATCACCACGTCGCCCAGGAAGGCGAACGAGGCGGACACGCCGCCCATGGTCGGGTCGGTCAGCACGCTGATGAAGGGCAGCTTTTTCTCGGACAGCTTGGTCAGCATGGCGGTGGTCTTGGCCATCTGCATCAGCGACAGCAAACCTTCCTGCATGCGCGCGCCGCCGGTGGCGGTGATGCAGATGAACGGCACCTTCTGCTCCAGCGCCACTTGCGCGCCGCGCACGAAGCGCTCGCCGACGACCGAACCCATGGAGCCGCCCATGAATTCGAACTCGAAGCAGGCCACGACGACCGGCAGGCTCATGATGGCGCCGCCGAGGACGATCAGCGCGTCGGTCTCGCCGGTCGCTTCCATCGCCTGTTTCAGGCGGTCCGGATACTTTTTGCTGTCCTTGAACTTGAGCGTGTCGACCGGCAGGGTTTCCTGGCCGATTTCATAGCGACCGCCGGCGTCGAGCAGGCTGTCGAGCCGTTCGCGCGCGCGGATGCGCATGTGGTGGTTGCACTTCGGGCAAACGTGCAAGTTCGATTCCAGATCGGTGCGGTACAACACCGCTTCGCACGACGGGCATTTGACCCACAGGCCTTCCGGCATGGTCTTGCGCGCGGCAGCGTCGGAACGCTGAATTCGGGGGGGCAGAAGCTTTTCCAACCAACTCATCATTTCTCCTTGCAGCTAACTAGTGCGCGAAGTGTAGCCGTTTATCCGGCCCCTGTCGAACATTGCAA
>Ga0209901_1000377_pt1 | contig 18306 bp, 16 predicted proteins | sample OrgsoiDNA_201058_FD_185806 | JGI IMG/M metagenome (GOLD analysis project Ga0209901, IMG submission 185806) | Permafrost soil microbial communities from the Arctic, to analyse light accelerated degradation of dissolved organic matter (DOM) -... | ecosystem: Environmental > Terrestrial > Soil >...
GGTACAGCGGCTTTGGTGACGGCCTGCATGTATGGATCGCGTTGCCGGCGTATTGGAACCCCTCACAACTTGCGCGTGCAGCCGACCGCGAGGGCATCGCAGTCACGCCGGCGGAGGCATTCGCAACTGGCAGCGGATCAGTGCATGCGATCCGGATCTCCTTGGGTAGCATCAAGGACCGTGGACGCTTACAGGCGGCTCTTCAACGGCTGTCTCACCTGCTTGCGCGGCGGCCCGAGTCGTTCAGCGCTGCCGTGGTTTAACTGTCCAGGAAACACCGTGCTTCATCCGCGAGTGCTCTCAATGCGCTGGCACATTGGTTTGCTGACTCAGTGTGCCGGATAAGGGTGTCTGTCCGTGCCATAGTGGACTCCGGTGTTGCTACTTCCATTACCTGCTGAGGTATGTACCAACACAAATACCAAGCAGATGTTGGCATTTCATGCTGATTCACTAAACGTCCGAAGACAACAAAAAACCCGCTTCTCCTATGAGGAGAGCGGGTTTTTAGACTTCTTGGTATTTCTTACTGCTGAATTCTGGTGCCGCTTGCCGGAATCGAACTGGCGACCTTTTCATTACGAATGAACTGCTCTACCAACTGAGCTAAAGCGGCGAAGTCCCATATTCTAGCAAACAAGTTCGCCCGCTGGCTAGTGTAAAACCTAAACTTTTTATCAGTGCTGACAAAATGTCATTGCCTTTCGCACACCAGCGGCTTGTCCTTACGCGCGGTGGTAGCTGGTGACCACTTCCACCTCGTCGCGCGAGCCGAGGAACACCGGCACGCGCTGGTGCAGCTTGTGCGGCTCGATGTCCATGATGCGCGTCGTGCCGTCGGTGGCCGCGCCGCCGGCCTGCTCGACGATGAAGGCCATCGGGTTGGCTTCGTACATCAGGCGCAGCTTGCCCGGCATGGCCAGGTCGCGCGTGTCGGCCGGGTACATGAAGATGCCGCCGCGGTTGAGGATGCGGTGCACGTCGGCCACCATCGAGGCAATCCAGCGCATGTTGAAGTTGACGCCGCGCGGGCCGGTGTCGCCGGCCAGCAGCTCGTTGACGTAGCGCTTGACCGGGTCGTGCCAGTGGCGCGCGTTGGACATGTTGATGGCGAATTCCTTGGTCTTGGCCGGGATCTTCATGTCGCGCTGCGTCAGCACCCAGGAGCCCATTTCGCGGTCCAGCGTGAAGCAGTTGACGCCGTTGCCGGTAGTGAGCACCAGCATGGTCTGCGGGCCGTACACGGCGTAACCGGCGGCGACCTGCTTGCTGCCGGCCTGCATGAAATCGGCCTCGGTCGGCTGGCCCATGCCGTCGGGCGCCTTCAGCACCGAGAAGATGGTGCCGATCGAGACGTTGACGTCGATGTTCGACGAGCCGTCCAGCGGGTCGAACAGCAGCATGTATTCGCCCTTAGGATAGCGGTTCGGGATCGGGTGGATCGATTCCATTTCTTCCGACGCCATCGCCGCCAGGTGGCCGCCCCACTCATTCGCTTCGAGCAGGATTTCGTTGGAGATCACGTCGAGCTTTTTCTGCACTTCGCCCTGGATATTTTCCGTCTCGGCGCTGCCGAGGATGTCGCCCAGCGCACCTTTGCCGACCGAGTGGGCGATGGTTTTGCAGGCGCGCGCGACGACTTCAATCAACAGCCGCAGCTCGGCCGGAATGGTGTTGTTCAGTCGCTGTTCTTCGACCAGGTATTGGGTGAGGCTGATGCGTTTCATGTCTTCCCTTGATAATGATATAAACCGTATAAACTATATAAACTGTTTAGTTGGCGAGCGCCTTGCTGACCACTTCCAGCACGTCGTTCGACAGCTTGGCGCTGGACGCGACCTTTTCCAGCGCGTGGCGCATGTGCACCTGCAGCGCCGGCGCGTAGCGGCGCCAGCGGTCCATGCTGCGCGCCAGGCGCGCGGCCACCTGCGGATTGAGCGCATCGAGCTTGATGACATGCTCGGCCCAGAAATCGTAGGCGCTGCCGTCGGCGGCGTGGAACTGCGACGGATTGCCGTTGGTGAAGCTGAATATCAGGCTGCGCGCGCGGTTCGGATTTTTCAGCGTGAAGGCCGGATGCTGCATCAGCGCGCGCACGGCGGCGACATCGGTGGTCGGCGCGGACGCCTGCATGGCGAACCATTTGTCGACCACCAGCGGGTCGTGTTCGAAATCGCGGTAGAACGCTTGCAGGTGTTTGCCGGCGTCCTTGCCGCTGTGGATCAGCGCGACCAGCGCGGCGGCGCGGTCGGTCATATTGGTGGCGCTGTCGACCTGCTTCTGCGCCAGTTTCAGTTCGGCCGCTTGCGGCGCGATCAGCAAATAGGACAGCGCGAGGTTTTTCAGCGCGCGCTTGCCGGCCGACGCGGCGTCCGGGCTGTAGGCGCCGGGCGTCTGGTTGGCGTGGTATTGCGCCAGCAGCTCGGGCTTGAGCGCGGCGCCCAGCGTGCGGCGCATGAACTGGCGCGCAGTATGGATCGCTTGCGGATCGACGACGTCCATCTGCTCGGCGACGATGGTCTCGGACGGCAGGATCAGCGCCAGCTCGCGGAAGGCCGGGTCGAGCGCGTCGTCGGACAGCACGGCGCGTTGCGCGGCGATGAAGGTGTCGTCCAGCGCCAGCTTGGCGCCGCTGGCGACGGCCGCCGTCAGCTTCAGCAAACGCGCCATGGCGAGGCGCTGACCGGCTTCCCAGCGGTTGACCGGATCGCTGTCATGGCTGAACAGGTGCAGCAGGTCGGCGTCGGTGTAAGCGTAGTCGAGGATCACCGGCGCGGAGAAATCGCGCAGCAGCGACGGCGTCGGCTTTTCGCTGACGTGGGTGAAGAGGTAGCGCTGTTCGGCCTCGGTCAGTTCGAGGATCAGCGTGGTCGAGCCTTTTTGATAGCCGTCCAGCGTCAGCGCCATGTCGCGGCCCTGCGCGTCGAGCAGGCCGACGGCTACCGGGATGTGGAACGGCAGCTTGGCGGGCTGGCCGGCGGAGGCCGGGCAGCTCTGGCTCAACACCAGTTCAAAGGTCTGCGCGGCGGCGTCGTAGTGCGTGACGGCTTTCACGACCGGCGTGCCGGCCTGGCTGTACCAGCGCTCGAATTGTGCCAGGTCGCGGCCGTTGGCGTCGGCCATGGCGGCGCGGAAGTCGTCGCATTCGACGGCCTGGCCGTCGTGGCGTTCGAAGTACAGGTCCATGCCTTTGCGGAAGCCGTCGCGGCCCACCAGGGTCTGGTACATGCGCACGACTTCGGCGCCTTTTTCGTAGACGGTGACGGTGTAGAAGTTATTGATCTCGACGAAGGAGTCGGGCCGCACCGGATGCGACATCGGTCCCGCGTCTTCCGGGAACTGGGCGTTGCGCAGCGTGCGCACCTGGTCGATGCGGGTGACGGCGCGGCCGCTATCGGTGCCTATCATGTCGGCGCTGAACTCCTGGTCGCGGAACACGGTCAGGCCTTCCTTCAGCGACAGCTGGAACCAGTCGCGGCACGTGACACGGTTGCCGGTCCAGTTGTGGAAGTATTCGTGGCCGACCACCGCTTCGATGCCGGCGAAATCGACGTCGGTGGCGACGCGCGGATTGGCCAGCACGTACTTGGTGTTGAAGATGTTGAGGCCCTTGTTTTCCATCGCGCCCATGTTGAAGTCGCCGACGGCGACGATCATGAAGCGGTCCAGATCCAGTTCCAGGCCGAAGCGTTCCTCGTCCCAGCGGATGGAGTTTTTCAGCGACTGCATCGCGTAGTCGGTCTTGTCGAGATTGCCCTCTTCGACCCACACTTGCAGCAGCACTTCGCGGCCGGACTTGAGCGTGTAGCGCTCTTCCTGGCACACCAGGCTGGCCGCGACCAGCGCGAACAGATACGACGGTTTCTTGAACGGGTCTTCCCATTTGGCGTAGTGGCGGCCGTCGCCCAGATCGCCCTCTTCGATCAAATTCCCGTTCGACAGCAGCACCGGATACAGCTTTTTATCGGCGCGCAGCATCACCGTGTATTTCGCCATCACGTCGGGACGGTCGGGGAAATAGGTGATGCGGCGGAAGCCTTCGGCCTCGCACTGCGTGTAGAAGCTGCCGTTCGACACGTACAGGCCGGACAGCGTGGTGTTGTTCACCGGCGCGCACAACGTTTCGATTTCCAGCACGACGTCGGCCGGCGCCTTCTTGATCGTCAGCGTGGACGCGCCCAGCTGATATTGGCCCGGCTTGAGCAGCTTGCCGTTCATGCGCAGCGCCACCAGCTCGATGTCCTCGCCGTGCAGCACGATGTCGCGGCTTTTGCTGGCCGGATTCTGACGCAGCGTGATGCGGCTGGCGACGACGGTGCGCGCCGGATCGAGGTCGAAGCCCAGTTCGACGGTATCGACCAGGAAGCTGGGCGGGAGATAGTCCTTGCGGAATATCGTTTGAGGGCTGCTGTCTGTGCGCATGGGAACTCGATAGGGGCGGAAGCAAAGGGCTATTTTACCAACACCAGCGCCCGGCGACGCGCGATTTCCCTGCGCGAGAACAAATACCCTGCAAGCGATAAGCGAAGCAAAGTAGCGGCTCTCGCGCGTACCGTAACAATCTGTAATAATCAGGCGCAGCTATCGCGTTCGTCGTAGACTTGTGATAAGAATAATGTGATGTACCGTTGAGAAAGCTCAATACCATGAAAAAAATCCTCACGCTCGTGGCCGCCGCCAGCCTGCTCCTGAGCGGTTGCGCCACCACCCTGCGCAGCAATGTCACGGCCTTCAACGACTGGCCGGCCGACTTGCCGGACAAAAGCTACGTCTTCGACACGCCGGCACCGGCCGAGGACACGCTGGAATACCGCAGCTACCTGGGCCTGCTGAACAATGAGCTGGCGCGGCTGGGCTTCACGCCGGCCAGCGACGCGGCCACCGCCAAGCTGAAGGTCGCCATGCACTTCCGCACCATCGACCAGCCGGTGCGCGTGCTGCAAGCCTACGATCCGTTCTGGGGCGGCTACTACGGCCGCGGCTATTACGCGCGCGGACCGTTCTACCGGCCCTACTATGATCCGTTCTTCGCCGGCCCGCTGGAGGTGGACGAGTCGATCCAGCACGTCTACGAACGCCAGCTGCGCGTGACCATCAACGGCATCGACGGCAAGAAGCTGTTTGACGCGACGGTGTCCAACGCCAGCCGCGTGCAGGCCACGCCCCGCGTGATGCCGGCGCTGGTGCAGAGCGCGTTCGCCGGCTTCCCGGGACGCAGCGGCCAGCCCTACCGCATCGATATCAAGATCGATCCGAAGCTGGAGGAGCAGGAAGCGCCGGCGGCCGCGCCGGCGAAAGTGGCCAGCGATAAAAGCTGAAGCCTCGGTTCCAACAAAGTCCCAACGTAAAAACGCGCCGATGATGGCGCGTTTTACGTCGGGGGCGGATGCCGGCGCGGCCTAGGGCAGCAGGATTGTCGAACCGATGGTCTTGCGCGCTTCCAGGTCGCTATGCGCCTGCGCCACGTCGGCCAGCTTGTAGCGCTGCTTGATCTCGATCTTCACCGCGCCGCTGCTGACGACGCCGAAGAGCGACGCCGCCGCCGCTTCCAGATCGTCGCGCGTGGCCATATAGCTCATCAGCGAAGGCCGCGTCAAAAACAGCGATCCGCGCGACGCCAGCTCGCCCACCACGAACGGCGGCACCGATCCGGACGCGTTACCCAGGCTGACCATCATGCCCAGCGGCGCCAGGCAGTCCAGCGAGCCGATAAAGGTATCCTTGCCGACCGAATCGTAGACCACCGAGACGCCCTTGCCGCCGGTGATTTCGCGCACCCGCTCGACAAAATTCTCGGTGTTGTAGTTGATGACGTGGGCCGCGCCGTGCGCCTTGGCCAGCGCCGCCTTCTCGTCCGAGCCGGCGGTGCCGATCAGGTTCACGCCCAGCACCTTGGCCCACTGGCAGGCGATCAGTCCCAGTCCGCCGGCGGCGGCGTGGAACAGGATGGTGTCGCCGGCTTTCAGCGGCACGGTGCGGTGGAACAGATATTGGATCGTCAGACCTTGCAGCATCATGCCGGCGGCCGTGTCGAAGCCGATTTTTTCCGGCAGCACCAGCAAGGCATCGGCCGGCATATTGCGCGCCTCCGCATACGCGCCGATGGGACGCCCGGCGTAAGCGACACGGTCGCCAGCCTTGACCAGCGTGACGCCCTCGCCCACCGCCTCGACCACGCCGGCGCCCTCCATGCCGAGGCCACCGGGCAGCGGCTGCGCGTACAAGCCGTTGCGGAAATAGACGTCGATGAAATTCAGGCCGACCGCCTCATGGCGTACCTGCGCCTCGCCCGGTCCCGGCGGCGGCAGGTCGACGTCGACATACTCCATCACTTCCGGCCCGCCGGTGCGGGTGATGCGGATTACCTTGGTCATGCTCGCCTCCGATCCTGTGCGTTAGCTCTGCGCCGCGCGCAGCTGCAATTGCGACAGTACCAGATGTGCCGATGTGACGTTGGTCGCGCACGGGATGTTGTGCACGTCGCAGGCGCGCACCAGCGCGTTGATGTCCGGCTCGTGCGGCTGCGGTGTCATCGGGTCGCGCAGGAAGATCACGCAATCGATCTGGCCTTCGACCAGCAGCGAGCCGATTTGCAGGTCGCCGCCGAACGGGCCGGAATGCTTGCGCTCGACCGTCAAACCCAGTTCGTCGACGAGGCGCCCGCCGGTGGTGCCGGTGGCGACCAGGTCGCAGCCGCGCAGGAAGGCGAGGTACTCGCCGGCGACGGCGATCATGTCGTCTTTTTTCTTATCGTGGGCGATCAGGGCGATGCGAGTTTTCATGTCGGCTTTCAAGTGGAGGGTGATGGACTATTTTTTCGACAGCATATAAATCCCCGCCAGCACCAGCGCGGTTCCCGCCAGCTGCCAGGCGGTGACAGGCTCGCCGAGTATCAGCGCGCCCAGAAACAAGGTCGAGACGGGGCCTATCATACCGGCCTGCGAGGCGACGCCGGCGCCGATGCGCTGCACCGCCGTCATCGTCATAAACACCGGCATGACGGTGCAGAAGACGCCGTTGGCCAGCGACAGCCAGTAGACCGGCATCGGCTGGATCAAGCCGGCGGCCGGCCGCAGGACAAAAAACTGGCCGATGCAGGCCACGCTGGAGACGCACATCGCGTACGACACCAGCCGCAGCGAGCCGAGTCGCCGCACCATCTCGCCGGTGAACAGCAGGTAGACGGCGTAGGCGCTGGCCGAGCCGAGCACCAGCAGCGAGCCGAGGGCCACGTTGCCGCCACCGCCGCGCAGGTCGTGCACGAACACCAGCACGATGCCGCCGTAGGAAATGAACAGCGCCAGCCACTGCTGGCGGCTGATGTGGCGCTTGAGGAAAACGGTGGTCATCAACAGCACGAAGGTCGGCGTCAGGAACAGCAGCAGCCGTTCCAGTCCGACGGTGATGTATTGCAGTCCGAGGAAGTCGAGAAAGCTCGACAGGTAGTAGCCGATCAAACCCAGGCCGAGCAGGCGCCAGCGGTCGGCGTTCGACAGCGGCGCGCCGATGCGCATCTGCCAGATGGCGACGGCGGCGAACACCGGCAGCGAGAACAGCATGCGGAATGCGATCAGCGTGACGGCGTCGATGTGGTAACGGTACAGCAGTTTGGCCAGGATAGCCTTGGTGGAAAACAGCACCGCGCCGGCGATGGCCAGCGACAGCCCGCCCATATAAGCGGCGCGCGCGCCCGGTGCGTCGACAGTGGCGGTGGTGTTTTTTTCCATGCCCGAATTGTAAGGGCAAACGATGCGGGCCGCCCATAGCCGCCGCTTCGTCGAATGACGCGCCTATCGCGTGACACGCCGCAAATCGAAGGTGCTAAGCTGTGAATACCATCGCAAGATGGATATCATCGTTAAAGACTATATTCGGGCGGATCAGTCGAATCCATTTCAACAATGGATGAAGAATCTGGACCGACACGCGAAAAGCAAGGTGGAACAGGCGATCTTTCGGCTGGGGATGGGGAACACGTCCGCTATCAATTGGTTAGGCGGCATAGGCGAATACAGAATCGACTGGGGACCGGGGTATCGGATCTATCTAGTGCAGGATGGTGCTAAGCTGATCATCCTCTTCGGCGGCGGCACAAAACAGCGCCAGCAGGCAGATATCACTCACGCCAAAATGCTCTATCAAGAATACAAGCAACGCAAAAAATCCGTGGGATACACACCATGACTACACTGACACGGGATCATAAAGAAGGGCTCATAGAATCGCTTACTGACGATCCGGAATTCGCACGCGTGCTATTGGCTGAGGCGGCCGGCATCTTTCTCAACGGTGAAGCAGATATGGCAAGGCTGATGCTGCAAGTGCTGGTCGATGCGACGGTCGGCTTCGACGCTCTCGCTGAGACCACTTCAATTTCCAGTGATCGACTCCGCGAGATGTTATCGAGTCACGCCGATCCACAGATGGACTTGGTGGCCGCGATTTTCAGCGCCATCCGCACGCACCTTGGCGCTACCATGCTGGTGCGCAGCGTCGCTGCCGGCTCGGAGCAGGACGAATTTGAATCGTTGGTTCAAACCCGCCCTGACGCCGCCTGACTTACTTCATTATTAGCTGATCGCCACGGCGACGCTGCCGGCGGTGACGGTGGCCGTCGTCACGCGGGCGATCACGCTGGCCGGCGCGTTGCCGCCCACCAGCTTGTTGACCTGCTTGAACTGCGTGACCATCTTGCCCGGCGTGAGCGTGACCACCGCGTAGCCTTGCGCGTCGGTGTTGACGTGCTTGAGCCACGGGTTGTTGCCCAGCGCCGCCAGCTGCTGCGCCAATCCCAGCAAGGTCACGCTGAAGTCGGTGTTCGCGCGCAGGCCGGCCTGCACCGCCGCCACCGTCGCGTCCAGCGCCGCTTCCGGCAAGCCCAGTGCCGCCAGCGCGCCGCGCAGCTGCACGCGGAACTGGTCGAGCAGACTATCCAGCGTCGGCGCGGCCTTGCCCATTGTGTAGTCGAGCAGGTCGATGCTGACGTTGACCGTGCCCACGCCCGGCACCGGTATCGCCAGCGGATACGACACCAGCGCCGCGATATTGCCCAGCGAGGCCGCCGCGTCGCGGATGTAGCTGAAGAACGAGTCCGAGCTGATGCCGGCCGTGACCAGGTCGACCATCACCGGCGTGCCGCCGCCGGTGGCGTCGTAATCGTCGTTGACGGTGCCGGCGAAGAAGGAGTGAATGTCGCCGGTGATGGCGACGACGTTGCCGATGGCGTTGGTCTTGAGGTGGTTCATCAGCGTCTTGCGTTCGGCGTTGTAGCCGTCCCACTGGTCGCAGTTGAGCAGGAAGCGCGTGAAGAACGGCGCCAGCGCGGCCTGTTGTCCGGATGCGGCGACGAACTGCGACGCGTCGCCGTTGGCCAGCACGTCGGCCTTGATGAAGCCGAAGGCGATGGTCTGCGCGCCCGCTCCCGCCTGCGCCGTCGCACCGGCCGGCGCCGCAGCCAGCGCCGCGCCGAATGCGGCGACGGCGATGCCGGCCTGCGTCGCGCTCAATCCCGCGCCGACCGCCGCCGCGCCCTGCGCGCTGGCGCTGGCGCCGCTGGCCGCCGCACCGGCAATCGCCAGCGCGCCCGCCTGCGACAACGCGGCCGTCGCGCCGGCCGTCGATGCCGCGACGATGGCCGCAGCCACCGCGACATTGCCGCCCGCCGCCACCGCCGTGGCGCCGATCGCGGTGGCCAGCGTGGTGATCGAATTCAGCGCCAGCAGGGTGGCGACGGCCTTGCTGCCGTCGAGGCCCATGCGCAGCAGCGACACTTCGTTGCCCCACAATTTCCAGGTCGCCGTGGACGACTTCATTTTATCCATCCACCAGGCGCGCTGGGTGGTGCCCAGCATGCCGCACACGCTCAGGGGATCGAGGCCGATCTGCGTCGCGCCGGCCAGTTTCTGCGCCTCGACACTGTTGAACAGATCCTCCGGCACCAGATAGCGCGAGCCGATGCGGCCCAGCGGCTTGCCGGTGGCGGGGTTGATGCTCGACTCCGGGATCACGTGGTCGGAGCGGTACAGGCGCTCGTCGGTCATCACCAGCTGCATCAGCTTGCCGAACTGGAAGTCGCGATAGATCTGGATGTTCTGGAAGCCGGGATTGGCCAGGTCAAGATTGACGTCGGCCGGCATGTATTCGAACCAGGCCTGGTTGGCGCCGCGGCGGCGCGCCGGCTGGTGCAAATCGCTGCCGTCGGCGTTGAAAGTGCCGTCGTAGGTGATGGCGTCCTGCCAGCAGTCGTCCGAGAACTCGTGGTCGTCCCAGATCGCGATGAAGGCGAAGCGCTCGTGCACGGCCTGCAGGCGCGTGTCGGTGCGATATTTTTTGTACAGGTAGCGGTAGTCGGCCAGCGTGGTGGCGTATTTTCCGCCCGAGTTCCCGCTGAGGAAAGTCCCATCGGGCAGCGTCAGCGCGGTGTGGCGCGCTTCGACGGCGCCGACCTGGAAACTCTCGCCGACGGTTTCGTAAATGTAGTCGCCGACGTGGACGATGAAGTCCAGCGTCTCGTTGGCGGCGATGTTGGCGAACGCGCCCCAGTGGTTGATGCTCCAGTCCTGGCAGGTCATGTAGGCGAACTGCAGCTGCGCGACGTCGTCGGTGGCGGCGGGCGCGGTTTTGCAGCGGCCGATGTTGGAGCGCACGTCGCCGGCGATGAACTGGTAGAAGTACACCTTGCTGGCGCTCAGGCCCGTGACCTTGTGGCGTATCGTGTTGTCGAATTGCGATTGCAGCGTGACGGTGGTGTCGACCAGCGCGGTGCCGCTCAAGGCGGCGTTGGTGCCGAGGGCGGCGCTGTTGTCGGCGTCGGTGAAGACCAGGCGGATCGCCGTGTCGGGCGCGCTCGGCACGGCGGCGGCCACGTCGAGCGTCGCCGGGATCGCGCGCGTCCACAGCATCACGCTGTCGGCGCGCGGGTCGCCCGAGGCCACCGATTGCGGGAACAGCCAGTTGGCGCCGGTGGCCGGCGGCGCGGGCGGCGTAGGCGGCGTGACGGGCGCGGTTTCGCCGCCACCGCCGCAGGCGCTCAGGCCCAGCGTGGCGGTCGATACGGTGATGAAGCCGCTGTATTTGAGGAACTGCCTTCTGTCCATGTTCTGGTCTCCGCCTGTGATAACAATGTCAAAAAAATAAACTTTAGCACGCGTCTATGACAGCCCGCCGACAAGAAATGGAGTGTCACTTCTATTAATGTGCTTGCAAGGGCGGCCCGGCGCGGCGGCGGTTTTCCAGACTGACCCTATGTTAAAATGTCGCCCTCACCGACTTACCGCCTAAGGAAGACCGAACATGGCTGGACACAGCAAATGGGCCAACATCAAGCATAAAAAAGCCGCGACGGACGCCAAGCGCGGCAAGATCTGGACCCGATTGATCAAGGAAATCACGGTCGCCGCGCGCATGGGCGGCGGCGATGTCGCGGCCAATCCGCGCCTGCGCCTGGCCATCGACAAGGCGGCCGACGCCAATATGCCGAAGGATAACGTGGCCCGCGCGATCAGCCGCGGCACCGGCGGCGAGGACGGCGCGGCCTACGAGGAGGTCCGCTACGAAGGCTACGGCATCGGCGGCGCGGCCATCATCGTCGACTGCATGACCGACAACCGTGTGCGCACCGTGGCCGAGGTACGCCACGCGTTCAACAAACATGGCGGCAATATGGGCGCCGAAAATTCGGTGTCCTTCATGTTCAAGCACTGCGGCCAGTTCCTGTTCGCGCCCGGCGTCAACGAGGACGCGCTGATGGAAGCGGCGCTGGAAGCGGGCGCCGAAGACGTCATCGCCGACGAAGAAGGCGGCTTTGAAGTGCTGTGCCCTCCGCTCGATTTCGCCGCCGTCAAGGACGCGCTGGACGCCGCCGGCTTCAAGGCCGAAGTGGCCGAGATCATCATGAAGCCGGCCACCGAAACCGTCTTCACCGGCGACGACGCGATCAAGATGCAGAAGCTGATGGACGCGCTGGAAAACCTCGACGACGTGCAGGAGATCTACTCCAACGCGCTGATCGAAGACTGACGCGCTCCTCCTCCAACGGCGGCCGCGCGGCCGCCGTTTTCCGCTCTCATATTCAACATATAGAACGAACGGTATTATGAAAATATTGGTAGTCGGCTCCGGCGGCCGCGAACACGCCCTCGCATGGAAACTGGCGCAATCGGAACGGATCCAGATGGTGTATGTCGCGCCGGGCAACGGCGGCACGGCGCGCGACTCGCGCCTGCAAAACCTCGCCATCACCGACCTGCACGAACTGGCCAATTTCGTCGTCCAGGAAAATATCGCGCTGACCGTGGTGGGACCGGAGACGCCGCTGGCCGGCGGCATCGTCAACCTGTTCCGCGCGCGCGGCCTGAAGGTGTTCGGCCCGACCAAGGAAGCGGCGCAGCTGGAATCGTCGAAGGACTTCGCCAAGGCCTTCATGCAGCGCCACGGCATTCCGACGGCCAGCTACCAGACCTTCTCCGACGTCGCTCCGGCGCACGCCTACATCGATGCGCATGGCGCGCCCATCGTCGTCAAGGCCGACGGACTGGCCGCGGGTAAAGGCGTGGTGGTCGCGCTGACCTTGGAAGAAGCCCACCAGGCGGTCGACGACATGCTGGCCGATAACCGCTTTGGCGACGCCGGCGCGCGCATCGTCATCGAAGAATTTTTGGCCGGCGAAGAGGCCAGCTTCATCGTCATGTGCGACGGGAAGAACATCCTGCCGCTGGCCACCAGCCAGGATCACAAGCGCCTCAAGGACCACGACGAAGGCCCGAACACCGGCGGCATGGGCGCCTATTCGCCGGCGCCCATCGTCACGCCGGCCATGCATGCGCGCGTGATGCGCGAGATTATCCACCCGACCATCCAGGGCATGGCGAAAGACGGCATCGTCTTCACCGGCTTCCTGTACGCCGGCCTGATGATCGACGCGGCCGGCAATCCGAAGACGCTGGAATTCAACTGCCGCATGGGCGATCCGGAGACGCAGCCCATCATGTCGCGCCTGAAGACCGACCTGGTTGCCGTGATGGAGCACGCCGTCAACGGCACGCTCGACGCGATTGAACTGGAATGGGACCGCCGCACCGCCGTCGGCGTGGTGATGGCGGCCGATGGCTATCCGGACCATCCGGTCAAGGGCGCCGTCATCGAAGGCATTCCGGCCGAGACGCCGGAGTCGGTCACCTTCCACGCCGGCACGCAGGAAGTGGACGGCCAGCTGCAGGTCAGCGGCGGCCGTGTGCTGTGCGTGGTCGGCCTGGGCGACAGCGTGCGCATGGCGCAGAAGCAGGCTTACGAATCGGTCGACCAGATCCGCTTCGACGGCATGCAGTTCCGCCGCGATATCGGCTGGCGCGGCTTGAAACACTAAGCGCTCCAAACGCTGCATTGCGTCGTTCCCGCGCGGACGGGAACGACGCAATCAACCCCGCCCTATCACAAAAACGCGCAACAGGGTACAATCGACCCTCAGTTTTTTATCCGCCGCGCGCAATGTCGTCATCTCCGTCCCCTACGGCCGTCAAGGCCTACCTGCTCGATCTGCAGAACAGCATCGTCGCCGCGCTTGAAGCGCTGGACGGCAAGGCCTTCCTGCGCGACGCGTGGGAACGTCCGGACGGCGGCGGCGGCATCTCGCGCCTGATCGAAGAAGGCCATGTGATCGAGCGTGGCGGCGTGAATTTTTCGCACGTCGCCGGCGCGGCGCTGCCGCCGTCGGCGTCGGCGCACCGTCCCGAATTGGGCGGCCAGCCGTGGCAGGCGATGGGCGTGTCGCTGGTGCTCCATCCGCGCAATCCGCACGCGCCGACGGTGCACATGAACGTGCGCTTCTTCACCACCACGACGGCCGACGGCACGCCGGTGTGGTGGTTCGGCGGCGGCATGGATTTGACGCCGTACTACGGCTACGCGCAAGACGCGCGCCACTTCCACCAGGCTTGCCGCGATGCGGTGGCGCCGTTCGGCGACGAGCTGCATCCGCGCTTCAAGCAGTGGTGCGACGAGTACTTTTATCTGAAACACCGCAAGGAAGCGCGCGGCATCGGCGGGATTTTCTTCGACGATTACAACGCCGCCGGTTTCGAGCAAAGCTTCGCCATGATGCGCAGCGTCGGCGACGCTTTTGTGACGGCCTATCTGCCGCTGCTGGAGCGCCGCAAGGACATGCAATACGGCGAGCGCGAACGCGACTTCCAGGCTTACCGGCGCGGCCGCTACGTCGAGTTCAATCTGATCTTCGACCGGGGCACGCTGTTTGGCTTGCAGTCGGGCGCCGGCCGCACCGAGGCGATCCTGATGTCGATGCCGCCCATCGTCAAGTGGCGCTACGACTGGCGGCCGGAAGACGGCACGCCGGAAGCGTCGTTATATACCGACTTCCTGCCGCATCGCGACTGGCTGGCGACGTGACCGCATGCGTCGCCCTGCTGGGAGGCAGCTACGATCCGGTGCATCCAGGGCATGTCGCGCTAGGCGTTTATTTCGCCCAGCTGCTGCAAGCCGATGAACTGCGCGTGATACCGGCCGGCCTGCCGTGGCAGAAATCCGGCCTGCAGGCCACGCCGACACAGCGCGCCGACATGGTGCGACTGGCCTTCACCGGCCAGCCGTTCCGCGTCTCCGTCGACGACCAGGAAATTGAACGCAGCGCGCGCGGCGTGCCGACCTACACCGTCGACACGCTGCGCCAGATCCGCGCCGAAGTGGGACCATCAACGTCGCTGGTGTTCCTGATGGGCGCCGACCAGTTGCAGCGGCTCGACACCTGGCATGCATGGCAGGACCTTTTTAATTATGCGCACTTCTGCGTGGCGGCCCGTCCCGGTTTCGCCATCGACCCAGCCGGCTTGCCGCCGGCCGTCGCCGCGGAATTCACGCGCAGGCTGGGAAGCCTGGAACACATCCGCAGCACGCCGCACGGTCTGACTTATCTGGCACAAGACTTCGCGGTGGATATCTCCGCCACCCAAATACGTGCGGCATTACAACGGGGCGATAAGGCAAACTCGCTTATCTCCCCGCTAGTGCTAGACTATATTGAACAACATAATCTATACAAAAGCTAAATGGACATTAAAAAACTGCAAACCCTCGTCGTCGACGCTCTGGAAGACATCAAGGGTCAGGACATCGCCCTGTTCGACACCATGCACCTCACCAGCCTGTTCGACCGCATCGCGATCGTCTCGGGCACCTCGAACCGCCAGACCAAGGCGCTGGCCGCCTCGGTGCGCGACAAGGTCAAAGCCGCCGGCGGCGAAGTCTACGGCATGGAAGGCGAGGACACCGGCGAGTGGGTGCTGGTCGACCTGGGCGACATGATCGTCCACATCATGCAGGCGCCGATCCGCGCCTACTACCGCCTCGAAGAACTGTGGGGCGACAAGCCGGTCAAGCTGGGCGCCGCCAAGCGCGCGCCGAAGGACGACGAACCGAAGAAGATCAGCAGCCACATGGCCGCCGGTAAAGTCGCGGTCGACGCCAAGCCGGTGATCGAGAAGAAGACCCCGGTCAAGAAAGCCGCCGCCGCCAAACCGGCAGCAGCCGCCAAGAAGCCGGCCGCGAAAAAAGTCGCCGCGCCGGCGGGCAAAGTCGTCAAGGTCGCCTCGACCAAGAGCGCCACCGCCGCCGCCACCGCGCTCAAGGCGCTGCCGCCGAAACGCAAGGCCGCCGTGAAAAAAGTCGATGCCGAAGCGCCGGCCAAGACCGTCATCAAGCGTATCAAAAAAGTCGAAGAGTAAACACCGATGCAGCTTATCATCGCTGCAGTCGGCCACAAGATGCCGGCCTGGATAGAGACCGGCTTCGCCGAATACGCCAAGCGCATGCCGCCGGAACTGCGCATCGTGCTCAAGGAAATCAAGCCGGTCGACCGGTCCGGCAGCAAGACGGCGGCCACCGCGATGGCGCTCGAACGCGAGCGCATCGAGGCGGCGCTGCCGAAATCGGTGCGCATCATCGCGCTCGATGAACGCGGCAAGGACCTGACGTCGGTGGGCCTGTCGCAGCAGCTCGAAACGTGGCAGCAGGACGGCCGCGACACGGCCTTCCTGATCGGCGGCGCCGACGGCCTCGATCCCGAATTGAAGGCGCGCGCCGAAGGCTTGATCCGCATTTCCAGCATGACGCTGCCGCATGGGATGGTGCGCGTGATGCTGGCCGAGCAGCTGTACCGCGCGTGGTCGATCACGCAGAATCACCCTTATCACCGCGTTTAGTATCTACACCTTTAAAAGCCTTCGATGAAACCGGTCGAAAAAACCATTTACCTCGCTTCCAAAAGCCCGCGCCGGCGCGAGCTGCTGCGCCAGATCGGCATCGATTTCGAATTGCTGCTGCTGCGCAGCGACGGCCCGCGCGGCGCCGACGTGACCGAGGAAGTCATTCCCGGCGAGGCGCCCATCGACTACGTGGCGCGCGTGGCCAGGGAGAAGGCGGCCTTCGCGTGGGGCCTGGTGCAGAGCCGCCATCTGAAACCGCGCACCGTGCTGAGTGCCGACACCACCGTCACCATCGATGGCGCGATACTCGGCAAGCCGGCCAATTACCAGGAGGCGGTCGACATGCTCAAGCAGCTGTCGGGCCGCACCCACCAGGTGCTGACCTCCATCGCCGCCCACAACGCCGACTTCCACGGCCAGATCACGCAGGTGTCGGAGGTGCGCTTCGGCGCGCTGTCGGACGCCGCCATCGCCGCCTATTGCGCCTCGCAGGAACCCTACGACAAGGCCGGCGGCTACGGCATCCAGGGCTCGGCCGCGCTGTTCGTCGAGCATATCGAAGGCAGCCACTCGGGCATCATGGGCCTGCCCCTGTACGAGACCGCACAATTGCTGCGCCAGGCCGGTTTGCCGTTGCCCTGAGCGCGTGTATGATCGTCCTTCGCCGCCACCACTAAAACAACAGGCATAGAAGAGACATGAACGAAGACATACTGATTAACGTGACGCCGCAGGAAACCCGCGTCGCCCTCATCCTGCAGGGCGCCGTGCAGGAGCTGCACATCGAGCGCACGCTGACGCGCGGCCTGGCCGGCAACGTCTACTCCGGCAAGGTGGTGCGGGTGCTGCCGGGCATGCAGTCGGCCTTCATCGACATCGGTCTGGAACGCGCGGCGTTTTTGCACGTGGCCGACATCTGGGAAGCGCGCCCGCACGACGGCCCGCAAAACGCGCAGGCGGCGCCGACGCCGATCGAAAAAATCCTCTTCGACGGCCAGGTGCTGACGGTGCAGGTCATCAAGGACCCCATCGGCACCAAGGGCGCGCGGCTGTCGACGCAAATCTCCATCGCCGGCCGCATGCTGGTCTACCTGCCGCAGGACTCGCACATCGGCATCTCGCAGAAGATCGAAAAGGAAGCCGAGCGCGAAGCGCTGCGCACGCGTTTGCAAAGCCTGCTGCCGGCCGACGAAAAAGGCGGCTACATCGTGCGCACGCAGGCCGAGGACGCGTCGGACTCCGACATCGGCGCCGACGTCGATTACCTGCGCAAGACCTGGGCCACCATCTGCCACGGCGCGCGCACCAAGCCGGCCACCACGCTGCTGCATCAGGATTTGAGTCTGGCGCAGCGCGTGCTGCGCGACTTCGTGCACGATGAAACGGCGACCATCCAGGTCGACTCGCGCGAAAACCACCTGGCCTTGTCGGCGTTCGCGCAGACCTACACGCCGAGCGTGCTGCCACGCTTGCAGCACTACACGGGCGAACGGCCGCTGTTCGATTTGTATGGCGTCGAGGAGGAGATCCTGCGCGCGCTGGGCCGCCGCGTCGACCTGAAATCGGGCGGCTACCTGATCGTCGACCAGACCGAGGCCATGACCACCATCGACGTCAACACCGGCGGCTTCGTCGGCGGGCGCAATTTCGCCGACACGATATTCAAAACCAATCTGGAGGCGGCGCATGCGATCGCGCGCCAGCTGCGGCTGCGCAACCTGGGCGGCATCATCATCCTCGACTTCATCGACATGGACAACGCCGAGCACCGCAACGCCGTGCTGCTGGAATTGAAAAAGACGCTGGCGCGCGACCGCACCAAGGTGTCGGTGTCGAACTTCTCGGCGCTGGGACTGGTGGAGATGACGCGCAAGCGCACGCGCGAATCGCTGGCGCATATCTTGTGCGAGCCGTGTCCTGCCTGCGCCGGCAAGGGCCAGGTCAAGACCTCGCGCACCATCTGCTACGAAATCCTGCGCGAGCTGCTGCGCGAGGCCAAGCAGTTCAACCCGCGCGAATTCCGCATCCTCGCGTCGCAGGAAGTGGTCGACATGTTCCTGGAGGAGGAGTCGCAGCACCTGGCGATGCTCGG
>Ga0209901_1000379_pt1 | contig 18279 bp, 10 predicted proteins | sample OrgsoiDNA_201058_FD_185806 | JGI IMG/M metagenome (GOLD analysis project Ga0209901, IMG submission 185806) | Permafrost soil microbial communities from the Arctic, to analyse light accelerated degradation of dissolved organic matter (DOM) -... | ecosystem: Environmental > Terrestrial > Soil >...
CGTTGCGAGCGCAACGGGCTGGTACACAGAATTTCTTGACGACCATAGAGCATTGGAACCACCTGATCCCATCCCGAACTCAGCAGTGAAACGATGCATCGCCGATGGTAGTGTGGGGTTTCCCCATGTGAGAGTAGGTCATCGTCAAGATTGAATTCCGAAACCCCTGTCTGCTAACGCAGTCAGGGGTTTTGTCGTTTTGGAGCAGGTAAAAAGCTTCAAACAACAAACGGAAAAAGTGGCAGAGATAAGCTAAGTCAGACGCTCTAGCACGCCGTTCGGCGGGAATCTGGCAAGAATTCCAGCCATTTCATACAAACCCCCTAAGATTTCTCCTTCTCGTGCCGAAAGACTAGTGAGACATGCGTGCACCAAAGTAGAGCGGCTTCAGAAAGCCGTCTGCGCTGTTACATGGAATGTTGCAATCCGGAACGCATCCCCACTTTTTCCATAAGAAGTCCCCTGAAATGAATCTTAAGTTCAGCCATAAAATCCTGCTGGCCGCTTCTGGCGTCGTAGTGCTGGCTTTCGCGTTGTTCACTTTGTACAACGACTATTTACAGCGAAATACGATCCGGGAAAATCTCGAGTCCTCCGTCCAGCAAGCTGGCGACTTGACCGCCAGCAGCGTGCAGAACTGGATGAGCGGCCGTGTGCTGGTGTTGGAAAACCTGGCACAGAACGTCGCCCACCAAGGTGCGAATGCCGATCTGCCAGGGTTGGTGGATCAACCTGCCCTCACCTCGAACTTCCAGTTCACCTATGTCGGCCAGGCGAATGGCGTATTCACCCAACGCCCTGACGCGAAGATGCCGGATGGCTACGATCCGCGTCAGCGTCCCTGGTACAAACAAGCCGTCACTGCCGACAAGACCATGTTGACCCCGCCTTACATGGCCGCGGTGGGTGGACTGGTAGTGACCATCGCCCTGCCGGTGAAAAAGAACGGCGAGTTGCTCGGCGTTGTTGGCGGCGACCTGAGCCTCGAAACCCTGGTGAAGATCATCAACTCGGTGGACTTCGGCGGTATCGGCCACGCGTTCCTGGTCAGTGCCGACGGTCAAGTGATCGTCAGCCCGGATAAAGATCAGGTGATGAAGAACCTTAAAGATATTTACCCGAACACCAACGTACGCATCGAGAAGGGCAACCAGGAAGTCACCCTGAACAAGCAAGACCGCATCCTCTCGTTCACCCCGGTGACGGGTTTGCCGAGTGCCGAGTGGTACATCGGTCTGTCGATCGACAAGGACAAGGCCTACGCGCCTTTGAGCCAATTCCGCACCTCGGCACTGATTGCGATGTTTATCGCCGTGAGCGCCATTGCAGTGCTGCTGAGCTTGCTGATCAACGTGCTGATGCGTCCACTGACCACCATGGGCCGCGCGATGAAAGACATCGCCCAAGGTGAAGGTGACCTGACCCGTCGTCTGGCCGTGGAAAGCAAAGACGAGTTCGGTGAGCTGGGTGGTGCGTTCAACCAGTTCGTAGAGCGGATTCACGCGTCGATTTCCGAAGTGTCTTCGGCGACCCGCCAGGTTCATGACCTGTCGCAACGGGTGATGGCGTCGTCCAACGCCTCGATCATCGGTTCCGACGAACAAAGCGCTCGTACCAACAGTGTGGCCGCCGCGATCAACGAACTCGGTGCCGCAACCCAGGAAATCGCCCGCAACGCGGCAGATGCTTCACAGCACGCCAGCGGCGCGAGCGAGCAGGCCGATGATGGTCGTCAGGTGGTGGAAAAAACCATTCTGGCCATGACCGAGCTGTCGCAGAAAATCAGCCTGTCCTGCACCCAGATCGAAACCCTGAATGCCAGCACCGACAACATCGGGCACATTCTGGATGTGATCAAAGGCATCTCCCAGCAAACCAACCTGCTGGCATTGAACGCAGCCATCGAAGCGGCCCGTGCCGGTGAAGCCGGTCGTGGTTTTGCGGTGGTGGCGGACGAAGTGCGCAACCTGGCACACCGTACCCAGGAATCGGCCGAGGAGATCCACAAGATGATCACCTCGCTGCAGATCGGTTCTCGCGAAGCGGTGACCACCATGAACGCCAGCCAGGTTTCCAGTGAAGAGAGCGTCGAAGTGGCGAATCAGGCCGGTCTGCGACTGGTCAGCGTGACCCAGCGCATCGGCGAAATCGACGGCATGAACCAGTCGGTAGCCGCGGCCACCGAAGAACAGACTGCGGTGGTGGAAACCCTCAACGTCGATGTTAACCAGATCAACCTGCTGAACCAGCAAAGTGTGGCCAACCTCAATGAAACGTTGAAGGATTGCGATGCCTTGTCGTTGCAGGCCAACCGCTTGAAGCAATTGGTCGACAGTTTCAAAATCTGATTCATCGATGTAAAGAAGCCCGCTGTGGAGTTTATCCACAGCGGGCTTTTTCATGCCTTACGCAAACAACTTCTGCACATTGTTCATCGCATCATCGGCAAATCCCTGAACGAAATCCTTGAACCCCGGCAGTGCCTCGGCACCACCTTGTGCAGGTTCGGCGATGATGGTCCAGGTCGCCCGAGACTTGCCCGCCCCCAGCGATTCGACGTTCATCGCCGCCCACAAACTGGCCACGCCCAAGGTGTTGTAGATCGTGGTCCAGGTCATGCTCAGCGCCTGGTCGTCCCGGGAGTTGAGTTGCTCGACCACCAGGTTGCCGTCCTTGAAGACTTTCTTGCGCAGGGACGACACGCCTTCACCGGTCATTTCGATGTGCGACAGCGCCGGGATGAATTGATCAAAGCCAGCAAAGTTACCGACTACCTCCCAGACTTTCAAAGCGTCCGCCGGCACATCCACCGAAGACGCCACATGGCAGCCGTGAGGATTTTTGATCAGGGTATCGGGTTGCAGAGTTGTCATGGTCTTGCTCCAGTTGGGTGGGTCAGATGAAATTGATTTCTTTGAGGTAGTCGCAGCCGCGACGCAGCAGCGCCGGGGATTTTTCCGGGTAGTGCGCGCCCATTTGTCGGACACCGGCCTGGGCGTTGTCGTGGCCGATCATCGAGATATCGCCGATGTCTTCCTCGAAGCCGTTTAGGTAGAACCCCAGTACGCCGAACAGCGCGTTGTCGCTGTCGACCCGGCCCAGTTGCTGTTGCCAGTCGGCGACGCTGACCATCGAAAACTGCCGGCCTGCTTCGCGAAACGAATCCACGTAGGCGTCCCAACTCAGTGGCTCGGGGTTGTGCAGGTTGAACACCGCGTGTTCCGGCTGATAACGGCTGGCGTGGAAGGCAATGAAACGGGCGAGGAAGTCCACCGGCATCAGGTCGAAGTTCAGCGTGAACTCCGGCACCTGGCCGAGCTGGATCGAGCCCTTGAGCATCAGCATCAAACGATTTTTGTGCGGCTGGCAGACGCCGGTGAGGCTGTTGAAACTGATGTTGCCGGGGCGATACAGATTGACCCGCACACCGCGTTCCCGTGCCCGCTCCAGGATCCGCTCGCCGACCCACTTGGACAGGTTGTAGCCGTTCTTGATGTAAATCGGCGGCGTCTGCGCGGCCGGTAATTCGAGCACTCGGCCATCGTCAGAAATCGTGCTGGACGCCGAGAGCGTCGAGACGAAGTTGAAGATCTTCTTGCTGCGCCCCTCACACAAACGCAGACACTCGAAAATCGGCTCGACGTTGTCCCGCGCCAGAGACTCGTAATCGAGCACGTGATTGACGTTGGCCGCGTTGTGCACCAACGCGCCGAACTCCCGGTCCAGTCGCTCGTAGACATCAACGGCAAGCCCCAAGGACGGACGCGTAATGTCCGCCGCGTAAACCCGCACCCGGCTCAAGTCCAGATGCTCCAGACGGTTCTCGCGTAACGCGTGGGCAAAGCGTTCCGCCGCCGATTGCCCGCCACCGTCGCGCACCAGGCAGGCGACCTCAGTGGCCCCCCACGCGAGCAACGCCTCGACGATGTGCACGCCGACAAAGCTGTTGGCGCCGGTGACGATCACCTTATGCACATCGCCCATACGACTGACCGGTAGCGGCTGCACATCCAGCTCGCGGAAAGCATCGGCCATGGCCTGTTCGCTCAACACTTCTTCGGTACCCGAACCGCGCACCAGCGTCGCCAGTTTCGCGATGGTCGGCAATTCGATGAATCGGTTGATCGAGATGCTGCGACCGAACTCCTCGCGCAAACGCAGCAACATTCGCGACAGCAGGATCGAGTGACCGCCGAGGTTGAAGAAACTTTCGTCGGTGGAAATATCGCTCGCCGGCAGCTCCAGCAACTCGGCCCAGATCTCCAGCAACAGCGCTTCATCGGCACTAGCGGGTAACCGGCGGGCGCTGTTTTCCAGCACGGTCACAGGCAGTGCCAGCAACGCCTTGCGATCAACCTTGCCGTTACTCGCGAACGGCATGCTCGCCAGTTCAGTCCAGGCGCCGGGTTGCATGTAGTCCGGCAGGAATTGCACGGCGTGGGCCTTCAGCGCTTCGCGCGCGGTGCCGGGTTGGTCTTCCTGAGGCTGGGCGAGGAAGGCCAGAATCCGTCGATGACTGTCGATGACTACCGCCACTTGCCGATATAGCTGGCTGTCCCGCAGGCAGCGCTCGATCTCTTCCGGCTCGACCCGGAAGCCGCGGATCTTCACCTGATTGTCCCGTCGCCCGCAGAGCTCGATGCCATCGCGGGTCCACTTCGCCATGTCGCCGGTGCGGTAGGCGCGCAGGCTTTCGCCGTTCGGCAAGCTCAGGTTCAGATAGCGCTCGGCGGTCTGCTGCGGGTTGTTCAGATAACCCAGGCACACACCAGGGCCGACGATGTACAACTCACCGACGCTCTGCTCGGCGACCGGTTGAAAGCCCTCATCGAGAATCAGCACCTGGCTGTTGGCAATCGGGCCGCCGAGGGTGCGGTTGTTGTCGCCGGGCCGCAGCTGTCGCGCGGTGATCAGCACCGTGGCTTCGGTCGGGCCGTAGAGGTTGTAGAGGTTGCCCTGTCGCGTGAGTTGCTCGATGACGTAGGGTTCGCAGACGTCGCCGCCGGTCATGACGTGATCCAGCACCTGCAACTGCTCCAGCGGCAGAATGCTCAGCAGCGCCGGGGGCAAGAAGGCGTGGCTCAGTTGTTGATGACGGATCAGCGCCACCAGTTGCAGCGGGTCACGACGTTGATCGTCATTGGGTACTACTAGCTCGGCGCCCTGCAGCAGGGTTGGGAAAATATCGATCAGTGACGAGTCAAAACTCAGCGATGAAAACTGCAAGACCCGACTCTGCTCGGTCAGTTGCACATAGTCGGCGTACCACGCGGTGAAGTGCGCGAGGTTGGCCTGGCTGAGCAGCACGCCTTTCGGGTGCCCGGTGGTGCCCGAGGTGTAGAGCGCCATGCACGGCGCATCGAGAGCCGGTCGCTGACGCATCAATGGTTGATCAAGATTGACGTCATTGAGGTCGATGCGGCTGATGTCCAGCGCTGGCATCTCGGCGGCGAGCGGATGCTCACCATCGTGGAGCAACAACACCGCCCCGGCGTTCTGCAGAATGTACTGCTGACGTTGCAGCGGATGGCTCGGCTCCAGCGGCAAGTACACCGCGCCACTGCCGAGAATCGCCAGAATCCCTGCATACAACGCGCTGCATTTCGGCAGACAGATGCCCACCACCAACGAGCCCTGATGTTGATCGAGCAGCGGCTGTAAACGCTGCTGGATAGCGCGGCTGTGGGCATGCAATTGACGGTAACTGAGCGACATGCCGGCGATGTTCAGCGCAGGTCGTTCGGCGCATTCGATAAAGCGCTGCTCAAGCCGCTCGATCATCGGGATCCGGCCCAGTCGCAGCAGTTCGGGTTGAGCGGTGAGGTTGAGCTGATGGACGAAGGCCAGTTGCTCTAGATACAGCAGATTTTCCACGCGCTCGAAGTGCGCTGGTGCTGTCGGCTCGGTGCACCGAAAATACTCGGTATCCCGTGAGAAGCGACTAACCAGCAGTGCCACATGGTCCACCAATTCTGCCACCGCTCGCAGGCGTAATGCCTGGCCATTGCCGCTAGGTTCTTCGGCAATCGGCACACGAGTAAACAGCGCCGAATCATATGAGCACAGCAAGTCCAGGGTTGGCAGTCCGGTGGACTCAGGCAAACCGAGACCCAGCTGTAGCGTCAGTCGCGGCACATCGCCGAGGTCGCTAAAGACCAGGCTGTCATCGTCGATCAGTAGGTCGACGTTGCCCAACGTTCGCTCACCAAAAGCGGCGGTGCGCACCAGTGAATGTCCATGTTGTTCGAGCTCTAGCGCCAGGTCGGTCAAGGCCTGGCTTTGTCCAATGAGCACAATGTCGAGACGTCTCATGATGTTCTCCTCGTTAAACCAGGTAGTCGCTCAGGGCTGCTTGAACGCATGGCGAATCAAGCAGCGAACTGCTGCGGAAAAACCGCACGATGTTGGCGACCAGCGGGTGATGGCGATTGATCGGGAAGGCCAGCCCCGACACTTCGCTCTTGAGTGCCCGGCGCGCGGCGTCGCTGATCTGCAAGGACTCGATCAACCGGAAGTCGAAGGACTTCTGAATATCGTTGGTCAGGTAGTGGCCGATGAACACCGGCAGGATCTGCGCGATACACTGACGGTCGGCTTCGCTCGCGGTGTGCCAGTAGATGCGCACCAGTCGTGCCCAGAAACTTGAGTGGCGGCCCTCGTCCAGCAAGTGGTCGGCCATAAGCCCCTTGATCGACTGCTTGACCGTGTCGTCCTTGGCGAATGCCGCCACATCGCCGGTCACGGTGTTTTCGGCGATGGCCACGCAGATTAATTCCACGGCGCTGCGCAGGTGTTCCGGAGCGAGTGCCACGGCCGCTGGTATCGCTCGGCTCAGCTCGATTTCATCCGGCAGTTCAATCGGCGTGATACCGGTCATGGCAACGGTCTGCTGCATGAAATCCATCGCCACCAAGGCGTGGTAATCCTCGTCCACCACCACGGTCATGGCGTCGTAGCGGCAAGCGAACGGGAAAGCCACGGCGAAACGATTTTTGGCGATGCTACGGGCGGTCTTGTCGACGATCTCGGTTTCGAAAATCACCACGTCGTTGATGAACTTGTAGAGCGTCTGCACCAGGGCGAAGTCCCGTTGTTCGGGGCACTCGCGCAGGAAGGTTTCGCTCAGCACCAATGGCTGGCGACTCAACGGATAGATCAGCTTGTCGTCGTTCTCCAGCACACGCCGGGGGCGGGTGCGGATGGTCGCGCGGCTTTCCCAGGCGTCGGCGAAGGATTGGTAGTCAGCGGCGTTCATGCGCTCACCTCGCCGACGGTTTCGCTCATGCTGACGCGCAAGCCATCCCACAAGGCAATGCGGCTTTCCACAGCGGCGATGGCGCTGGCGTAAACGTCTTCCTGACGTTGCGGGTCGCCATCGACCAACCGGGCGAGGAGCTTTTCGGCGGCCGGGCCGTGGTCTTCGGAGTCGACTTCGATGTGGCGTTCCAGGTAGTAACGGAAGGTCGGTGCCTGGTCGAGACCAATGCCCCAATCGTCGAGAATCCGCTGGAACATCTGCGGGATCACGCTTTCCCGGCCATGCAGAAACACCGCTGCCACGCTATGACCCGGCGCATGCAGCGCGGTGTGCAAGGTGTTGCGCACGAACTGTGCGGCAGCCGGATCGACGTTCACACTTTGCAGCGCCACGTCATAACTCACGCCTTCTTTTTGCAACGCCACGAAGCGCTCCACCGCTGCGGTGCTTGCACCGACTTCGCGCATCGCATCCAGGTACAACTCGAAATGGCTGTAGTGACCATTGGCGGGACGATCGTCGGACTCTTCACCCAGCACAATTTCGTTTATCAACCGCGCCGCTTGTGGGTCTCGCGGTGGCAGCCAGGGCAGTTGCACGCAGGTCAGTTCCTGCTGCAGGCGCTTGGTCAGCGACATGAAGTCCCAAACGGCAAAGACATGGGTTTCCATGAAGCGCTGCAAGATTGACAACGAATGTATTTCGCCAAAGATCGGGTGAGCGCTAAGTTCGGCTTTCTTTTGATTGAGACGGTCTTTAGTCGGTTTCATGGGCGAGCCTATAAGTTGTTGGAATACCGTGGGTTGTAACGAATCAATAAGCGATGGTTAGTTAATGTTTTATAGGGGCGAGCGCAGGCCTCAATCGAATTGATGTGTAGGAGTGGTGGAACAGTTCCAGGTAGAGCGCCGCGGGCACCGTGCCTGAGCATTGCTTGCTCGGATCCGGTAGCGGCGGAGAAAAACTAATACATCAATAAAGTTCCCGGCAAGTTATTTTTATTTTATTTGAAAGTTCAACTTTCGCGGGCGCGACAAGTTCCAATAAAACTTTTTATTTGAGTTTTATAGGGGTGAAGTTGCTCCTTCCGGCTTATATAAGTCAGAATCGAATAAGAGAGTGAATACCTCACTCAAAGCAACTTTATAACTGAGTTCGTTGGTTTGATCTGAGGGGGGAAGTTGGCCGGGAATACACCATCTACTTCCTTTCCCGTGGCAAGACTCCTTCCGTAGGTTCTTGGTGCGGCGACTGCCCCGCAGGTGCGGTGCGCCGTCCGTCATTATTGGGTTGGCAGACCCAAGAGTGAGCGTAAACGACGGCCGCCGCTATCGTTGGTGCGTCATTCTTGGGGTGCAATTATCGGGCTCGGGAGGGCATTACACGGCAGGGCCAAGAACGGCAGGAGCGGCATCGCAATACCGGCCCGGGAAGAGCAAAAGGGGATTTGTAAGAAGATTATTCGCCGAGTAGCCCAGGACGGGAGTCAGCCAAATGTTGCAGCCGCGCGGCGAACACATTCAGTGTGCTCGCTCACGTGGGTGGTTGCGGTTTACTTCGAGGTTTTCCTGCTCTGGGCGGCAGTGCTATTGAGGTAGCGCGTGATGACCTCGACGCCTCGGTTGAGGTGATGTTCGAGCAGTTTGACCGAGCGTTCGATGTCCCGCTCTTCGGCGGCTCGCAGCAGCTCCCGGTGATCTTCCTGGGACAATTTGCCCAGGCCCATCGCCTCGAGGTTGAAACGCAGGAAGCGTTCTTCTTCGTTCAACCCGTCTTCGACCAGTCGTAACAGCCGACGATTTGGCGCCTTGCTGTACAGCGCCATGTGGAACAGGCGGTTGAGCCGGCCAATCTCGGTGTAGTTGTGCTCGGTTTCCAGTTCGTCGATGTAGCGGGCAGCCAGTTCGAAATCTGCAGCTTCGAGCAAAGGGATTGAACGACGCAGTGCTTCGGCTTCCAGCAGGATCCGCAATTCATAGGTTTCTGTGGCATCGCCTTGAACCAGCGCTGCGACCACGGCGCCTTTATGAGCGACTACATTGAGCAACGCTTGCGCTTCGAGTTGGCGCAAGGCTTCGCGCACCGGCATGCGGCTGACGCCGAACAAGTCGGCCAAATCTTGCTGACGCAGGGCCGTGCCGCAGGGAATGCGACCGTCGAGGATGGCTGAGCGCAGGGTTTCTTCGATCACCGAGCGTGCCAGGTGAGCGGGAATCGGCCCGTTGACCTTGATGCTGTTCAGAGGATTGGGCTTCTGTGTCACGACAACGCACCCTGATTGACTGAAGTTGGTTTTGGATCCAAATGGACACTAGTGACTGCTGTACAGGTTGTCAAACCGTGTAGAGGATTGTCTCAAGGCTCGGCCTCGTGCGGACGAATTTTTTCATGACGCCCACCATTCAAAGTTTAGCGCGTCGTGAGTGATTGCACCGTGCCATTGTCTTTTGTCGGGCTAACCTTCACCATCAACCGATTCCCTCCTGCCTACCCTGGATGCCTCGCATTGGCGGTACGTTTCGCGATCCCTCGGATGTTGCGCTGGTTGTGCTGCGCGCTGCTGCTGGCCGGCGTCATGCTGGGCGGGTTGCATGCCGATTGGGATTTTTCCCTGATCAGCCGTCGTGCCCAGGCGTTGTATGGGCCTTTGGGCGAGGGGCAGCAACGCATCGATGCCTGGCAGCATTTGTTGGCTACCCAGAAACAGGTCGGCGAGCTGGAACAGCTCAAAGTGGTCAATCTGTTCTTCAACAAGCAAATGCGCTACGAAGAAGACATCGACCTGTGGCATCAGGAAGATTATTGGGCAACCCCCATCGAAGCCTTGTGGAAGGGCGCCGGCGACTGCGAAGACTACGCCATCGCCAAGTACTTCAGCCTGCGCCATCTCGGTGTTTCCAGTGACAAGCTGCGCATCACCTACGTCAAGGCATTGCGCCTGAACCGGGCGCACATGGTGTTGACCTACTATTCGACGCCTGAGGCCATGCCGCTGGTGCTCGACAGTCTGATCAACGAGATCAAGCCGGCCAGCCAGCGAACCGATTTGCTGCCGGTCTACTCTTTCAATGCCGAAGGCTTGTACCTGCCTGGCGCCAAGGGCAACAAGAAAGTCGGTGACACCAAGCGCCTGTCCCGTTGGCAGGATGTGTTGAAGAAAATGCAGGCCGAAGGATTTCCGGTCGAGACGACTAACTAGGAGCACGCGCTTAGATGTCTTTGTTCAAACAGCTGTTGATCGCTATCTGTCTGTTCCTTGTGGTCGCCTTCACCGGCAGCTTCATGGTCAGCCTGGAGAGCTCGCGCACCCAGTACGTCAATCAGTTGCGTTCCCACGCCCAGGACGCGGCCACGGCGCTGGCGCTGTCCCTGACACCGAACATCGACGACCCGGCGATGGTCGAGTTGCTGGTCAGTTCGATCTTCGACAGCGGCTACTACGCGAGCATCCGTGTGGTTGACCTCAAGACTGATAAAACCATCGTCGAGCGCAGCGGTATTCCGGCGGTGAACAACGTGCCGGACTGGTTCATCAAATTGATCGGCCTCGAAGCCGCGGGTGGTGATGCGCTGGTCAGCCGTGGCTGGGAGCAGGCGGCGCGAGTCGAGGTGGTCAGCCATCCGATGTTTGCCCTGGCCAAGCTTTGGCAGAGCGCGCTGGGTAGCCTGGGCTGGTTGCTGATCTGTGGCGCGGTGAGTGCGGTGTTGGGTGCGCTGTTGTTGCGCCGGCAATTGAAACCGCTGGACTACATGGTCAAGCAATCCCACGCCATCGCCCGTCGCGAATTCCTCAGCCTGCCGGAGCTGCCGCGCACACCGGAATTGCGCCGGGTGGTGCAAGCGATGAACCAGATGGTCGAGAAGCTCAAGGCGCTGTTCCAGGAACAGGCCGAGCGCAGTGAAAAACTGCGCATCGAGTCCTATCAGGACAACCTCACGGGCCTGGCCAACCGACGCTATTTCGAAATGCAATTGAACGCCCGGGTGAGCAACCCGGAGCAGGCCAGTTCCGGTTATCTGCTGTTGTTGCGGGTCAAGGATCTGGCCGGTTTGAACCAGCGTCTGGGTGGTCAGCGCACCGATGATTTGTTGAAAGCAGTGGGCGAGCAGTTGTCCCGCGAGTGTGCCAAGTACCCGGAAACCCAGAACCTCGTCACCCGGATTCGCGGTGGTGAATTCGCCGTGCTGGCGCCGGGACTGGTGCGTGAAGAAGCGCTGCAACTGGCGCAGAACCTCGACAGCGCATTGGCCAGTTTGCATGCGACCGGTGCGACCGACGTGGCTTCCGTGGCGTCTATCGGGTTGGCGCCATTTGTTCATGGCGACTCGCCGCAAGCGGTGCTCGGGCTGGCGGATCAGGCGCTGGCGCAGGCCGAAGGTCAGGGCGAACAGAGCTGGGCGTGTCTGGATCACAGTGCTTCGGCCAGTGTCGGCGATGACCATCATGCGTGGCACAAACTGCTGGATAGGGCGTTGAATCAGCAGCGGTTTGAGTTGTACTTCCAGCCGGTCGTAGCCAGTCAGGACACCGCGCTGGTGCTGCATTACAAAGTGCTGTCGCGATTGATCGATGATCAGGGCCAGACCATTCCCGCTGGGCGTTTCCTGCCGTGGCTGGAGCGCTTTGGCTGGACGGCACGACTGGATCGGCTGATGTTGGAATTGGTGCTTGGGCAAATGGCCGGGCATGAAGAGTCGCTGGCGCTGAACCTGTCTTCGGCGACGCTGGCGGACCCGCAGGCGCTGAATAAAATTTTTGAAATCCTGCGCCAGCATTCAGATCAGGGTGAGCGGCTGACCCTGGAGATTGGTGAGGAGCAATTGCCGGAGCAAGCGGTGCTGGAACAGTTGACCCGACGCCTGCGCGAGCTTGGGTTCTCCCTGAGCCTGCAGCGCTTTGGTGGACGGTTCAGCATGATCGGTAACCTGGCGCGACTGGGCTTGGCGTATTTGAAGATTGATGGCAGCTACATTCGGGCGATTGATCTGGAAAGTGACAAGCGTTTGTTCATCGAGGCGATTCAGCGAGCAGCGCACAGCATCGATCTGCCGTTGATTGCCGAGCGGGTCGAGACTGAAGGCGAGTTGTCGGTGATTCGCGAGATGGGGTTGTATGGGGTTCAGGGGCAGTTGTTTGGTGAGCCTAAGCCCTGGAAGTAAGGCTTTATAGTTGAGTCGTCAATGAGGCCGTCTTCGCGAGCAAGCCCGCTCCCACATTAGAGCTCAGTCGTTCACACATTATGTGTTCACTGAAGATCAACTGTGGGAGCGGGCTTGCTCGCGAAGGCGTCAGCACAGGCGCCGGAGTATTCGGCTGACGCCACAAGGTCCTAGGAGATTTCCTTCAAGTTGTAGCGGTGTTGGTGAACTTGTTTCGTCCAAAAGCCAAGGCTAGTCTGGCTTTGTCACTGAAAAATCGGTGACACGGACGTGCAAGTCCGGGTAAAAGACGACGCGCAACGCCATGGTTACTTGGCGAGCAAACTGATGCTCGTAGTTTCTGTTATGGCGGCTGTGCGTGGGAGATCTTTCTTTCGGGAACTATCTGCCGGGGTCCGTCTGCCCGGTCTTGCACACTCGCGCACAGCTGCCACCCTATTCGCGTGCAAGCGAACGGTAGTAGCTCCCAATACACAGATGGAGATACAACATGTTCAAGGTAACGCCGAATCCCCCGGAGCCCCGCAAAGGCAAGCTCTTCACCGTCTCCCCCGACGTCGACATTGAAGCCCTGTTGGCCAACGCCTCCGAAGACTCTTTATCCATCAGCGCCATCGCCGCCGACCTCGCAGACGATGTCGATGGCTCACGCCGTTGCGTCGCGTTGGCGCTTAGCCGAATGGCCGATGGGGTTCATTTGTTGGTAGAGCGGGCGCTGGATCACCTTGAATCGCCGCCGATTCAGACTCAGCCCCAGGCTTAGCGCTCACTTAGCATTGTTGGGCGGCGAAAAAAAAGATCGCAGCCTTCGGCAGCTCCTACAGGTACACATTCCCCTGTAGGAGCTGCCGAAGGCTGCGATCTTTTGCTTTTACCGGAGGCTTAGATCAACCCCGTCTCATCATCATCGATCAAATGGCTCAACCCGCCCAGCGCTTCCCGGGCCTGGGTCCGGTCCATCAGTTTGGCTTGTGCGGCGGCCGGCAGGTCGGTGACGCGGATCACGCCTTTGCTGGTCAGCACCTGAATCAAGTCGTCGAGTACCCGGATCATTTCCAGGTCGCTCTGCTTAAGCTGTTTGAGGCTGGTTTCCATCACTTCGTTGGCGTACCAGGCCTGAATTTCGTGATGATCAGCCGGCAGTGTTTCCGTGGCCTCGGCGTAGGCCGCGGCTTCCACGCGCACCAATTGACCTTGCGCATCGCGTTGCACGTAAAACATTGAGCATCCCTCAGAAATGGACCGGCGTCATGCTGTCAGCAGCATAGCCAACGCAGGCGAGTATGCGGTGCGGCGACGCAATCGTCACCGGTGAGATGGGCGCAAACGTGACGGCCGCCCCAGAAGGGCGGCCGTTTTACGTTGGATCAGGTGTTGTTGTGGTCGACTTTGATGGTTGGGTCACTGCCGGCAATCAACGAGTGAATGTTGGCGGTGGACCAGTTGTTGCCTTCCAGTTTGATCGTCACGTCCGGGGCCGCCGCCACAGCGTCTGTGGAGTTGAGCTTGCCCGCCGAGCTGACTTGCAGCGACGACACACCATCAACGGTGGTGATCTTCAGGAAGTTGTCGATGGTGCTACCGGTCTCGCCCTGCAGCAAATCACGCAGGTCGATGCGGTCGCCTTCGCCTGCATTGAAGTCCTTGATCACGTCGTTGCCGGTGTCGCCGGCCTTCCAGACGAAGGTGTCGGCACCCGCGCCGCCAATCAGGGTGTCGTTGCCCGGACCGCCGATCAGCGTGTCGTTACCGGTGCCGCCGAGCAGGATGTCATTGCCCTTGCCGCCATCGAGGACGTCGTCGCCACCCTGGCCGAAGAGAATGTCATTGCCTGCGCCGCCGAGCAGCGTGTCGTTGCCGTCATGGGCGCCGGACACGTCGAACGCGGTGTAGTGCTCGGTGATGAACTGGTGCACGTTGCTGGTGGTGACTTTGCTGACGTCCACGCCGGTTTGCTGGGCGACGAACGCCTGCATGGCCTGGTAGCCCTCGCCGGCGATGCCGGTGAAGCTCACCAGGTCGCCGAACAGGATGTCATTGCCGTCACCGCCGCTGACCGTGTCGGAACCTGGCAGCGTCGCTTCGGTGTGACCGATGATCGAGTTGGCCAGGTCTTTCGGGTCGATGTTGGTTTGCGGGTTATTGTCCGAGTCGTATGGTTTCAGGTCGCTGAGGCCCACACCGCTGTTGATGCCGATGGCGTCGACATGCGACAGACCGTTCAGTATCGCGAAGCTGCTGTTGGCGTTGTCGACGGTGGTCTGGCTGGTACTGTTGCCGCTGCCCGCCAGGTTCGACAACTCGTAGGTGCCGTCGCCCTGAGCGTGAACGGTGCCCAGGTTGGAGGTGCTCCAGCCCCATTTCGACGTGTACGTCTGCAACTGCGCCGCACCGTTGCTGCTGATGGTGAAGTAGTGCGTGCTGTCGATGTACGTGCTGAAGGTGTCGCCGGTCTTGTAGTTGCTGGTTTTCACCACATCGTCGAGCTTCACGCTGCCGTACAGCGTCGGGTTGGTCTGCTCGCCGCTCTGGTAGTAGGTCGGCTGGCCGTCAGTGATGAAGTACGTGAGGTTCTTCGCCCCAGTGTTAGCCACGGCATCAGCGCTCTGGAACCAGTTGGCCGTGGTTTTGAACACGTCCTCGTAGTTGGTACCGCCGCCGGACGACATCGAGTCCAGGACTGTCTTGAGGGTAGCCAGCGCATTCGGATCGTTCAGGTTGACCGACACCGACTTGTTGACCTGGGTATCGAAGTCTGCGAGGAAGATGTTCACGGTGCCCGAGTTGCCGCCCATGCTCTGCTTCAGGGTGTTGAACACCGACGTCAGCGAGTCCTTGGCCGCGCTGATCGACGCCGCGCTCATGCTGCCCGAACTGTCGACCATGAAGGCGATGTTGTAGTTGGTGCCCGGCACCACGGTCAGGCCGCCGATGTCGGCGATCATGATGTCGTTGCCGTCGGTGCCGGTGATGGTGTCACTGGCTGCCGTGGCGGTGATCGCGTTGTACGTCGCCGGGTAAACGGTAACCGGGATCTGCGCCGTGGTGATGGCAGAACCGCCCAGCGCCTCGGTGGAAGTCGAGGTAACGGTCAGGTTGAACTGGCCGTTGAAGTAGGTCGGCGGGGTGACGGTCAGCGTGCCGAGGTTCCAGCCGGTGACGTTGGCTTCGCCGGCGGTCGCAGTGGCGGTGAAGGTGTGACCGGCGCCATCGGTAAGGACCGAGCCTGCCGGGATACCGCTGATTTTCACGCTCAGGCTTTCGGAGCCGTCGGTGTCGGTCAGTGCAGTATTGATCGCGGACAGGTGAACGTTGGTGCCTTCGAAGCCTTCGTTGAGTTTGTAGCCGTCGTAGTAGCCTTCGCCATTGGTGCCGTGCAGGTCGGAAACCGTCACGCCAGCCGCCGCCAGATCCGCCACGCCGGTGTACAGCGGCACGCCGGCACTGCTCAGGTCGATGGCGGTGCCGCCATTGACCGACAGGTTGACGTCATAGCTGCCCGGGCCGTTCTGGTTGTGGTGGTAGATGTCCAGGGTGTAGTAGCCGCTGGTGGTCGGGGTGAACGAGCCGCTCAACTGACCGCCAGCGCCCCACGTGGTGGCCGCGACGTTTTTGCCGCCGACGGTCACCAACAGGCTGTCATCGCCGGTACCGGTGAAGGTGTAGGTTTTGCCGGCTTCGAGGTAGATCAGGCCGAAGGTTTTCGACGCCGTACCGGCGGCCACGCTGCCGTCGGACTGCACGTTAGTGACGTTGCCGATGGTGTTTGGCGTACCGGCGGCATCGATGACCGATTTGAGCGTGGCGGTCGGTGCGCCGCTGCCATCGGTACCGAGGCCCGACAGGCCGGTCCAGACTTCCTTGACCAGTCCGGTGGATTTGACGCTGTTGTCCGCAACGTTCAGGGACGGTGCATCGGCGACCGGGGTGATGTCGATTTTCACCGTGCCGGTGTTGCCCAGCAGTTGGCCGTCAGTTGGCTGGAACTTGATCTGCGCGTAGTCCGCCTGATTGTTGCCCAGGCCAGTGCCACCGTAGCCGTTAGTGCCGGATTCATTGGCATCCGGGGTGAAGCGCAGCTTGCCAGCGTCGATGTCAGCTTTGGTGACGGTCTGGTTGACGGTGACGTCGGTCCAGGTCGAGCCGTTCAGGTACTGCAACTTGCCGTCGCCCGGCAGGCCGGTGATTTTCACACCCAGGCTCGCGGCCGGACTGTCGACATCGCTGACGCCGAAGGTCGACCAGCCGAGGATCAGCGGGGTGTCTTCGGTGCCGGTGACGTTAACCGGTGCAGCCGTTGGCGCGTCGTTCACGGCCACCACGTTGACGGTGGTGGTCGCGACATTCGAGTAATTGCCGCCATCGGTCACGGTCACGGTGATGATCCGTGGCACGGTGCTTGGGTCGTGGCTGCTGTTAGTGAAGCTGATGTTCTTGATCTGCTGCATGTAATCAGCGAGCGTCGCGTTGCCCGACAGGGTCAGCGTGACAGTGCCATTGGTGCTGTTGGCATTGATGGTGATGCCGTTGACGCTGTTGCCCAGGTTCAGCGCATCGCCGTCCTGACGGTTGGTCAGCACGATGGTGGCGCCGGTCAGCATGGTGCTGTCCGGGTCGGTGATTTTCAGGTCGGTGTCGGCAATCGACACACCCTGGCCAGTGGTGCCTTCGGTGAACGTCGCCTTGTAATCGGCACCGGTGGCGCCGCTGGAGTTGTTGGCATCGAGGTCGATGACCGGCGGCGCATCGTTGTCGATGATCGTCGTGCTGACGCTGCCGTTGGTGGCGCTGACTGCCAGGCTCTCGAAGTTGCCGCCCGTAGCCGAGTCGATCTTGACCACGAAATTTTCAGTGTTTTCGGTGATCTTGTCGTCAAGGGTCGCCACGTTGAAGGTGGCGGTGCTGGCACCGGCCGGGATTTTCACGGTGTACACGCCGGTGAAGTCTGAACCGTCGGTGGCAGTGCCGCTGTAGACGATTTTCAGCGTCACGTCGGTTTGCGCCGGGTGCGTCAGGTTGACGGTGTAGCTGGCGGTCTGGCCTTCAGTCACCGAGGTGCTGCCGGTGATGCTGACTTCGGTTTTATCGATGGTATCGGTGACGTTGGTCACGGCAGGCGTGTTGCTGGTGGCCAGGTTCTCGAAGTTACCACCGGTGGCATTGGTGATCGAGGTGCTGACCTTGCCGGCGTCGATGTAAACGTCATCGGCCGGAGCCGCGACGGTCACGGTGCCCGTGGTTTTACCGGCATCGATGGTGATCACCGAGCCGTTCGACAAGGTCACGGTTACCGGGGTGCCAGCCGCATTGGTCAGGGTTGCGGTGTAGGTGATCTGGCCACCTTCAGCGACGGTGTTGGTTGCGGTCAACGACAGGTTAGTGGTGTCGATGGTGTCGGTCACAGTGGTGCTGACCGGGGTTTTGTCGGCCACCAGGTTTTCGTAGTTGCCGCCGCTGACGTTGCTGATCGAGTTGGTCAATGGCGCGTGACCGTTGAGCGCGTCGTTCGGTGCAATCGCGGTGACGGTCCCGCTGGTTTTGCCGATGTCGATGGTGATGTTTTGGCCGTTGGCCAAGGTCACGATGACCGCGCTGCCAGTCACTGGTTGGCCGACGGTGGCGGTGTAAGTGACGGTGCCACCTTCAGCTGCGGATGGATCAGCCTTCAGGGTGACGGTCGAGGTGTCGATGGTGTCGGTGACGTTGGTCACGGCCGCAGCCGGATTGGTCGCCAGGTTCTCGAAGTTGCCACCGGTTGCTTTGGTGATCGTTGCCTGCACGGTGCCGGCGTCTTTGTACACGTCATCGGCTGGCGCTGGGACGGTCACGGTGCCGGTGGTTTTACCGGCGTCGATGGTGAT
>Ga0209901_1000382_pt1 | contig 18131 bp, 15 predicted proteins | sample OrgsoiDNA_201058_FD_185806 | JGI IMG/M metagenome (GOLD analysis project Ga0209901, IMG submission 185806) | Permafrost soil microbial communities from the Arctic, to analyse light accelerated degradation of dissolved organic matter (DOM) -... | ecosystem: Environmental > Terrestrial > Soil >...
CGGCCAGCGTGGCGCGCAAGGCTGCGACGTTGCGCTCGGCCATCAGCACACCGCTGTCATAGGCCGCCAGCGCCAACATGCTGAAGTTGGCCAGCTGGGCTTCCAGGTAAGCCTGGCCGGCCTGCGACCATTGTTGCGCAATGGTAAACATGGTGTCTCCGTGCAAAGAGTGAGGTGAACGCTTGCGCCAGATCATGACGCGCGGCGGCGAATGCCCATCCTAAGTTCCCGCTCCGCTGCCGGCATTGATCTACATCAAAGCCTACACCGGCATTCTGAAGAAACAATGTCAATTTGTCACGACAATAATTTGATGCCGTCGAGGCTGGCGGCGCACTGTTCGCGTATCACATGGACGAAGTCGCGCACATAGGCTTTTTGCCCGAGCGGCTCGGGCACCGACACCACCAGTTCGCTCCACAGGCCGTGCTCGCCGACCGGCTTGGCGATCACATAGTCGTAGTCGACATAGTTTTTGATGGCCCAGTTGGGCAGCGCGGCGACGCCGCGGCGGCTGGCCACCAGTTGCAGTATGGCCACCGTCAGCTCGGCCGTGCGGCGCTCGAAGACGATGCCGGCCGGGCGCAGCACTTCGCGGATCAGGTCGACGCGCGCTTCCGCCACCGGGTAGGTGATCAGCGTTTCGCCGTCGAAATCGGCGGCGGCCAGCCGGCGCAGGCCTTGCAGCTTGTGCTTTTGCGCCATCACGACCAGGGTTTCAAAGCGGAACAAGGGAAAGTTGACGAACTCCGGCGAGCACGAGGAGCCGATGACGAGGTCGGCACCGCCGCTGCGCAACAGGTCGGCCGGCTCGCTGTGGAAGCCCGACACGAGGTCGATTTCCACCGCCGGCCAGCGGCGCCGGAACTCGTCCATCACCGGCATCAGCCAGTCGAAACAGGTGTGGCATTCGAGCGCCACGCGCAGCTGGCCCTGGTCGCCCTGCGACAGCCGCGCCACCTCGCGCTCGGCCAGCTCGATTTCCGGCAACAGCGTGTCGGCCAGCCGCAGCAGCCGCGCGCCGGTGGCGGTGAAGCCGATGGGCACCGACTTGCGCTCGAACAGCGGGCCGCCGTAACGGTCTTCCAGCAATTTGATCTGGTGCGACAGCGCCGACTGGGTCAGGTTCAGCAGCTGCGCGGCGCGCACCAGGCTGCCGGCCGAGCGCAGCGCGCTCAAAGTGCGGAGGTGGCGAATTTCCAGCATGTCAGCGATGAAGATGGTTCATGTGTAGCCGCGAAATCTTTCGTTTTATTGATAAATGGCTCAGCCGGACACTGTAGCGCAGCAATGTGAAATGCGCATGACACGCCGCGCATGCGAAGCTCCCATTTCCGCGCCAACCACAGTAAAATGCACGGGCCTGCGCGTGCGCGACGTGATCGCGGCGGTGACACCGGGCGGCAAATCGGGCGCCTCCGCCTTTACCTGACCCATACTCTTTCGCCCATGTCCAAAAGCCAGTTCCACAAGCCGATCGAAATCAAGATTTCCACCGTCGTCGCCGTCTCGGCCATCCTGTCCACCTCGGACACGCTGGCGCTCGACGCGGCCCTGCATGAAATGACCGGCGGCAGCGCCGACTTTTTCGACGATGACCTGGCCGTCATCGACGTCGGCGCCCTGCCGGCCGACTGCGCGCCGGTCAACTGGGCTAAGCTGATCGCGCTGCTGAAAAAATACCGGCTCAACCCGGTCGCCGTGCGCAACGCCGCGCCGGACATGGCCGCCGCCATCGGCGCCCACTGCCTGAGCCTGGAAACCCCGCTCAAGCCGCGCGAGGAGGCCGAGGCGGCCGCCGCGCCGGCCGCCCCGGCGCCGGCCATCGTGGTGGTTCCGGCCGCCGCGCCGCCGCAGTCTCAGCCTGCCCCGCCGGCCGCCGCCGGCGTGATGATCATCGACACCCCGGTGCGCGCCGGCCAGCGCATCTACGCGCGCGGCTGCGACCTGGTCATCACGGCGGTCGTCAACAACGGCGCCGAAATCATCGCCGACGGCAGCATCCACGTCTACAGCACCCTCAACGGCCGCGCGCTGGCCGGCGCCTCCGGCAACGCCGAGGCGCGCATCTTCGCGCTGGCGATGGCGCCGGAACTGGTGTCGATCGCCGGCGTCTACCGCACCTTCGAGGACGGCTTCCCGCCCGAGTTTGCACGCCAACCCGCGCAAATTCGCTTGGTCGGCGACCGAATCGATATACTATCTGTCAATTCCGCATCCCGCGCTTGATGTCTACGCCAGGTCGGCCCGCGCGCGCGATGGCCGACCTCCATTGAAAAGGATTATTTGTGGCAAGAATTATTGTTGTAACGTCCGGCAAGGGCGGCGTCGGCAAGACGACTTCCAGCGCCAGCTTCTCGACCGGCCTGGCCATGCGCGGCCACAAGACCGCCGTCATCGACTTCGACGTCGGCCTGCGCAACCTGGACTTGATCATGGGCTGCGAACGGCGCGTGGTCTACGACCTGATCAACGTGATCAACAAGGAAGCCTCGCTGACCCAGGCGCTGATCAAGGACAAGCACTGCGACAACCTGTTCATCCTGCCGGCGTCGCAGACGCGCGACAAGGACGCGCTGTCGGAAGACGGCGTCGAAGTGGTGCTGCACGAGCTGATCAACATGGGCTTCGAATACATCATCTGCGATTCGCCGGCCGGCATCGAGCACGGCGCGCTGATGGCGCTGACCTTCGCCGACGAGGCCATCATCGTCACCAACCCGGAAGTGTCGTCGGTGCGCGATTCGGACCGCATCCTCGGCATCATCCAGGCCAAGTCGCGCCGCGCCCAGACCGGCGGCGAGCCGGTCAAGGAACACCTGCTGATCACGCGCTATTCGCCGAAGCGGGTCGAGGCCGACGAGATGCTGTCCTACCAGGACGTGCAGGAAATCCTGCGCATCCCGCTGATCGGCATCATTCCGGAATCGGAATCGGTGCTGCACGCGTCCAACCAGGGCAACCCGGCGATCCATTTCAAGGGCACCGATGTGGCCGAGGCGTATGAGGATGTGGTATCGCGCTTCCTCGGCCAGGAATTGCCGCTGCGCTTCACCACGTATGAAAAGCCTGGCTTACTGCAGCGTATTTTTGGGGGAAAGTGACATGGCTCTGCTTTCTTTTCTGTTCCCACCGAAACCGAAAACCGCCACGGCGGCCAAGGAACGGTTGCAGATCATCATCGCGCGCGAGCGCAATGGCCGCAGCGGGCCGGACTTTCTGCCGGCGCTGCACAAGGAACTGATCGAGGTGATTTCCAAATACACCAAGGTCAACGCCGACGACATCAAGATCTCGCTGGACCGCCAGGGCAACCTGGAGGTGCTGGACGTGAACGTGGTGCTGCCGGACGCGTAGTCGCGGTACCAACGGTGGCGGCGGCTAGTTGGCGCCCGCCACCAGCAATTCCTGCGCCACCTTGGCGCAGGCTTCGACGTGCTGGTAGCCGATCTGGCGGAACAGCACGAAACTGAGCGCCGCCGCCATCACTTGCCCGGCGATCGGCACCAGCTTGCCGGCCTGCCGCGCCACCTGCTTGACGCCGCCGCGCGCCAGCATCCGCGTGACCAGCTCGCGCGTCACCACTTTACCGATCAGCATGCCGCCGATGCCGGCCGCCGCCTCGTAGGCCAGCAGCTTGAATTCCGGCCGCAACCGTTCGATCTGTTCCCCGGTCAGGCCGAATTCGCGGTTGATGTCCTCGATCAGCAAGCCGAACAGGCGGATGTCGGAAACGATGTCCAGCCCCGGCACCGGCAGCGCCGACACGCCGGCCGAGAACGCCGCGCGGCGCCGCACCAGCTTGCGGCAGCGCTCGCGCAGCTGCGCGATATCGCGCTGCGAGGCCGGCAGCAAGGTCCAGTCCGGTTCTTTTTTTCCGCCCATCATCGCCTCCCCTTTTTTGTCGTAACGCCAACATCATTGCTTGAATTTGCTATTTGGCCAGTGTACCGTGGAATGAAAAAAATGCCCGCACAGGGTGTAACATACATATCCAATGGGAAATAATTAGCCATTTTGGTAACTTATTTTGTAAATCTCTGTTATATTTCGAGTGACTATTCCTTAACATTTCCGGTTGACAGCGAAGATCCATGTCAGCCGCCCTACACTCCAATGAAACATGAGAATCGCCGTACTTGACAACGATCGCAGCCAGGCCGACTTGATATGCCAGGTTCTCACCGCCGCCGGCCACGTCTGCCACAGCTTCCAGACCAGCAAGGACTTGCTGGGCCAGCTGCGCAAGGACAGCTACGACATGCTGATCCTCGACTGGCAGGTGGCCGACCTGTCCGGCGCCGAAGTGCTGCGCCGCAGCCGCGACAAACTGCCCGACAACGCGCCGGTGCTGTTCCTGACCACCAGTTCCGGCGAGGATGACATCGTCGCCGGCATGGAGGCCGGCGCCGACGACTATATGATCAAGCCGCTGCGCCGCAGCGAGCTGGTGGCGCGCGTGCAGGCCCTGCTGCGGCGCGCCTATCCGAGCCAGAACGGCGCCGAGCAGCTGCAATTCGGCCAGTACGTGTTCGAGACCCGCCCCGGCCGCCTGCTGATGGACGGCGCCGTGCTGGACGTGACGCACAAGGAGTTTTTTCTCGCGCTGCTGTTTTTCCGCAACATCGGCCGGCCGCTGTCGCGCGCCTACATCCACGAAGCCGTCTGGATACGCGAAACCGTGATCCCGTCGCGCACCATGGACACCCACGTTTCGCGCGTGCGCAACAAATTGCAGCTGAAGCCAGAAAACGGTTTCCGGCTGGTGCCGGTGTACAGCTACGGTTACCGCCTGGAAAAACTGGGCGCCTAGGCCAATGGGATGGCGCCCGGCAATGACCGGGCACATCACGGTATAATGAAGCTTGATTTCCCTCCCATTGCCCGAAATGCAACTGCTTGCCGTCGGCCTCAACCACACCACCGCCCCTGTCTCGCTGCGCGAACAGCTGGCCTTCGCGCCTGACCAGCTCGGCCAGGCGGTGATGGCGGCGCGCGCCTGGTTCGGGCGCGTCGACGCTGGCGGCAGCGACGAGGCGGCGATATTATCGACCTGCAACCGCACCGAGCTCTACGCGGCCAGCGACATCGCCCACCCGCTCGACGCCGGCGCCCATTTCCTGGCCGATTTCCACCGCCTCAATTACGCCGAGCTGCGCCCGCACCTGTACATGCTGCCGCAGCACGACGCCGTGCGCCACACCTTCCGCGTCGCCTCCGGGCTCGACTCGATGGTGCTGGGCGAGACGCAAATCCTCGGCCAGATCAAGGACGCCATCCGCACCGCCGACGAGGCCGGCGGCCTGGGCACCTATCTGCACCAGCTGTTCCAGCGCAGCTTCTCGGTCGCCAAGGAAGTGCGCAGCACCACCGAGATCGGCGCGCACAGCGTGTCGATGGCGGCCGCCGCCGTGCGGCTGTCGCAGCGCATCTTCGACAAGATCGCCGAGCAGCACGTGCTGTTCATCGGCGCCGGCGAGATGATCGAGCTGTGCGCGACGCATTTTGCCGCGCAGAACCCGAAAAGCATCACCATCGCCAACCGCACCATGGAGCGCGGCGAAGCGCTGGCGCACCGCTACAACGGCCGCGCCATGCGCCTGGCCGAGCTGCCCGACAAGCTGCACCAGTTCGACATCGTCATCTCCTGCACCGCCTCGTCGCTGCCGCTGATCGGCCTGGGCCTGGTCGAGCGGGCGATCAAGGCGCGCCGCCACAAGCCGATGTTCATGGTCGACCTGGCCGTGCCGCGCGATATCGAGCCGGAAGTCGGCCGCCTCAACGACGTGTTCCTGTACACCGTCGACGACCTGGGCAAGGTGGTGCAGACCGGCCGCGAAAACCGCCAGGCCGCCGTCGCGCAGGCCGAGGCCATCATCGAAACGCGGGTGCAGTCCTTCATGCACTGGGTCGACGACCGCGCCGTGGTGCCGGTGATCCAGAATCTGCAGGAAAGCGGCGAGGCGCTGCGCCAGATGGAACTGGAACGCGCGCGCAAGATGCTGGCCAAGGGCGAGAACATCGACGCCGTGCTGGAGGCCCTGTCGAAAGGCCTGACCGCGAAATTCATGCATGGCCCGCAGCAGGCGCTGCACCGTGCGCAGGGCGACGAGCGCGCCCAGTTGGCCGCGCTGCTGCCGCAGCTGTTCCGCGGCCGGCGTTAGCGCCGTCCTGGACGCATGCGCGTGCCGCCGCACGCCGCCCCGCAGCGCGCGGGAACGCATCGATCAAATCATCGATCCACATCATCGATCCAAAGTAAGCCATATGCCAGCTGCCTGCGTTTGAAGGTCGGCCAGCGCGGCCCCTAATTATTCTCTCGAATCGCTATGAAACCATCCATGCTGTCCAAGCTCGATCAACTGGCCAACCGCCTCGTTGAACTCGACGAACTACTGATGTCCGAAGGCGCCACCGCCAACATGGACAGCTACCGCAAGATGACCCGCGAGCACGCGGAACTGGGCCCGCTGGTGGCGCTGTACAACACCTACCGCGACGCGGAAAACGACATCGCCACCGCGCAGGAGATGCTGTCGGACCCGGACATGAAGGACTTCGCGCAGGAGGAAATCGAAGCGGCCAAGACCCGCATGGCGCAGCTGGAGCGCGAGCTGCAAACCATGCTGCTGCCGAAGGACGCCAACGACGAGCGCAACATCTTCCTGGAAATCCGCGCCGGCACCGGCGGCGACGAATCGGCGCTGTTCGCCGGCGACCTGCTGCGCATGTACACCCGCTTCGCCGAGCGCAATCGCTGGCAGGTCGAAGTGGTGTCGGCCTCGGAATCGGACCTGGGCGGCTACCGCGAAGTGATCGTGCGCCTGGTCGGCAACAGCGTCTACTCGAAACTCAAGTTCGAGTCCGGCGGCCACCGCGTGCAGCGCGTGCCGGCCACCGAGACGCAGGGCCGCATCCACACGTCGGCCTGCACGGTGGCGGTGATGCCGGAGGCCGACGAGGTCGAAGACGTCAACATCAACCCGGCCGACCTGCGCATCGACACCTTCCGCGCATCCGGCGCCGGCGGACAGCACATCAACAAGACCGATTCGGCCGTGCGCCTGACCCACCTGCCGACCGGCATCGTGGTCGAGTGCCAGGACGACCGTTCGCAGCACAAGAACAAGGCGCAGGCGATGCGGGTGCTGGCCACGCGCATCAAGGACGTGCAGCTGCGCGAGCAGCAGTCGAAGGAGGCGGCCACGCGCAAAAGCCTGATCGGCTCGGGCGACCGCAGCGAACGCATACGCACCTATAATTTTCCGCAGGGCCGGATGACGGACCACCGCATCAACCTGACCTTGTACAAGCTCGATTTCATCATGGACGGCGAGTTGTCGGAGCTGACCAACGCGCTGGCGGCCGAACATCAGGCCGAGCTGCTGGCCGCGCTGGGCGATTAAGCGGCAGCCGATACGTCGGCCGCGATTCCATCCCGCAGCGCCGCGCGCAGGCTCGGGCTGCCCGCGGGCGCCGACCGCGGGCTGGCGCAGTCCAGCCGTCGCTCAAGCGCGCCGCCAGCGTCCGTAAAACTTAAGCAAGCGCTAAGACCGGCGCTGGCGCTTTATGCGAGAATGACCAGCCTCGCGCGAGCGGCCGGTCCTCCGGCGCGGCGCGCGCCCTCGATAACCTGACCGGATCTTGTCCATGATACCAACGCGCTCCCTACTGCTGTCCGTCGCCGTCGCCTGCGTCGCCCTGATCGGCGCGGCCCTCTACCTGCAGCACGCGATGGACATGCTGCCATGCCCGCTGTGCGTGATCCAGCGCTACCTGTTCCTGGCCATCGCCGTCTTCTGCGTGATCGGCGCTTATGGTGCGCCGAAAGCCGGCGCCGGCCTGGCGCTGTTGTCGGCCATCGGCGGCCTCGGCACGGCCGGCCGTCACCTGTGGATACTGGCCCATCCCGGCCTGTCGTGCGGCATCGACCCGATGGAGACCATGCTCAACAAAGTCCCGACCGCGACCTACCTGCCCTTCCTGTTCCGCGCCGACGGCATGTGCGAGGACGCGCTGGCGCCGGTGCTGGGCATGTCGGTGCCGCAGTGGGCCTTCGTCTGGTTCGGCCTGTGCGCGCTGGCTTTGCTGTGGGCGCTGGTGCGCCGCCGCCACGCTTGATCGGCCGATGCAATGAGCGCGGCGCAATCAGCGAAACACGATAGGCGCGACCCGATGATCCCGAACGATGACCTCCACATGACGACTTTCACCGACGCGCGCATCGCCGCCGGCGTGACCATCGGCGCGCTGCAAATCGGCGCGCCGATGGACGCCGTCGACAACCGCATCCTGCTCTGCCACGCGCTGGGCCTGACGCGCGTGGGCTTGATCACGCAGTCGGAGCGCGCGCTGACGGCGCAGGAAGCGGCGCGCCTGTCGGCGCTGGTGACACGTCGTTTGCGCGGCGAGCCTATCGCCTACATCGTCGGCCAGCGCGAATTTTTCGGGCTGCCGTTCGAAGTCACACCGGCTGTGTTGATACCGCGTCCCGACACCGAGCTGCTGGTCGAACTGGCGCTGGAGCGTTTGCCGCCGTCGGGCCGCGTGCTCGACATGGGCACCGGCAGCGGCGCCATCGCCGTCGCGCTGGCGCATACGCGGCGCGACGCGCGCGTGACGGCGCTCGACGTCAGCGCCGACGCGCTGGCCGTCGCCGCGCGCAACGCCGCCGCAAACGGCGCCAGCGTGCGCCTGCTGCGCAGCGACTGGTTCGCCGCGCTCGATGGCGCGCCGGCCGATGCCGGCGCTGATGCCGATAGCGCTGCCGCCGCACATGCCGATGTCGAAGCCTATGCCGGTGCAGCCTCAAACGCGGCCAGCGCCGCCGCCCCGCGCGCCACGCCCGCCATCTTCGACCTCATCGTCTCCAACCCGCCCTACATCGCCAGCGGCGACCGCCACCTGTCCGAAGGCGACCTGCGCTTCGAACCCAGCGGCGCGCTGACCGACCACGCCGACGGCCTGTCGGCGCTGCGCATCATCGTCGCCGGCGCGGCGCGCCATCTGGCGCCGCAAGGCTGGCTGCTGATGGAGCACGGCTACGACCAGGCCGCCGCCGTGCGCACATTGTTGAGTACTCAAGGATATACCCACGTGCAGAGCTGGCGCGACCTGGCCGGCATCGAACGCGTCACGGGTGCGCAAGCGCACTGACCATCCCGGCGCAGCGCGCCATACTTTTGATAAAATGGACAACGATCTTCGGCCGGCATCGCGTGGAACGGCCGCGCTTTGAGCCGGCGCCGACGCGCTTCGCCGTTTTCGGTTAATCTCGCACCAATTATTTGTTAGATGCACTGAAAGGAAGATCAAATTGTCCACTCTTTTGACCCGCCGCCTGGCCCTGCTCGCCGATCCCGCGCATCACGCGCTGCTGGGCGGCCTGCGCGGCATCGAGCGCGAGACGCTGCGCGTGGACGCCGCCGGCCAGCTGGCCGCGACCGCGCATCCGGCCGCGATGGGCTCGGCCTTGACGCATCCGCAAGTAACCACCGACTACGCCGAGGCGCTGCTGGAATTCATCACGCCGGCCGAGCCGGACATCGGCATCACGCTGGATAAGCTCGACGGCATCCACCGCTACGCCTACAGCAAGCTGGGCGACGAGCTGCTGTGGAGCCAGTCCATGCCCGGCCAGCTGCCGGACGAGAAGGACATCGAAATCGCCTGGTACGGCCGCTCCAACCTCGGCATGCTGAAACACGTCTACCGGCGCGGCCTGGCGCTGCGCTACGGGAAAGCCATGCAGTGCATCGCCGGCATCCACTACAATTTCTCGCTCGACGAAAACCTGTGGCGCCTGCTGGCCGCGCAGGACCCGGCGGCGCAGCGCCTGTCGGCCAAGGCCTTCCAGTCCGAAAGCTATCTGGCGACCATCCGCAACTTCCGCCGCCACAGCTGGCTGCTGATGTATCTGTTCGGCGCCTCGCCGGTGCTGGCGGCCAGCTTCCTGCGCGGCCGCCCGCACAAGCTCGAACCACTGTCCGACGATACGCTCTACCTGCCCTACGCGACCAGCCTGCGCATGAGCGACCTGGGCTACCAGAACGACGCGCAGTCGGGCCTCAGCCCGCACGAGAATTCGCTCGACGCCTACGTCGCCACGCTGACCAAGGCGGTCAACCAGCGCTACGCGCCGTATGAAAAACTGGGCATCAAAAAAGACGGCGAGTGGGTGCAGCTGAACACCAACGTGCTGCAAATCGAAAACGAGTACTACTCGACGATCCGGCCCAAGCGCGTGATCCACACCGGCGAGCGGCCTATCCAGGCGCTGTGCGCGCGCGGCGTGCAATACATCGAAGTGCGCTGCATGGACGTCGACCCCTTCGAGCCGGTCGGCATCAGCGTCGAGACCGGCCGCTTCCTCGACGCCTTCCTGCTGTTCTGCGCGCTCGACGACAGTCCCGAGATCACGCCGGAAGAAGGCCGCCGCTACACCGAAAATTTCGCCCGCACCGTCAAGGAAGGCCGCCGTCCGGGCCTGACGCTGAACCGGGACGGCGCCGAGGTGTCGCTGCAAAACTGGGGCCTGGAGCTGCTCGAACGCATCCGCCCGGTCGCCGCGCTGCTCGACGCGCGCCACGGCGACAGCGCCCACGCCGACACGCTGGCCGTGCAGGCGGCCAAGCTGGCCGACGCCGGCCTGACGCCGTCGGCGCGCGTGCTCGACGCCTTGCGCGCCAACGGCCGCTCGTTCGCCGCCTTCGGCCTGGCGCAAAGCCAACAGCACGCGGCGTATTTCCGCGCCCACCCGCCGACGGCCGAGGAAGCGGCTTACTTCCAGCAGCTGGCCGCCAAGTCGCTGGAGGAACAGGCGACGATGGAGCGCACGCAGACCGGCAGTTTCGACGACTACGTCGAGGCCTACCGCTCCAGCAATCTGTGCCACCAGGTCAGCGACTGCGGCTGAGGCGCTTGCCGACGCCGATGCGGTATCGACCAGCGCGCACGACGCGACCAGCGCCCATCACCACGAGACGCCCTTGCTGACCTTCTATAACGAACTGCACGCCCAGCACCGCGGCCGCCACGAAATCTTCCGTGGCGAGCTGGTGCCGTGTTTCGAGACGCCGGCGCGCGTCGACAGCGTGCTGGCCGAGCTGGGACGGCGCGGCCTCGGGCGCATCGTCACGCCGCAGGGCGTGCCGCTGATGTCGCTGGAACGGGTGCACACGCCGCGCTACCTGCACTTCCTGCGCACCGCGTGGAGCGAGTGGACCGCGCTCGATCCGGCCAATGCGCAAAAGGACGCGTTTCCCTCGGTGTGGCCGATCCGCACGCTGCGCGACGATATCGAGCCGGACAACTTCGCCGCCAAGCTGGGCCTGTACTCGATGGACAGCGGCTCGCCGCTGACGGCCGGCACCTGGACCGCCGCCAAGACCGGCGCCGACTGCGCCGTCAACGCGGCGCACGCGCTGCGCCTGGGCGAGCGCTCGACCTTCGTGCTGTCGCGCCCGCCGGGCCACCACGCCGGCGCCGACTTCTACGGCGGCTACTGCTTCCTCAACAACGCCGCGCTGGCGGCCCAGCACCTGCTCGACGACGGCGCGCGGCGCGTCGCCATCATCGACATCGACTACCACCACGGCAACGGCACGCAGAGCATCTTCTACGGCCGCGACGACGTGCTGTTCATCTCGCTGCACGCCGACCCGCGCAGCGAATATCCCTTCTACCTGGGCCACGCCGACGAACGCGGCGAAGGCGCCGGCCTGGGCTACAACATCAACCTCCCGCTGCCGGCCGGCACCGGCGCCAGCGCCTGGATGGCCGCGCTGGAAACGGCCTGCATCCGCCTCGGCAGCTACGCGCCGGACGCGCTGGTGGTCTCGCTGGGCGTCGACACCTTCGGCGGCGACCCGCTGTCGCGCTTCACGCTGCACAGCGCCGACTACCTGCGCATCGGCGAGCGCCTGGCCTACCTCGGCCTGCCGACCGCCTTCATCTTCGAAGGCGGCTACGCCGTCAAGGAATTGGGCGTCAACGTCGTCAACGTGCTCGAAGGCTTCGAGACGGCGCTATAGGCGGCAGCAACAGCACCAGCAAGCTCACTGTCGAATCGCGCCACAGTACGATACAAATCGCGCGTGCATCAGCACCGCATTTGATGTATTTTTAGAACCATCCGTGCTGTTCAGATCCGTCAGTAGTGACAAGGAGCGCCATGCCTTATCCGACTCTAGCCGACCGTCCAGTCAACTTACATACGATGCGCCCGAACGCGGTGCGCGGATGCGTTCCGCCGGCAGCATGAGCGCCCCGCCTTCCGACCAGCCCGACCAACAAGCCGACGCCGCACCAGCAGCGGCGGATGGACAGGAGCAGCGCGTTGGCGATCAAACCCAGGCATCGCCTGCCGACCAGCCACCGCCCGAAGAACACGACGGCAGGCCTGCATCCACCGATCGGCCATCACGGGAAAACCAGCGGGCATCAAGCTATCAGCCAGCGCCCGATAGCAAGCCCGGCTCCCCGGACCAGCCTGCGAACCAGCCACCCGACCAGCACCCGCCAAAATCCAGCCAGCCAGCGCCGCACCGCAGCCGCCGCTGGCTGTGGTGGCTGGCTGGCGCGATCGCGCTGGCGCTGGTCGTCTGGTTGCTGATACGCGTGTTCCACAAACCACCACCGCCGAAACCGCCGCCGCCGATTCCCGTGACCACCGCCGTGGCGCAGTCCGGCGACGTGCCGATTTATCTGGACGGCATCGGCACCGCGCAGGCCTACAACGCCGTCACGGTGCGGGCGCAAGTGGACGGCACGCTCAGCAAGATTGCCTTCGTCGAGGGCCAGGACGTCAAGGCCGGCGACGTGCTGGCGCAGATCGACCCGCGTCCGCTGCGCGCGCAGCTGGAGCAGGCCGTCGCCACGCGCGCGCGCGACGCCGCGCTGCTGGCCAACGCCAAGCTGGACTTGCAACGCTACACGACGCTGGTGGCGCAGGATTCGATCGCCACGCAACAGCTCGACACCCAGCGCGCGCTGGTGGCGCAATACGCGGCGACGGTGGCCACCGACCAGGCCCAGATCGATTACGCCAAGGTGCAGCTGGGCTACACCACCATCGTCTCGCCGATCAGCGGCCGCACCGGCGTGCGCCAGGTCGATGCCGGCAACCTCGTGCACGCGGCCGACACCACCGGCATCGTGACGGTGGTGCAGCTCAATCCCATCTCGGTGCTGTTCACGCTGCCCGAGGACGCCGTCGCCGCGGTGCTGGGCCAGATGAAAGCCGGGCCGCTGACGGTGTCGGCCATGCCGCGCGGCGCCACCGTGGCGGCCGCCAACGGCCATCTGCTGCTGGTCAACAACCAGGTCGACGCCACCACCGGCACGGTCCAGCTCAAGGCCACCTTCGCCAACCAGGACCATGCGCTGTGGCCCGGCCAGTTCGTCGACGTGCGCCTGCTGCTGAAGAGACGCCACAACGCCGTCACCATTCCGCCCGGCGCGGTGCAGCGCGGGCCGCAGGGCGAATTCGTGTTCGTGGTGCTGGCCGACGGCACGGCGCAGATGCGCGGCGTGCGCCTGTCGACCAGCAATCCCGGCGCCAGCTTCGCGCTGATCGATGCCGGCCTGGCCGCCGGAGAGCGGGTCGTCACCGACGGCCAGCTCAAGCTGCGCTCCGGCGTGCACGTGCGCGTGTTGCAGCCGGCGGCGGGCGCCGGCGCACCGGCCGCAACACCCGCGCCGGCCACCACGCCGACCACCAGTCCAGCCGCCGCGCCCGCCGCCTCCAATCCGGCCGGTGCGGCATCCGCAGCTGTGGCGCGCATGCCAGCGCCCGGCCTTTCGACATCGATAGCAGCGCCGACATCGTCGTTGGCATCCGTTTCAGCAAGGATAGCCTCGCCCAGGCGCGCGGCACCATCCGCGTTGCCGCTGCGGTCGATATGGGGATCGGTGGCAAGCGCGCCAGCAATGGCGGGCGCCGCTGGCAGGCCTGAACTAACGCTGCCGGCAGCCGCGCGCGCCGCCACGCAGGCGGCGCGCGCATGAACATCTCGGCGCCCTTTATCGCGCGGCCGATCGGCACGGCGCTGATCGCCATCGGCATCCTGCTGACCGGTGTGGTGGCCTTTCCGCTACTGCCGATCGCGGCGCTGCCGCAGGTCGATTTCCCGACCATCCAGGTCAGCACGTCTTTGCCCGGCGCCAGCGCCGAAACCATCGCCTCGGGCGTGACCACGCCGCTGGAACGGCAGTTCTCGCTGATCGCCGGCGTCAGCGAGCTGACCTCGACCAGTTCGCTGGGCAGCAGCTCGATCACCGTGCAGTTCGACCTCGACCGCAACATCGACGCGGCCGCCGGCGACATCCAGGCGGCCATCAACGCGGCCGGCGGCCAGCTGCCGACCAACCTGCCCAGCCCGCCGAGCTACCGCAAGGTCAACCCGGCCGACGCGCCCATCATGCTGCTGTCGCTGCGCTCGGACTCGATGCCGCTGACGGCGGTCGACGACGCCGCCGACAACATCCTGGCCCAGCAGCTGTCGCAGGTGCGCGGCGTGGCGCAGGTGTCCATCTTCGGCCAGCAAAAGCCGGCCGTGCGCATCCAGCTCGACCCGGCCCGCGCGGCCGCCTACAACCTCGGCCTGGAAGACGTGCGCGCCCAGCTCGCCGCCGCCACCGTCGACGCGCCCAAGGGCACGCTGGACGGCCCGCGCCAGAGCTTCAACGTCTACGACAACGACCAGCTGCTGGCCGCGCCCGACTGGAACGCCGTCATCGTCGCCTACCGCAACGGCGCGCCGGTGCGCGTGCGCGACATCGGCCGCGCGGTCGACGGCCCGGAAAACAACAAGCTGGCGGCCTGGGTCAACGGCCAGCCCTGCATCTTCCTGGCCGTGTTCAAACAACCCGGCGCCAACGTCATCGACACGGTCGACCGCATCCGCGCCGCGCTGCCCGATCTGCAGGCCAAGATTCCGGCGGCCATCGACGTGCGCATCCTGACCGACCGCACGCAAACCATCCGCGCCTCGGTCGAGAACGTCGAGATGGACCTGGCCATCATCGTCGGCCTGGTGGTCGGCGTGATCTTCGTGTTCCTGCGCAGCACCTGGGCCACCATCATCCCCGGCGTGACGGTGCCGCTGGCGCTGGCCGGCACCTTCGCCGCCATGTATCTGCTTGGTTACAGCCTCGACAACCTGTCGCTGATGGGCCTGTCGATCGCGGTCGGCTTCGTCGTCGACGACGCCATCGTCATGCTGGAAAACATCGTCCGCCACCTGGAGGAGGGCTTGACGCCGACCGACGCGGCGCTCAAGGCGGCCGGCGAGATCGGCTTCACCATCATCTCGATCAGCCTGTCGCTGGTGGCCGTGTTCATCCCGCTGCTGCTGATGGGCGGCATCATCGGCCGGCTGTTCCGCGAGTTCGCCGTCACCGTCACGGTGGCCATCGTGGTCTCGGCCGCCGTCGCGCTGACGCTGACGCCGATGATGGGCGCGCGCTTCCTCAAGGACGAGCACGCTAAAAAACACGGCCGCCTGTACCAGTTCTTCGAGCGCATGTTCGACCGCCTGCTGGCCGGCTACGAATGGGGCTTGCAGCGCGTGTTCAAGCACCAGCTGATCACCCTGATCGTGTTCCTGGCCACGCTGGCGCTGACGGCGTGGCTGTTCATCATCATCCCGAAAGGCTTTTTCCCGCAGCAGGACACCGGCTTCATCTCCGGCACGGCCGAGGGCGCGCAGGATATTTCCTCGGCCGCCATGCAAGCGCACTTGCAAGCGCTGGCGCGTGTCGTCAAGGCCGACCCGGCCGTCGAAAGCGTGGCCGATTCGTCGAGCACGTCGGCCTTCAACACCGGCAACTTCAACATCAACCTGAAGCCGGGCGAGCAGCGCGACGTCACGGCCGACCAGGTCATCGCGCGGCTGCGGCCCAAGCTGGCGCAGGTCGAGGGCGCCAACCTGTACCTGCAGGTGCTGCAGGACATCCGCGTCGGCGGCCGCGCCGGCCGCACGCAATACCAGTACACGCTGCAGGACGCCAGCCTCGACGAACTGAATGTATGGGCGCCGAAAGTGCTGGCCAAGCTGCAGACCATCAAGCAGCTGGCCGACGTCACCAGCGACCAGCAGACCAACGCGGCCACGGCCACGCTGACCATAGACCGCGACCGCGCGGCGCGCTTCGGCATCCAGCCGGCGCTGATCGACGCCACCATTTCGGACGCCATCGGCCAGCGCCAAGTGGCGCAGTACTTCACCCAGCTCAACAGCTACCACGTGGTGCTCGAAGTCGACCCGGCGCTGCAAACCGACGCCCACCTGTTCGACCGGCTGTACCTGACGTCGCCGATCACCAACACGCAGGTGCCGCTGTCGAGCTTTGTCCACGTCGACCTGACCAAGACCGCCTTCCTGGCCATCAACCACCAGCGCACCTTCCCGGCCGTGACGATCAGCTTCAACCTCGGCGGCGGCGCGGCGCTGGGCGACGCCGTCACCGCGATCCAGAACGCGCAGCGCGAGCTGAACGTGCCGCGCACCTTGAGCGGCTCCTTCCAGGGCACGGCACAGGCCTTCCAGACCTCGCTGGCCAGCCAGCCGTATCTGATCGCCGCCGCGCTGGCGGCCGTCTACCTGATCCTCGGCGTGCTGTACGAAAGCTTCATCCACCCGCTGACGATCTTGTCGACCCTGCCGTCGGCCGGCGTCGGCGCGCTGCTGACCCTGATGGCCTTCGGCTACGACCTGAGCGTGATCGCGCTGATCGGCATCATCATGCTGATCGGCATCGTCAAGAAGAACGGCATCATGATGGTCGACTTCGCGCTGACGGCCCAGCGCGAGCACGGCAAGTCGCCGCGCGACGCCATCTACGAAGCCTGCGTGCTGCGCTTCCGGCCGATCATGATGACCACCATGTGCGCCATCCTCGGCGGGGTGCCGCTGATGCTGGGCGGCGGCACCGGTTCCGAGCTGCGCCGGCCGCTGGGTTTCGCCATGGTCGGCGGGCTGATCGTCAGCCAGGCGCTGACCTTGTTCACCACGCCGGTGGTGTATCTGTATCTGGATCGGCTGTCGCAGTGGCATGGCAAGCGCAAGCAGCGGGGACAGGAGCAGCCGCAGGAACAAAAGCCAGCGCCGCAAGTGCATGGCGACGGCGCCGCCGACCAGCCCGGCCCGGCGTGAACGGCGGAGCCGCCTCAGCCAGTCGGCGCTTTGACCACGTGAGTTGGCCGGAGCCGAATGCTGGACGATATTTTGTCCCACAACATTAAAACCGCCCGTGCCGACAAGCTCGATTCGACTGGCGGTCCGCCTGGACGAATGGAATGCCCACTCGTCAATTCAAGATCCAGTTCCGGTCGAAATACGTCGTTCTGGTCAGGGGTGGATTCCCACTCGCAGCTATAACCGGTGGTGCCATTGCCTTCATGGAATCCATCGATGAGTTCCTCGCCGGGCACGCCGCCGATGGTTCGGGGGCCGCGCCGATATGACGTGAGGTGCGCAGCGAATTCGTCTCTGTGTCTTGCGTCCCTTACCAGTAAAGGGTCGCTCGGTTTGAGGCCGGCGGCACTGTCCAGTGCGATCAAAAAATCGGGATGGCCTTTCAGACTCAGGAACATGGTGACGCGCTCGTTCTGGCTGGCTGTCAGTGGATCGAGCAGCATTGCGCGGCCAATGCAGAAACCAGGCTCCGTCGATATCTCACCTTCTTTTAAAGGTTTAATCTGAGTGATAACCTGTGCAAGTTCCTTTACTCTTGAGCCGCCGTATTTCGCCGTAAAATTTAAACTAGCTCCTGGCGTACGCACATAGGCATGCGCAGACGCGGCTGTAGAATCGACTCTTTTTTCACCTTCAAACCAATACGTCCATGTTCGATTAAAGACAAAGATCTTACCCACTATATTGTTGCTGTCGATATGGATTGTAGATTCAAGGCTATTACTGCCCTTTTCATTTTTTTCAGCCTTCAACTCTGCTTCCTTACGTGCCAGACGAGCTGTAAATTGTTCGTCAGTTTCATCAGGTGTTGATTTGCAGCGAAATCTGACCCATTTCACCGCATAATTTGCAAACCGAACTGACCCACGTATAAGACACAATCCTACTCACGACATTGAGTGGGGAATTGGAGTGATCAACGTGGCACTACTA